>JACYYJ010018028.1_pt1 | contig 120041 bp, 153 predicted proteins | sample 8236861 | NCBI WGS metagenome assembly JACYYJ01 (sample SAMN14103086, study PRJNA606662) | landfill metagenome | isolation source: landfill solid waste | place: India:New Delhi, Okhla landfill site | collected 2017-11-05
CGAGTCCCTCCTGGCGTGCCAACAACACACCTCTCCCCTGGCAGGGGTGTTTTCTTTTTTGGGTAAATATGGATTTGAGAGCCCTCAATCTGGAGAAACCTACCAATGGCAAATAAAACCCCATCATGGTGCCCTGACGCCATCGCCACGCCCTACGGCTGGGCACACCCTCTGACCGGTGAACAGCTTGTTTCACACAAAGCACTGGAAGACACCGTCGATTATTACCTGCCGAATGCGGGACCCTATTCATTCCTGGACCCACAATCGGAAGTGAGATCTATTCTTTCCTCCATGGCAAGGGGTAGGAAAGCGATCCTTCAGGTCAACTCACTTGAAAAGGTTGTAAGCGTTACCTGGACAATCGACGGGCAGGTTATTGAAGGCGGTCCTACCTTGGTGTATCAATTCCAAGAAGACGGTCTGTTCTGGGTAGACGCCGAAGTATCAGTTGAAATCGATGGCACACCAGACATTGTCAACCTCTCATCCCAGGTAAGAGTTGGTCCTGTTCCTGATGTGGTTCTGCCTGAACTGGAGTCTGTTTCGATCTACGGTGGAGAAAATGGAGATGTGCCCGTTGCTGTTGGTGTAGAGGCTTGGGTTGCTGTCTCTTTTGCGGTTGATCCTGACTGGAACACCATCACTCAAACCACTACTTGGGAAATTGATGGCGTTACCATCCCTGACGCTATTGGACGCTACACCCCAACCGAAGGCGATGTAGGCAAGACCCTCACCGCTACGGTGACCGTGACCAACTCGGCAGGAAGTGTTTCAATGACTTCCGATGGAGTGGTCGTTCTCCCGGCACCAGAGCCCGACCCGGAGCCGTAATACAAACGGAGATGTCGTTCAATGGTAGGACATGGGTTTCATACGCCTAAAACGAGAGTTCGATTCTCTCCATCTCCACCAATAAATGCTTGACATGTGGGTGTAGTCTGTTAGTATAGGGCTACACCCATTTTTATTTCAGGAAGGGACATGTCCACCTATAAGATCACGCCCCAGCTTCATAAGCAAATGCTCATCTGTTCTGAAGAATACAAGAAATCAGCGGCGCGCCTGGCTCTATCCCTCGCCTACCATGCCGGGACCGTGGATGATCTACCCGTGGGGATGATTATGATGTCCATGTTGATCATGGACGGACTGGTATTAGCCGACGGTGATGAGAACTTGTTTATCCCTCGAGATACCAACGGCGAATTTTACTTTGATGTCCAGCACCTGGCTTTGCAAGCGGTTGAGTATAGTCTACTGACCCAACGCAATTCGGTGTTTTGACCTAAATACCGACCCAATAGCCGATTTGCACACTGGTGTGGGCATCGCTCTTACAAGGCGACAAATGGAGGGTTCGATTCCCTCATCGGCTACCATTATAAACTATCCTTTCCTTGGATATAAACAGATAAATGGATACCTCCCACTGTCGTCTAAAAGGCTACAATCGTAGCCAGGTGAGCAACACTTGACAGGGTTACAGATCCCTGATATCATGAGACGGACCAACCAAGGAACTATATTATGCCTCTTCATTTCTCTATGGCTTCCGTCATCCTTCTTTTTGCCACTCCCTTCTTTCTCTACGACGCCCTAGGACGCTTCAGGAGCGCCTGGTTCGGTTCTGGGGAGGTGGACCAGGAATTGAAGTGGGAAGCGCTCCTGGACACCGTAGCGAGCGCCTTATTGCTCATTTTGGCTATCCTCTACACATTTGGCTTCTTTCATTGGTGATTTTGATATGGTTCTCACAGTTCTAACTGATAATGCCCCTGAACTTCTGACCGTTTCCACTCCAGTAGAAGATGTGGACTCTGTTCGTGAGTTGGCTAAAGACATGATCGAAACCATGATTGCCTACAAAGGGATTGGACTGGCTGCGCCCCAGGTGGGCGTCAACAAGCGTGTGATCATCGTGAAGTATGGGCAGGTTCCAGTGGTGATGATCAACCCTGTAATCACTCGAAAGAACGGTTTCTATGTGTCGATGGAGGGATGTTTGTCTGTCCCAAATCGACGCGTCAAAAAGACCCGTTCGAAGATGGTGACTGTTGAGTTTCAGAACCTGGACGGCGGCACCCAGACCATGCGATTGAACGGACTCGAGGCAGCTTGTGTTCAGCACGAGATTGACCACCTTGACGGGATTCTCATCGCAAACTGACTACCGATCTAATTTCGTAATGGAGACAACAATGGCAACAATCAACATGAAACTCAAACCTTTTCAAACTCCTAACTTCGTATCTTTGGATCTTCCTCCGCGCCCGCGCCAGGCAGGGTTCAACGCAGAGCCTCCAACGCTACCGCTGAAAGAACTTGACGCTGAAGCTTTGAGCGCCTTGTGTGAGGATTTCCGGGCTGAAGTGTTTCGCAAGGCTGGCAAAGTCGACCCACTGAAATAATACCACCTGCGAGAGCTCAATATGATCGTATGCGTATGTCACAACATATCAGACTCCAGGATTAAGAGGATTTTGATGCTGGGTGAGTGTCCAACCAAAGAAACAGGCGCCGGGAGTTGTTGTGGCACCTGCCTACCATTCATCGAGGATATGTCAAATGAAATCCAAGAAACTACCAAAACCGAAAAACCCTGTGGCAAAATACATGAACACTTTCAACAAGCCTGCCACGCATAGAGACCGAAAGAACGACTACCAGAGAACCCCGAAACACCGATCTCGGGGTTTTTTCTTGACCTAAATCCTATTGACAGGTTGAAAAATGTCTGTATAATAGATCTATATCATTCGAAGGTGGACGATGCAAACTCTTCTCTTGGGCGATTGCCTTGACCGGCTAAAAGACCTCCCTGATTGTTCGGTGGATAGTGTTATTACAGACCCACCCTATGGCATCAATTTCATGGGCAAAAAGTGGGACTATGATGTCCCGTCGAAAGATATCTGGCTTGAGTGCCTCCGGGTTCTGAAGCCTGGTGGGGTGCTCATTGCGTTCGCCGGTTCCAAGACACAACACCGTATGGCAACCCGGATTGAGAGCGCAGGCTTTGAGATCGTTGACATGCTCCTGTGGGCGTATGGAAGCGGCTTTCCGAAGTCTCATAATGTGGCAAATAATATTGACAAAATGTTGGGAGAGACCGCACGCGGCAAGGCGGTCCCCACTGCCAGTCTCCATCTACCCAACGGAAAATATGCCACGGAAAAACTCACCGGAAACAAGGTGGAAAAGTATGTCGCCAGGACAGAGGCTGGAAAGCCCTGGGAAGGCTGGGGCACCAATATGAAGCCGGCGCTCGAACCGATGACGATGGCAAGAAAACCAGGCGGTTCTCCTGAAGTTTACAAAGGGCAGCGGGTATTTTATCACTCGAAGGCTTCAAACAAGGACAGGGACTCGGGGATGGATGGAGTTGAGAAGAAACGCACGGGCGGAATGCAAGCTACAATGGATGGCTCTATGCTCACAGGCAGTGGAAATGAAAGAACTACTGCCCGTGCAAATACACATCCCACCGTCAAGCCCACCCCTCTGATGGTTGATTTGTGCAAGACATTTGTCCCTCATGGAGGTGTGGTTCTTGATCCCTTTATGGGTTCAGGGTCGACCGGAAAGGCAGCGGCGCTGTTGGGCATTTCTTTCATTGGCATTGAAAGGGACGAGGCTTATTTTGACATCGCTACCATTCGCATTGAGCATGCCCACAAGAATAAAGCCAAGGAGCTTGTATGACCTTTGAACACATCCAAAATGGCACGATCGATTCCATTGTGACGAGCCCCCTTTCCATCCAGTCTGACGATGTCTGGCGCGAGTGTTTTCGAGTTCTCAAACCTGGAGCTCACTTGATCGTATTCAACACCACCAAGACCCATCACAAGACAACTGTCGCGGTAGAAGACGCCGGGTTTGAGATCAGGGACATGATTGCCTGGCTCCATTGTGGAAACCTCGAAGGACTCTCTCCTGACTTGGATCCAATCACATTCGCCAGGAAGCCATTAGGTGAAAAGACTGTCCCGAAGAATGTGTTGAAGTATGGAACAGGCGCCATCAATGTGGATGGATGCCGGGTCGGCACCGAAATGCGCGTGAATGCTGGCATGTCCTCGCTTGGCGTCATGCACGACGACGCTTGGCGACCGGGTGTCGTGTCAAGCACCGTCTCGGGGCGTTTCCCCGCCAATCTCATTCATGATGGTTCAGCCAAAGTGCTAGAATGTTTCCCTGGAGATACCACTACAAACGCAGCTCGTTTTTTCTATTGTGTCGACGAAAATTCGACGCGCCCCATTGGTCTATTGCGCTACCTTTTCAGACTGGTGACTCCACCGGGTGGCGTTGTATTTGACCCATTCTCTCACCAATCTCAAACCCAAAAAGCCGCGGAAGCAGAAGGCTTCACTTTCATGGAGAACACTTGATGTCATCGTATAACCTCATGCTCGGTAACTGTCTTGACACTCTCAAAACCCTGGAAGACAATAGCGTCGACTCTATCGTCACAGACCCGCCTTATGGGTTGGCTTTCATGGGTAAAAAATGGGATTATGATGTCCCAGATCAAAAGGTATGGGAAGAGTGTTTGAGGGTCCTGAAACCAGGCGGACATCTTTTGGCTTTCGCTGGAACACGAACCCAACATCGCATGTGTGTGCGCATTGAAGACGCAGGATTTGAAATCAGGGATATGATTGCGTGGGTCTACGGCAGTGGATTTCCAAAATCTATGGATGTGAGTAAAGCGATCGACAAAGCGGCGGGGGTGCTGCGTGGGACAAAGTATGAACCGCACGGTGCGAATGTAGTTTTTGGTGAGGGGAAGGGTAAAGCGGCGGGTGTGGATAGGTCGCCGGGAGCCCTTCTTTCAGACCCGGCTGTAACTGAAGCCGCCCGCGAATGGCAAGGGTGGGGCACCTGCTTGAAACCCGCTTTGGAGCCTATCACACTTGCCAGGAAGCCACTTGGAGAGACAACCGTCGCCAAGAATGTGTTGAAGCACGGAACGGGTGGGATCAATGTGGACGGATGCCGAGTGGGAGATGAGACCAGGGTGAACAACCGAGGCGGGCGGCGGGCTGGCACAGTCACAGGCGGCTCTTCCGTAGGCGGAACGAGCGGTGGCTATAACTTTGGCAAGGGTGGTCCTCAAACCGTCTCGGGGCGTTTCCCTGCCAATCTCATTCACGACGGCTCCCCTGAAATCCAAGAGGTCTTTGGCGAGGCGTCTCGTTTCTTCTATTGCGCCAAGGCGTCGAAACAAGACCGGGAAGAAGGTTTGGACAATGCCACCCAAGGTTCACAAGGAGCCAAGGGGAATGGTCTCGCGCGCGTGTGCGCCTCATGTGGAACACCTCAACTCAAAGCAGCAGACTGTAAGTGTGAGACCAAGGAATGGGTCAATCCATCCAACCGGAAAAACTTCCACCCTACCGTCAAGCCAACGATGTTGATGCAGTATCTTTGCCGGCTTATCACGCCCCCAGGCGGAACTGTATTGGATCCTTTCATGGGGTCAGGATCAACCGGAAAAGCTGCCATGCTCGAGGGCTTCGGATTCATCGGATGTGAGCTTGATGAGAACTACCTGAAAATCGCCCAAGCCCGGATCGAACACGCAAAAGCCACCAAAGAAAAAGAGCTTCCATTGTGAGAATGACCATGAGCATTGACGGGGTGGTGTATGAGTCAATCCACTATCCAGACGACGCACACACCCTAGTCAATGCCTGTATATTCCTCGCCTCGTTGAGGGGCGACTTTCAAGGGCTTGACATTGAGGTCAATGGGGCATGCCTGGGCGCCGAGAGCCTGAACGCCATCCTTAAAGCCCCAGGAAGGGAAAGAAGGGCGGAAATGGCTAAAACGGTATTGACTAAACACCAAGAGAAACAATGACTTACCAGGGCTTGACAAGATGGCTGAAGCTGCTATCATGGTTATGTGAAGAGAAGATCCACCACCTAGTCACTAGCCAAGGAAACAGAATGTCGTCTCACATCGATAACAAGAGCAAGAAGATCATCCGAAACTATGCCCGCGCCATGTTTGAACAGGCGGTTGAGCGTTGCCGCACTCACTACCGCATGCCCGCAGACTGGGACCCCTTCTTGAAAGTCCGATTCAGTGGTTCCTGTTCTTGGGCAACGGCGGACGGCATCTCTCTCCTGGTAGAGGTCGGTCCAGACAACTTGGTTGGGGGTGGGCGTTATTGGGACGCACCCGAATACACCCACATCAAAGACGACCCCGAGATCGGGTCTTTCATGACGCGAGACTGGCGCCTGGTTGTGAAATCTCTAATTGCCCATGAGCTGGCGCATACCATTGACATCCTCAAGGACCCGAGTGTTCTCCACCGGCGGGCTTACAAGGGCAACGGCGACGGGCACCATGGGCGCACCTGGCAAAACCGCTATCGCTGGATCCTCACTCGAGCCTTTGAGGACTCGCGTCGAATCCCAACCAATCGGTGCCTGGGAGTTTGAACACATAGAGACCCCTTCGGGGGTCTTTTTTTGGGTGGGAGTGCTTGACAGGGGGCGGATGTCGTGTATAATGAACTTATGAACAAAGAAACCATGATCTCACACTTCGAAACCCTCGTCCAAGACCTTCTTGATCTTGCCAATCGCCACTACTTCTTCAGTGGATATGGTGTCAAGTTCCCCAAGGTTCAAATCAAAGAAATCCGCTCTTATCGCAGCCTGGGAAGGGCTGGACAGGATAAGAACGGCAACTGGACCATCTGGGTGAACTTCAAGGCGGTAGAGGCTTTGGGGCTGGAAAAATACTCTGCCACCACCATCCCCCACGAGGTTGCCCACATCGCCTGTATGTTCACCAAGATTGACTTCGGGCATGGCAGGAAGTGGCAGAGCATTGCCCGCCACCTTGGAGACACCGGAGACCGCTGCGCTGACAAGGAAGAGAGCAAAGCATTCAGGCAAGCGACCGCTGGGATGAAGAAGAGAGCCGTCTATCGGTATGTTTACACCCGTAATGACGGGACCAAGGTCAACTTCACCGCACACAGCCACAAGAAACTCCAAAAGAACCCGAGGCTGCTCTCTCTGAATAACCTCAAGCCTTGGGAAGGAGAGCGAGTCAACCTTCGATGTGCCGCCTGACAAAAAACCTGGACACCGCTGCCGTCTATTCATCAAAAGCCAAGGAGGCAATTCGTCTCTTTGGCATTTCTTCGTCACCCCCTACGGTCATCTTTAGACCACCCAACACCAAAAAGAAGCTGTTGGGTCTGTTTGTCGACGGTGGGTCTGGGCATAGCCACATCTTCCTCAATCCCCGAGCATTGATGGCGGCACCTTCGTTCACCGAGGACCTGGTGGCACACGAACTCGCTCACTGGGTCTGTAAGGCGACAGGAGTGGACGACGGGGAAACCCATGGGGAAGCCTGGCGGCGAGTGTGTGAGCGCCTGGGAGGGGCTGCGGAGGCGCTATCTCATGCCGTTGAGTTCAGGGATATATGGACGCCCCAGCCCTTCCATGTGTGGGACGGTGGGCTGGTCGAGGAATACTTGACGCAAGATGAACACGATCTTGCTGTCTCTCTAAAAGGTAAAGGAGAGAGAATCCCTCTGCGATCCTATACCGGTAGGCGGATCATGCTTTGAGGCACAAAAAAAGGGGCTCATTCAGCCCCTTCTTCTTTTGCTTTCGGTTGAACCTCTTGGGCTCTCTCGCTTTTCCTTCTGTTCTGCTCGTCGACCACCTTCTTCAACTCGCTTTTGGTGATATCAAGTGTGCTGGAGAGCCTTTTGACCAGGGAGTTCAACAGCCTCAACTGTTGGTTGAGTTTGGTGATGTCTTGCTTGAGCTGGATGACCTCTTCGGCTCGTTCCTGTTTTTCCACTGAAACTTGCTTCAAGCGCTCTGTCAAATCATGGTTCCCTTGAACGGCTTCATCTCGCTGCTTGGTAAGCAACTCAATAATGGAAATCTCGCTTCGGTCTCTAGTCAGTTCCACCCCATCGCGGGACATTTTTCTACGCGCAGTCATCCATGCACCGACTCCCGTTACCAGAGAGACAGCGACATAGCCAAGTGCCGAGCCGATGGTTGAAAGTTCCACTGGAGATATCCTTACTTGCGACCGAAGATATGACGGAGGAATCCGTTATTTGCGTTCTCGTGCCAGTCTTTATGAGCCTTGAGGTCTTTGTTGACAAAACCGTGTTCGATGATACCATCAACCTTTGTCTCCAAAGCCTGGATATCACGGGAGATGGCAACCAGTTTCTTATTGAAGTCTTCGACGCTGGCGTTGAGTGCCTGGACATGGAGAAGAATCTCCGTGAGCAGACTTTCTGAAATGTCTGGTTGGTTCATCGTGGTGTTTTTGTGAAGGGACTTACGAGGTATTTACTCTTTCAATAAATACAGAACAAGGTCATCGAGAGTTAGATAAGTGAACGCGTCAGAACTGCTATCTTCCATGCTGTCTTTCTTTGCAACACCGACGAATTGGTGCTCTGGCGCGTGCGCTCGTGATGAGAATGGGATGCCGGTGGGACCACTTTCCCCAAATGCGGTGTCCTGGGACATTTATGGATATCTTGCCAAGAAAAACTTCGAAGAGAACCCTGGAAACTTCGAGCAACTCCACCTTGCCTGTGACCTGGTGAAGGGGAAAATAACAGAAGGGACAAGTAGAGACATCGAGGCGTGGAATGACCGCTTTGAATCTGTCTCCGATATCATTGCCATTTTGAGTGAGTGAGCCCATGATCTCATATACAATCATCACACCGTCAGAGCTGGAGGACATTGCAGGTCAAGTCCAGGGCACCTTCTACTCGGATGGGGATAATCTGGTTGAAAACATCAACACAGCAATTCTCAATGCGATAGAGACCCATAAAGCGTTTTCTGTGTTTGTGGAGATGAGGGCGCCAGCGCCTTCGATATACGCGCCACCAGAGGTGATGTTTTTGCATCAAGAATACCGTGGGCGCGGTTTTTTCACCAAGTATGAGATTCGCACCTCCACCGATGGGGAAGGGGATGAGACCAAATCGGGGCTATTCACCGTATCTTGGGCAAACCCTGATATGACCTCACAAGACATCAAAAGCCGCCCATACTGGAACCTGGGGCTGCTCGAGCAGCTGGGCAAAGGCGCCCGCGCATTCGAATATTACCTTTGTTTGACCGGTGGGGTTGATTTGAGACGCTTTACGCAAAACCAGGTCATCAAAGACATCAACAAGCAACTGACCGTGAACGCCCTACAAGCCAACCGGGTCATTTCCTACAACGGACCCGAAGGCTCTTTCATCAAAACCACGGAGACCGGAAACACCCAGTTGGATTCAGCCGCGGCTTTGTCTAACTTGTATGCCGAGACCATCGATTTCCTTACGGAGCATGAATTTACAGTAGTAGACACAACCATCCCCTGGACGATCTCATCCTAAATCTAGGGGCTTGACATCCTCGAAAAGTGTTGTAATATGAGTGTATCAACAGAGGAGACTTTCATCATGATTAGCAATGTGGTCGTTTTTCATCGTTCTGGTATCACCCATTCCGCCCCTGTTCAATGGAACCCCTGGATGGAGCGGGAAGAGGTAAACGGTGAGTCTTTGGACGAAATCCGCGAAAGTGCTGACTGGCTGGAAGAGTTCCGAGAGGGGCTTGACAAGAGCTGAAAAGGCAAGTATACTGAAATAAACAACAAGGAAACCATCACATGAGCCTCAACAAAACCAAACTCGGACGCCTCGCCCCCTGGTATAACGCGGGGCATGTCGTTGCCTACGGATACCTCAACGGTTCAAAGAGCCCCATCCGCACCGATTGGATCGTGAAGATTGACCGGGAAAAGGGACTGCTCTATGTCAAGAACGGCTGCTACGAAATCGCCGAGGAAATCTGGGACGACACCAAGGCAAAGCGTCTTTTCGGACATCTCCACATGAACAAAAAGACCTCCCAGAGCATTTCTGACGCCATCGGTCGAATTGCCGCAGCCAGGGAAAAAACTCGCCACCTGAAGTGATACCAATGCTAACAAAAATCGGCACCTTCATCAAAGAAGATCTCAAACGATTTTCACTCGATAGTTTTCTTGGAAGCCTTCATACATCAGCCATCATTGGGCTGACGTTTTATGTAATCTTCTTGATCCCCAAGTGATAAAAAGACCCCGCTCATGGCGGGGTTTCCTTTATTCTGCGATCTGACTTCTCTCTCTCCATCCCATGTAAAGCCCTGGGAAAAACTTGCCCTGGATGTTCTCATTGAGGTAGATACGCTCCCCGTTCTCATCCACGGCTTCCAACACATCGCGCTTCCACATCTCCCTGACTTCGCAATAGTTGACATCCCGCATCAGTTGATGGATTGAAAGGATCTCACGCTTAAAGTTCTCCTGCCCTCTCTCTTTCACCATGGCTTTGAGGGGCGCGCATGAGCTCCAGTAGTGTTCCCAATCACTGGTCGAGGTGGTCCTGCGCTTGGCTCCCTTGGCTTTCCTCTTCTGTGTGAAGAACTTCTTCCCGATGTATTTCTTGCCAGTGGTCAGGCAGGTGATCATGTAGACGAAGCCGTAGTTGTCTCCAACCATATCCTGGGTGAACACCTCACCGCGGAATGTCCAAGGGGACGGATTTGGTTTTTCCTTTTTCACTCTTGGAGCCATCATTAAACCTCTGCGTTATTCCATGGGGTCCAGTATCTGAAAGACATGGTGACCGTGATGGTCTGGTAGTTGTTCGATTGTGAATAGGACAGGTCTACCACTCCGATGTTCAGCGGATATGCGTCAAACAGGGTGACCTTGTAGGCGTCCTCTCCATAATCGTTCAAGGTATACATGTGGATGTCAGCCTTATACTCGTCATAGAAGTTGACCGTATTGGTCCCGAAGTTCATCACGGCACTCTGCCAGGTCTCAAAGAAGGTCCTGGTGTCGTATCTGCTGTCGGCATAGAAAGAAAACGTGACCGGGTCATATGCCGCAGAATACGGAAGCCTGACCGGTGCGAAGTTTTGCTTGTGTTCATAGGTCATCAACGAACGCTGGGGCATGGTCATCGTATGACATTTGATGTCAATCGAAGAGTTCGCATTCAACGCGGCACCAAGAACACTGATGTTCCCTTCAATCGCGTCAATGTTAGAGCCCATCGAATTTGCGGCAAGTCTTACACCCCGAGGCATATTGAATTCGACTCGGTATTTGTTAGGTTTAGCGACGCCCTTTGTGAACCTCGACAAAAACCCTGAAACGGTGTGGTCTCTACTCATTTTCTTCTGCCCCAAATCTTGTTTGCGGTGGACTTACGGAATTCTTGGACGGGGAGCATGGCAGCAGTTTCCCAATGCTCATGTTCAACCTTGATCATCCTGGTTTTGATGTGGGTGGTCAGGTATCGTTTGATACACTGGTCATACCCCTTGACTTTAGCAACCTTATCCAACATCTCGTAAGACAACTGCATGTAGGCACGAGGGGTCCCCGCATTCCTCTCAAACTTCATCAGCTGGTCAAGCAATCGCGCACGCGCGCGCGGGGGCAGGTAGTGGAGGTTGAGCCCAAGGAAGCCGTCGTCATACAGTTTGATGGGGATGGCGAGCGGAAACTTGTCGTAGTAGGGAAGTTTTTCTTTCGTCTTGGGGTCATATGCAAAGAAATACATGCGCCCGATGCCTTCCCTACCCCGTGAGACATTCTTGAACATCGTCTTGTCGACTCGTCCTGACATGGCTTGACGCACATGAAGCATCAGCCAGTCCACCGCCTCTCTGGTGCTGGCGGGATTGCCTTCAGACGCCAACACGCTCTTTTCGATGGCGTTCGGGTCTGCTTTTTTCTTGGTGGTTTTCCTGGTTGCCATGGTGTTATTTATTTCCGCTTTTTGATGCCAAGGTCATACTCGGTCATGATGATGAACTTCATTCCATTGTTTCGGGCGAACTCTTTAGCTGCATCCCACTTGTCCTGGTTCACCGCCCAGGTATAGGACTCTTTCAGCCAGGTGGCTTGTCGTTTTCTTCCCCTGACCGGCGGAATGGTTTCCTTCTCTGGCTTGACCTCGATCAAAATGGTCTCGGTCTCTCCCTTGACATTCACGAGTTTGACGATGAAGTCCATGAAGTATCGACGGTGGCGTTGGTCAGCCCTCGAGTAATAGGGGATCACCACTTCCTCGGAAGCCCATTGGACGACTGACGGGTTGTTATCACACCAACGCATCATCTTCAGTTCCCAGGATGAGCGATAGATGATCTCTTCGCACCTACCGGCGTATTTGTGTGGATTTTTGGGGAAGAACCGCCCCTGTCTAAACTTTTTGTTGGACACTCTAAATACCCAGTAACATCACTTCATCCCTGTATTTACACATGGCACAGCGTCTCATCTATCCGCGTGAGTTGGACAATAAAGAAATCCACCCCGCTACCATTCGCTTCGGTTTTTTTGAGCGCGAGGATGTCACTCGTTCAACCCCCGGCGATGAAATTCAGCTATACATGCCAGAGAGCGCTTCACAGCCCTCAACCGTGTCTTGGGATTCGGAAAAGTTTGGTGCCATTGGTAGTGCTATTGCATCGATTGGAAGAGGAGCTGCTGGCGCTGATCCTGGATCCGTCATTTCTTCGGCAATGAGTTCGGCTGCAAGCCTTCCTGGTGCGGCTTTTTCTCGAGCCCTGGCAAACATTGGGTCGGGCGCTGCCAGTCTGCTAGGCGGTAATGTCTCTGCCGAGGGGTTGATGGGTGAGACCATGGGCAAAATCCCAAACCCATACTTGACCATGGTTTTCAGGGGAGTTGACTTTCGTTCATTCGCCTTCGTTTTCAAGTTCACCCCATACTCTGAAAGCGATTGCGATACCATCGACAATATCATTCGAGCATTCAGGAGAAACGCCCTCCCAACCAAGGAAGGGGCGTTCTTGAAATACCCGAGCGAGTGCGATATCGAGTATTTCTGGCGTGGTGCGGAAAACAAGTGGCTCCATCGTTTCAAGAAAGCGGTGTGCACCGCGGTTGATGTGGATTACACGGGCGCAGGCATGTTCTCGACCATGAGAAACGGGTTCCCTTCCACCATCGTCCTTACTACAAAATGGTCCGAAATCGAGATCGTCACTCGCGACGACATCGATAGAAACGGAGCCGAGGGTGGCTATTAATGAGCACATACTTCAAAAAGTTCCCTACCATCGAATACACCCTGGACGGGAACACCAGGCGCATTGTTAACATTCTCACCGCGGTTCTCCCGAGGCGATTGAATGTAGACAAAACTTATCTGTATCAGAAATACATCATTCCATCCGGGGAGCGCCCTGAATCCACGGCTGAAAATCTTTACAGGGATCCGAACCTATGGTGGACATTCTTCGTTATCAATGGCTTGGTGAACCCTTACACCGACTGGCGCATGGCTGACGAAGAACTGGAGGAATATTGCCGCCGGAAGTATGGCGAGGATGTCAACAAGATCCACCACTACACGAACAATGCCACTGGAAAGCGCGTGGATGAAGTGGATGAAGCGGCATATCGCCTTCTCCCAAACTCCGCGTTGCCTGCCCATATCACCCCCGTTTCAAACCTGGGATATGAGAGCGAAAAGAACAGCGAAAGGGGCAACATTCTGGTGGTAAATCCGCGTTATATTTCGCAGTTCATTGATTCCTACATGAAGGCACTTGAAGGCAGAACATGATTATTGACAAGCAGACACGCCCTGGCGACCTTCAGAAGTTTGTCGTGACTGTGGATGACATCGACATCACAAATGCGGTGACCGACGCCCAGGTTTTTGAGGAGATTTTCTCCCCATACTGGACGGCGAACATCATCATAGCAGACACCCAGAACTTGCTGATGACCCTACCTATTCGCCCAGGCTCCCGGTTGACTGTCACCGCTCAAACCAATCTCCAAAGTCCAACCGATGACGAGAAGACATTCGAGTTCATCGTGGCAGGTATTTCCGACAAGCAGTTGACCAACACCGGCACCTATAGCTATGTTTTGAGCTGCGTTGACGAGGTGATGTTCTCGCAACAGACCAAGCGCATCAGCCGCGGGTTTGTAGACAAGAAGGTCTCCAACATCATCTCAAGCATTGGCTCCGAGTTCTTGGGTGGAGATGTGGAAGTGGATGAAACAGACGAGAGCGTTTCTCTCATCGTCCCCAACCTCTCACCGCTCAACGCGTGCGCCTGGCTGTCAAAGATGGCGACCAAGGAAGGGGCGGCGGACTTCTTCTTTTTTCAAACCGACAAGAACAAGTTTTCATTCAAGAGCCTGGAGTCGATGTTCGCGTCAGACGAAGAGAGCCTGCCGATCACACTGACCAACAAACACGCCTCCATGACAGACGACAAGGGAAACCTTGAAATCGACTATACCCTGAACATCGGGCAATACCATTTTGAGCACTTTGATAGTGTGTCGAATATGGCAACCGGCTTCTACAAAAACACCGTTGTGTCCTATGACCTCATCAACAAGAAGTGGGATAAGAAGGTGTTCACTTATGGAGACGATTGTAAAGCCGACGCCGAAATGAAGACCTGGGATAACCCCATCTTTGACGGCGCTGAAAACGCCAGCATCTCGTTCAGACCCAAGGCGCCAGGGGCTTTCTCTCGTGGGACGGGTGTGATGGATCTTGCGGATGTATGGCATCCTTCTAGGAAATCCAGCGTTCAGAAAGCAGACCAGGAGCGCCTTATTGTTCAGATGCCCGGTGGCGTAGGGACCTGGAAGTGGATTGGAAAAAATATCACCGTCGACCTCCCAAGCCAGGAAGAAATGAGCGGGGAGAAGATGGATAAGTATCGCCGCGGGCGCTATGTCGTTGTATGCGTGGCACACATGTTCTCAAAAGCAGCCTATGCGGTCAACCTCGAGTTGGTGAAGAAGCGCTTGAATGAGAAACAGGAGAGTCAGCAATGATGGAAGGTTTCTCATTTGGTCAATTCGTCTGGTGGGTTGGTGTCGTCGAGGACCGCATGGACCCGGAGAAACTCGGGCGCGTGCGCGTGCGCGTGTTCGGTTTTCACTCGGAAGATACAGGTGAGTTGTCAACCGAATCATTGATGTGGGCTTCTGTTCTTCAACCTACCACCTCCGCTGCCATTTCAGGCATTGGACAATCTCCTACTGGGTTGCTCCCTGGGAGCCATGTCATGGGCTTCTTCATGGACGGAGAGGATGCCCAAGTCCCGGTCATCATGGGGACGATCCCAGGAAAGCCAAGCCAAAAGAAGACCAGCGGCGGTTTCAGAGACCCAAACAACGAGTTCCCTCGCTATACTGACGAATCGGATGTCAATCGCCTTTCAAGGAATGAAAAAACCAACGAGACCGCACTTGAAAAGAAAAAGGAGACAGACACTGCCACGGGTGTCAACGGTTCCTCATGGAATGAGCCCCAAACCCCCTATGCCGCTGAATATCCGTATAACCATGTGCGAGAGACCGAAAGCGGGCATATCGAAGAATGGGACGACACGCCAGGGAAAGAAAGACTACACCGCTATCACCGCACTGGCACATTCGAAGAGATTCACCCGGACGGCACCAAAGTTGTCAAAGTGGTCAAGGACAACTACACCGTTGTGATGGGCGACGATTTCGTCCATGTGCTGGGAGACAGCAATATTTCAGTCGATGGCAACAGCAACATCCGCGTGGCTGGAAATGTGAATCTCGAGGTGTCAGGGAACCTGTCTCAAAAGGTATCCGGCAACGCCGAGCTTGAAGTAGGGGGCAACTACAATGTCAAAGTTGGGGGCTCACATACTGACAGCGCCGGTGGAAGGAGAAACGTCACCGCAAGCCGCATCGATCTCAATTGATTCTGCCTACCTAAATAACCATATGAAACGAGGGCGTCCTAGCCCATTTTACATCAGGAGTATAACAAATGCCGTCATCATCTGCTACCAATTACCAGACACAGAAGTTTCTCGATTTGCTTCTGAAAAACACCCCATACACCCCGCCAACCAGCCTTTGGGTGTCGTTGTTCATCACCGTGCCGTCTCTGGCTGGAACAGGCGGCGTTGAGGTTTCGACCTCGGGAACCGCTTACGGACGCATTGAGATTTCTGCCGCCGGTGGTTGGGCTGGTCCCTCCGGTGCGAACCAGGAATATTCCAATGTCTCGGATATCGTGTTCAATGTCCCGACCGCAAACTGGGGCACCATTACGGGCGCCGGTTTGTATGACGCGCAGACATCAGGTAACCTGATCTATGTGGCGACCCTGACCGCGCCGAAGTCTGTATCGAACGGCGACGGTGCGCCTCGAATCCTGGCTGGTCAGTTGCGTATCTCTCGCGCAGTCTGCTGATTTCAGGCACAATTGGGTTAGGAATGGAGACCTGGGGAAACCTGGGTCTCTTTCTTTTTGCCCGGTAAATACTCAATACAATGTTCGCGCCATATTCCGCGACATCACCAGATACCCAAAGGACCTCATAATGGCAGGATATAAGCAATCCATTCTCGATCTAGAACCAAAACTCTTCCTGACTTTCGATGGCGATTTGGCGGATGAGTTCACTGGCTTGTTGATCGAAAACCCGGAGAGGGTCATCATTGATGAAAGCGGTGAAGAAAACCACGGGACCATGATCGTCGACCATGATACCCAGTTCTCATATCGATTGAAGCAGCCTTCAATGGTTGAGCTCGAGCAACTCGATTCGTTCTCATGCACCTTTGGCGCTCGAGTTCCGTATCCTGAAAGCCTTCACCCCTCCCGCTGGGCTCAAAGTTTCATTCAAGTCCCCCACTCGGATTCATTCTCCTTCTCAAAAAACCACGGGTCTTATACCCTGGGGTTCTTTTATCGTAGAGAAAAACACGGTGAAGATGTGTATTTGAGAGAGGGTCCTAATGCCCCCTATACCAACAGATCTTTCAGACGGGCTTTCATTCGAAAGGGTCTGGTGCTACAAATCGATACCATCGAAAGGTTTACAGAATACCTTTCAGATCCACATCTTCTTTCAATCAGCTACCTGATTGGGACCGATGGACAAACCACGCGCACCTTCAACCTGGGCTTCGATTACGATGGCTCGGTGGGCTCCAATAATGCCCACGAATTCAACCACATCGTTATCACCTGGGATGTGAAGCCAGCAGACTCTGCGCTGTGGGTCGGGACATTGAAGGTTTATTGCAATGGTATTCTCGAGCACACTGATACGCAGCAGTATTTCGACATGCCGCCGGTCACCAATGTCTCGTCCCCCTGGGAGTTCGGAGGCGCAGCAACCGATCCAGGGGCAGAATTCGCTGACAGGCAAGTCACACCTACCTCCCTGGATCAGATTTTTGTGTTGGACAAGGCACTGACCGAAGACGAAGTCAATGTGTTGTTCAGGAAGTCTCGAAACTATAAGCGTCTTGTGTTGACACAAAAGGCATCCTCTCTCTGGGGGCTAGACGATGACAATGTGCCGAACATGGACACTATTTGGAACCATGTCTATCCCAACTCATCACCAGGGTCTAATGTTCATGGAACCTACTACGGAATCACCAGCGACCAGGTATTCAGGAACTTCCCAGGACCAGAGCGCCTGCCGGGCTCGTTCAGCACATACTTCAGAGACGGCGGAACGGGGCGTGTGAATAACAGCACAAGCTCGAGCACATATACAGTCGAAGGGTGGTTTAACACCTCATTCGTTCGTAGGGGTGTCCTTTTCACCACATTCAACTCGGTAAACCCTTGGCGCGGGATGACGCTCGAGATCAACATGAGAGATAATCTCTACGATTTTGGGCGTGTGAGCCTGGCGTTGAGTGAAACAGATGTGATCAACAGCAAACTCTTCAAGGAAGACGGGGTCACTCCAAACTACTTCAACGATGGCAAGTGGCACTATTTCTGCATCACTCGTCAATCAGGAATGGTGGCACTATGGATTGATGGGATTAAGCAAGACGAGATCCACATCGGAAACCTATCCACCATCGGGCAGCATTATCACTTCATGGGCGCACCCCCTGGTGACTTGTTCACTGATGGATTGATGTGCTATTTCGCCTCCTACAACTACAAGTTGTCAGACGCACAAATCAGAGCCAGATGGGCATATGGTTTGACATGGCGCATCCGCGGCACAGTAACGCTCCAGGGCGTTCCACATGACGCCATCGTTAGGGCATTCAGGCATTCCACGGGAGAACTTTTGGACAGTGTGGTTTCAGACCCGAATGACGGGACCTACATGCTCCGTTTGTTTGACAATAGCTTGGTGGATCTCCATGTGTTTGACAGGAAAGACATCAATGTCAGACATCGCTCATTCGGTCCAATCACACCCACACTCCACAAAGACGAAAACGAGTAAAGGTGCGGGACATCCGCCAAGAATAGGATGACTGACACCATGACCATCTCATCAAGACACCAGGCGAAAGACGATAAGAGGGCAGCATGCTCGCCCTCTTTTTTCGCATGTCTGAATGGGGGCAATCATGGCTGATTTTTCCATTCGCTTTTACCATGGCGAGAGCCTAAACCCAAACGAGATCTGCTTCAAGTGGCAGGAGTTCCCAGGCTCCAATGTCCCGATGCAGTTCTTCAAGAGTGTCTGGATAGATCGCCCAGGCTCCAATGTCCCGATGCAGTGGCAGGCTTGCCCTGATGTATGCGGAATTTGGAAGGAAGTTGACGGCGAGAAGGTAGTTCTCGAGATTCCGATCACCCCATGGGAGGCGGTGGATGGCGAGAGTGTTACCATTCGATTCCCAAGCTGTGAAGAGGAGACACCGGAACCTGAAAGCCTAGAAGTCGAGTTTTTTGAAGGCGCGACGCTCGAAAGTGAGATCACGGAAACCTTCTTCTTCCGTTACTTCACCGGCGAATCGCTAAACGCCTCACTCGAGACAATCCAGGTTGTCGACCTCGGGGATATCAACGCGTTCCATGGCGAGAGCGCAAATGTCACCATCTCTGCCACTTACACCCTATCGGGGGACATGTATGCGGGCGAGCAACTGGTGGTGCCTCTCACCACGACTCCAATCGTATACCTCCAGCCAAGGGCATATACGGGGGAGTCTCTCAATGGGACACTGTCCACATCAGTATCCATCGAGCCACGCGCATACACGGGCGAATCGCTCTCCACCCTGCTCACAACCTACCCAGCGGCGCTGCTTGAGCCTCGCGCGTATACGGGCGAGAGTGTCTCCGCTTCTGTTCAGACAAGCCGCCTGTTCGCTCCTACGGCGTTCCAGGGCGAGACTTTCAATGTAAGCGTTGAGGTATTCCCAAACCAGGGGATGCCGATGGAGATCATGGGGCAGGGTGAAACGCTCACTGTCTCCATTCAAACCTCCGGGGGCTTCCCTGTCAGGTTCTATACCGGCGAAAGTCTCACCCCAAGCCTCGCCACCGAGACAACTTTGGCGGCGGTATTCTACGAAGGTCAGAGCCTCCATGCTGATGTAAGCTTCAACCCGCCATGGCAGATTTCACCGGTATTCAATCACGGTGAAAGCCTGCAGCTTAACCTGGGGCTGACTTACACCCAGATCATCTCACTCCAATACACAGGCGAGGTGCTCAACGCTGCGCTTACCACTTTCCCATCTACCGAGATGGTGGCAAACGCCTATGTCGGCGAGCATGTGAAGCTTGACACTTTCCAGCTGCCGTTGAACCTGGCAAACGGAAACGAGTTCTTCAAGCACGGGGAGAGCTTGCAGGTTGGGCTGGATGAAGAGCCAAACATCTACGCGTATAATGGGGAGCAGTTGAATGTCAACCTCTCCACCACCTTCTCAATCTACCCGAGACCATTCCAAGAAGGCGCCCGTGCCTTTGTGGACATGGTGTTCAAGGACCCGATCTACCTTGACCACACGGTGTTCCATTATGGCGAGCAGATGGAGGCAGAGCTCAAGGTTCAACTCGCCGCCAAGTTGTTTGTGGTGTTCCGAGACACCTATGTCACCCGCACTGATGTGGATTCAACCACTGATTTTGACATGGGGACCGTGTGCTGCTCTGGTGAGCCCAATAACCGAGTGGATGCGGGGGACACTTTTGACATCGAGATGATTGGGTGGGAAGAGCCCACCACTCGATATGACGGCGACAAGACCAAGGTTGAGGCTGATTTCTGGACCCTTCCACGCTTCCAGGTCCACTTCTATGAGGGGCACCAGGCGGAACTCGAAGAGCACTATGTCGATTTGGGTCCATTGTTCCTCTATGAGGGTCAGACACTGGGAACCCTGGCGGCTGATGGTGCTCAAAATGTCATGCTATGCCGAGGCAACTTCATCCCTGACGCGGATAATGTGGTTATCGAGTTGTCCGTGGATGAAGAAAATTGCTACGCTGACGCGGTATTCTCTGACGGACATTCCATGACTGTCGAGCCGGTGTTCACTCCACACATGTCCGTCGATTTCTTTGAAGGTCAGGATTTCAAATACAACCTGATCGCAAATGGTCCTTGGTTTGTCGAGTTCCTCGATGGAACACGCCTGAGCATCGGTCTAATCACAGACAGCACAGCCTTCGATACCATCCGCTTCTATACAGGTGAAAGCGGTAAGACATTCAACCAAGAAGTATTGTTTGATGACATCCACTTCCTCGAAGGGCAGGCTGCCATTGTCACTGAACTCCAAACAAGTGTGAGCGTCGAGTTCTTGGAAAATGGATGTTTGCCTAACGAGTTTGTGCCAGTTAAGCCGTCCGGCGACCCGGATTGGGACCTGTTCAACCCTGTCCCAGTGGAAGAGGATAACTACAGGCATGAGATCAAGGCAAGGTGTAATAACAACAAGGGTGATGATTGATGGCTACCTGCATTGAAAGCATTAATGAAACCCCGATCGGAAGCATCCAGGAGTTGCAGCCGTCTACAGTCACGCCCTTTTCCATCTCAACAGCAGCCAACAAGTTGTTCAAGTTTACCATTGAGGGAAACACTGCTGGACGGTTCAATGTCAACCTGACACCACAAGTGGGCTCAACCATTCGGGCAACCATCGCAATCTATCGAATCGACGCCGGGGGTCCGGTCCTGATCGGTTCTGTCAACCTGTCCGACCCTAACACGATTTTTTCCAGGGACTTCTCGCCAGCGACTTATGTCATGTGTATCAGGGCAACCCTGAACTCCTACACTGGCAACATCGTATCGACCTATGTGAACTTTCCAATCACCCAAAGGCTTCAGCCCCAGATGTTCCATGGTCAGTCGATGGTCATCGATGAGCTGGTGGTAGAGGCGCCGGAAGACCCTTGCGATGAGCCCATCTTTTTTGAGGTGATTGAAGGAGACATGCCCCCAGGCATCGACCTCACACTCGATGGGATCCTGGAAGGGCAGCTCCCCAACCTTGACTGCATCGAGGACACGGCAGAACTTCCGCCGTCCGTAAACTGGCTGTTTGTCGACGAAGACGGATACAAGCCTTGGGGCTTTAGGTGGCGGTTCAAAGTCAGGGCATACCTGGCAAACTTCCCCGTCGTCTATGTGGACGAATGGTTTTGTATCCAGGTCCATAACAACTGGGACTTTGACCGCGACAATTTCCTGGAACAGGCACCCTTCGATAGAGTTAGAACAATCGAGATTATCGAGGAACCGAAGAGGCTACCCGCCCAGGTATGTTTTGAGCCACACGAGAGCGACCCCGATACGGTGGCATTCGTCCCTCAAAAAATCGAACCGGTAATCAAATGCGAGCCATGTGAAAAGAACACCAACACACAAGTGGTGCTGGTCCCTATCCCGCCGATTTTCAGAGAGCGACCTGTGTCTGAACTTGCGAGATGGTATGCCGAACATCGGGACACTGTTTTTGAGAATGACGAACTAAATCGGTTTGCCAACTCACTCAAAGAAACAGACGCCTGGAAGGCATTCATCGAGCAACAGGGAATTGATGGATCCGACACCACGACAGACGGTCGAGATATCACCGTTTCCACCAACAACGGGAACCTGGAAATCTTCATCACCAGCGGAATCGACGATAGCCATTTTGATGTGATCCTTGAAAAGCTCCGAACCCTCCAAAACCAGAAAATCCCCATGACCCTACACGGCTATCACGGGGAATCGATGAGTGTTGAACTAGGAACCAAGATCCAATGAACGAAAAAACGATCCCAGAACTGTGCCCTCCATGTGAGCCGAGTGTAGATTTTACCCCCCAGCCTATCCCAGAACTGTGCCCGAAGCCCGCGGAGAAAGACACCACCAACAGCCACCTCTACCCAAAATCTCGCTACATCGAGGTGACAGAGGATTGCCTGTTGGAAATGTTGACAAACATGACCAACAACAAGTTCTGCAAAGTGGGTCCCCGGTGCTGTGATAAATAAGCCATATGGGTATGCCAGTAGCAAGACTTCGAGATGTGGACAGCGGACATGGGTGTTATAGCCCACGCCCGAACAATGCTGCCTCCAACAATGTCTTCGTAAATGGCAGACCGGTTCATAGACGAGGAGATGGGTGGAACCCCCACTGTTGTAACGGCTGCCATACTGGGGTAACTTCAGGCGGGTCAGGTTCCGTGAATGTCAACGGACGAGCGATTGCCAGGGTTGCCGACGCAGTGTCATGCGGTGGGGTGATTATGACAGGCTCGGCTAATGTTTACGCAGGGTAAAAAGATGAAAACCACACCACTATACAGCGACCTTGATCTATCTTTCAAGCCTCATCCGCTGACGGGCGATCTTATGCCCAGAACAAACGCAAATGCCATCAAGCGCTCGCTAATGACCGCCTTTGAAATGGACAAGTTTGATATCCCATTCGACTCAACAAAACAATCCAACCTCAAGCGTCTTCTGTTTGAGCCAGTTTCTCAAACAACCGAGATCTCCATTAGAAAGGACATCGAATGGGTTTTCAAGAACATGGAGCCCAGGGTCAAGCTCCTATCAGTGGATGTGGACGCTGACCACCTTGGGAAAGGCTACAATATCACTGTCACCTATCAAATCAAGTCATTGATGATTGAGGATGGCTTCACCTTTTTCGCAGAGAGAATTCGATAAATGAAAAACCTCCCCATCCAAAACCTTGATTTCGAGGGTCTGAAAAAGGCTTTCAAAGAGTTCCTGAAGGGGGATCCGAACTACAAGGATTTCAACTTCGAGGCATCTGGTATCTCCAGCCTTTTGAACATCCTGGCATACAACTCCCATCTCAACGGGTTCTATGCGAAGATGCTGTTGGACGAGGCGTTCATCGATAGCGCGCACACGCGTGAGGCGCTCCTTTCGCATGCCAAGCGCTCGGGGTATATCCCTCGAGGAAAGCGCAGCGCTCGTTCTGATGTGGAGCTGTCAATCTCGGTGGATGTGATGCCACCATCAATGTCTTTGACCGTCCCCCGCGGGTCCACCTTCACCGCTACCAATGCTTCAAGCGACCGCCGAACCTTCTTCAACGCTGACGATGTGGTTCTTCAGAAGTATTCCAATGTGGTAGAGAACGGGGTCCCGAAAATCAAGTTCACATCCGAACCCTTTACCATCTACGAGGGAACCCGAGAGTTTTATCGTTTCGTGGTCGACGCGGAGGACATCTCACAGCGTTATGTCATTCGTGATCGGGATATCGACATCGATACCTTGCGCGTCAATGTATATGACAGCCTGGGGTCTTCTTCCAAGCGCGAGTTCAAGCGAGCCGAGGACATTTTCGAACTCACCGGGGACTCCAATGTTTACTTCGTGACCACCAACGAAGAGGGCTTTTTCCAGGTCTTCTTTGGCGACGGTGTGTTTGGTTCAAAACTGGAAAACGGGAATGTGGTTGAGGCTACCTACATTTCAACCAACGGTGAAAGCGGAAACGGCGCCAAGAGCTTCCAATATAACCCATCCGAAGGCAACTTTGAAGACCATGAGACGGTTACGATCTCCGTGTCGTCTGGTGGTATGGAAGAAGAGAGCATTGAGAGCCTCCGCTTTACAATCCCCCATCACTTCCGTCGTCAAAACCGCATTGTAACCGAAAGCGACTACCGCGCGGTATTGCTTTCCGAGTTTAGAAACATCGACTCGATCAATGTGTGGGGTGGGGAAAGCAACGCCCGCCGTGAGTATGGGAAGGTTTTCGTATCCATCAAGCCAAAGGGCGCCGACGCCCTCACAGCCAGCGCCAGGAGTGAAATCAAGCGCGCGGTGATTGAGAAGTATGGGGTGGTGGGTGTTGAGGTGGTGTTTGTAGACCCGGATTTCATCGACATTGATGTAACGGTCAAGGCAAAAATCGACTACCGAAAGACAAACCGAACCAAGGGGCAAATCGAAAGCCTCATTGTTTCGCGTGTCCAAGAGTTCAACGACTCCAACCTGAACCGCTTTGGTAATCTGTTGTCAGATCTTTCCATGCTCGAGTTCATTAAGGAAGGAGACGATGCCTTTGTCTCTTGCTTCTCCACCAAGTCATTGAGAAAGTCATATCGCCTGCTCCATCGCTCTACCGCCACCCATGAGGTTGTTTTTGGAAACGAAATCAACCAGGGAGTCACCTCAAGTGATTTCGTCTATGGGGGCGTGGTGTGTAATCTACAAGACGAAAAGGGGCTCATCTACATCATCAACAAAGCGACAGGCGAGAAGTTCCTGCCCAAGTCATTCGGTGATGTCGACTATCAAAAGGGCATCATTCAGTTCACCCTCCCAAGCACAGCTAGAGTGGTGGGCTACGAAGATGAAAATGTTGGGGTCATCGAGTTCAAGGTTACCCCGACAAACCCCGACATTGAGACCAATCTCAATAACATCATCCGAATTCAGACAGTGAGAGCCATCGTCTCATGAAGAGAGAAACGCTAACTGCCTCCATCTTCCACCGCTTGCCGGCATTCATTCGGACTGATTACCCGGATTTTGCGCGTTTCATCGATGACTACTACAAGTGGTCGGAAAATGATGGCAACTTCCAACGGATTCTTACCGATTGGGAAACCAATATGGAACCGACGAACGGGATCGAACCGTTCGTGGATGCGATTCTACTCGACTCCGGTTTTGATATCGAACTGGAAGGCGATAACTCGATCCAGGATGAAGAGGCAAGGCGTAAAGACCTGACGAAAAAGAAGTCCAACCTCATCCACCTCATCAAAGAGTTCTACCTGGCGAGAGGCTCGAAGCAATCCTTTGACTTTCTTTTCCGCATTCTCTTCGATGACAAGGCTACGATTGTTTACCCCCGCGAGAAAATGTTGGTCCCTTCCAACTCGACATATGGGACCCTGTTCAAAACATTTGCCTCCGCCGATTCCCTCAACGCGGTCGACAGCAAGCGCGTTCTGGACAGGATTTTGGAAAACTCCAGGGACACGGCTGGCATCATCACCGGCATATTGTCCGGGGAGACCGCAACAATCGAACGAATCACCAGGGTTCTATCTGATGGTCGAGTGTTCCTCGAGATTGAGACATTGGAGCCATCCGGTCCTTTCTTTGTCAATGAAAGCGTCCGAATTCAGGTGGGGGATGATTTCGTGTTTGAAACCATTCAAACCGTCTTCGACATTGAAGTTGAAGATGGCGGGTTTGATTACCGCGTGGGCGACCCGGTGTATATCACTGGGACTGGCATTGTGGGATCGGCGTTTGTAGCCGCCACTTCAGGTGGTGAGATCGAGAACATCAACATCATCGACGGTGGAAGTGGGTATGTGGTGGGAGATGTCATCATCGCCAAACCCACGGAAGAGGGCTCTGGCTTCTCCGCGGTGGTCTCGTCAGTAGACACCAACGGCGCAATCACATCCACGCGCATTGTAAACAAGGGATACGGATACAGAATAATCCCAGAGATCTATATTGCCAATCGTAAGGGCTCTGACACATCCCCAACCGATGCCATTCTGGTGCCAGTCAGTCAAACCATTGGGTCAATCCGCAGAGTTTCCCTGGTCTCGCCATATGCCAGGAAGGTAGGGGTGAACACAGCAACTGTAGAAAGTCTCACCGGAAGCGGTGCTGACCTTTCCACGATTGAAACCACCGTTTTCAGGAAAGACGGATGGGAAGACAGGCTGGGATTCCTGGGCGAGCGATGCACCTTGATTGACAGTGATAAATACCAACAGTTCTCCTATGAAGTGGTTTCCCCCGTGGACCCTTCGAGATATAATCCAGTAGTGGATGATTTGCTCCACCCAGTGGGATATATCAGGGCTTCGGTGGTTGAACTTCAATCCCATGTCAATATTGGTCTATTCGAATGAGCGAGAAAGTCAGTCAAAAAATGAGGACCTACCTGGTCTCAACTCTAATCCACTCGTTGAAAAATCTCGCACCGGCATCCTGGAAAGCCGGAGCCTACTACTCTGTGGGAAGCCAAGTCACTTCGAATGGGCGCATTTATATCGCAGTCAACACCGGAAACACCTCCACCATCGCACCTTCACACACCAGCGGAGTGATGACCGATGGAACTGTCCAGTGGCTCTATGTTTCATCTGCCATTGGCAATACCGATGTCAGCTCAAATCTCTATCTTGGACTTGGAAAGCCCACCGAGTGGGGGGATGGCGACACCCCAGAGATCGCCAGAACCACATCTGAAAAGGAGCGCGAAGCTCTTGACAGCCTGATCACCCTCATCCGTCTCAACCCAACCAACATCAGAATGGGGTTGAAGAAAGAAACATGGGTGTCTGGGCGTGTGTTCAGCGCGTTTGATCCTACGGTAGATCTGTCCCTATACGGCTCCAGTCTCCCATCGGTTTATACCACCGTTGAAACCGAAAGCCGGATCAACATCTACAAGTGTATTGATAACAATGGGGGTGCCCAGTCTACAGATCAGCCTTATGGTGAGCAACTGGGATATTTCCTCATGTCCGACGGCTACATTTGGAAGTTCATGGGCAGTGTTGATCCCATTGATGAGGTCTCGTTTTCGACCAACGACTTCTACCCGGTTCAGACCAAATATAGCAACGACGGAAGCGAACAGTGGCAAGTTCAAGAGCAAGCCAGGGCGGGCTCTGTGTCCTCGTTTGGAGACTTCGTGTCCATTGGAACTTTTTCCAGCCCACCTACAGCGACCGTGATTGGCGTGGGAAGCGGTGCGACGGCTGGGCTTGAGTTCAATAACCCAGGTGAAGGCGTATATGACCTCACGCGCGTGCTATGCGCGAGCGCGGGCGAAAACTATACCCCCGAAACTTATGCCATCATTTCCAATTCAGTTGATGTGGAAGGTTCTGGGGCAACGGTTGAACTGGAAGTCAACGATGGGCAGGTGTCTGTTTCTTCATTCACTGGGGGCTCCGGGTATTCCAATGGCGCCGTGGTAGTCATCGTTGGAGACGGAGGCGGGGCTACAGCTTCCGTGGTGGTGTCGTCCGGGGTGGTATCGGTGGTTGAAATCACCGATCCAGGAGCGGGTTATACCTGGGCGAAAGCCTTTGTTATCCCAGGCGACGCGGGCGCCGTGTCCAGGGCGTTGATGGCTCCAACTGGGGGACATGGGAGGGATTTGGTCACTGAACTAGGGGCTAGAACGGCTATCGTCTCGCTACAAGTGGGCGAAAGTCTCGAGCCTTATGTGGTAGACGGCGAATATAGGCAGATTAGCCTGGTTTCATCTGTCCAATCGAAGGAAATCGGGAAGCAAAACGCTGCAACTTACATCGGTCCGGCACACCCAGATTTCAACAACCCCGCGGCAGAGCAGGATAAATACAAGGAAGGAACGGGGCATTTGCTCTTCATAAATAACTTTGATGCGGTAAATCACTCTTCTGAACAAGAAGAAGCCATCAAAATCGCACTAACTTTCTAATGGATGTCTAAAAAATGTCAAGAATTGATCTCAACCGCGCGCCATACTTTGACGATTTCGATCCGTCCAAGAACTACATGCGTGTGTTGTTCCGTCCGGGGCGCCCTGTCCAGGCACGAGAGCTCAATCAATCTCAAAGCATCCTCCAAAGCCAGATTGAGAAGTTTGCCAACCATGTCTTCAAGAACGGCAGCAAGGTTTCCAACGGTCGCACCAGCCTGACCGCAAAGGCGTATGTGCGCCTGGATAACCTGCTGGACGATAATAGCCCTGTTGATGTCGAGCAGTTCCAAGAAAACACCGTTCTGGTTGGTGCCGTTTCCGGCGTCAAGGCTATCCTGATCAAGGCGACCAATGAAGAGGCAGGCGATCCGCCCACCTTGTTTGTGGTTTACACCGGCACCGGCATTGACGGCAAGCAGAAGACTTTCATCCCAGGCGAAGACATCCTTATCAAGGACGAGAACGACATCACCGTTTACACCGTGTCTGTTCGTTGCCCTGCGTGTGAAGGTTCACCGATTTCAGGCGAAACCATCCCCCCAACTGGTAACGCCCAGTTCTTCTCTGTCGACGAAGGTATTTTCTACTTCGAGGGGATGTTTATCGAGGCTGGTCGCCAGGAAATCATCGTCCAGAAGTATCTCGTCAAGAACGAGGACGGGGATATCATCAACTCCGAGCCATGCAAACTCGGCTTCGATTTCGTTCAGTCCATCATCACATTTGAAGACGACAGCAGCCTGCTCGACCCCTCTCTGAACTACCCAAACAGCACCGCACCAGGCGCTGACCGATACAAGGTTGAGCTCAAGCTGGTCAAGCGCTCCTATGACGCCCAGGATGGAGACAACTTCATTCTGCTCTGCCGCATTGGGGAGAACATGCGTATCGAATTCATGAAGTCAGACGCGGAATACGCGGATCTGATGGACATGATTGCCAAGCGCACCTATGAGACCAATGGAAACTACACCATCCGCCCGTTCAAGGTCCAGTTCTACCAGGACAAGAAGGTAGGGAACGACCCCCGCGGATGGTCTGTCAATGGTAATGAAGAATACCTGACCGCTGTGGTATCTCCAGCCGTGGGTTATGTCAAGGGATATCGCGTCGAGACCATCGACGAAACCCCTGTCATGGTCAAGAAGGCACGAGACACCAAGAAGATTGAGGGTTATGTGAAGCGTTTCAACGGACGCACCTACCTCACTTTGCGCCCTCTGTCCAACTCGCCTTGGACCAACACCTTCTCTGAAGCCTCACTGGTCAGTAACTCTATCGTATACATCTACGACGGTGAGCCGAGCGGTTCTGACCCAGGCGGAAACATCATCGGTCAGTTCAAGGTCAACGACATCCATAAGGAATACGGTTCAGCCCTGGACAAGACCGCGGTTTACCGTTACTACATCTACGACCTGAAGATGACCGCCACCGGGAAGAAGTTGAGCGATGCTCGTTCTTTCAGTGCGCCTAATGGTCAGTTCCTCGCGGTCCCAGTAGTTGACCCGGTGACCGAGCGTTTTGAGGTTTACAACGCCAACAGCAGCGCATTGATGTATGCGGTCGACCGTCAGCATATCAAGACCATGCGTTCCGCCTCCGATCCTTTGAACGGGTCGATTACAATCACGCAGCGCAAGAAGCTTGTGGGCACCATGTCCGGCTCCGGTGTGGCGACCTTCAACACCTCGTCGAACGAGTTCTTTGAAGGGTTCAGTGGCTCGATGGTTGCTTGGGCAGTGTCCCCGAGCTCTGAAACTGTGGCTGTCAACCTCACCAGCGCCAACACAACTGTGGGGTCTACCACCCTGACAATCAACCTGGGCGGCTCTTTTGCTGGCTACACCTTGCATGTAATCGCTAGCGTTATTCGCACCAACCAGCAGGAAAAGAAGAAGACCATCACCAGCCACACCTATCAGACCTCTGTTGTTCCTGGGTTCGAGGCTGGCGATACAATCATGCTCGGCAAGGCTGATGTGTTCCGCATCAACAGCATCACCTTGATTGACATCGCCAACCCATCTTTCGAGCCGATTGATTTGACATCCGAATACAGGCTGAACACCGGCGTGACCGATGTTGCCTACACCGAATCGTCGATCGTTCGCACCGTGGATAGTGCGTTGGGTGGAAACTCAAACCTGCGCTTGATGGTGTCCTTCGACTACTTTGCCCACAGCGGCGGGACCGGCTATTTCAACATCGACTCCTACTCCGAGATTTTGAACGATCCAGATTCCGGGGTGACTTACGAGAACCTCCCTGAATACATTTCTTCAGGGAAGACCGTATTCAAGGCAAACAACACCTTGGACTTCCGCCCGATTGTCATAGGGACGGATACCATCACCTCGTTCTTGCCTGCCAACGAGTCCACCGCGATCTTTGATGTCGAATACTACCTGCCCCGTGTTGACCTCTTGCAGATCAACAAGGATGGACTGCTGTATTCCAAGGCGGGCATCCCGTCCGAAACCCCGGTGCCGCCGCGCCCCGACGAAAACGCCATGGTTCTTTACGAGATCCACCTGGGCGCCTACACCTACTCCTTGAACGATGTCAAGACCAAGTTCATCGAGAACAAGCGCTACACCATGCGGGACATCGGTAGGCTCGAGAACCGAATCGAGAACATGGAATACTATGTTGCCCTGAACCTCTTGGAAAAGAGCGCGGCAGACATGTCCATCACCGATGCCCAAGGTTTCGACCGCTTCAAGAACGGCTTCATCGCTGACAACTTCAGCGACTTCCAGGCGGCTGATCTCACCGATCGGGAGTTCCGCGCGGGCGTCGACCGTTCTTACAAGGAACTGCGCCCCTCGTTCAAGGCTCGCAACAAGAAGCTGGCGGTTGCTATTTCCAAGTCAACCGGCGTGCAGTTCAAGGGCAATGTTGCCATGTTGCCTTACACCGAGGTTTTGAAGAGCCAGAACCCATACGCAACCAAGCACCTCTCCATCAACCCATACTTCCAGTATAACAAGCGCGGAACCATGGTTCTATCGCCTAACAACGATGTGTGGTCCGATGAAAACGAGCTGCCAAACATGGTGGTCAACATCGACACCGGCGTGGATGCGTTCCAGCAGCTGGCAGACGCCACTGGTGTTCTGGGAACAGACTGGGGAACCTGGGTCGACCAGAACCGCACCATCCTGGGCTCTCAAGTGGTTGGCACGAATACCACATCCAATCAGATCGTGGGTGCTACCTCCATTCAGACCAATGTGACCACGACCACCACCAGCCAAAACACGGTTGCTGTTCAGCAGACGAGGACCGGCACCGCTACCACCGTTGAGTCCAGGACAGACGAATACAGCCTGGGCGAGATCGTGCGTGATGTTCAAATCGTCCCGTTCATGCGCCAGATCCCGGTTGAGTTCCATGTCACCAACATGAAACCCAACACCCAGGTGTGGGCTTATTTCGACGGCGTCCCGGTCTCTCAACACTGCCGAGACATCGGTGTGCAGTTGACGAGTGGAAACGCGGCGCAGATGCGCGCGCGCGTGGCTTATGGGTCCCCTCTCATCACTGACGCGAATGGTGAGCTCCGCGGCGAGTTCTTGATCCCGGCAAACACCTTCTTCACCGGCGACAAGAAGTTCGTGCTCAATGACGATGAGATGAACAGCGGCGACCCGGACATGATCTCCACTTCTGCCGAGGCTTCCTTCTTCGCGGGCGGCTTGGATGTGTCCGTCCAGGATGTCACCTTGAATGTGATGACTCCGACCATGGATGTGCGCCAGTTGACCGAGACCACCACCCGCATTGAAACCGAGACGGTCAGGACATCCAACACAACCACAACTGAAACACCGCGACCACCTACCGATCAGTGTAATCGCAGCAATCGCTTCACTGTCCCAGCCTGTTCATGTGCCACAAACCGTGGTGCCTGGTGGTGTAGCGACCCGGTGGCGCAAGCGTTCGTAACCGATAGCGATATGACCCTCACCGCATTCGAGGTGTTCTTCCGTCAGTTCGACATCAACAGCTCCACCTTGTTCTTTGAAATCCGCACCATGTCCAATGGCTACCCAACCGAAATGGTCCTGGGTAGGAAGGAATACCTGGTATCGGACCTGATTGCCGCTGGATTGTTCTCCGAGGACTCCACCGTCCCCGTGAAGGCAACCTTTGACACCCCGATCTTCCTCGAGGGCAACACCCAGTATTGCTTCGTGGTGGGTGGCTACTCACCTAACACCCGCATTTGGGTTTCCCGTTTGGGCGGTGAGGTGGTGAACATCCCAGGCAAGATCGTGGAAGAGCCGCCGACCGGGCAGGTTTCGTTCCGCTCACTGAACGGCACCACATGGAACGCCGAGCAGTTCGAGACAATCAAGTATAACCTCTACGGCGCCCGTTTTAACACCTCGGCTCCGATGAAGCTGGTATTTGAGAACGAGCAGCAGGAATCCTGGAAGTTGGAAAAGAACCCTCTCGAGTTCCAGGCAGGCTCCAACCGCATGCGCGTGTTTGCGCGGGATCATGGTTTCGTGGTCAATGACCGCGTGCGCCTGTCCGTGGGTTCCGGGCGCTGGATCAACATTTCAGCAACTGACAACCTGCCTCCACAGGTGGGTCAAACCATCCACACGGTCACAGGTTCTGCGAAAATCGCGGAGCTGGGTGTGGTGAATGAGAGCGCTGGTTCTTACAGAGTGCGTCTGAAGGATATCGACGGTGTGTTTAATGCTTCGCAGCAGTTCACCGCAGACCCCTACAACCGCACCGTGCGAGATCCATACTTGGCAACCGCCATCGGATCGAAGAAGCCGCTGACATTGACCATCAATGAGGCTTTCGGAACCTTCACCCAGAACTCTTACCATGACACCTTCACCACCGGTTCAATCGCTGGGGTGCCAGTCAACCACATCTCCAAGCAGCACATCATCGTAGCTGTGGATTCGATGGATTCGTTCATCGTAGAGTTGCCGGTTAACGCGACCCAAACCGGTCGTTTTGGCGGGGAGTTCGTCGAAGCCTATGACTTCTGTGAGAAGTATGAGCTGTTCAATGTCTCGGGCTCTTACCTGAACCTCCGCGGCGGTCAGTCTTGGACTTTCCGAGGTGTGGGTCATGGTCTACCTGGGGACGCTTTTGAGGGTGAAAACTATACCCTTCAGCAGCCAATCGCCTTCTTGCCTGGTCAAGATAAGTTCCTGGGCAAGCCGTTCAAGTTGGCTTCAAGGGATAACGAGACTCGAGTTCTGGGCTCCAACAAGTCCATCCAAATCGAGGCAACCTTCACCACATCCAACGAAGAAGTGTCCCCGATGGTTAACATCGACACCTTCTCCGTGGTGACCGTGTCTAACCGAGTGGAGAACCAGACTGCCGCCAAGATGAATGTGGCGCCAAATGATTCAGACCGTTTCGTCCCTGAAACCCACGGCTTCAATGGCTCGGCAACCTACAAGTATGTCACGAAGCCTATTCTCTTGCGCGACCCTGCCAATGAGTTGATGATCTACTTCGATGTCTACAAGGACAAGGATGCCGATTTCGATGTTTACATCAAGAAGATCACCCCATACGAGACCAGGGAAATCGAGGATGTGGAGTGGCTCAAGGTGGAGGGTCTGGACAAGTCTTACAACTCCTTCGATTTGACGGATCGAGTCGAATACGAGATCAAGGCGTCCGAGCATGTGGCTGGCTGGATGGATGAAAACGAGGAGCCGATCCCGTTCACCGCTTTCAAGATCAAGATCGTGGGCAGAACTCGCAACTCCGCCAAGCCACCTCTGTTCAAGGCTCTCCGTGGAATCGCAGTTACCTAATGGAGTAAATCATGGAACATAAAGTTGAAGAGTATCCAGACCTGCGCAAAGTCGATCAATGCTTCGTCGTAAATACAAATCGCAGTGAGTATGTTAAGGCGCTTGCCCGACAGAAGAAACAAAGGGAAGAGCGGGAACTCAAACAGCGAGTTGACAAACTGGATGAGAAGATGGACCTCATCATCCAGTTGCTATCGAATAGAGGTAATTGATTATGAGCAACAAGAGACATAGCGAAAAAGACATCAACGCTTCAGACATGAGGCAAGCCGTTTCACAGGTAAGGGAGTCGATGGAGCACGCCGACATCCAGGAATGTGATGACATCGCTTGCGTCCTCGAAAAACTGCTGAAGAACATCACATCATCCCAAAAGACCATCTCCAGGCAGATGAACCGAGTCTCGTCGAATGTATAACCCAAGAATCACAAACAGAAGCGAGTTCAAGAAATACTGCCTGACCAGGCTGGGCGCCCCTGTCCAGATGATCAATGTGGCAGACGAGCAAATCGAAGACCGCATTGATGACGCACTGGACAAGTTCTGGGAGTTTCACGGGGAAGGCAGTAATCTCATCCCTTTGAAAGTTGAGTTGACCCAAGAGATTGTCGACACTCGAATCATCAAGGTCCCAGACGGGGTTTTGTCCGTCCATCGAGTGTTGATGCCCGGAAGCGGCTCTTCCGCCCACCTTTCAACCAACCCCCAGTATATGCAGTTCCTCACGGAAGTGTTGGACATTCGCCGTTTTGGGTCTATGGGTAACATGTCAGGATATGTTCAGACGATGTCTCACCTGGGCACACTCAACAAGATCCTCAATGGCGGTGAAAAGCCGGTCGAGTTCAACCAATTCAGAGGTCAGATTGAGATTCAGGGCGGATTTGGCGCTTCAAAGGTGGGGGACTTCATCATCTTTGAGGTTTGGACGGTCCAGGACCCACAAGAGTTCAAAAAAACCTGGAACAATCAATGGCTGAAAGACTACGCCGCCGCTTTGATTCAAAAGCAATGGGGTCAAAACCTGATTAAGTTTGGTGGGGCTCAACTGCCAGGCGGAATCCAAATCAACGGAGATAGAATCCTCGACGAAGCCAAGGGTGAAATCGAGAAACTCGAGGAGCAGCTATACAACACTTGGCAAGAGCCACCGAGTTTCTTCATGGCATGACCAAGAGCCCCTGAAATAGGGGCTTTTTGTTTGGGTAAATACATAAGGAAATACTATCCCGCGTGAGAGCGATGGCAACCAACAAATATTTCAACCACACCCAGCAGAAAAATGAACAGGATCTTTTTGAAGATCTTGTCATTGAAAGCATTCAGATGAATGGTATTGATGTGGTATACATCCCTCGCGAGAATACCGACATCGACGAAATCCTGGGGGAACCAAAGCAGTCCATCTTCCGTCGCTACCATGTCATTGAGGCGCAAATGCCAGACGCGGGGCAACTGGGTGGCGAACAGGATATCATGGGTAAGTTTGGCTTCCAAGTCGACCAGACAACGGAGCTGCTCATCTCAAAGCGACGCTGGGATGAAATCAACACAGGTTTGATTCGCCCACAAGAGGGCGATCTGATCTACATCGCCGACATTAGCGAGCCTGGGTCAGCCAGAGGTTCGTTTGTCAACACCTTCTTCCAAATCAACCAGGTCTGGTATAACAACCCAGACTGGCAACATGGAAAGCATTTCGTCTACCGCCTGTTTTGTAAGACTTACGTCCATGGTCATGAGAAGTTTGAGACTGGCAACACGGAGATCGACCGGTTGAATAGAGAAGCGGAGAACGATATCCTCAACGGTATCAACGAGGCATCGAAGCGGATGGCTGAAGATATTGTGGTGGACAGGAACAATCCATTTGGAGACTTCTAATGGCTAGACCAGTATTCGCACACGATACCACAAAGAGAGTCATCGGCGCCATGGCGTCGATTCTCGACGAGATCCGTTTCGAGAACGGTCGCGGCGAAATCCAATCGGTGCCGCTCGTATTCTCATCCCGCGAGAAATTTCTCGAAAAAATCAGAAGAAAGTCAGACATGGATGAAGTGACGATTGATAACGTCTTGCCCAAGATCGGCTTCGAGGTGGAGGGGATGAACTTCGCACCGGAACGACATACGAACCCGCTCGGGAGAATCTCGGACGACAAAGGAAACTGGATCTATAACCGAGTGCCCTGGGATTTCTCGGTGGCTGTCTATGTGGCAGCAACCCGCATCAACGACGGCAATCGAATCATCGAGCAAATCATCCCGTTCTTCACACCAGAGTTCACGGTGGTGATCAAGGATGTGCCAGGGCTGGATCTAGAGACAAACATCCCGATCGTTTTGAACTCGGTCTCTCTTGACTTCAACAATGAGGGGTCGTTTGATTCACACCGAACCCTCCTGTGGACGCTTCAGTTCACGGTCAGAGGCTTCTTCTATCAGAACATCGTGACCTCAAACCGAATCAAGAAGACCATCGTAGACCTCAATGCCATGGACTACGATCGGATCTACGAGCGCCTCATCTCTTCAGTTGAACCAGAGGACGCAAATCAGACCGACCCACATACTATCGTGGATTCGGTGGAATTCCCGGACGGTAAGCAATAATGGCGACGAAGAAAGATCGAATCTCGGAAGCACTGGGGACCCAGACTGGGCTACCAACAGCCGCGCCTGCGCAGGAGATGGTGGAGGCGCCATCGAAAGACCTTGCCACCATATCCGAAGGGATGCGGGATGAGATGGTAAAAAATCGTGCCACTGACTATAAAACTGCCAGGGAAAACACCAAGAAGCTCATCTCTGAAGGAATGGCGATCGTCCCAGAGATGTTCGACATGGTCAGGGAAAGTGAAAACCCAAAGATGTATGACAGTGCCGCGGGTTTCATGCGGACATTGCTCGATTTGAATAAGGGACTGCTTGCCCTTTCTGATGAACCTTATGAGCCCAAATCGAAAAGAAAGACACCAGAACCGTCGCCTCAACCTGAAGAACAGAAAAACCAGGTTCAGCAGACCAATGTATACATCACCACAGAATCAATGCTGGATCGGGTGGCTTCAAAAGGAAAGAAGCCTTCAGGTCCTGCAATAGAAGCAGATTTCAAAGAGGTTAAAGACGATTGAGGTTGCCCCGCTTGCGGGGCGTCCATGAGGGCGCAACGCGCCCGAACGGACACATGACCCCTTCATAATCCCTTTTCAGATGGCTCTTTGAACATTTGGGTCTCGCTACGCTCGCCCCAAGTTCGGGTTTCGCTTCGCTCAACCCTCACAAGGTTGAGGTGATGATTATGATCAAGATGATCAGAGTCTTAAACTTCAGACTTCATGATTTTCAGACATACTTTGGCTGTCCTGACGGAGTTGAGACGAAAAGACATAACAACACCTTTTCATTCATACCTGTATTCGAAAGCGCCCCTTGTCAAGGGCAGGCATAGGGGACTCGGTCATGCCTAATCTTTCGCTTCGTCCCTATCGGGCGTCCGCCAGAACCGTTTGACCAATACAGGAAGCCAAGGGTTCACACCTGTTGCAGTATGCGCAGAGCAGGTCTCTTGTGTCTTTCGACACTTTTTACAAGCACGGGTGAAGATTGGTATACCTCAATAGAGGCTTGGTGACGAGCTTACGACGAGAACCCCAAGGACCGGCGATTAGCCACCACGACCGTAGAATGTGCTTGTTTTTACCCACCACGGAGGGCAGGTAGACAAATCAACCAGTTACAACCTGGTTACTGTAAATAATACCACACGAGAAAGTGTTGTCAATAGGTGGATCTGAATGTCAGTTGAACGATATGGGATGGCGAGTTGCTACAACAGCAACATCAAGCTGAAAAAAGCGCGCATCGAAATTGAGATCACACCTGAAGAGGAGGCTGAATACGAGCGCTGCTACCATGACATTGAGTATTTCCTGTCAAACTACTGTTACATTGTAAACATGGATGAGGGGCTTGTCAAGTTCAAGCCTTACAAATACCAAAAGCGTGCCCTGAAGTTGATGGACAAGAACCGCTTCTCCATCATGATGATGGCACGCCAGATGGGAAAGTCAACCGTTGTAGCCGGGTATCTGCTCCACGCTGCCATTTTCAACAAGACCTACAACATCGCGATCTTGGCTAACAAGGGCGCCCAGGCGCAGGAAATCATGGAACGCCTGCAGATGATGTATGAGGAACTGCCGTGGTTCTTGCAGCCCGGTGTCAAGGTGTGGAACAAGAAGTCGATCACCCTCGGCAATGGCACCCGTGTATTTACTGCCTCCACATCGTCCTCGTCTATCCGTGGTCGCTCCCTCAACATCGTATACCTCGACGAGTTCGCGTTCGTCGAAAACGATGTGGAGTTCTATACCTCCACATACCCAGTTATCACCTCGGGAACGGATACGAAGATCATCATTACATCAACGCCCAACGGCATGAACCTATTCTACAAGATCTGGATGGATTCTGTCAACAAGAAGAATAGCTTCGCCAACCTGCGCGTTGACTGGGACCAGCACCCCAAGCGTGGGAAGAAGTGGAAGGAAGAGCAGCTGAATAACATGTCAGAGAAGCAGTTCCTTCAGGAATTCTGTAATGAGTTCTTTGGTTCATCTGACACGCTGATCAATGGCGCCAAACTCCAACAACTTGCTGCCACTACCCCTGTCAAGAAAGACAAACACACCAAAGTCTACAAAATGCCTGAAAAGGGTCATTCATATGTGGTTACCGTAGATACATCCGAGGGTATCGGTAAAGACTCGTCTGTCATCAATGTGTTCGATGTCACCCAGACCCCATATGAACAGGTGGCTATCTACAAGAACGACAGCATTTCACCGACCATGTTCGGGTATAAGGTAGCCAAAATTGCCACTCACTACAACAATGCCTACACCGTGGTCGAATCAAACTCTGTTGGTTCCACAGTTTGCTCCGTGCTCTGGTATGATCTCGAATATGAAAACCTCCTGCGCACGCGCGTGAAGCGCTCGGAAACCGAGACCAATTCCGGCGCTCAATCCGAACTTGGGTTGCGGATGACACCCAAATCGAAGTCCATCGGCTGTTCCAGCCTCAAAGACCTCATCGAAAACGATATTCTCATCGTTCATGACCAAGACACCATCCAGGAATTGAGCACCTTCGTGAAACAAGGCAGCACATGGAAGGCTGAAAAGAACAAACACGACGACTGTGTGATGACCTTGGTATCATTTGCCTGGTTTGTTGACCAACCATTCTTTGGTGAAGTGGTTGATATCAACACCCGAGGTGTTCTTATGCAGAAGATGTTGGAAGAAGAGACTCTGGGGATGGGGCTGTTTGTGGACGACGGGATCCCAGACGAAAACTCCGGGTATTTCGGCTTCCATTGAAAAACCTCAAAACCATAAATACACATTGAGGATTTAAGGGCAATGCCCACTCGTCTGCCTATCATTGGAGAAACCCAAATATGACAACTCAACTCTCACCTGGAATCGTCGTTCGCGAAAGCGACTTGACCAACCGCGTCCCAACCGCGGGCACCTCTGGCGGTGCGTTCGTTGGAAACTTCGCGTGGGGTCCTGTCGAGGATTACACCGTCATCTCAAACGCGAATGAGCTTCAGTCCCATTTTGGAAAGCCGAACGATTCAAACTTCGTGGACTGGTTCTCCGCAAGCAACTTCCTGGACTACACCGGCAACCTGACACTTGTGCGCGTCATTGACGCCGATGCACGAAACGCTGATTCCACTGGCGCTGGTGTTGTCATCAAGAACTCGAAGCACTTCGAGGTGGTCCGCGGCACTTTGAGTGCTTCCTTTGCCGCACGCTATCCGGGTGCGCTGGGTAATAGCATCGCCGTTGCCATCGCTGATAGCGCGACCTTCAACTCATGGTCTGCCGCTCATCGCAACCTGTTTGATTCCGCGCCTGGAACCTCTGATTCCGCTGCTGCCGTAGGTGCTCGGAACGACGAAGTCCATGTCCTGGTCATCGACCGCCTGGGTCTCTTCACCGGGAACCCTGGTGCGATCCTCGAGCGCTTCTCGTTCTTGTCCAAGGCGTCTGACGCTCGCGATGCCAACAACCTGCCGAACTACTATGTCTCGGTCCTCAACCGCCAGTCTCGCTATGTGTGGGCGGTCGAGCCGCTGTCCGGCTCTGATGTTACCGATCCGGCTGCTGGCGTGGCTTCCGTCACCGTCTCGAATGGTGGTTCTGGCTACACCGCGGCGCAGGTTGAGTTCTCGGACCCTGACCTGCCAGGTGGTGTCAAGCCAACCGCGACCATCGTCGCCGATTCCGGTGAAATCGTCCAGGTCGTGGTTACCTCGCCTGGCTCCGGCTACCTGTCCGCCCCAACCGTTACCATCACCGGAGACGGCACGGGCGCAGTCGCGACCGCAACTTTGGAAACTGTCAACGGCGCCGATTGGGGTATCTCCCTGATTGCCGGTGGCGTGCCTTCCAACTACAACGCCATTTCTCCTTCCTTCCAGACTGTGAACCTCTCTGGTGGTGCGGATTCTACTGAAATCGGATCTGCGGAAGTGATCAACGGCTTGAACCTGTTCGAGAATGCCGAGGAAGTGGATGTGTCCTTGATTTTCCTGGGACAAGCTGGCGGTGAGACTTCTCACACTTCTGTCGTCCAGCACGCCATTGACAACATCGCTGAACAGCGTCAGGACTGCCTGGTGTTCTTCTCGCCGAAGTTGTCTGATGTTCAGAACCTGACCCAGGTGGACGCGACCGCTGCGATCCTTGCCACTCGCAACGCGATCGGACGCTCTTCCTCCTACGCAGTCATGGACAGCGGCTGGAAGCTCCAGTATGATGTGTTCGCTGACAAGTTCCGCTGGGTTCCTCTGAACGCTGACTTGGCTGGTATCTGTGCCCGCGTCGACAACACCAACGATCCTTGGTGGAGCCCAGGCGGCTACAACCGTGGTCGCTTGAAGAATGTGGTTTCGCTGGCGTTCAACCCGAACAAGTCTAGCCGAGACTCCATCTACAAGGCTGGCGTGAACCCGGTGGTCACCTTCACCTCTGACGGCACCATCCTTTACGGCGATAAAACCCTCCAGGGCAAGAACTCCGCGTTCTCGTTCATCGGAATCCGTCGCCTGTTCATCGTCCTTCGCAAGTCGATTGGCGCCGCTTCCAAGCAGAGCCTGTTCGAAATCAACGACGAGGTCACTCGCGCTGCTTTCATTAACATGGTTGAGCCTTACCTGCGTGAGGTCAAGGGTCGCCGTGGTATGGATGACTTCAGGCTGGTTTGCGACCGAACCAACAACACCCCTGAAGTTATTCAGCGCGGTGAGTTCAAGGGCGATATCTACATCAAGCCTAACTACAGCGTCCAGTGGGTTGTCTTGGACTTCGTAGCGGTGGATGGGAACGCCAACTTCTCCGAGCGAGTCGGGGGATAAGCAACACGAAAGAGCCCGCCGAAAGGCGGGTTTTTTCATTCCCTAAATATCTTGCGAATCTCTTCAATGATGGTTCAGTCCTGGAAGAGCTCCACTAACACTCAATGAGGACAACACACAATGACTGCATCAATTACCGACTTCCTTGCCAACTTCCAGGGTGGCGGCGCGCGCCCAAACCGTTACGAAGTCATCCTTTCTTTCCCTTCTGCCGTCCCGTTTGCAACGGACGCTGCGAACAAGATCAAGTTCACATGTAAGACTGCTGCTATCCCTGCGTCTAACATGGGCGTGATTGATGTTCCTTACAAGGGTCGTAACGCCAAGGTGCCCGGTGATAAGGTTTGGGACGACTGGAACGTTACCATTTTGCTCGACAACGACTACCTGGGTCGTGGAGTATTTGAGTCCTGGCACAATCTGATCCTGGGCTTCAATAGCAACGTGGCTTCGAATGGTTTCATGAACCCCGCGAACGCTTTCGCCAACGCCACCGTGAACCTTCTGGATCGCCATGACCAGATCCGTCGCAGCTACCGTGTCGAGGGCATGTTCCCAACTCTGGTCGGTGAAGTGACCCTGGGTTATGACCAAAACGACATGATTTCGGAGCAGCCGGTTACCTTCGCAATCAACGGCTGGACGAGCGACGCCACTGACTGATCGTAGTAAAGAGATACCCCCTCTCGCAGGGGGTATTTTCTGACATCTAAATACTACGACGACGGCGAGGTGATTACTACATGGAACTTTTTGGGATCGAGTTCAAAAGGGCTTCGAAAAAAGAAGAGCAAAAGGCGATCGACATCGATCGTGAAGAGAATGCTGACACCAACATTGTTATCAATGGAATGGGTGGTAACGCTGTGGGTGTTGATGGCGCAGGGATTCAAACCCTGGGTATTGCCGGCTCCCTAATCCCTCAAGAAGAACTCGACCTCCTCGAACAATATCGTCGAATGTCCATTTCCGCGGAAGTGGACCAAGCCCTCCAGGAAATCAGGAATGAAGTCTTCATTTTTGACGATCCTGGCAAGCGTGCGTTTGATTTGAACTTCCGGGATTGTCCAAGCGCTCCAACCGAGAGCATCCAAAAGCGCATTTTGGAAGAGTTCTCATACATCTATGACCTCATGGAGTTTGATAACAAGGGGCAGAAGTATTTCGACGACTGGTATGTCGATGGGCGTCTTTATGCCCATATGATCATCGATAGCAAAAACCCGCGCCGTGGGATCACCAAGGTGATGCCTTTGGACCCCATGGATGTGAGAAAAATCCGCGTATATCCGAAGAGAGAGAAAGACGGCTCATACGATCTCTCAAAGATCCAGGAGTTCTTCGTGTTTTCAAAGAACATGCGGAACATCTACAAGAAAGCCTCTCTGAATAACTTCAGCGGGTATAATGATTTGACAGCCGAGCACAATGTTCCTGGCATGCAAATCCACCCAGACGCCATTGCGTATGTCCCTTCCGGTCTATTTGACAGGAACGATGACCGCGTCTTGAGCTACCTCTATAAGGCAATCATTCCATTCAACCGGCTTAAGATGGCGGAAGACGCCATGCTTATTTTCCGCGTTGTTCGTGCCCCCCAGCGCCGCGCGGTTTATGTCGATGTGGGCGGTTTGCCAACCACCAAAGCCGACTCATACATGAAGCAGTTGGCTGCCAAGTTCAAGAACAAGATGGTCTACGATAACAAGACCGGCTCGTTGTCCACCACGGCTAACCTCCAGTCCATGCTCGAAGATTACTGGCTGCCCCGTCGAGATGGTGGGCGTGGAACTGAAATTCAGACCCTTGACGGGCAGAGTTCGCAGGACATGCTGGAAGAGGTTCAATACTGGCGTGAGAAGCTTTGGGACGCGCTCCAGGTTCCCAAGAGCCGCTTCAGTGAGCAAGGGGCGGTGTTCTCATTCGGGCGAGATACGCAGATTAACCGAGACGAATACCGTTTCACCAAGTTTCTATCTACACTCCGCCGCCAGTTCCTCACTCTCGTAGAGAAGGTTCTATACACTCAACTCGTTCTAAAGAAGGTCATCACCCCCGAAGAGTGGGCTGGCATCTCTAGATCCATTTTCTGGACTTTCACCGAAGACAACATGTTCGTTGAAATCAAGGAAAATGAGAGCGTCATGCAGAAGTTGAACATCTTGAGTCAGATCGAACCGTATGTTGGTAAATACTATTCACCACAATACGTCAAGACGCATGTATTGCGTCAGTCTGATGAAGAGCAGAAGACGATTGACGAGCAGAATAAGGAATGGGAGCGAGATCATCCCAAACCAGAAAACGATAACTTTGAGGAATGAAACCGATGACAGCCACCGACAAAATCTTCTCCGGGCGACTTGACGAGGCGCGCCAGGACATCCTGGATAACTTGCGGAAAACTCTTGCTGAACATGTCGAGTGGGTTCTTCACCCTTACTCGACCCTCACACTTGAAGAGGCGGTCGAGGAACTCAATGCTCGGGCGGAACAACTCAAGGGCATCGGCGGAAACGAAGACCAGATCTCTGCTATCAATGAAGAAATCCAGGCACTCGAGGACGCTCGCGCTGGCTTCCTGTTTGAAGAGACCGAAGAGGGAAACATCGAGCGCGACGCCGTCAACGCCGTTCGCGCCCACGCGCGCATGAGCGGTGGTGGGGAACTCACTTACAGTGAGGGAGCCATGTATGTCGAGTTCACCAACAAGCAAGCGGCTTCCGATTTTGCCGACTGGCTCGAGTCTGACGCCGAGTCCGTTTATGGCTACGAGATTGATCTATTCAATGACAGCCTGATTGATGGGTATGACGCTGATGGCTCTTATGAACTCGACCAGATCGAAGATGACAGCAATTTCACATTCGGCTTCACCATCTATCTCAACCCAGAAATCGTCCAGTATGCCCCGTATGAGGTTGAGGTCGATGATTTCGAGGAAATCAACGAAGAGAACGGGAGCCTCATGGAAGTTGTGCGCAAGGTGAAGATCAACTTCCGCGGGAAGAAGCGCATAAAGATGAAGTGCCGCCCAGGTTTCAAGTGGGACGCCGGCAAGAAAACCTGCGTGAAGATCACCGGAGCCCAGCTCGCAAAAATGAGGAAGTCATTGCGCCGCTCCGTGTTGACCAAGCGCTCCAAGGGAACCGCCTACAAGGCTCGTGTCCTGCGCAAGACAAGGAAAGCCAAGCGCTTCCGCCGCATGATGGGAATGAGGTCCTAATATGAAAATTCTAGTAGAAAACATCGAGGAAACAAAGAGCCGCGTTCAGGAAGATGGCAGGGGCAAGAACTACCTGATTGAGGGTATTTTCATCCAGTCCAACATCAAAAACCGGAACGGGCGAATCTATCCAAAGGAAGTTGTTCAGCGCGAAGTAGATCGCTACATCCGAGAGATGATCACCACCAACCGCGCCGTTGGGGAGTTGAACCATCCAAAAGACGAGCCTGGGATCAACTACGAAAGGGTTTCTCACAAGTTCGAGAGCCTGAAAGAGGAGGGTGATAACTGGACCGGTCGCGCCAGGATCACCAAGAACACCCCTATGGGTAAAATCGTCTGCGGTCTTATGGATGAAGGTGTCCAAATGGGCATCTCTACCCGTGCCGTGGGAAGCACCAAGACCCACAATGGCGTCAAGGTGGTCCAGAACGATTTCTTCCTCATTACCGCGGGCGACATTGTTTCAGACCCATCCGCCCCCGACGCCTTCCTCACTAACTTGATGGAGAACAAGGAGTGGGTGTGGGAGAACGGTATGCTGGTTGAGAAGTCTTTGGAAGATGTGCGTGATGAGGTCAATCGTGCCGCGAAGACCAAGACCTTGAACGAAGAGAAGCTGGTTGAGATTTTTCACAAGCTTCTGACAGGAAATTCCAAAGTCTAAATAACTTGGAAGAACAACCCACTGAAAACTATGGGGAAACTCAATGATTAACGATGAAATCAAATCCCTCCTGGGTGAGGATACAATCTCTGAAGAAACTGCTGTCAAGTTGGCAGAGATGTTGAATGCTGCTATTGAAGCTCGCCTCCAGGAACAAGAAGAAAAGCACGCCCTGGAAAAGAGCAAAAAGGACGAAGAGATCGAGGCGCTGAAAGCCGAGAAGGAAGAGAGAGACGATGATATCGTTGATCTGAAAGAGTCCATCAATGAAATCACCGCCCGCGCCGACGCACATGTCGAGAGCATGCGCGAGTTGGTCGAAGAGCGTATTCAGAGCTCGGTTGATGCTGCTGTTGCTGAATTTGTCAACGAGAACAAGACGATGTTCGAGCAGCTCGATCAGTTCAACCGCATGAAGGCTTCATTCTCACTCATTCAAGAGGCATTTGAAAGCAACGGTTTCGTGCTCAACGAGAACGCCGAGCTGGACGCGGTCAAGGCTGAACTGAACGAGAGCACCAAGGCTTACGACGACCTTCTTGCCGAACTGGATACAACAAAGAAAACTCTTGAGGAAGCGCAGATTGACATTGCTTTTCGCACTGCCACTGCTGAACTCACAGAAAGCCAGCGCGAAAAGGTGAAGAGCCTTTCCGAAGGCGTCTCATTCGAAGGTGTGGAAGAGTATAACCAGATGCTCTCCCTCATCGTCGAGCAAGTTTCCAATAAGACCACCGGTCAGGAAACGCTAACGGAAGGTGAAGAGTCCCCGAAGACCCGTTCGCCGAAGATGCAATCCTATCTAGACTACATCAGATAAGATAAAAATCGGAAACCATAAATATACATTGAAGACTCGAACCGAGTTTGTAAACAACCCTTACGGAGAACACACACAATGAACGAACTACTCCTCGAAAAGTGGGGCGAGCTCTTGAACAACGAGAAGTTGGACAAGATCGAGAATACTCACAAAGAAAAGACCACCGCCCAGCTCCTCGAGAATACCGAAAAGTTCCTCTCCGAGGCTGCCAACGTCACCGCCGGCGTCGAGAACTTTGATCCGGTGTTGATCAACCTGGTGCGTCGTCTGTCGCCCAAGCTGATCGCGTATGATGTCGCAGGCGTTCAAGCGATGACCGGTCCCACCGGCTTGATCTTCGCTTTGAAGGCTCGCTATGCTGGTCGCAACGGAACCACCCCTGGTTCAGGCGCAGGCACAGGTGAGACCCCGCAGGGCGGTGCAGAGGCTCTGTTTGACGAGGCTCTGACCAACTACTCCGGTGCGGGCACCCACAGCTCGAACGATCCTTGGGATCCTGCCTTCTCCACCGGCACCGGTAAGACCACCGCCGCTGGCGAGACTGACCCTTGGGCAGCCATGGGTGTCACCATCGCGAAGACCACTGCGGTTGCTTCCACCCGCAACCTCCGCGCTGACTACAGCCTGGAACTGGCGCAGGACATGCGTTCGATTCATGGGCTTGACGCTGAAACCGAGCTGTCCAGCATCCTGGCAGCAGAGTTGATTGCTGAAATCAACCGCGAGACCGTGCGCACCATCTACTCGGTTGCCAAGTCCGGCGCCCAGTTTGCCGGAACCCCAGGAACCTTTGACCTGCTGGCTGACGCCGACGGTCGTTGGACTGGTGAGCGCTTCCAGGGTCTGCGTTTCGCCATTGAGCGCGACGCTAACGCCATCGCTCGCGAGACCCGCCGCGGTAAGGGCAACATCGTCATCTGCTCGTCAGATGTCGCCTCCGCCCTGGCAATGTCCGGTGTTCTGAACTACTCGGCTGCTCTGGCTGCTGACACCGACATGGAAGTGGACGCCACTGGCACCACCTTCGCCGGTAAGATGGGACGCTACAAGGTGTATGTTGACCCGTATCTGGAGACCGACGGCTATGTGGTTGGCTACCGCGGTGCTTCCCAGTATGACGCAGGTTTGTTCTACTGCCCATATGTGCCGGTGAACATGGTCCGCGCGACCGACCCGCAGACCTTCCAGCCTGCGATTGGTTTCCAGACTCGCTACGCGATTGTGGCTAACCCGTTCACCACGAACAACGCCGCGTCGAACGTCTACTACCGTAAGGCTCGCGTTCTCAACCTGATGTAATAGGGCGAGAAACAAAGCAAGAACGAGAACCCCGTCAGAAATGGCGGGGTTTTCTCATTAGGGGTTGACAAATCCGATTTCATCCGCTAAACTCCCCTCTTTGTCGTAAATATTCAAGACAGTCAGCGCTTGACATGCCAGGGCGCGGGTGTTAACCTTTAAGCTCTGACAGAGGAACTCACATGAAAGCGACCCGGATTGACATAGATGAGATGAGGGAATACATCGAGACCAACTGCGGCGAGGGGACAAAGATCTACCTCGGCGTCGACAGCGAGCGATACAAGGAGAAGGGTGTGTGGTTTGCGGATTACCTGCTAGCCGCTGTCATTCATGTAAATGGGTCAAAGGGTTGTAAAATCTTCGCCGAGGTTCAGAAAGAGCCAGATTATGACCAGAAGAAGAACCGCCCGTTCAATCGAATGATGACCGAAGCCCGCAAAGTTTGCGAACTTTACGAAAGGTTGAAGGACCTACTGCTCGAGCATGAGTTCGAGATCCATGTAGACATCTCCCCATATGAGCATTGTGGCTCCAATGTCGCATATTCTGCTGCCGTGGGCTACATCAAAAGCATGACGATGACCGACGCTGTAACCAAACCGAGCGCCTGGTGCGCTTCCTTTGCTGCCGACCGCGCCCGCGAGCTTGGTGTGGCAATAGGGTATGCCGAAGGCGGTGGGTGATAAATAGGTAGACCATCTATCTGTAAAGGTCTTCACCTATGAAAATCTCCGATCGCGCCGTAGAAATCAATGCTGAATTCGAGGGCTTCTTTGAACACGCTTATCTCGATCCCGTTGGTATTTGGACTGTGGGATATGGCACCACATACCTCAATGGCAGAAGGGTTCGTCAAGGTGATAGGATGCCAAAAGATGTTGCCAAGGCGTATATGAAGAAGGAACTTCAGAACTATTTGGATATGGCACTGCGACATGTCAAGCCAGAGATTGCCCAGCGCCTCAATCAAAACCAACTTGACGCCATCGCAATCTTCACCTATAATGTTGGTCCAGGAAACTTCTCGAAGTCTTCCTTCTTGACCTTGCTAAACAGGGGCGATTTCGCCGGTGCCGCCCCTCGATTGCTTCTTTGGAACAAGGCAAAGGGTAAAGTCTTGAGAGGGCTCACGCGCCGCCGTCAGGCTGAAATGGATCTATTTCTCACACCAGTGAACTGATAATGAAGAAACCTCTGAATTACAATCACGCGATCAGCACCTCTTTCCGGTTGGTCATCCCTGACATGGAAGAGGTGAACTATTTCGTTCAAAACACTGAAGTTCCTGGGATGAACTTCATGGGCATTCGGTCGGACTACCAAAACAACTTCGGAAGTATCCCCAACAACAAGATCGAGTATGACATGCTCAACGCGACTTTCTTGGTTGACGAGGATTACACCAACCACAGCGCCATCCACCTTTGGATGCATCGGTTGCGCTCGAGTGATAAGCCACTGCTTCATGAGATGAAGGACATCACCCTTCATGTTCGAAAGACTACAAAGGCAAAGAGCAGGGCGTTCAAGTTCTTTGGTGCCCATCCTGTCATGTTGACGCCTATCCCTCTGGAGTCTGCGGTTACAGACGCCACCCCCGCTGTTTGCACGGTCAGTTTCATGTATCAGTATTATGATATGGTTGAAGTTGACGCCCTCCCTGACTTTTGATTGAGACCACTACAGTATGAAAATCGGCGATATCACGAAACTCATCGAAGAAGACTCTCACATTGACAAGGACAACCTGGCGCTGGAATCGCTTCGTATCCCTTACCTTCAAGCGAAATATTACAAGATCTTCATTGACGAGTTCAAGATTCTGAAAGGGCTGAACATCGAATACGGGAAACTCAAGAAAGAGAGGACCTTGTATTACCTTGGAAAGGCGGATGATGATGTTTATATCAATGAGCCCCTTGATCATAAGGTCATGAAAACAGAGGTGGATGTTTATTTGAATGGGGACGACAAACTTGCTACTCTCGAGGGGAAGATGACCCTCCAGAAAGCAAAGGTTGATATGGTGGAAGCCTTTATCAAGTCTCTAAACAATCGCGGTTTCCAAATCAAGAACGCCATTGATTGGCTGAAGTTCCAGGCAGGTGCCTAATGTATTATGCGATCGGTGATATTCATGGAGAGTTCAGTTTATTGCTTGACTTGTATGAAAAGATCCTCTATGATATAAGGGTTAATGGTGAGGAAAAGAATACCATCGTTTTCCTGGGTGATTACATTGACCGCGGTGAAGCATCGATTCGTGTTTTGAACTTTTTGCGGGGATTGGAAAATACCGACAACCTCAATCATGTATTCATCCGAGGGAACCATGAAGACATGTTCATGTGTGCGGTGGAAAACCCATTGAATGACTTCGATGTTAGCTTCTGGGTCAGGAATGGCGGCGAGGCGGTCTTGAAAGAACTCAATATGGACTGGGACCATTTCAGGGAAGCCTTTCCTCACCAACCAATCTATCAATGGCTCAAAGACAAGACCAGGTTCTACCATGAGACCGATTGCTACATATTCGTCCATGGTGGGCTAGATACCAGGAGGGATGTGTGTTCTCAACTCCCGGATGTGTTGATGTGGGCTCGTAATATGGAACCTGACCACTACAAGGGGTATCGGAAAAAGGTTATCCATGGGCATACACCACACCCACAGCCAGTTGTTGATGATAACCGCATTTGCGTCGATACATCATTCTCACCTAACGAAAAAATCCTAACCGCTGTTGCATTAAGAAATGAAGACGACGGTTCATTTAGATTTCTACAGAGCACTCGCCCGTTATGAATGACATTGTGATTCACCCCATGGATAACCTGATGGTTCGCTTGCGTTGCGAACCGCATGTGGCTTATGAGATTTCCGAAGACTTCGCGTTCTTCGTGAATGGCTACAAGTTCATGCCTCAATATAAGAGGGGTGTATGGGATGGCAAGATCCGCATGTTCAATGTGCGCACTCGTGAGTTCTACCGTGGGCTTATCCCTCGCTTGGTGTCCTGGGCGGAAGATAACGGCTACACTGTGGGCTTCCATGAGAAAGAGAAGATTCGCCCACAGATCCCGTTCGACGAGAAATGGATCGAGCGCTGGGCGGAGTATGGGAGGCTCAAGCCAAAGGGTTACCAGGTCAAGGCGTTCAATGCGGCGATGAGATTGAACCAGGCGCTGGTATTGTCCCCGACCGGTTCTGGTAAGTCATACATTTGCTATCTGATGGTCAGGTATCTGCTGGATAAGGGGTGTAGGAAGGTGTTGATCACGGTCCCCACGACATCCCTGGTTGAACAGTTGACGAGTGACTTCGCTGATTATGCGGTCGACTGGGATGTGGAGCAAGAAGTTCACAAGATCTACTCCGGTAAAGAGAAAACCACCGACGCCAGCGTGGTGATTTCCACTTGGCAGTCTATCTTCAAGCTTCCTGGCTCGTGGTTCAAGCAGTTCGACGCCTACATTTGCGACGAAGCCCATGGCGCGGACTCCAAATCTATTACCAACATCGTAGGAAGCCTTGGGCACGCCCCCGCGCGCGTGGGTCTGACCGGCACACTGGACGGCACCGCTCTTCATGAACTCGAGATGTTGGCGCGCTTTGGTCCTATTGTCCGTGCTACCACCACGCGGGAGTTGATGGATAGTGGAGACCTGGCGCCCATCTCGATCGAGTGTATTCAGCTGAACTATCCCGAGGATGAGATCGCTCTGGTTAAGTCAATGACCTACGACCAAGAGATTGAGTTCCTTCTTCTTCATGAACTGCGCAATCGTGTGCTGGTGAATTCCGCCTTGCGTTCGAAGAAGAATACTCTGATGTTGTTTAACTACATCGACAAACATGGTAAGGTCCTGTATGATATGCTCACCGAGAAAGCGCCTGCCTTTGGTAAGAAGGTCTACTACATCGCCGGGTCCGTGAAAGTAGACGAGCGAGAAAGGATCCGCCAGATCTTGGAAAAGGAGGACAATGCTATCCTCCTGGCGTCCATGGGGACGATGTCAACGGGTGTCAATATCAAGAACCTGCATAACCTCATTTTCTGCCATCCATACAAGGCTAAAATCAAGACGCTCCAGTCAATCGGTAGAACCATCCGACAGGCTGCTGGCAAGGACGGAGCCAGGCTAATCGATATCGGGGACAACCTGGTTCACAATCGCCGGGCAGAGAAGCCGAACGCGACATGGCGCCACTTCATCGAGCGACTAAAGATCTATGATTCAGAGGGATTTGACTATAAAATCATCAAACTAGATCTGCGGGGTAAGAAGGGGGCTTGACAGCCCCCTCTCTTATGCTACTCTATACCTATACCCTACAAACAACAAGGAAATAGAAGATGAACGCACAACCGACCCTGGACCAGACCACCATCGAGATCTTCAAGAGCTTGTCGAGGAAGATTGGTTGGGAACTTCGCCCCAATGTTGGTGGCAATAACAACCCTTCCGCGGCACTGGTCCCTATCGCCCCCGCTCGAAGCCGCACCAGCCAGTATAACACCTATGTGTTTCCTAACATTGTCCTGGCTTGTCAGTTCATCTCCCGGTCTGCTGGACCTGGTTCTTTTGAGAGGGAGAAGGCTCTTTACAATCGATCGAATGAGGATGAGGCGTAATGTCAGAGAATGCACCAAGCGCCCCTCAACTAAAAGAAAGGTCTGAACTAACAGAGTCTGATTTGGTGGCGGTAGAGACAGCGGATGGGCGCCTGGTTGTCGCATACCTCATCGGGCAACATGGCGGGTTCATGTATATCATCGATGAACTTTCTTTGAACTCCGCTGACCTGACAAATGTGTCGAGCACAAGCCTTGTTCCCGAGTTGATTTTTTACTCCGCGGGCATGAGAGCGGTCAATGTCCAGTCGGTTCGCTCCTTCTTCCGCCCCTCCCCCCTTCTGCGGCTACTCTACCATGAAACACTCAATCGCCTGATGGATTCGGCGAAAAAAGTAGCTGAAAAAATGACCGAGGAAAGTTCTCCCCCCACCGAACCAGAAGACATTGATTCTTTGTTTCCTGATGTCTTCCAAAACACTACTATCCATTGAGAGGGTGAAAAATGACAGTTACAACTAAAGAAACCAAGAAGCGCCGAGGTAGGAAGAAAGCAGCAGAGATGACACCTGAAGACATCGAAGCCGCGATCACCAATCCCCAATCGAAGAACTATGTGTGTAAGCAAACACTTCACAACGATGTGGTTAGCTGGCAGGCTCGTGTGAAGGCGCACAACACCAAGTATAATGACATCATCATGGAATACATGAGTGAGGAAGAGAAGAATGACAAGCGTCGCTTCCTTCATTACTACGAAAAGGCTACCATGGCTGCCGCCAGGGATAAGCGCATCCCACCCGAGCCTGTAATGCCAGACTCCATCGGCATTGCCATCTTGAAAATCTGCGAAGGCATTTCCATGCGACACAACTATCGCGGGTATACCTACCGAGATGAGATGGTCAGGGATGCTATCGTGGACTGCGTGCGCGGCGTCAAGAAGTATGACGGAACGAAGAACTCGAACCCATTTGGGTATTTCTCCGTAGCCGCTGAAAGGGCGTTCTGGAGCCGAATGGAGAAGGAGAAGCGCGCTCATCAAACCAAAATGGACCTGTCATTTGATCCAGATACCAGGACCTTTGATACCCAAGACGGTGATTATGGTCAGGACTTTGACATCAATACTTCAGAAGTCCACTCGTTCTACTACGCGAACAAGTGATAAGAGATAAGGGGGGTTGACACCCCCCTCTCACTTTGCTATACTTGATCTCATGGCTAGAGGCTTATATCATGGATTGGAAGGTTTTGATGAATGCCAGGATATCGAGAGACCTGACGCCTGGGAGCAAAGAAAACCAAGCTTGGGCATTGAGCCAAATGCTAAGCTGACTTTGACAGAAACCACTTGGGACTAATATGAAGATTGCGATAATCACTGATATCCACTTTGGGGTTCGAAACAACTCCGAGTTTTTCCTGTCTCACTATCAGAAGTTCTTTGAAGAGGTGTTCTTCCCTCGCTTGCGAGAGGAAGGTATCACTGATTTGTTGATTCTGGGGGACACTTGGGAAGAGCGAAAGACCCTTAACGCAAACACACTGCACCGCGCCCGAGCCATGTTCTTCGACCCACTGCTCGAAATGGGCGTGAAGGTCAAGATGATCTACGGCAATCACGATGTGTTCTACCGAGATACGAATGAGGTAAACATGGTAGACATCATCGGAGACCTTTACCCTAACATTCATGTCGTCAAGGAGCACGAGGTGTTCGACTTCGACGGATTGCGCATCGGTATGATCTCCTGGATCAACAAGAACAACCTGGAAAAAAGCGTCGAGTGGATGAACACCGTTGACGCCCCATACTTGTGCGGGCACTTTGAAATCCGCTCTTTCCAGATGATCAAGGGGCAGGTCTGCGAACATGGTTTCGATAAGAGCCAGTTCCAGCGCTTTGAACGAGTGTTCTCTGGGCACTTCCACTACATGAGCGATGACGGGCGGATCTGTTATGTTTCCAACCCCTTCCAGACCAACTGGAGCGATTACGGGCTTGACAAAGGCTTCAGAATCCTGGACACTGAAACCAGGGAGCTGGAGACTGTAAAGAATCCGTTCTCTTTGTATGAGAAGATTGTCATCGATGAGGATCCTGACATCTTGTCCTTTGACTATGCCGCATATCAAGACAAGTTTGTTAAGGTGTATGTCCGTTCATTTGGCGAGGTTAACCGCCACAAGATTGCCCTATTCATGTATGAGTTGGGCAAGTATGCCTTCCATACCACTCTAGAAGAGATTGATGAAACCCTGGTGGGTATTCTAGAGGAAGACGGGGAGTTTGATTACGCCGATACCGTGGCTGTAATCGAGGGATACATCGATAGCGTTGTGAATCCTGATAGCAGCGTTGATAAGGTGAAGTTGAAGAGTGTTTTCATGAACCTTTACAACGAAGCTGCCAGTATGTCCATGTCAGAATAAGGAATACGCATGATTTTTTTCAAAACTGTAAGGTGGAAGAACATCCTCTCCTATGGGGACCGTTTTACCGAAATCCAGCTTGATCGGTCGCCTTCTACCCTCATCACCGGAGACAATGGCACGGGTAAGTCCACCATCCTTGAAGCAATCTGCTTTGGGTTGTTCGGGAAGCCATTCCGCCGAATCAAGAAGGGTGACATCGTAAACTCGAAGAACGCCCGCGGTGCTCTGGTTGAGATCGAGTTTGAACATCGCCTGGCAGACAGGACCGATTACTATCACATCCGCCGCGGTGTGAAGCCTGATGTGTTTGAGATCATCAAGAACGGCGAGATTCAAAATCAGCACGCTGCCACGAAGGATTACCAGGCATGGTTTCAAAGCCAGGTCCTGAAGTGTGATTACAATGTGTTCACGCAGATCGTTCTCGTGGGAGAGGCTACCCATGTCTCCTTCATGCGCATGAGGACCAATGAACGCCGCGCTTTCGTTGAGACGGTGTTGAATCTCAATGTGTTCTCCATGATGAACAAGATTCACTCCACCCATTTGTCGGCGCTGAAAGAGCGCACCCAGCAACTCAAGCTCGATTATTCCTTGAAAGAGCAGGCACTGGAGTTCCAAAAGAGCCGTATCCTGGACCTCGAGCGAGCAGACCGCCGAAGCGCTGAAGTTGAAAGTCAGCGCGTCATGCATGAGATTGTTTCCTTGGAAGATGAGGTGGAAGGTTTCAAGCAGACCATCGAGGAACTGACCAGGGAGATGAAGCCTTTGGATGAGGCGAAGATGGCGAAGTCTGCCACCAAGCTCAAGAGCATCAAGGCAATGCTGTCGAAGGCGTCATTCAAAATCTCGTCGCTCGAAAGTGATATCAAGCGCATGGAAGAGACACATGTGTGTCATGCTTGCCACCAAGATCTCCCGATTGATCAGAAACATCAGCAAATCGAAACTGCCCGCAATGAACTTGAAAAGCTTAAGGGTATGGTGCGAGACCTTGAAGGTAAGGAGACCGAACTGGAGGTAGCCCTGGCTGTCGATGAGAAGGTTGCGGAGGGAAACAATGAAATCAAGCGAGAAATCGCTTCACTGAACTCCCTGATTCGAGACCGACAGAATCGAATCGACCGCTTGAAGAATGAGACGGCACGCGGTGGTGTGAGTCATTCTGCCGAAATAAAGGAAGCGCAAGCCGTGGTGGAGTTGCTAGAGAATGAGTTCAGTGCTTTGCGCAAGGAGCGCGAGGAGGTTGCGGAAGAGACCGAATATCACAACCTCATTAAGACCATGCTTCAAGACACGGGTATCAAAGCGTCGATGATCAAGCGCTTCATCCCGATCATCAATCAGACCATCAACCATAACCTGGCAAAACTCGGGTTCTTTGGGCGCTTCACGCTCGACGAAAACTTTGAGGAGACGATTTTGGCTCGCGGATTTGACACCTTGTCATACAACTCCTACTCGGAAGGTGAGAAGTTGCGAATCGACTTGGCTGTGTTGCTTGCCTGGCGTGATATGGCTCGCATGCAAGGAATCTTGTCCACGAACCTGTTGATGTTCGATGAGGTCATTGACGCCAGCATGGACGCGAGTGGAACGGAAGCCTTTACTACCTTGTTGGGCGCCTTGACCGATGTCAATGTGTTCATCATTTCTCACTCACCCGAGAAGATTATCGACAAGGTCCGAAGCCAGATTTCGTTTAGCAAAGAGAAGTCTGGGTTTTCGAAGCTGAAGGAGGCAAAGGGGGCTTGACAAGAGCCCCTTCTCCTGATAGCATAGGTTAATGATGAGTTGTTTCAATCCTCGTGGGGAAGAACCCACATATTTCACCATTGGAGATATACATAATGCATAAGACCACCCTTGATATCCTGAAAAACTTCGCCACGATCAACTCTGGCATTTTGATCCGGAAATCCAATGTATTGCGGTCTGTCAGTGTGGCGAAGAACATTCTCGCGCGCGCAGAGGTGCCTGACTCGTTCCCCCATGAGTTTGCCATCTACAACCTGAACGAGTTCCTTTCCACCTACCGCCTGTTCGACAATCCAGAGGTCTCTTACAACCAGGACCACATCCTGCTGAAGGATTCTCATAGCCGCGTCAAATACAAGTATTCAAGCCCCGCGGTAGTGGTTGCTGCCCCTGAAAAGGACCTTTCGATTGATGACCCCCTGATTGAGTTCGAGCTGTCGTCCGACTATCTCGATCGAATCCAGAAGGCGGCGGCAGTCATGCAGCTGTCGACGCTTGAGATCTCTTCAGAAGGGTTGCGCGCTTTCAATCACAAGAACAATGGTGGGAATGAGTTCCGCTCTCTACCAAAAAACATGAGGGTGTCCGAAGGCGCTGGTGCCCATAATGTGGACATCTCACTGCTGAAGGTCATCCCAACCACCTACCAAGTGAAAATGTCCGATCGCTTCATCCAAATGGACGGGTCGATTGACGGAGTCGCTTTGCGCTATGCGATTGCGGTGGGGTCAGCCGAATGAACCACCAGGAAGCCCGAGAGACCTTTTTCAACTTGTATGACAAGGTCATCCTGACTTCCCTGTTCTCCTTCACCCCCTACGCCCCCTACAGCCATGACCCGCTGTCTTGGGCTGGGGATTTGGTAACCATGGATCTTGGAAGGGGCACCTTCAAAACCGAATACCTGATGGCTCGAGTTACTAAAAATGACCTTGTTTTTGTCAGGGACGAAAGTGCTGTGAGGGATATGAAAGCGACGTATCATCGGCTATATGGGGTGCCATTCCCTTGTCATGTTTTCCCATCGACCCGCTCATTCATAGGTATGCGTTTTTTTGCAGACTTTCTATATTTTGACTCGGTCCCCACAAGGCAGTTCGGTAGAGTTGTCTGCGAAATCATCCCAGGGCTACAACGCGAACTAAAAGGAGTTATTACCCTGGGTTGAAGGTTGACACCTACCCGTTTCTTCTATATCATCTAAACACCCCCTTCGGAGTTATATCATGAGTCTTCTGTGGTCTGAAAAGTATCGCCCCAAAACTGTCAACGATTGCGTTTTGCCTTCCCGTTTGAAGAACTACTTCCAGGAGCTGGTAGACAAGTGCTCTGTTGAAAACATGACGCTTGTGGGACCCCCTGGGACCGGTAAGACCACGGTCGCCAAGGCAATGTGTGAAGAGATGGGTTTGGATTACATCGTCATCAACGCGTCTGAAAACGGGAACATCGACACCCTGCGCACCACCGTTCGTTCGTTTGCCTCATCCGTATCATTCGAAGACAAGCTCAAGGTTGTCATCCTGGACGAGGCGGATGGGCTCAATCCACAGTCTACACAGCCCGCTTTGCGCGGAGCCATTGAAGAGTTTGCGGGGAACTGTCGGTTCATTTTCACCGCCAACTTCGAAAACCGTATCATTGAGCCACTGAAGTCTCGAGCTCCCGTGGTTGATTTTTCCCTTTCCAAGGAGGACTTGAAAGAGATCATCCCTCACTTGGATCGTCGGGTGAAGACCATCCTCGCCAATGAGGGGATCCAGTATGAGAAGGGCGATGTGGCTCAAATCATCCTCCGCTTCCTCCCAGACTTTCGAAAGATTATCAACCAGGTCCAGCGAAACAGCTCGAGCGGTAGTCTGGTTCTCACCTCTGTATCGGGTGTGGGTGAGGCTGTGTTCTCGGAACTAATCAAAGCATTGCGAGATAAGAACTTCCCTGCAATGCGCAAGTGGGTGGGCGAGAACATGGACAACGATGGTGCCCAGGTCCGTCGCAGTCTCTACGACAAGATGGTCACTCTCATCGACCCGCCAAGTATCCCACAACTCATTCTCACCTTGAATGAATACGACTACAAGGAAGCGCATGTGGTAGACAAAGAGATCAACATGGTTGCGATGTTGATTGAAGTAATGCGAGATGTAAAATTCAAGTGAATAAATAACCACGAGGCATATAAAAATGGCAAAGATGTCCCCATTTGAGATCGTCTCCGCTGTCTGTGAAAAAACACAGGGGCGCCTTGATGTTGAGGAAAGTGGTTATGAGGCTTATGTCATCAACCGCGCGCTTTCAAACACACTTGACACGGTATTTTTTGCTAATGAAATGAATGCAGCTTACAACCTCCCGAAGCAGTGGCAGTTTGACTTTTACTTCTTCGGGCTGGATAAGCGCAAGCGTTTTGGCAAGTGGCACAAAAACCAAGACGATGTCAAAACCCTCGAGTTGATTCAGGAATACCTTGGGTGCTCAAGGGCGAAAGCGAAAGAGGTAGAAGACATTCTCCGACCACACCTTGACGATATTAAAAAAGAACTCGACAAGGGTGGTATTCATGGAAAACAACATAGACATAGAGGGTCTGCTTGACTCTTTCGTGGAAATTGAGGCACTCGACCGAGACCAGTTTTTGAAGGTCAAGGAGACTTTGACCCGAATCGGCATCCCGGCAAACGCACGCGGAGACCAAGCCCCTATCCTCTGGCAATCATGCCATGTCTTTCAAAAGAGGGGGCGCTATTTCATTGTTCACTTCAAGCAGCTGTTTCAGCTTGATGGCAAGGCTCGGGATGAAGATATTACAGACGAAGACCTGGATAGGGTTGAATATATCGCCTGTCTTCTAGAGGAATGGGGTCTGGTCAAGATGATGTATGATCTTGACAAGCCCAAAGTCTCTGTTAAAATCATTCCATACTCTAAAAAGAATGAGTGGGATTTGAGAAGCAAGTATACAATCGGGACGAAAAAATGACTGAAGAGAAAAAGACGGCTCGCCGTAGGAAGACAACAAAGACCGTTGAGCAACCTGAAAATCAGCCTGGTGTTGACTTTGGGACGGTAGATTTCCAACCAGTGGGGACCGGCTCGGGTGTTTCAATGGAAGACAGCGCCCAGGTAAACTCTGACATTTGCGCCCGTATCGGTCCAGGTGTCGTTGTGGAACGAGTTGAGAGTAATGGATCGCTTTCCAATACGGCTGCCCGTTTGAATCAACACGGTGCCTTTGAAGTCATTGTTCGAGCCGGGGAAAGGGTTGCTATCCCGGTCGACCCCGTCGACATCACCCACTCGGTGGAAGGTTCAGTTCAACTTTCTTTCGAAACCGGGCTCCTTTTCTTGGGGTATGAAGACGGTAGAGTTTTTTTGATGAATGCCTCGAGGCAGCAGGCAGTCATTAGAAATGGGGCGGTCATTGCGACCGCGGTTTTGCGGTAAACATCAACCTTGAGGAAATACATAATGACAGTAAAAATCGCCTTTCTTTCACATGGGACCCTGCTGGGAGACTTCGAGGAAAACCTTAGTGCCACCGGCGACAGGTCTTGGACAGTGAACAACCCGGTCATGGTCATCACCGGACCGAACCAACTTCAGCTGTATCCGTTCTTGGCAATCACCGAACACAAGAGCGTGGTTGTTAGGGAAGATGAGCTTCGTTTTGGTGGGCTTTTTGACCCCGCGGTTGATCTCCGCAACCACTATTCGAGCCAGTTCGGCTCTGGGATCCAGTTGCGGTCTTGATTCAGGGAAAATATAGACAAAACGGGGCTTGACAAGAGCCCCGTTTCCTTTTATCATGTGTATATCGTAGCCCTTCACGCTTCATCGCTGGGGCATTACATCCAGGAGAGTGAAAATATGTTCTATACCTTCGTTGACCGCATGGGTCCCCGTGTATTCCATCGTTTTGTCGATGACCAGGGGAAGCGTCATGAGGAAATCATTACCGGTTATCCCATTGAGCTGTTTACGCCAGGGAAAACTGACGACGCAAAGAGCCTCACAGGCAACAGTCTTTCTCGCATCTCGTTCTCTGACATCAAGGATGCCTCCGAGTTCGTGAAGAACTACAAGGACGCGATGCCGATCTACGGGCAAACCTCTTTTGCCCATCAGTTCATTTCATACCAATACCCGCAAGACATTGAATTCGATGTGTCCAAGTTCGTGATCTTGAATTTTGACATCGAGGTCAAGAGCGACGAAGGGTTTCCTCATCCTCACATTGCTAAAGATCCGGTCCTTTCTATTTCGATGAAGGTATTCGGGCGAGACCAGTATATCACCCTCGGCTTGAAGCCATACAATAAGCGCCGCGAGCAGGATATCTATGTCCACTGCAACAACGAGGCGCACCTCCTGAATGTTTTCCTGGGCTTCTGGAAGCGCATCCGCCCGGATATCATCACTGGCTGGAACATCGAAGGGTTCGATATCCCATACCTGGTCAATCGCATGAAGCGCGTCCTGGGTGAGAAGGTGATCAAGGAGCTCTCTCCATTCGCTGCCCACATCCACTACGGCGTCACTGAAATGCCAATCAAGGACGGGCGAGGTGCTTCCACTTATCGGATCCTCGGCGTCAACATGCTTGACTACCTGGCGTTGTTCAAGAAGTTCAACCCCGAGAAGCTCGAGTCGTATCGCCTTGATTTCGTGGGTGAGCATGAAGGGGTGGGTAAGAAGGTCGACTACTCCGAGTATGGCAACAACCTGATGCGCCTTTACAACGAGAACTTCCAAAAGTTCATCGAATACAACGAGCAAGACGTGGGCTTGGTGGAGGCACTCGACCAGAAGAAAGACTTCATCCGCCTTGCCATTGCCGTGACCATGATGACCAAGAGCCGCTTCTCTGAAGTATTCGGCACGGTGAAGATTTGGGACAACCTCATCTACAACATGCTGAAGAAGGACAACATTCAGATCCCACCGGAAAACTTTGGGGCTGAAGCCAAGGACTTCATCGGTGGTTTCGTCAAGGAGCCTATCCCTGGGCGTTATAAGTGGGTTGTGTCACTCGACTTGACCTCCCTGTATCCGTCGATCATCCGTATGTATAACATGAGCCCGGAGACCATCGTAGCAAACGCTCGAGGGACTGAAACCTGGCTTGCCAAGATGTTGCGCATGGAGCCGGTGACAGACGAAGCCAAGGAAGAAGGCTGTGTGATGGCTGCCAACGGCTCCATCTATCGCCAGGATATTCAAGGCGTTCTCCCTCGTGCGATGGCATTCGTCTTTGACGAGCGTAAGCGGGTCAAGAACCAGATGTTGGCGGAAGAAAAGAAGAAGCAGAAGCTTGAGAAGGCTTTCAGGAAAACCAAGGACGAGAACACGAAGCGGGAAATCGACGAACTCGGTGCTTTGATTTCTGCTCTGGATGCTGCCCAGAAGGGTTTGAAGGTTGTCGCCAACGGTGGCTATGGTGCCACGGCTAACACCGCCTTCCGCTACTTCAACCCGGAGATTTCCGAGGCTATCACTCTCACCGGGCAGCTGACCATCCAATACATCGAGACCAGGATCAACGATCTGGTCAATCGATTGGTGGGAACTGACGGGGTCGATTATGTCATCACCATGGACACCGACTCTGTTTATGTGACCCTGGATGCGTGGGTTCAGAAAATGGGTCTCCCCGAAGATGACAAAAACGCCATCGTTGACGAGATCGATTCTTTGGTCAAGCAGGAGATTGAACCCATGCTCGCGCGCGAGTATCAGGCTTTGGCTGACTATGTGGGCGCTAAAAAGAACTACATGGACATGAAGCGCGAAGCCATTGGGGATGTGGGTATTTTCCGAGGCAAGAAGAACTACATTCTCCAGGTCTATGACAACGAGGGCGTGCGATACTCCGAGCCCAAGCTGAAGATGGTGGGCATTGAAACCGCTCGCTCGTCAACCCCCAGGATCGTCCGTGATGAACTGGCGGAATGTTTGAAGGTCATCGTCAACGGAACCAATGATGATTTGTTCAAGCGTATCAAGAAGTTCAAGCACACCTTCGACAACGAAGCCTTGGTGAACATCGCTTTCCCCCGTGGTGTCTCTGACATTCGGAAATGGGAGACCAACGGACCAATCCCCTACAAGAAGGGGACCCCCATTCATGTCAAGGCGGTCATTTTCCATAACAAGCTGATCCAGGACGACCCGAGCCTCCACAATAAGTATGAGCAGATCAAGGAAGGCAATAAGATCAAGTTCATCTATTTGAAGGAACCAAACAAGCTTCGATCGAATGCCATCGCCTTCGTGGAAGAGTTGCCCAAGGAGTTTGGATTGGATAGTGATGTGGATCGAACTCTCCAGTTTGAAAAGTGCTTCCTCTCCCCTCTGAAGTCATTTGCTGACCTCGTGGGGTGGAAGGTTGAGAACAAGCCCACCCTGGAGGATCTGTTTTGATAGACAAATAGAGGGTTGACAAGCGGTAAAATGGTGTTATAATGGCAAATGTGAAGTTTTTCTTACAACAGGAGATTGATAATGAGTTCGTTGAGTGATTATCTGAAAGCAACCGACAATCCGTTCGCCTCCATCGCCGACGATGGAATCACCGCGGGTGATGTGGCTGGCTTTTCTGACACTGGGTCGTATGCGTTGAATGCGCTACTGTCTGGATCCATCTATGGCGGTCTTCCGTCTAACAAGATTGTGCTGTGCGGTGCCCCCTCGTCGACGGGCAAGACCTTCTTCGCCCTGGGTGCCGCCAAGGGGTTCCAGGACAAGCATCCAAAGGGGCTCGTGATGATTTTCGAATCGGAGAGCGCCCTTACCAAGGAGATGCTGAAAGAGCGGGGGATCGATGTTAAGCGCTGCGGTATCGTCCCGGTCACCACCGTGGAAGAGTTTCGCACCATGGCTTTGAAGGTGGTGGAGAACCATCTCAAGAAGACCGAGAAGCAGCGCAATGAAGAGCCGTTGTTCCTCATCCTCGATTCCATGGGTATGCTCTCCACCAACAAGGAGCTCACCGACATGGCGGAGGGCTCTGCCACTCGAGACATGACCCGCGCTGCGCTCTTGAAGGCAGCCTGGCGTGCACTGACGCTGAAGTTGGGACATGCTAATGTTCCGATGTTCGTGACCAACCATGTCTATGATGCCATCGGGCAGGGACCTTATGCTGCCCAGGTTCAAGGTGGTGGCACTGGCGCCGTCTATGCGGCTTCCACGGAGTTGCGTTTGTCGAAGGCGAAGGAGAAGGACAGCGACGGTTCGGTTAACGGCGTGGTCATCACGGTCACCGCCCACAAGAGCCGCCTGACGAAGGAAGGGACCAAGGTCAAGTGCTTGGTTCGCTATTCCGGGGGCTTGGACCGCTATTACTGGCTCACCGAGCTGGCAGAAGCGGCGGGGATCTTCAAGAAGGTGTCGACCCGCTATGAGCTCCCTGATGGGACGAAGGTCTTCGGCAAGACCATCAAGGACAACCCCGAGAAGTATTTCAGTGCTGATATCCTCGACCAAATTGATGCGTGGGTTCAGTCTAACTTCAAATACATGGGCACCCATGACGAGGAAGCAGTCGAGACTGGCGTTTCGGGTGAGTGATGGACAGGGGTGGGGGTGGATTGACCACTCCCACCCTTTGATGTGCGTGATATTCGAAATTCGCGAATTTGGAATTTGTTCCCCCACTCCTTGAGGTGATATGATGAGTTTGTTGTTGAACAAGAGCGTGTTTGATGTGGGTGGGGCTGGCTTTCTTTACACTATTCACGCCTGGGATTTTGGTGAACACCTGGATGTGTATGTGACAAGAAAGGGAGACTGTTGCCCCGCTCGCATTCGTCTGGTGAGCAACCCAGACAATCGCAGTGAACTGTTGAGGTTGGTAGATGAGAAGTGTGCGAGTGGCTTCCTAACATCCCCTGAACATATGGAGTGCCACATCGCTTGCATCGGGAGCCCTAACAGTTTTAGCCCAACAGTGATCGTGGATGTGGATGAGGATGGGAACAGAAAAGTGAGGCATTGGCGCCCTTCTCGAGGGACTTGACAGAACCCTTGGGGTGATCTACTATGAGTCCATAGAAGAGAAATGAAGGAAATGTCATGAGTTATAGCAGTATTGACGGCTTTGGTATGTTGTTTGTAGTTCTTATTGTGATGGCTTCAGGCGCATTTTCGGTAGCGACCATCTTAAATGCACACAACAATCAGAGTAAGAGCCAAGCCCAGATGGAATGGGACCAATACAAAGATGAGTGCAACGGCACTATAGCTGGCAGGAACCTGAAGGACAAAACCATTCGAGTGATCTGTGAAGACGGTCAGGAATATTTTGTCCCCTATAATGTGGAGATTTGAAAATGAATGATGCAGACAAAACATTCCTGGCAATCCAGGAGAGTGAAGCCTTTACACCAGAAAATGCTTTGAAGGCTTTTAGAGAAGGAAACGGTGTGAAGGTTCCCGAGGAAGACGCTGCGACCCGTAACTGGATTATCAAAAATGCTGTCCAGGAACTTGTAGAGCAAGGTCCTACCTCAATCACCTTCACCAAGAAAGACGGCACAGAGCGGGTGTTGGTTGCCACCAAGCAAGTCCCCCAGGACAAGCAGCCCAAGGGACCAGGTGAAGACGCCACGGAAGAGCAGATTGAAAAATATCAAGCCACGCAGCGAAAAATGGCTGAAAACCATAATCTTTTGCGCGTGTTTGATATGGAAAAGCAGGATTGGCGTTCTGTCATTGTCGACACCATCAAATGTTACAATCTTTTGGGGGAGTATCAGTAATGGGAACCGTCAATATCGTCCATGTCATCTCAACCCCTGATGTGGGGCACTCGGTGTTTGCCACTTACTCGGAGATCCCTGACGTGGTTTTCTGTTTCACCAAAATCACGCAGCGCCCGGATGGTGCCTTTGAAGGCGATACCTCCGTGATCGCCGAAGCTAACCGCCCAGTCTCTGATGAAGTGGCAAGGAAAGCCAATGAGGTCATGGACATGGTGTTTCAGGCGACGATGAAAAAGGTGCTGGAACTCGCCGAGGAGCTTCCAGATGTTGAGTGATGTGGATGTCATAAACCGGGAAAAGACCTGGATTTTTGAAAACTGCCCCATCTCCAGGATGTTAGAGTTTTTAGAGGAAAGAGGGGTCCAGGTCCCTCTTGACAAGAAGGCGGATCGAGGCTATCTTGTATTCTGGATTGAGCAAGGTGTGGAGCAATATGTAAGCGAACCCGCTCCCATGGATACATTTGACTATTATGCGCCGGCTTACATTGAAGAGATGTGGGCTCGTTGGAAGGTAAAGGACTGGGAAAACTATGACTGACATTACAACCGAACGCCTTGTGCTCTCTGCTCTGGTGAAAAACCAGGACTATATGCGCAAGGTGTTTCCATTCTTGAAGCCCGAGTATTTTCTTGACCGGACCGAGGCAAAGCTGTTCGAGTTGGTGCATGACTACATCAACAAGTTCAGCGACCAGCCTAACCGGGCATCCCTCACCGTCTCGGCAGCACAAGACGAGAGCATGGGTGAGAAAGAGACAGAACAGGTCAAGGAGGTCATCAATGACATCTTCGACATTGTGCCACCTACGAACGAAGAGTGGCTGATTAATACGACTGAGCAATGGTGTAAGGACAAGGCGATCTATCTTGCCCTCAACCGTTCGATCCAAATTCAAACTGGTGAGGGGAAGAAGGGTGAAACCCCGCACCTTATCCCCACTATCCTATCGGACGCCCTCGCTGTTTGCTTTGACAGCAAGATCGGCATGGACCTTCATGACGATGTGGAAGCCCGCTGGGATTATTACACCAACCCCGTTCACAAGATCCCGTTTGACCTCTCTATCTTCAACGAAGTCACGGATGGGGGCATTCCTCGCAAGACGCTCAATCTCTTCGTGGCGGGCGTCAATGTGGGTAAGTCTATGGGACTCATCCACCTGGCGTGTATGTATATGCGCCAAGGCTTGAATGTGCTGTATATCTCGAATGAAATGAAGGTCGAAGAGGTTTTTAAGCGTGTAGACGCCAACCTTTTGAAGACCGACATGAAGGACATCCCACACTTGGGACGAGAGACCTTTACCGCGCGTATCCAACGCCTTCGCGAGAAAAGCCAGGGCAGGCTCAAGGTCAAGGAGTATAGCGCAGGTGCTTCGTCTGTGGCTCACTACAGGCACCTTCTCAATGAACTGTCATTGAAGCAAAACTTCGTCCCCGATGTGATCCTGGTTGACTACCTGGGCATCACCGCCTCGGCGAATGTTCGAGCGGGCTCGGTCAACTCCTATGAATACTACAAGCATGTGGCAACCGAGCTTCGTGCCCTGGCTTCTGACACCAACACCATCGTTTGGACGGCAGCACAGTTCAACCGTAGCGGCATGGCGAGCACCGACGCGGGCATGGAAGACTTGGCAGAATCCAAAGCGATCGCTGACACGGCAGACGGCATGTGGGGCTTCACGCGCACAGAAGAGTTGGACGCTTTGGGGCAAATCCTGGTCAAGCAGCTGAAGAGCCGATATAACGACAAGAGCCAACGCACCCGATTCACCATCGGCGTCGATGTGTTCAAGCAGTGGTTCTTTGATGTGGAACAGAGTGATCCAGCCGACCTCAACCCAGAAAAGCACAAGGGTAAGAGCAACGAAGACCTCCGAAAGAAGTTTGCCTCTCGACGAGAGCGGGACGAGGATGACCGCCCGATCAATCGATTCGGGACTGGCGGGGGTGGTGCTTTTGGTGATTTCAACTTCGGGTGATGGTGATGTTCTATACCGGAATTGGCTCGAAGAAAACGCCTCCCCATATCGGGGAGGTCATTACCAGGCTAGCAGAGCTTGCGTGCGCGCGCGGGTATGTTTTACGATCTGGCGGCGCTCCTGGCGCTGATACCTTTTTCGAGGAAGGCGCCGGAGATCAAAAAGAGATCTATTTGCCCTGGGAGAAGTTCAACGGCAACCCCAGCCCTCTTCACGATAAGAGCATTCAGACGAGTTGCCAGGCGTATCAGACGGCAGAGCGGTTTCACCCGGCTTGGAGTCGTCTCACTTGGGCAGTCAAAAAGCTGATGGTTCGAAATGTCTACCAAGTCCTGGGTTCAAAGATGGATGCCCCTTCTGACTTTGTCCTTTGTTGGGCGCCCATCAAAAAACTCTCATCGGACGGGCGCATTCTCGATGTGGAAGGTGGCACCGGGCTGGCTGTTAGGCTGGCGGTATACCATGAAATACCCGTGTATAACCTGAACTTTCAGCCCCATTTTGATTTTTTCTATAACCAAATTGAATCGGGTTTTTTCACACCCCCTTGACCTCCATAACCATGAATAGGGCTTTTTAGCGAAAAAGTAACGAAGTGTTAACTCTCTTGAACACATGCCATCCACCTCCTTCAGCAAAACCTGAACTTGCCGTTTTCAAAAGTTGCCCAGTTGCATAAATCATTAGTGACAGAGGAAAAAACAAACGCCTGCTGTCAGTCTAGTGAAGTCTACATAATGAGTGAAAACCGTAAAGTGAAATCTACATAATAGGAGAAGAGCCATGAAAAGCAATGTGTTGAAGCAGTATAAGGAACGAGTGAATTCTATCGATTGGAACGCTCGCCATCAATCGCCCCAGATGAGGAACGGGACATTTGCCCAGCAGAATGACAGGTCTAGTGAAGGGGACCGTCAGAACCTCAACGAGGACTATCAGCAGGGACGCCAGGGCGGTCAAAGTGACCATACCAGGCAGAACCAGCAGGGGCAGCAAAACGAGAGAAGTCGACAGCAGTCGTTCTCTCATAACCAGAGGGGCGAGACCCTAGCCGCTGTCGCCTAAAGGTGAAAAACTGTGTGATGTGTTCTCATTGAACTCCCCGGTTGCCGATTCCGGGGAGTTTTTTGTGGGCTTGACAAAGGTATGGGGTGGTGTATTATGAAGGTTCGCAATTTCCTTTTAACCAAACTATGAGGTGTCGTCATGTATGAAAAGCTTGCTGTGCTGGTCCTCGCTCTGTCTGTTCTGTTGACAGGGTGCTACAACGAGGATCATGCGATCCAAGCCCTGGAAGCCCAGGGTGGTTTTAGCCAGATTGAGGTCGGCGGGCATGCCTGGTTCGCTTGTTCAGAAGATGACTTCTATGCGACCAAGTTCACCGCAATCAACAGCGATGGGAAGCCTGTATCGGGGGCGGTCTGCTCCGGGTTTGTCTTTAAGAATGCCACCATTCGCTATTGAAATCAATCACTTACAGAGCCCTTCGGGGCTCTTTTTGTTGGGCTTGACAAGTGAGGCGTTTCCTCTACAATAGGGTAAAGCAAAAGGAGAACGACATGGGTGGCAATGTTCAAATCGGAACCAAAAACGCAGACCGGATTGACCTCACCAAAGTCAACCGTAGCGACATCGTGAAGGTTCTGGCGAGGTCCCTGAATGCCATCAACCACGCATTCGAAACTGATACCGGCGCCCCTATGTGGAACGCCACCGTGTTCAGCACCCGAGCGTTCCTTTCTGGCTCTGCGTTTCACTTCTTCGACCTTTCCATCAAAGACGAGAACTTTGTGAAGTTCAAAGAGAGCGTCGGCGATATTGACACCCAAGTCGACGAGAAGCAAGCCGCCGCCCTTGAGGCTTTCCTCACCGCCCACACCGGTGAGAAGTTTGAAGACCTCACGCTTATTGGCTTCAAGAAGTCAGCAAAGCAGCTGATTAGCCTCTGGTCATCCGACTCCTTCAACATCAACATCCAGATCGACTTTGAACTGGTCGAATTTGACGCCCAGGGACACCCCACCGCTTGGAGCACCTTCTCCCACTCGAGCGCATGGGAAGACATGGTGGCAGGCGTCAAAGGAGTAGCGCACAAGTATATCTTCAGGGCTCTCTCTGCCAAAGACCTGAAGCCGGTGATCCTGGTCTCCAAGACCGGGAAGCAAAAGGAGACTTTGTCGGCGGAGGTGGCATTTTCCCCCTCTGGCTTCCGCCAAAAACTCGAGCCGGTGGTGGACGACGCTGGAAATCACTTGAGCAGCAACGGGGTGCCGATGTTCAGGGAACTGTCTACCAAGGAGACCGGTTTTATCACCGACCTCCCCACCATCTTTAGCGCTTTCTTCGGGCATACCCCCACCGATGAAGAGATTTCAAAGATGGGCTCCTTCATCGGAACCCTGGAACTGGTCAAAGCCAACTACACGACGGAGCAAAAGACCGCGGTTGCTGACGGTTTTGCTAACACCCTCTGGGGTCCATCGGCACAGAGCCTGTATCGTGAAGACGCCGCCAGGGACAAGAGCGAAAAGGAGACGATGATGAAAATTCTCTGCGAAGCCCTTGACATCCCCACCGAACGCTTTACTATGATGAAAAGCACCTATTACAAGGACTGACAAATGACCCAAGGCATTCTCTCCCAACTCGAATCCATCGGATACACGAACTTCAAGCCCATCCAGGGCAGGAAGGTCCAGGTCTTGACCGACGAGCACCGAGTGAGCGCCATGGAAAGAATTGCCCGCCTTCTCGGTGGTGTCATCAACCCAGACCCCCGCAAGGGCTCGTCCCTTGGCTGCGTTGAGGTTGGCGGTTTCAATGTCCTTGTGAAGCCCGCCAGCCGCCAGGGCTCCAATAGCGCCGGCATCTCCAACGAGACCTTCGCTCTTGAGGCGATCCAGGCTGCCCTAGAAGCCGGTGCCAAGAATGTGCGCTTCAAGACCGCCGAACGCGAAGTCCTCTTGAAAAATGTCCAGGCGGTTGAATTGACTGGGCGGGATACTTCAGCCCGCAAGAAAAGCGACATGGTCTTTCATATGACTGACGGCAGCGTGTTCAAGGTGAGCCTCAAAAAGGACAACGCCGAATGCTGGGAGAGCGCCGACACCTTCGCCCGAGACATTGTGCGGGGAGTGTTGACCAAAGCCCTCGAGGAACAACTTGTCAGCCTGGAAAAGTTGCCGGGGAACATCTTCAAAATCTCAAAGAACCTGGCATGGCGTGCCACCAAGGAACAGGCGCTGGACCTGGTTTTCGGCTCTGACCTTCGCCACAACGGCGCGGTTGTAGTGAAGACCTTTTCCCGGTCCAGCTTCAGCCTTCAGGGGGACACCCTCGAGATCGAGGTTTCCGGTATCCTCTCCGAACTCTCCGACCTGGACGAAGACCAGCATGTATATTTCCTGGTCAGGAACGACAGGTCCAGGTTGTCCGGCGTGGCAGGGTATCCAGGTCTTCGAGTCCTGGCAGTCACCAAAAGCCGCATAACTAAAAATGTGGTGCTCCTGTAAGTCTTTGATTCGTATGATGTTAGCATGTCAGCTTGGTGCTTGACATTCTCCCCCACCATGCTACAATGACAGTATGAACAAAGAACAGCATACGACGATTCAAACCAAGCGCCAGAACATGGTTCATTTCCAGGCGATGAAGGACCAGCAGTTCATCGATTTCTGCAAGAGCCTGCCCGGCGGTGTGATGTGTGGCTTCAAAACCGTCATGAAAGTTGACGGGCTCGCTGCCCGCTTCGGCAAAGACCGAGACGGCAACATTTTCTTCGAGAGCGCCAGGTCTGGTCCAGTCTTTGAGCCAGGCTCTTTTTACGCTTACACGAAAGCCCGAGGTGGCACTGAAGAGGGGCTCGAGCGCTCAAAGCGATACGACGAGCTCCTTGACTTTTTCCAAAATTCGGGCGCCCTTGACGGGTTGCCCAATAACACGAAGATCGTGTGTGAGGTGTTGTATACGCCGCTGGCACAAGACGAGGGCGATGGTTACCGCTTCGTCTCGGTCAAATATTCCAAGCGCGCCATCCAGGCTCCCCTGACCGTCCTCCCATACTACGCGTCAGACGCGACGACTGGTGAACGCTTTGACGACGCCAAGAGTGAGGCGATGTTCGCCACCCTCAAGACGAGCCACCGCTTTGCCATCATTTCGCCGATGCTCTCCATGGGCGAGATTGATGTGTCGGATGTGATTCATCCCGCCATCGTGTTGTCTGATGAAGAACTCGAGGCGATGAATTCACTGAAGCACATCCACAAGCCACTGAAAGCCATTGTCAAGGAGAAAATCTCCGCTGTGAAGGAGGCGGTGGCAGCAACTGTTCTGGGTTCTGGGAAAATCGCCGGGATGTATCGCCTGGGAGATGAAATCGAGGGTATTGTGGTATGGGTAAATAACCAAGAGTTCAAGATCACTACCCCCGCATTCAAGTATTCAAAGGTGAAGCTGGTATGAGTTTCGACATCAAAAAAATGGCAGAAGTTGGCAAACGCGAAGTGTCCCTGTTCCTCGGTCGCATGCAGCCCGTCCACAAGGGGCATGTGTCCATCATCAAGAAGATGAGGAACCCGATTGTTGCCGTCGTGAAGGGCGCAAAGACCAGCCAGGACAAAGTGAAGAACCCACTCGACGCAGACCAGCAGATCAAAATGCTTAAGAAGGTCGTCCCAGGCGTCGAGATCGTCGTTGTTCCAAACGGTTATCTCCCCGAGATCATCGACCTCCAGCGTCGTGCGGGGAATGAGGTGGTAAATGTTTACGCCGGTGCTGACCGTATCAAGGGATATCAGGCACAGATCACCAAGGCGAACAAAGACCTGGACGACGATCGAAAGATGGATGTTAAATTCCACGAGACCGAGCGAGTCACCTCGGCTTCCATTGTCCGCGACGCGGTCAGAAAGGGAGACGAGAAGGCTTTCCAGGCAAACATGCCCCGAGAGCTGTGGGGCGAGTGGGAAACCCTCACCAAAGTTCTCAAAGAGAGCAATGACACACGCGCTGTTCTCTCCTTTTCCAACAATCTACATGAGGATGTTAATATGAGTAATGGTATTGCAGATAACCCGAAGCCCCTGTCCCCAGCAGCCCGCCGTAAGGCTTTGGAAGAAAATGGCTCCCTGGATGTGCCGAACCTTGAATCTACCAAGGGCAAGATGCGCCATGGACTGCCGCAGATCAAAGATTGGGATGCATTCGTCGAGGCTGTCAAGGAAAAGGGGGGCGAGATCAAGGATGTGGAATGCGATACCGATAAGCTGACTCCGACCCAGAAGAACTTCAACTCTGACAAGGTCCTGGATATCATCGAGAAGGAAGACATGGGCTTGCCGGTTGTCGTGTCGACCGACGGCTATGTGGTTGACGGGCACCACCGATGGCTTGCCGCTCACCATGCCAATGTCAAGATCAAGTGCCGCCAGGTTTCCCTGCCCCTTGATGAAATTCTTGAGTTGTGCGCCGATGCCACCTTCGCTGAAAAGAAGAAGATCAACGAATCGCTCGAATATGGGGAGCTCAACGAGACCCACTACACCGCATTCAAGGGTAGCTCAGCACGACACACGAAGAAGACCTTCACCGTAGTTTCCGCGGCACCTTTCCGTGAAGACTCGAACAGAAAGGTTTCGGTGGACACCAAAGATCTTCGGACCCTCATCCTCACCACTTTCGACAACGAAGCTACCCCGAAGGTTGGGGACACTGTCATCGTAGGAAACACCATGACGACCATGCTGTTGTCCGTTGTCAAGGTCACCAAGAGCGTAAATGCGAAGAACCCAAGCGACACGCTTGAAGAGACCATCCCAGGGCAGCGCGGCAGGCTCGTGAGCGTCAAGAGGTCGAGCCAGATCCCGCCGATGGTGCGCAAGGCGCGGGCAGGGGTGAATAAAGACTGACCCCCTTCCGGGGGTCGGTGAGGGTGTAAATACTCAAAGATGAAAACCAAAGGAATTTGTGATGGCATTGCCTACCGTTAAAACTCTAACCCATACCCTAAACGCCCCAGAGATTGGCGACAAGATCAAATACAGAGCGATGACTGTGGGGGAGCAAAAGCTGCTCATCACAGCAATGGAGTTGGGCGAAGAAGACGCCCTTGTAGATGTCATCATCGACATCGTCAACGCCTGCACTTTTGAGAAGATCGACATCAGAAAGTTGCCAACTCACTTGGTCGACTTTCTGTATCTTCGAATTCATGCCAAGTCTACCGGTGAGAAGAGTAAGGCGAGCTTTACCTGCACCAACCCAGTCCCGAAGCCCAAGAAGGTCAAAAAGGATGTGGTCGGTGATGATGGTGAAATCACCCAGGTTGAAGAAGAGATTGAAGAGTTTGAAGCCTGCGGCACTGCCTTCAATGTGATGATTCCGCTCGACAAGGCAGAGATTATCTACCCGCAGGGATACGATGAGGGCAAGGTGATCATGATTGATGACACCACCGGCATTAAACTGAAAGTCCCAAACCTGGAAGATTTCAAGAAGATCCGCATCGACAGCGAGAAGATTTTTGAGGTCACTGATGACTTCATTTTCAGCTGCATTGATAGCGTGTTTACTGAAGACTCGGTTCAGGTTCCAGGCACCGATTTCTCGAGTGACGAGTTTCGCGCCTGGATGGAAAACCTGGATGGTTCTGTCATCGAAAAGATGGATGCCTTCTTTAAGACCATGCCAGTGCTGGGGCTCGACCTTCCTATTCGATGCCCAAGCTGTAAGAAAGAGCACACGGTGGAACTGCGAGGGCTGGAGGATTTTTTCGTATAATCGTCGGGCGAGGGGAATTGCTCGACAAAATGGAAACAATCAACACCCTGGTTTCGAAGTATGGATACACACGAACCGAGTTGCTGGAAATGCCTCCTTATGAGTTTGAGATGACGGTCGCCGTTGTTATCAAAGCAAACGAAGAGGAGAAGGAGAGGATTAAACACGCAATGCAAACACGAGGTTAACACATGGCACTTCCTGCTTTGGGAGCCGTTTTGGGTAATGCGGGGCGTATCGCCGGTAGTGAAATCGCTGCCGGCGGTGGTCGTTCAGCTGTGATGAGCACTCTGAAAAAATCCGCGGCGGATTATATTCGCCAACAAGGTCCCAGGGCAATCTTTAATGCCACTGGAGCTAACCGTGTGCCTATCCTCAATCGAGCGATGGGGGCATACGAGAGTTATAGGGGAAACCAGGTAGCCACCCGCGCGCGCGAGGCGGCTGAAGTCATTGCACGGCAGAAAGAAAAGGCAAAGGAAGAAGCCAAGCGTCAGAAGGAAGAAGAGAAGGCAAAGAGCCCTCAAAATGAAGAAGCCAAAGCCGCTGCCAAAGAGAGAAGAAAGGAAGCCGCGGAAGAGCGTCGTAGGGCAGAGGAAGAAAGGGAACGACAAGAAACCTTGGCGAAAGAAAAGCATGACGAGGCTCACCAGCGCGCCACCGATAAACTGAACAACGAAAATGCAGGGTTTCTACGCACCATCGCTTCAAACACGGAAGAGACCGTCACCCTGTTGCGGAATGGAGTGGGTGGAGGCGGAAAGGGTGAGGGTGGTTCTGGTGGTCTGATGAGCACCATCATGACCATCGTGGGGCTGCTGTCTATGGCTTCACCCGCATTGATGAGTAAGATTGCCACCGCCGTCCTTCCAAAAAGCCTGTTGAACCTGGGCGGTAAACTGATGACTGGTGCCAGGGGCGCCGCAGGCACGGTTCTAGGCGCCGGGAAGAGCGTCCTGGGGGCGGCTGGGCGTGCGATTGGTATTGGCGCCGCGGGCGCTACGGGCGCGCGTGTAGCCGCTGGTGGGCTTCTCACAAGGGGTGCGTCTGCTGCTTCAGGTTTGGCGAGCGTGGCTGGTAGGAGCATTACAAGCGCGGCAGGTGGCATTCGAGGTGTTGCCGGGGGCATGGTAGGCAAGAGCATCGGCAAGTCTGTCCTCAAAAAAATCCCCCTCCTGGGCGCGGTAGTCGGGCTTGGACTTGGTGCCAAGCGAGCCATGGCAGGCGATTGGACTGGTGCTGGGATGGAAGCGGCTTCAGGTCTTGCCTCAACGATCCCAGGTCTGGGAACGGCGGCATCGCTTGGTATTGACGCGGCGTTGATGGGTAAGGACGCCATGAATGCCAAGGGAGCAACTGCTGGTATCACCACCCCTTCAACACCTACGAAGACGGCTGCTCCAGCAACGGCGGCTGTGCCAAGTCGCGCGGCGTCCATAGCCGATAATGACCCCTTGAAGTCGGTCGCCTTGTCTCTGTCCTCCATGCTTGCTTTGATGACTGACAAGGACCAGGGCATCTATGTCCAGCAAGTGAAGGGGGCATTCGACAAGGACCCGATCGAAGAGATGGAAAAGAAGGGTTTCTTCAATCGCATGTTCGGCGGTGATACACCCAGGTCGACCGGTAGATCATACACCGCTGGCACATCTTCCACTGGAAGGGCTTCTTCTGCTGGATACGGTTCAGGCGCACCGGTTCGAAACAGGACCATTGGAAACAGAACCAGTGGCACCAATGAGATGCTGATTCGCGCGGCGTTGGAAGACCAGGGCATTACGGATACAAACGCCCAGGCAGCAATCCTTGCCAATTTCCAGGCAGAGAGCAACCTTGAGCCCATCAACGAGAACATGAACTACAGCGGTGCCCGTCTGATGGAAGTCTTCGGGACCAAGTATTTCAAGGACATCAACGATGCCAATGCAGTAGCCGCCCAAGGACCCGAAGCCATTGGAAATCGGGTGTATGGCGGGCGTATGGGCAACGCCGCAGACGAAGGATACAAATACCGCGGGCGTGGGTTTGTTCAGTTGACTGGAAAGGACAACTATGCGAAATATAGCCAGATGGTATTTGGTGATGATCGCCTTGTTCAGAACCCGGACCTGTTGTTGGACCCACAAATTGCCGCCCAGGTATCTGCGGCATATGTCAGGGACAGGACGAAGGGCGATTACACCGTTGAGAATGTAACTCGAGGCATTGCCCCGAGAAATATCGATCGTGCCATTGCTCACCGTCAATCGCTCGTTGGGAACTTCTTGGATGGTGCGCCAGGTCAAGGGGGCGGCTCTCCAATGGATGGGTTGGTCCAGGGTGTTACGGCTGATTTGTATGCCCAGACCCAGGCAGCCATCGACAGGAATGTTGGCTATCAGATGGGGGCAAAAAACCTGGCATCTGGTCGCATTGACTGCTCCGGGTGGGTTGCAACCATCAACCAGAACATGATCTCCAGCCTCCAGGAAGAAGCGGATGGTGTGGACCTCCGCGAGGCAAAGAAGCTGATGTCTCGAGCCTCGGGTGGTGGTGCGGCGGGAATCATCCAGACCTTGTCACAGGCTTCTGGCGAACTTCTTCACGGCGCGAACCTGGACGGGGTTGAGGACCTTCGCGAGGGAATGGCGATCGGCATCCGCGGTGGGCGCCATGCGCGCGGGCGTTTCAATGACATCGGGCATATTGTTCAGGTGGTCAAAGACCCAACCACGGGTGAGTTGATGATTTCCGAATCGTCATCTTCCGGCGGCGGTGTCAAGTTGACCAAGGCTTCGGACTGGATGGCTCGGCAAGACCCAAGCAAGCTGTATGGGGCGGACACTTACGCAGCCCTGGATTCAGTCACAAACGGTGGCTTCAGGAACGCTCTACAATCTTCGCAGGGGTCCTTGGCGCCTACTTTGGCACAATCCCAAGCCGAGGTTGAGCAGGCAAAGGTCCAAAACCAGGCACCGGTTGTCATTGCCCCACAAACGACGAATGTCACCCAGGCAGCCCCACAAGGTGGAGCACAGCCGGCAAGTGGTTTGGGAGCCCCTCTACAAACAAGGAATCCAACCACCAGCATTGCGGCGGTCAACAACTCAAGAATGAGTAGAACGATGGCTTGGTGATAGAGGATCTCGCGTTTCCTAGGGGTTTCCTCGCGTTTCCTAGGGGTTTCCTCGCGTTTCCTCATAAAATCAACTACTTGGGGACAAAAAGAAAGGGAGCCAAAACGGCTCCCTTTTTCTATCACTTGCCTTCTTGCTTGAGGCGGTGTTCTTCATTGATGCGTCTTACTTCGTCCACCCACCTCTTACAAGTCCTCAACTCTTCTAGGGTTCGGTCGGCTTCTCCGGCGAAGTCCCAAAGAAATTCAGTAGCTTGTCGAGAAAGTAACCCGGTGGCTTCGTCTCCGTCTGAAGAGCCGCCGGTGGCGCCGGGATCGCGGGGGGCGCTACAGCTGGTTTTGCTGGCTCCAGGGTCGCGCAGCCTGACATTATCACGACGCAAAGACTCAATGCGAGCGTTGAGATCTTCGATTGCTTTGTTGTGTTCGACTTCGATTTCATTACGAGTTTCTCCAAGTTGGCGTTCCAGGTCGAGTTTGTCGTTTGTAAGGTCGGTGACCTTTTTGTCGTGCTCGGACTGGGTTTTTGCGATTTGTGCTTCGTATTTATCGATGTAGTGGGTCTTGGTGAAATACCAAGTTCCACCACACGAAAGCGCGAGAATGAGAGCGCCTACGATAATCTTGATTTGTGTTGTCATCTTATATGCTCCAGGTTGTATCTTGTCTGTATGTCTTTTAGGATGTCCACCATAATTCTATTGGGGTAAACTTCCTCGGCAACCGAGAAGTCATATTGCCGCAAGAACATCAAGACCGCCTTGATTACCGAAAACTGAACATCGGTCGTGATTGCCCTGAATAGCAAACTGGTGTATTTCACCCCAAAAGCATTCAGCGTCATCACTATTTTGTTGATGATCAGTTTCTCATTGATTTCCGTGGAAGTGAGAAACCGGCTCACCATCTTGCGGGTGACATACAGGTCATCGAAGTCTCGATTGAAATCGTCTTCGTCGACCCAACCCGTTTTGATGTAATGTTGACGAGCGAACTCACGCAGTTCTTCCTTCGTCAGTTTCGGTATATTCGAAGTCATTTTCAGTCAGCGATTACTTGGACGATTTGTCAGTCTTGGTTGACTTCTTGGTGGTCTTCTTGGTTGTAGTCTTCTTCCCTGTAGACTTTTTTGTGGTAGCCTTCTTGGTGGGCGCCTTTTCTTCAGCCTTCTTCTCTTCAACAACCGGCTCGGCTACCTTCTCTTCGGTCTTGGTTGGCTCTTGAACCTGGGGCTCGGATGCCTTCTCTTCGGTCTTGGCTGGCTTTTCAGCCTTCTTTTCCAAGGCTGCCTTGATGACCTTGACAAAGTCCCGGCGTGCGATACCATGAAGATTGATGGCATCCTCGAGCCCGCGGTGAGACACAAGCAGCTCACCAGACCTGGAATCGACCCAACCCAGGGAAGTTGCTACCGCGTGCTGGTTGTAAGAGGGCTTTTCGTGTTGCTTACTCATTGATTGCTCCATTGACAAACTCAAAAAATAGTGTAGACTGACTTCATGGATTACATCGACAGAAAACACTTGCTCATTGCTTCTGTATATTTAGAAGGATGGAAAGACCAGGGAAACGGCGTTTTCAACTGTCGTTGCCCATTTTGTGGCGATTCGCAGAAGAGCAAGAGGAAGCGCCGTGGTTATTTCTTCTACCACGAGAACACCACTTTCTTCAAATGCCACAACTGCGGCGCCTCAATGAACTTGAGCGGATTTTTGACCGCCTTTTCGCCAGATCTTGCCAGTCAGTATAAGTTCGACAAGTTCGCCTCAAAATATGGGAAAAAGGAAGTCCCCCAGGACGCCAAGATCGAGCGGTTCATCACCAACACCGCCGAACGACTCAAGCGCTCCCATGAACTGCTCTCACATTGCGACCGTCTGATGGCTCTTGATGAAGACCATCCAGCGCGTGAATACCTGGACAATCGAAAGATCCCCAGGAAACAGCAGAAGAACCTCTTCTATGTCAAAGACGCCGCAGACTTCGTTCCACGAATCAAGGGATATGAAAAAACCCGAATCCCAAGCGGTGGCGCCATTCTCATCCCATTTTACAATGAAGTGGGCGCGCTTACTTTTTGCCAGCTTCGATTCCTTTATGGGAACATCCGATACCTGACGCTTGAAGTGTCGGACGGCAAAAAGATTTGGGGGCTGGCTGATGTCGATTGGAATAAGCCCGTCTATGTGGTGGAGGGACCTTTCGACGCCATGTTCATCGATAACTCTTTGGCGGTGGCGGGGGTCTCTGTCCTCTCCGAGCGTAAATACCTGCAAGAGAAGTGTAAAGCCGGGTATACCCTGGTGTTTGACAAGGACTACCAAACCAACCGAGAAGTCTACGATCAAATGGTCAGGGCTATCGAGTTCGGAGATAAGGTGGTCATGTTTGATAAGCACTTCTCCGGGAAAGATGTCAATGATGCTGTATTGAACAGTGGTTGGACTTCGGAAGAGTTGATGACATATCTGAAAACCCACACAAAATCTGGTCTTTCGGCAAAGTTGGCATTGAGCAACTTCAAAAAACCGCCGGAGAAAACCAGATAATGCACAAGAAATCCTCGCGTCGTAAGACTCGTAATGGGAAGTGTGGTGATGTTCTTTTCGAAAATGTCAAGCCATTCAAGGCATTGACGCCAAACCAGGAGACAGCATACGAAGGATACAAGGCAGGACGAAATCTTCTCATTACAGGATACGCGGGGACGGGCAAAACCTACATCGCTCTTTCTTTGGCAGTAGACGAGCTGATGGATGGGACGAAAGATCGAATTGCCATCTACCGTTCGGCGGTTCAATCCAGGGATATTGGTTTTTTGCCAGGAACCGAAGAGGAAAAGATGGCAGCGTTCGAAAAGCCATACTCCCAAATCGTGAACAAACTCCTGGGGCGAGATGATGCGTATGGGCTCATGAAGTTGAAGCGAGTCATCTCTTTTGAGTCCACTTCTTTCCTGCGAGGCGTTACGCTTGATAACACGGTGGTGGTCCTCGACGAGGCGCAGAACCTTGACGATGGCGAAATCAACACCATCTTGACCAGGCTTGGAAAGAACTCGAGGATCATCATCTGTGGAGACATTCGACAGTCTGATATCAAGGGCGCCAGGTCGGGGCTTCATTTGCTTAACAGGGTCTTGACAAACATCCAGGACGAGTTTACACTGGTAGACATGGAAGAGTGTGATATCGTCCGCTCTGGCTTCGTGAAGAAGTGGATTGTCGCCCTGGAAAAGATCAAAAACGAGCAACCACAACAAAGGTAAAATGAAATGACTGAAATTCTGAACGAGTTCTCGCTTTCGCGTCTGAACACTCACATCACCAACAACCGCCCGCTGGCAATCTTGACCGCTTTTCGTGGTGAGGAAACCCTGGCAAGCAATCGTGCACGTAACCAGAAAGTCAAGGACAAAATTCGTTCCTTTGGTCTCGCATTCATTCCTGTCAAGGGTGGGTATGTGGAGAAGGACGAGGAAGGCAAGGCTGTTGAGGTCAAGGAAGAGAGCCTTATTGTCATTGGTGATATTGGTAAGGGCAATGAACTCCGCCGCCTGGCGACCAAGATTGGTGTCGACTTCCAACAGGACAGTATTCTTTTCCGTGATGAAAAGGGCGCCACTCAACTTATCTCCACGCGCGACGACGGCTTTGTTGGTAAGATTGGTGCCACTCAATCCCTCGGCAAGTGGGCACCAAACAAGCTGTCTGACTACTTCACAGAGCTGAAGGGTGGATCTCGTTTCATCTTCGAAGAGGTTGAAGCGGTGGTTCGCAAGCCAGTGATTGGATTTGCTGAACACATGGCAACTGCTGTAAACCTCAAGCGCTTTCTGAACGAAGAAAACTCTGACTGGTAATTTTTCTAAAAGGAAACTATATCATGCTTTTGATTGACATGTCTAACCTCGTGTTCTCGGCTGCGTCTGATTACCACAGGAAAACCGGCGAGCAGATGGATATCCGTCTGCTTCGTCACATCGTTTTGAGCACTTTGAAGAGCACCAAGGACAAACTGCGGGACTACGCAGATGAAATCGTTCTGTGCTTTGACTCTCGCAATTATTGGCGTCGGGACATGTTTCCCCACTACAAGAGTAAGCGAAAGGAAAACCGCGAGAAGGACAAGATGGACTGGCAGGCGCTGTTCCAGGCATACGATGTCTTGAAGAAAGAACTGCGTGAGAACTTCCCTTACCATTGCATTGAAGTGGACAAGGCGGAAGCCGATGACATCATCGCGGTCCTGACTACTCGTTTCGGAAACATGCGAGACATTTGCATCGCTTCCTCTGACGGCGATTTCATCCAACTTCAGTTGAATGTCAACCCGCGGATCAAGCAGTGGAGTCTGTTCCACAAGAAGTTCATCACCCCCAAGAACCAGAAGTATGACCTGTTTGAACACATCTGCCGCGGGGATGATGGGGATGGAGTGCCCAACATTTTGTCAGATGACGACACTTTCGTTGTGCCTGGAAAGCGTCAGAAGTCAGTCATGGCAAAGAAACTGTTGGAATGGTCGAAGGCTGGGCTGGCACAACCCGAGCGGTTCTGTGTCGATCTGGAGATGCTTAAGCGCTTTGAGCGAAACAAGAATCTCATCGATCTGCGCAATGTCCCCGAAGACCTGGCAGCCAAGATCGTAGAGGCATATGAAAACTCTACTCCGCCCAAGGGTCAGATCTTCTCTTATATGGTTGCCAATCGCTTGACAAAGTTGATGGCGGCGGGGTCTTTCTAATGGATTTTGGTGTTTTTGAGACCTTCCGGCTGACCGCCGCATACACCTTGCACGACGACATGGAAGTCGTCTGGCAGGGCTCGATGGAGGACGCTGAACACCTGGCAGATGGCGATGTATGCTGGCGCCTGGACGCTTCGTTGAAACCTGGGTATACGCTAAAAGAACTCCCAGAGGGGTTCAATCTCAACGCGTGCGGACCCTCGGCGACCAGTCTTCTCAATGACAAGAAACTGGCGAAATCATTCGACGGCTACCCGAGGTTTGATTACTTGAGGCGCAACCCGGACGGATCCTGGTCTATCGGATTGGATGGGGTGCTTTTTCATGGCACAACTCCGGGTAAGTGTGTGGATATCGCCCTCGAGGCAATCAAAGACTGGTAGTTGACACCCATTCACTTTCGTGTAATATGAATAGAGCCCCATCATCTTAAGGTCCAATACATGTCCCCTGAACATTTTTTTGCCACCCGCCGCTCCGATGGCGTGTTCACTGCTACTATCAAAATCAATGGGATTACCGAAAAATTCGCTTTTACACCAATCACTGCCGAGGATATGATCCAGCAGTTGGATGACATCATGGAAGATTGCTGCGACCAGAGTGTTGACAAAGCCTTGAAAGATGGTATCATGACTTTGTTCGACAGATACATCGATGAGTTCTCTCAAGTCTGCCCTGGAACATATGCGTTCCGATGTGCCATTGACAGACATATCGGAGTCATGCTCACCATCGTTGACACTGACCACGGCGTAAGAGAGATCTCATTTGAAGAACCCACCATTTCCAGGTAAACGATATGCCAACCTACGATTTTAGATGCAAAGAATGCGGACACACCTTTGAGAAGATGCTCAAGTTCGCAGAACGAGAAGCCTACCCTCAAGAAAACCGCTGCCCAGAATGCGGCGATGGTGAGATTGAACAGTATATCGCGGCGCCTTGTGGATTCACCACCCCAGAAAGTCTAGGGCGGAAAAAGGCACCGGATAGCTTCCGCGAGCTTCTTCGGAACATGAAGAAAGCCCACCCAGGCTCCACGATCAAGGATCGCTGATGATCATCACCGATACCAATGCCATCCTCGAGCGGGTCAGGGCGTTCTCACTCGAATCACGAGAGCCGCCGCTTTATCCGGGCGCAACCCGCGTTCTATCGGGGACCAAGGACATGACCGGGCTGAACGCCTGGCGTGAGCGTATCGGTGAAGACAAAGCCGACGCCATCCTCAAGGAGAGCCTATCCATCGGGACCTCTCTTGACAAAATCGTGGAGGCTCACTTCTCCAACCCGGAGTTCGACCCCGCGGCATACAGGGATCAGAGCGGCTACCGCCTCTACAAGCAGATTCTCCCACACCTTCGGAAAATCGAGTCCGCCACGACCCAGTTGACAGTTTGGTCTGACCGGGCTAAAATGAAGGGCATCATGGACATCTTCGGGTTGTTCAACGGTGAGCCTACCGTCATCGACATCAAGAACTCGATCCGACCAAAGAAGGAAGAGTATATCGAAGACTATTTCCTCCAATGCACCATGTATGCCATGGCAATGCATGACCTGCTTGGGGTGTCCGTCAAGAAGATTGCTCTGATCATCGCTGTGCGACCTGGAGATAACCACCTCCCTATCCCCCAGGTGTTCGTAAGGGACACCAAGGACTTTGTCAAGGAAGCCCTGCGGCGCATCCGAGACTACCACTCCACCCATGACTATTTGATTGAGAAAGGACTGAAATGACAACGACTGAAACCAACTTTTCGGAACGAGTGCTGCTCCGTATCCATGAACTGCGACAGCAATATCAGATCGATATGGTAGAGGCAACGACAATGTTCTGCGAAGAGGCGGACATTTGCCCCTCCGACCTGGTGAAGCAACTCACCCCCACGGATATCCAGCGACTGAAGCAAGCCGCCATCAATGGCTCATATGTGCGTCGACAAGTGGCAGAACAGGGGGCAACTCTCCCGCTCTAAATTGACCACTTGACAGACACTTTGGATGGGTATATCATGGTAAACGAGAAAGCACTACAGACATTCAGAGACTATGTGGGGATTAAACTCCACTTCAATGAAGCCGCTTTCTTGTGGAACCCAAACAGTGGTCAGCGGATTACAGTTGAGGCTTTGATGAAACGGAAAGATTTGCGACATATCGTGAATTTTTCCAACAAGTTCAAGAAGCGAGAGGAGCAGATCCAATACCTCATTAGCTGCTATTTGCTAACACCTGGAGCCTGGATCGGGGATATCTTGACCGAGGACTACCAGGCAAACCACAAGAGGCGCATGAAGTCATACATGGCTCTGAATGCCAAGTTTGAGATTGAGATCGAGAACATCATCGACTTCATGAACAAAAACAAAATAAATGTGAGGGGTTTGCTCTTGACAAACGGTCAAAGACCCCTTATCATAGAAAAGAGGTCGAGGATTGTAGGCGGTGTATCCGACGAAACCCTCGCACTTTTGGATATAGGTTTCAAGTTCACAAGACAAGAAACTGATGATCCACTTTGGAGACAGCGCGCTTTTTTGCTGTCTAAATACAAGACCCTGATTGAGTTCGATAAGGACAAGTTAAGGGTGGCACTACAGAGAATAGCAGCAATAGAGGGTGAAACCCCAAGACTGCAAAACACTACTCACAACACTAGCCGAGGAAATAAAACATGTCTTTTGCCAATTTGAAAAAGTCCAGCAAGAAGGGTTCGTTCGCCGCTCTCACCGAGAAGCTCCGCAAGGAGAATCAGCGAGGCGGTTGGGACAACGATAAGAGCGATTACTGGAAGCTCGAGGTCGACAAGAAGGACGGTTCGGGTTATGCCGTTATCCGTTTCTTGCCCGCGTCCGAGGGTGAAGAGTTCCCGTATGTCAAGCTCTACAAGCACTCGTTCAAGGACCCGCAAACGGGTAAGTGGTATATCGAGAACAGCCTGACCACCCTGGGTCAGAAGGATCCGGTCTCTGAAGCCAACTCGGCTTTGTGGAACACCGGCATCGAAAGCAACAAGCAGATCGCCCGCGATCGCAAGCGTCAGACCAAGTATATCACGAACATCTTGGTCATCTCTGACCCGAAGAACCCTCACAACGAGGGCAAGGTATTCAAGTTCGAGTTCGGACCGAAGATCTTCCAGAAGATCGAGAGCGCGATGGCTCCGGAGTTCGAGGACGAAGAGGCGATCAACCCGTTCGATTTCTGGGGCGGTGCCAACTTCAAGTTGAAGGCGATCAATGTCGCCGGTCAGCGTTCCTACGACAAGTCCGGCTTTGATGCCCCGTCCGAGTTGATGGATGGCGACGACGAGGCTCTGGAGAAGTTGTGGAAGAGCCAGTTCAAGCTTCAGGATGAGATTGCTCCTGACAAGTTCAAGTCTTACGAGGAACTCAAGAAGCGTTTCGACCTGGTCACTGGCGCCGCCGCATCGGCTTACGCCCCGCCGGCTCGTGAGGAAGCCGCTCCCCGTGTCCAGCGTGAAAGCGCGAAGCGCGTGGAAGACACCCCTCCGTTTGACACCGATGGCGGTGATGACGATTTGAGCCAGTATGCGAGCCTGCTCGAAGACTGATTGAAAGTCGCGATGCCGGGGAGAGCGATTTCCCCGGCATTTTTTATCCACCCACTGAAATAAAAACTTCATGACCTTTGACATCACTAGACTTGAGACTGGAAGCATTGATACGGCGATCGTCGACATTGACCGCCTGCCCGAAGACAAGGTTCAGTTGAGCCGCGTTGTTCGCCATGTTGGGCGTATCCTGATGTTTCACCGTCTCCCAAACCCAAAACAGGGCGCCGATTACTTTCAAGACCACCGGTTTGAAAAGAGGTGCCCCACCGCGGTATATCGCCTCGTGTATGACCAGGGCGGGTGCTCTGACTCATATGAGGACATCCAGGTTTACAGCAATGAGACCTTCGTTTCAGCGGTATGGGAGTATCGCCGGGGGACACCGCTCATCGACTACGCCATGAAGGTCAGAGAGCATTGCGGAGTCAAAATGCGTGAAATCGTTGAAGTGGCGGGGAACAGTGGCATCACTCACTTCTTCTCAAAGACACAATTCGGCGTCCCTACCAAGAAGCAATACGACGCCCTCATCGCCCGTTTCAACCTGGATCAGATGGATGGCTTCTTGACACACGATGAACTCGTAGCCGAAGATGAAAAATACCTGGCGAAGCACCAGGGGCTACTGCATCCCGATTACATCCTACCGCCAGGAAAAAAGGCAGCTCGAAATGTCCTGGAACATGACACGAAGGACGAGGCAGTTGAATATCTGGCGAAGCTATTCACCAAGAGAGGGGGGCAGGTTCTGGTTATGGCAGGAACAGAGCCCGACAGAGTTTTCACTAACGAGGGATGGAATATTCTCCTATGAAAATCACATTGAAAAATGCATCATGTTTTGATATTCTGCCAACCCTGGCGCCCGAGTCCATTGACGCCGTGATTTGTGACCCGCCTTATGGAACGATCAAGGGCTTGGGGCGAGGCACCGGCGTAAAGAGTATTGGCAAAAGGACAGGAGGCACCGATTGGGATGTCGTTCTCCCACCAGAGAAGCTATTCCCACTGCTCTCCAGTGCCTTGAAACCTGGTGGCTACATGGTCTTGTTCGGGCAGGATCCATTCACAGGTGACCAAATTGAACACATCACGGAAAACCACCCCGAAATTGAATACCTTGACCGAAAAATCTGGGTCAAGAATGGCGCCGGGAACGCACTCAATGCCAAAAGGGTCCCGTTGAACTATTACGAAGACATCAGCATCTTTCGAAAGGTCGCAGAAGCGGACCCCCGACAGGCAGAGCGTCTCGAGAAAAGGATTCTGCGATACAAGAAGGAGCCAAACACCGTCACTTTCCATCCCACTCAAAAACCCGTGGAACTCATGCGAGACTTGGTCAGGACATTCACAGACCCAGGTGAGACCGTCCTCGATTACACGATGGGATCTGGCTCAACCGGGCACGCGTGCGTATTGGAAGGGAGGAATTTCATCGGCATAGAAATGGGCGAAGAATACTTCCAAAAAGCCAGCGAGCGAATCCATGCGGTGAAGAGAGAACTGGAGCAGCCACTGGGCTTCTTCGTCTGAACGGTAGGGCAAAATCTCGAGTGATAAATACCGGGGAGATCATTTTTCCCCGGCACTTTTTGTCCATTATTTCTACAGGGTATACCATGACTGACAACCTTTTTGAAAACAACCTTTACACCAACAAGGAAGAGCGCGAGGCTCTCTTGGAAGACAAGACTAAAGTGATGAACGCCCTGGTTCTGAACTTCCTCGGCTTCTTGTCTCTTTACAAACTCTCTGACGCTCGCGGGGCAATCAAGAATTACAACGCCCAGGAAGGCAAGGTTCGACTGCGTGCCATCTCTCACACCAACAATGACGTCACCGTAGCAATCAAGCTTGCGTTTGACGCGCGTGTGCTCCCAATGAGCGCGGTGAACCAGATGACGCGCCTGCTCGCTCTTATCAAGCAGCGCCAGGTCAAGGGTAAGGATCTCGACGACGCGCGCGTCCGCGCAATCTTGGAGGCTTCCCGATTGAAGTCCAATCGTCCCAGCCCGCGCGTTATGGCGATCGTGGACGACTTTTTGAGTGGTGCGATCAACCTGGACATGGTGGCGGGTCGAGTTTGGCAGGTGTCGAAGCTGCCTGGCATCCAGGAACTGGTTCTTGAGTTCCGCGATATCTATCGCAAGGGACAGTATGCGTCTCTGGCAAAGAAGGCAGAAGAGGCTCACAAGAGCGGTAGCGGCGTCGAGGCGCCTTTCGTGGCTACTCCAGCCCCAGCCCCCGCACCGGCGCCTGTGGCGGCTCCTGTAGCCCCTCCTGCGGCGGCTCCTGGGGCTCCATCTGTCGCGCCTTCGAATAAGCAACAGAAGAACAGCACCAAGGACCTCATCACCAAGGCTGTAGCGCTGGCTCCGAAGAAGTCCACCCCAAAGAAGGCAGCGCCTGCTGTGAAAGCCGCTGCAGTGGCTGATGATGTCGAGGTTCCCAACCAGCCCGCGTTGAACTCGGCTAATGTAGACGACCTGATCAATGACTATCTCGCTGCCAGTGTGTTTAAGAGCGAGTGGGATGAAAAGTTCGAAGCGGTCGTTCAAAACAAAGCAGCGCTGGAAAAACTTGCTGACATCATCGGCTCGGATAGGGGTTTGTGGTCTTCCTTCGAAACCGCAATCAGCCGAGTCATGGATGGTCAAGAGCCGCGATACATTACAAACAAAAATATCGTTCCCTTCTATGAAGTCTATGGCTCAAAGAAAAGAACACACTCCCCTCCCTCTGGCAAGGGCATGCTTTCGTATTCTTATGGCGACAAGAGTAGAGAGGCTGTCAAGGCATGGTTTGATGCTAGCCTAAAGAGCACCCCTGATATTCTATTGGGATTTCTAAAGGGACAGGGATATGCTTTGCCGTTTAGAAATAACCCTGTATTCACCGAAGTAGCCTATGAGATTAAGAAATCGGGCTTGCTTGGTGAGGGTGATGAACTGATTGAAAACCTGAAGAAGATTGTATACACAAACTCTCATGAGGATGATAAAGATCGGAACCTGGAAGCTCTGCGCATTCTCATCGGAGATATTGAGACAGCAAAGGTTTTGTATGATGACCCTGAACTCCCAGGGGGTAGAACCATTTCTGGCTTTATTGGGGTCATCTACCCGGAGCTGCTTGCGTCTCAAACAAAGGAAATAGTTGACTGGTTCAACAACTTGGATGAAGGTGAGATTGAAATCACCTCGAAGCATGGGTCGGAATGGGGCAAAAAAATCAAGGTATCAAAAGATGACCTTATGATGATTGCCCTCATGGAAGGAGAACATCCTGAAGGCTTCCCCGGCGGAAGTTTCTCAATCTATAAGGTGAAAGACGATGATCTCACGCCAGAAATGATTGAGGTTATCCGAAGCGCATTTGAAAACACCAAGTTTACAGTGATGGATCGCTACGGCATCACTATGAAGTTCCCTTCAGAAGTAGTTTCCGATCTGTATATCGAGAGAATCAGAAAAGAAGCCATGGACCCATCTGTAAGTGTGTTTCAAAAAGTAGACCTCTTGAAATATGTATATGATGGCGTTCACAAATATAAAGAGTTCGAAGACATTGTGGGTGGAATGTTGCGAGACCCCCAAACTGCTGACGCCGTTTTTGACGATTTGACTGAATATGCTGATCTCTATGACGAGAAATTTTACATGTTGGTCAGCTTGCTGAATAAGGAGACCAAGGACAACATTTCAGATCCGAAAAATGAGGTTCGCCTCACGAGAAAGGTCCTAGAAAAAGCGCAAGAGCGCGTTGCCAAGTATGGAGATAGGCTCAGTGAGTCAGAACATAGAAGCATCGAGTATGTGGCAACCAAGCTCGGCGACTTCCTTGTTCCGCTCGCAATCGAGGGAGATGTCGAATTCGTAAACGAGACGCTCAACTCCATCGAGACGCCATCGCACAAAAAGTCGATTATGAAGAACCTGGTTGAAAGCGCGGTCATGTCCAGGCATGCTGATGCTATCAACGAAGGTCACCCAATCAAGCCACTCACCCCTATCGAACCAACTCGAATTCCGCAGATGCTTCGTTTCAACAATGTGTATCTCCCTGGTTTTGATGTTCAGGATGGAGATACCTATGAAACTGCGCTTGGAAGGGCAAATGAAATCGAGCTTAACATCCCAGAGGTCTCCGCGACTGAAGAAGAACTAGCCGAAACGGAAATCGAAAGGATGACCTTCGAGCTGGACAAGTATAGGGCAGGTAAGCATGGAGACATCGCCCTGGAAATCAAGAAGGTGTTCCGGGTCGAAATCAAGGAACAGGTCGAGGGAACCGCTTCCTTCGAAAGAAGAAAGCCTGGGACCGAGATCCTCAATAACGCATTCCATGGGACCGGTTCCCAAGCGGCAAGCTTCATTTTGAGGTATGGCTTCACAGTGCCGCCCGCCACCGACGGTTCTGTTGTAGGACGCATGCTTGGAGATGGTGTGTATATCGCTGACACCACTGACAAAGCAGCGCAATACATCACCGATAGCGGGTATGGTAGAGGTCTGGGCAACCAGGGCTACCTGTTTAACATGAAGGCGTTCCTTGGAGAAAAGGGTGAAGACTATGAGTCTGCCGGTGTTGACGATAAGATGACCATTTCACCTGAATGGTGTGTGAAGCATGGCAACGAACAGCTGCTAATCAGACGCGCCTACCTTGTGGAACTCGTAAAATCTGATACACTGGACTCAATCCGAAAGAAGTATGGAACCATGAACGAGAGTAAGATCCAAACATTCAGTGAAATGCTGACAGAAGAGACCAACAAGAAGACGGGCAGGGTGACCTTCTCGTTCATCAAAGGATTGGTCCCCGTCGATTACGGTAAGTTCGTCGACTACACCGAGTTTGACCCGTCCAGGTTCGGCTCACATGTGTCCCTCGAGAATGGTCAAAACGGTCCAACGGTGGTGTTCCAAACCAAGGACCCTAACGACTACGAGACTTTCGTGTTCGAGTTTGCCCAAGACCTCTTTAGCAACACAGAGGCGACGAGGAAGTTCTTCAAACTCCTGAAAGGCTGAAAAAGATCGCCCCCGAAAGGGGGCTTTCTTGTTGGGGGTTGACACGCCCAGGCAGTGTGTTATCATGGAGAACAACATGGACATCAGGCACATGAACAAATACCTTGGCGAGATAATGTGGGCTCACAATATCCCACTGGACATGACCCCGCTCGAATACATTTGGACACTCATGAAAAGGGACAACGACCGCGGCAGCCTTGAAAAGGTCCTGCGAGACGAGGACGCGGAAGTGGTCTTTTACATCAGTTGCTTCAAGCGAACGAGCATCGTAGACCCCCAGGTGTCCCTGCGATCGATTGAACAAGCCGACCAGATATTTCAAGGCGAGCGCTTTGACAGCTGCATCAGGGATGGGAAGTGGTCAGCGCGGGTTTACAGAGAGGTGAAGGATAGGGCGGAATGGCAGATGGTTTCGGGTAGAAACTCGTTCGTGATGAACATCCTACCGTTCTATTTCTATCACATGGCAGCCGGGGTTCTGAAAGTAGAGCCCCAGGACATCCCAGAGTTCCAATCCCTCATCGAACACTTTTCAAAGAAATACGGAGAGAAAGAATGGGAGTTTGCCCTGGAATGTGTGTTTGACAACCGAACCAGCACAGTGCATGTTTGGTCATCGACACCTCTAGCCAAACATTCGAACTTGCTCCCGTCTCGAATCATGGGTGAAATCGCTCAAATGAATGAGAAAGGGTTCATTATGGAGGTGGACAAACCCCAAGACGCTTGGGAAGCTTTCAAGATGAGCATCCACCTGGAAAAAACCATAGAAGCCGCCCAGGTGCCAGCGCGCCCCCGTGGGCGTCTGTAAATAAAGAGGCTTGACATTCATCATTCATGTGTTATAGTATGTTTACCTACCTTTGAGATTTCATCATGAACCAACCCATCTTCACCCATTTGATGTTTGACATCGAAACGCTCGGCGTTCGAGAGCATTCTGTTGTCACCACCCTCGCCTGTATTCCTTTCACTTTTGAAGACGACAAGACCTATGAGGATCATGTTCTCGCAGGTTTCTTTGTCAAGTTTGATGTGAAAGACCAGATCAAGACCTACGCGCGCGTAACGGACGCGGACACGATTGACTGGTGGAAGCGCCAAAGCGAAGAAGCCAAGCGCAACTCTATTCTGCCCAGCAAGGACGATGTGCCCCAGCAAGAAGGCTGTGAGCGCTTGCGTGCCTTCATCAAGGGGACAGACTACGATTTCAAGAACGCGTTCGTCTGGTCCCGTGGCTGCTACTTCGATTTCCCCAAGATTGAGGATCTGTATCGAGACCTGGGGCAGAAGCCTCCGTTCAACGGGTTCAAGATCCGCGATACTCGCACCATGATTGATGTGCTCACTGGCGATTTGCGCGGTGAGTATGAGCTCGAGAACGGGACCCCGGCGAGCTTCGTCAAACACCACGCCCTTCATGACTGTGCGCTGGAAATCGCCAAGATGAAGGAAATCTACAAAAGCATGCTTTGATAGGAGAGATAGATGAAAGACCACAAGATCGACATCACCAAAGAAGACATCGCCAAGGCTTGGGCTGAAGTATCCCCTGGGTATGATGGAATCAAGCTGAAAGACCCGGACATCCTGATTCAAGGGATGCTTCACATCGCCAGGCGCCCCATCGCTGGGGTAGCGCCTGACATGAACCAAAGCGTGGATTCAATGTGGAGCGTGTTCCTCCAACAGTTGCTGACCAGCGCCATTGAAGCAGGAAGCAAAGGAGTCTCCTTCGAGTAAAAAAGAATCCCTGGGGTGTTGACACCCTGGGGTTTTCTGATATCCTGGTATTGTTCTCATCACAAGTGGCTAATCGTCGGTTCTTTGGGTTTCTCGACGTAAGTTCGCAGCACTTGGGCGCCTTCGGGCGTTTTGTGGTGGCTATAAAGCGGGGGATAAGCACCCGTGAAGTATGACCGGCTCTGTGCGACGACAACCGGTGTCAGGCGTCATTCTGGTGGGACGGGGTGGCGTCTGTGGCGAGAATCCGAAAGGACCATTTCCAGCATATAGGGGGTTGCCGTTCTCCACCTCCTGGGTTTCAAGAGAAAGCCCGAGCTGCATCCCACGCGACGACGGGGTCTATACTGATAACCGTTTTCGAAAACAACTTGGTGCGGATAGCCAAGTTGCGCCTCAAAAATCTTCCTGATTGATTTCTATTTTGATGAAGTAAATACATCAGAACATCCACCAGATAATGAGTCCAAATGAAACTTCAATCTGAATTTCCAAATGTGAGTCTCAAGACAGATGAAGGGTTTAGAGCCTTCGTTCAACATGTCCAACACCTGATGCTTTCAACTGATCCAACCAAGGTGACACTCACCTCTGACACTGGACAGATTGATGTCATGACGGTGACGACTCCAGCACCTGCTACATTCCCATCGTATTACAGATTATACTGGTCTGGTTTCAATATCTTCAGATTCAATGACGGTGAAGGGCTTGATATCTACATCAAACTTCAGTATGGGGCGTCTAACGGAAACACCTCTTCGACCCAATGGATGCAGCCTCATATCCGTTTTTCTATTGGTAAAGGGACAGATGGAGAGGGAAACCTCACAGACATTATCTGCCCTGAAAATCAGATGAAAGGATATACTTCCACCACTATTACCTCATCTCGAGGTGTTCATTATTCTTACTGTTGTATCAAGAAAGGATATCTTTGTCTTTTGGTTGATGTAGGAGGGCAAGGTGCCACCTTTCCAACTGCTGACTATACATGCGAATCTAACACCCTCATCATCTCAAAGGAGTCGGGTGGAACCACTCTGTCTATTACCAAATCCAATGACAGTTCTTCAAGCACTCCCAGCAATACAGAGAAATATAGAGACTGTGTAACCATGGTCACCGACATTTACAACCCTGCTTCGGTAAATCAGACATTTTTCTCCCAGATTGTCCAAGATCTTCCCTCCATTGGGAACTCTGGCTTGCACGGGGGTGATGTTTACTTGAGACCTGTAGAGGTGCTTGGAAAAGACGGGGTGTATGTGGATGAAAACCTCGTGGCATATTTCCAAAATGACTTCTCTAACGGAAGCGAACATGAGGTTGAAATGAATGGCGTGATGGGGAACTTCCTATTCCTCACTCCTGCTTTGAGGACCACCGCGCCCCACTACACTAACCTTGCTGTAAGGTGGGAATGATATGGCAACTAAAGAAATCTCACACCCTGTTTGGAATAACTCCAACACCTCCGACAATGCCCCAAATATCAGGGCAATGGTCAAGGATATTCACAATGCCTTTTTGACTGTCAACCCGGAACTGCTTACCCAAACCAGTGATGCAGGGCAACTCACGGAGGGGATCATTGATTCCTGGGTGCTTCCTATGCCTACGGGATCATCGGCATCACCTGTTGAGCTGGGATACTTCATGTATCGATATTTTGACGGTGTTCGTGAGATCTTCATCCGCGCGTCTTATAAAAATTTAACTTCGACCTATACCTGGACTTTCAATATTGAACTGGGGACAGCTACCGATGGCGCTGGGAATATCACCAGCCGAATTTCCAATGAGGTGTTTCAACTTACTTCAGGTCATTCTTCGGAAAACACCACGGGGGCGGTATCACTATTTTCATGTTCTGAAGGTTTTTTCGGGTTCACCTTGCGTGCCTTTAGCACCGTATCAGGGACAAACCGAAGCCAAGGACACCTCCATTTCTCATATCCTGAACTGTCGAATGGAGACATCGACAACACCAGGTTGATTGTTTGTCTGTCTGGATATGAAGGGACATCCAGTATCACTTTCGTTTCAAGTGTCGTGTCCTTCTCCGCCCCAGGCTCAAACATCCTGAGGACCACGAGAGACTACAGCCACACAGCCCCTTTGTCTTTCTACCGAGATACCTTTGTGGGCACAGGCACACCGGTGATTGATCGGTATTACGCTGCGCCTGATATCATCAGGGATCCGAATGTGTGTTATGTGCGCTATAACCAGAACCGTGAAGTCTTCCAATACGACGACAAAATGTGGATCAAACAAAACGCCTTCATGGTATCCGATGGTAACCATTCTTGCCAGGCAATGAGGTGGGAATAAATGGCGAACATCCTGACACCACGAGCGTTTGGTATCATTCCAGGCTCTCTGAAGCTTCGTAGGAGTATGAATTTTCAGCCGTCGATTGAGCAATCAGGGGCGGGTGTTATCTCTGGGATGGCGCCATCGTATTTTGCTCGTCTAGGGGATGGCACGCCTGCGTCAAAAATCACCATTGAGCTCTACTTTAACGGGCGCCGCATCAAGCGAACCAGGACAACTGCGGATGGCTCCTGGCGTTTTGATAACCTCAACCCCGACATGGTCTACGATGTGGTTGCTCGCCATCCATTCCTCGAGGCTGTCATTTCTACCAAAAGGAAACCAAACGACAAGGGGATGACCGTGTATGAGCTCCCGGTGGTTTTCGGCGATGAAAGCGTTCATTTTCAGCTTCGAAAGTTTGTCGTTAAAAACCACAAAGTCCCTTTGACCATCTCATATGGGGAGATGTTCCCCATTGAACAGTCCATTGACCGAAGCACCGGGTTGGTAACATTGAAAATCACAAAGCAGGCTACCGAGCAGACTTACCCGGTCCGTTTTTCTTCATACGACCCAACCGATTACAAGGATATCGATTTGGTGGTGCCTCCTATGTCCCTGTCAGGTGTTCAATCTGCTCTTGAGTTTGAAGGGGAGGATGGCTCTCCCGTGATTGATGATTTGACGGGCAGGGTGTGGACTTCCATCGGCACACCGGAGCTCTCCACCGCCCAGAAGCGTTCCGGGGATAGTTCGCTATACCTCAACGGAAGCTCTTACATCCGTTCAGCAGCGGTGCCGACCGACGGAAACTTTACCTTTGAAGCGTGGATCAGACCGACCCTGTTGCCCAACACTCGAAATGGCATTGTCATGTTTGGTGATGTCAACTCAGACGAGCAACGCCTTCAGTTGGGAGTCGATGGCGGAAGCTCAAATCAGTTGCGCCTCTATTGGTCAAATTCAGTCGATTCCACTGGCTCCCTTATCACTCCTACGACAGTAGCGCTCGATGAGTGGTCGCATGTCGTCGTCATGAAAGTGGGGTCCACTGTGTTCCTTGGTTTGAATGGGACCTTCATGTCGACGGTTTACAATGGCGTCAGTAGTCATGCCTTTTTGAACTACGGAGTATATCGTTCGGGGGGTCCACTCCTATTCACCGGATACATGGACAACATGCTGTTTGCGGAAGAGGCGATTTATCTCCCTGGCACCACTTACCCAGTTCCAAGCGGTCCCTATCCAGTGGGATAAATACCTGGAGAATAGTGAGGTCTTGATACATGTTCATTAAAAGTGAAGTCCCCAATGCTGACCTGAAAACGAATGAAGGTTTTCGTTCGTTCGTTCAGCATGTGCGTAATGTTCTGACTACCGTGAACCCTGCGATTTTGACGCGCACAGCGGACACCGGGCAGATCGACCCGTTGACTGTCAACACACCATTGACATCTTCCGGAACCACCAACTTTCGGACATCCGGCTTTGATATCTATCATTTCAACGACAGCCTACAACCACTGTATTTCAAACTCGAATATGGTGCCTGGGGTAGAACGGGTTCCTACACCTCCAAGATGGAGTACGGCTTGTATGTGACCATCGGGACGGGGTCGGATGGTGCGGGGAATATCACCCAGCAGATATTCTCTGGTTTTTTGCGGAAAACAACCTATTCATCCGGCAGCTGGACGACTCAAATCAGCGACCGCGGCGTCCATTATACTTTCTGCTGTGTGAAAGATGGTTATCTGTCCTTCCATTTTGATGTCGGTTCCTTGCCCGCTGGGACTCCATACCCCAACGCTGCATTGACTACAGAGAGCCATTCCCTCATCATCTCGAGGGATAAAAACGCTCCGGTTTTTTTGTTTGCGGTGAACTCGTCCCCGGACTCTGGCACCACATCTGACGCCAGTAGTAACCCAACGATGACAAGCAGACCCCGAGACCTTCGAATGTTCGTGGTCAACTTCACGCCTGGGCGCTACTGGACCTATGTCAACCAAGTCGATTCATGGAGCGCTTACATTCCCGGCAGTAGTGGGGTTGTTGGTGCTGACATTGGAGTAAAGCAACTTGAGGTTCACACCAACGATGACATCTACAAAGATGAAAACCTTCTCATGTATTGGGGTGATGACTTCGGATATGAGCAGCAAGAGACTGTCACCATCGACGGGGTTCCGGGCAACTTCCTGTTCCTCACCCCGGCGTTGAGAACAGCCTATCCTTATATGAATATCGCAATCAGGTGGGAATAAGATGGGAAACATTATCTACTTCGGAGAAGACAACAACACCTCAAGCGTTGATTCGATTAATTCCTTTTTGACCTCGTTCTGTGAGAGCTTGGTTTCGCTTGCACCTGATATTTTGACATTGACTAGCGACACGGGGCAACATCAGTGGGGTTCTCTGACATCACTGCCATCTACATCGACCAGCAATTCCTTTGCCTGGAATGTATTCAAATTTGACGACGGACACGGCGCCATTTACATCAAGTTCGAATACATGCGCGCCATCTCTTATTACCAAGATATCGCTATCCGCATGACTTGCGGCAAGGGTTCTGATGGCGCAGGAAATATTACACAGGTTTTTGTCGATAGGTTTGTTGCTTGCCCCATCGTAACCACCGACCACTCGTCAAACCCTTACTTGTATGACTTTTACAAGAATCGAATGGTGTGTGTGGAAGGTTTTTTTGCCATGAGCCTACTCGGAGAGAGACGTTCCGAGAGAACTGCGCGTTCCAACCTCTTTGCCATCTCTAGACCGGTCGATTCATCCGGTGTTGTGGTTGACAATCGCCTTGTGGTCTACACCACATCCATCAATGCGAACGCCGGCTCCTACGAATGGGGATCTTCAAACCTAAGGCAAGTTTACAACCTGGACACCCTTTCACTATACGACAGCACGAATTTGAGTAGCTACTACAGAGGTTATCATCTCACCGGTTTGTTCAATCTCAACTTCAACGGTGAGACCAGGTATAGCAGAATGATGATCAGGGCACCGGAGTTCTTGTTTGACCCGAACCTTATCATCTCCAGGAAGTCGGGGGCTGATTGGGACACTCCAATTAAACCCGAGGGGAACGGGGGACCGGTATTTGTCGAGTGGGGCTGCTTTGGCGACTGGGGTCAGTCCAATGCAAGCTCCAACTCATTCACTTGCTATGTGAGATGGGAGTGAATCATGGCGGTATTTCTCATTGATGACATGGAAGGGCTTGCTGCCAAGAGACCTGTGTTTCTTGTCGACAGCGACCTGGAGGGGCTCGGAGGGGCTCGCTATAAGTTCGACGGCTTTGGCTACATCGCGGGTCCGGCGCCAACTGACCACCTGAAAAACCCGGACGGCACACCGGCGGCGGATTGTAAAATGGAGCTCTACTCCCAAGGCGTGCTCGTTGCCGAGACCAGGACAGGTCCGGATGGCTCTTGGCGCTTTGACAATTTGGACCATACGCTACAATATGATGTGGTGGCACATCACCCCACGCTCGAGTCGATCATTTCCACGAAGCGCTTCCCGAGTATCACACCCGTGCATGCGCGCGTGGTTGCCACCTTTACCAACCCAACCGTCATCTCTTATCACTGTATGCTGACAGGAGGATTCGGTTCGGGCTCATATGCAGCAACTGACTTGAGTTCATCGCCTAATGTGTCCTTGACAGTGAAGGAGCGTTTTCTACAGGTAAATATCAACAGGACCGTGTCTGATGAAGAATACCAAATCCAGGTTGAATCTTCAGGGGTGGTTCAACCGTTTGTCATCAACCTTACATCCCCCGCATTATAAGAGGATTACAATGAAGGAACATGAGATTAAGTGGCTGGAGAGAAACGGCTATAAGAACGAACAGGGTGAGCTCACCTGGTCGAAGGTCACCACCATTGGCACCATGCGATGCAATCGCTCGGGTCAAAAGCCAGTGATTACATTGCGAAAGGATGACGGCGACACATTCACCATGACATTGACCGCCGAAAGCCGTCATAAGCGTTGGATCGAGCTTACCGTGTCTGACATCCCTGACCTCGTCCGGGGTGGTTTTGACACTGAAATGCGCTTGGTGGGTGCCTGGCGTGAGTTCTGCTGACGACCTACTTGCCTTTTTGGTAGAACACAGGGAAGTGTTGTGTAGGGAAGTCAGGCGCTTGACATGTTGCACAGATGATGTAGTCTATAGAAGCCCCGAACACCGGCTTCTTTTTGAGAAGATAGAGAGATATCATGAACGAAGAGAAAGAGAAAATCCTCAAAGACCTGGTGAAGATAGCCAGTGACGGATACGCAGACAACGCCGAACTGGGTCGAGCAGGGTTGATTAAAACCAGGAAACTGATGGAAGAAATCACTGACGATGAACAGTTGATTCGCACTGCCATCCTCCGTTCCCCCTACGCCAAGGATCCCGATTTTGACGGGCTCACAGGCACCATGGTGCTATTCTGATGACTGACGACAAGAAACCCTACGGGATTGGCAACATCGCCCTGGACACGCTTCTAGGGCGCGTAGAATACGTTTCCCCAGAAGAGCGGGAGAGGCGCCTGGATATCTGTAAAGGCTGCCCTCGTCTGAATGAGGCGCTGATGCAGTGTAAAGAATGTGGCTGTTTCGTGAAGGCTAAAACTAAATACAAGGAATCATCCTGCCCTATAGGGAAGTGGTGATGAGAATATAGTCGTATGACTTGAAGTGGATGGTGTTTGGACGCGGGTTCGATTCCCGCCACCTCCACCACATGTGCTCTTGAGTAACGCCTCCTAGAGGGGATCGGGGACGCCCGGTAGAGAGCACAGCTGATGGGGGTGCCCAGGTTTCGACAGGCACAGCAAGCAGAGATGACGACTCGACACACCGCGCAGAACTGTCGTTAACCAGGCGCAAATAGTCTAACTGCAAACGACGACTACTTCGAGGCTGCCCTCGCGGCGTAACCACCTCGGAAGGAACCTTGCCACCCGCCTTCTCACCGAAAGGGGTGGCTTTTTTGTGGGCGCTTGACAGCCTGGGGTTTGCTGGTATAATGAAAGCATACCAACAGGAGCAATACAATGATCACCCTTGACATCAATGAAAAGAAGACCATCATGAACTCCAGCCCCATGTCCTTCGCTGAAATCATCGAGGAACAGAAGCGCAAGACTGCGATGAGCATAGCATACTGGCAGAACCGTATCATTGAAGAGCAGAACCTGCCAGCTGACATCAAGTCGACCCCCCATGAGACCGGCACCGCGGTATATCCGACCGTCTCGCACTGTCAGCTAAAACTCGGGCAGGACTTCATGGCAGCGCTTGAGAATTTGGACGAGAACCACCCCCGCCTCAAGCGCCTGGCTCGCGAGTTTTCCATGGGCTTTTACTGGGGCTGACATCCAGCCCTCCACCTCCATCGAAAAGAGACTATATCATGCGAAACTATATCACCCCCACCGGCGCCGTCTTGACTGAAGTTGAAGCCCTACACCTCCTCGCCCCCTGGCGCCAAAGTGCCCTGCGTGAAGTTTTCAAGTCAGAGGCTCCCATCCGCGTCGAGAATTTGATTGGGATGCGATCCTACTATGAGAAGATGTGCGATAGGTTGGTTGAGGTGGGGACTGGGGATAAATTTCCATCTAATCATTTCACCCTTGCATTGAGCCCTTCCCTTGACGATCTATTGGAGACTGTTCGGGATGGAGATATTGTGGACCTTGTGGGCTCCCTGCTGGGGCTGGAACTCACCGTTGATGACCTCCTCTATGCGTGGGAAGTCGCCGCTCTCGAAAGCCAACATAATGCCGGAGAGTGTCTGATTTCAACTCGAATGGTCGAGCTCATCGACCAACTTCTACATTTCTTCCTCCATGAAGAAAAAACTAACCCAACCTTGGTGACCCCTGACTACACCCGCCAGATCGTCCAAATGTATGATCAACTGTGTGGTTCAGACCCTGGATACCAACGGTGGACAGTTGTCGCGGTTGGCTAAAAAAAGACCAAGATTCGGGGTTGACTTCTACTTGAAGTGAGTTATATTGTAAGTATACCAAGCAGAACACACCACCCCAAAGGAAAACAACATGAACAGCAACGAAAAAAACAAAACCTCTCAAGTTGTCAAAATGCGCTGGAGCGAACCCCTCAAGCGGTATGTCGAAGACGAAAAGAATGGAACCCCCATGCGCTGGAGCAAAATTCTCCAGAAATGGGTAGAGGTGAAAAAGTGAAACACGCCTCACCGTGATGGGGGGCATCATCAAGGGCAACGAGATCGAGCCATTGATGAAAGAGGTAAGAAGGGGGCTTGACAGCCCCCTTTTCCTTGCTATACTGAAGGCATGAACAAAGACAACAAGGAAATCAAAATGAACACCACCAATCTTACCCAAGCCGTCCGCTTCTCCAAGATCTCCGCCATCGAGCGCATCCTGACCACCATGAAGCCCACCAAGGTTGAACTGGCAGAAGCAAGGAAAATCGCCATCCTCAATGAACGCCAGGCTTCTGAAAACGGCGACCTCTTCGGTATCCAGCAAGCGGTCGAAGTCTTCGAAATGGTCAACACCGCCTACCTCGAAGCCTAAAACTGTTCCTCATCTGAAACAAAGATCACAATCTGAAACAAATAAGGATTTCATCATGTCAGACCGTGAAGATACGAACGAGCCCAATCCAGACGACTATATCGAACTCACCAAGCTGGATCTCATCAGGATCCTCAATTGGTATAGCGTTCACTCCAATGAAACGGAACGCAAAGAGTGGAGCGTTCGATGGGTAGAAAAGAATGCCCCCGAGCTTCTGGGGGGCGTGATGGACACCGATCCGATCATGTTCTTCACTTATGGAGCGTTGGCGCGCATGGATTTTCTAGGGTTTCCTTTGTCTGAAGACCATCGTCGCCGCATCAAAGAGCGTTTTGAGTTTCTTTCACAATGAAGAGAAACCTTGGACAATACTACACTGTTGGGAACCCATTCGAGCACGCCGCCTTCATAAGGTGGCTTTCCTCGCTGCCTACCAATGTTGTATTGGAGCCTTTTGCTGGCTCTATGAACATCCCTTCATTGCTCAAACCTCATGAGCTGGTTTGGCATGGGTATGACATTTCACCGGGTTGCCCTGGCGTGGTTCAGCAAGACACCTTGACGCACTTCCCAGAAGGTTTCCAGGTGGTGATCACGAACCCACCCTACCTGGCTAAAAACTCCGCAACCAGGCTTGGAATGTCCGCTGAATTTGGTGGGTTTGATGACCTATACAAGAGATGCCTTGATTTGATGCTATCCAACTGCGACTATGTTGCGGCGATTGTTCCAAACTCTTTCCTGACATCAGAGGTGTTCACCGAACGCCTGACTGATGTGATTTCCTTGCCTCAAAAAATGTTTGATGACACCGACTGTCCATCATGCCTTGCTCTTTTCTCATCCAAACCCAGCTCCGATTTTGATGTCTACAAGCAGCATCAGTTCCTGGGAAAATACAGCGCATTGAAAGCCGCAGAACAATCGTTTCAGACCGATGTGGCTCATGATTGGGTCTTCAATGACAGCGAGGGATATATCGGGTTGCGAGCAGTTGACAGCACCAAAGGAAAAGATGTAATGTTTGTTCCAGGGGAGACTGTCCCTAGCGGGGTCAAACCCACAAACCGTTCCTGGACGAGGATATCGGGACCTCGAGTTGATGGTATTATCGAGAAAGCAAACAAGATCCTTTCTGATTACAGAAACCAGACTCATGATGTATTCCTCACATCGTTCAGAGGGACAACTAAACAGAACGATTTCCGCCGGCGCCTGTCATGGGATAAAGCGCGCCTAATCCTTAATTTGGCATGTAAATAGAGATATGGCAAAGAAGATTACAGTAGACCAGCTCAACACCATCATGTCCCGTTTCAGGACAGGCGTAGCTTCGGATGGCGAACGCGTAGGCGACCCCGCTCCTCGAGACGCGCGCGCGAAAGGTGTTCAAGAGCCCCAGTCCATCATTCAAAACCAGTCTGCCAACCTTTCGGGCGTTCTGAAGACACCGAGAAAGGCAGTCATCGTTTTGACTCCTTTCTTTGGAGAAGACCCCGCCAAAGCACGCATGTTTGAGCGCTACGCGGTCCGAGCGGTAAAGGATAGCCTGAACCGAAACGAGGCACCCCTGGCTGCCCAGCTCTTCTTCTTCCACTTCTTCAACTCCAATGTCGTCCAAATCGAGCGTGACCTTGGACTGACCGCCCAGATTTCTTGGGTGAGAAAGTGTGATAAATTGGTAGTATACAGCGATTTTGGTATTACCCAGGCAATGAATGCGGTTTTGGAAGTTGCCAGATTGAGAAACAAACCTGTGGAGTTTCGTGCGATTTCATCTTTTGCGTGAGTCATAACTATGCCAATCTATGATTTTAAGTGCACCAAATGTGAAGCCTTGAGTGAAAAACTCGTTAAACTTGGCACCGAAACCATCGAGTGCCCCGAGTGTGGCAGCGAAGCCAAGCGAACCGTTCAACAAGGCACCCCCTCCAACTTTATTCTGAAAGGAACCGGCTGGTATGCAACTGACTTTTCTGGAAAATGACGATCGAAATGAGATCGTAGAAATCAATCAAGGGATTCTCTCGATTTTGATCGAGGGGGTTTCTTTGGTCGTGGCTGATTTTGATGTGTCAGTCGACATTCGAAACAACGGGGTGGCAGTGCCTCTCATCAGGGACTACCTAAAGACCTTCGACGGGAAAATCCTCCATGTCAAGGCAATCTCTGAAGCGAACGCAAAGAACAACAGCATTGAAACGCCCGCCTACCGCATCAACGGTGTTGAGGTGTTGGCGTTGAATGAAAACGCGATCGGATCTTTCCGTGAGACCCTTCAGCGAGAGATCACCAACGGCGTCTTTAACTTGCTGCTCAACAAAGGACTTGATTTCTCAAGCCTGGGGGTGAAGGTTCGAGTTGCGCCGAATCAAGAGCAACCCTTTACTGCCAATGAACAACAGTTCCGCTTCATCGCAGACATGGGAGACGGGCTCAAAGCCCATCGTGCTTATATGTCCTGGTCTCATAACGAATACTTCTCATCGACCTGTTCTTCATGCCAGGCGGGGGTTGCGAATCTACACCGGGGCGTTGAATACATTGACCACAACCTGATTCTACCGAAGGCAGAGACCAAGGGCACGGCGAAGCAATACAAGCTCCCTAGCGGTCCCGAGGTCCTGGTGTTTGACCACCACGGATTGAATCACCTGGCGATTGACAAGGAGACCTCTCCACAAAACTTCATTGACTGGGTGGCGCAGATGTTTATCGGCGCGATTGAAATGGCACATGTCAAGCAGATCCAGATGCGTATTGGGGAGACGGTTTACAGTGCGGAGGGGACCGATGACTGACGAAAAACCACGATACCCGGACTTCTCATTTGAGAGTCAGATGAAGGCGCTTCGAAATGCTTGCCTGGTTGCCTTGATTCTTTTCATTATCATCGCCACCACCATTTTTGTGTCAATGTCTTTCATGACACCAGAACAGAGAGAGGACTTCATTGAGAACCTCAATCCGCCCCGGCTTGAGTTCGAACATGAGCCCCCAACAACTCCCATTCAGGACCCCGGTGCCCCTGGGGTTGTCATCCCCCCGTCTGATGATGGGTTGATCCCAGAGGACGCACCCCCTCGTTTCGAGTATGATGTTCCAGAAGGCGAGATGTGAAACTAAAAAAGGCGAGGCGACTCGCCTTTTTCTTTGGGGCTTGACATCGGCTTTCGCTGGTGTAAGATACAGGTATGAACAAAAACGACACTAAAAACCAACAAAAAACCGATTACACCAGGCTCTACTCCGGCGACCGCCGAACCGCTGTAGTCTTCGATCTAGACGACACCCTGATCAACTTCTGCGAAACATTCTGCCGATGGATGCAGTTCACCCATCAACTGGATGAGATTGACACAGAGTTCACAGACTACGACCTCATGGCACCCTTCCATGCCAACCTCAAAGACCCCGACACCACTCACTGGCTTCTGGAGTTCGAAAAGTCAGGCTGCATGGACAATGTCAGCTTCACCCCTTTGATTGACCTGTTCAAGCAGTATATCGCCTCACCTCTCCACCGCGTGATTATCATCACCGCCCGCGGTTGGATGCAAACGGACCCGGTCGAATCGGTTCGTAGACTGATGGATCGCCTGGATATCCCCAGGGACGCCTATGATGTCTTTGTATCCAATCACGGCGAAAGCAAGGCTAGCCTATACGCTCGAGAAGTTGACAACTTCCTGGAAGCAGTGTATGATGATGTTATAGGAAACCTGACCACCTTTGAAGCCAGGTTCCCGAAAGCGAAGCTGTTCTGCCCCGCCCGTCCCTGGAATGCCAACGCACCATTCCACATCCAAAGGATCCCAATCGGCGATCTTTTCACTCTTTCAACACAAGGAAACTCTTAATCATGACCCCCACCGAACAAAGCCACCCCGTCCCCTCACATGACAGCGTTTCACACTATTCTGTGGTCATTCTCGAAAGCCCCTTCGCGGGCGATGTCGAAGCCAACCTTGACTACGCGCGCGCGTGTTTGCGAGATTGCATCTCCAGGGGTGAGGCGCCTTTTGCCAGCCACTTGCTTTACACTCAACCGGGCGTTCTTAATGACGATGTCCCAGATGAGCGGGTCATGGGCATTGAAGCCGGTATGGCTGTGGCTGCTCGCTGTGATGCTACGGTTGTTTACACTGACCGGGGTATCTCCAGGGGTATGATCTACGGCATTGAAAACGCCAAGCGCGCCGGGCGCCATATCTCCTACCGCACGCTCGAGGGGCGTCTGTTTGATATCGACGGCGATAACTTGAACTTCTCTGACGCCGAAGGGTTGGAGATGGGGCTCCATTTCATGCGCCAGGATATTCGAAAAGAATCCATCTCGCGCCAGCAAGAGTTCATCAACCGATACAAAGATAAGGAGCTTCTGTGAGTCGAATCTTCTTTACCTCGGACACTCATTTTGGGCACAGTGGTATCCTGAATTACTGTAGGGATACCCGCCCATTTGAGAACATCAGGGAACACGATCAAGCATTGGTTGAAAACTGGAATGCCGTGGTTCAGCCGGGTGATGTGGTATATCACCTGGGTGATGTGGCATGGGTCTCGGATGAAATGAACAAAACCTTGAGGCGATTGAATGGCTATAAGGTGCTCATCCCAGGTAACCATGACGACCGGGCGCTTCGGGATAAGTCTTTTTGTCGCCAGTGGGATGACATCATCCCAGGACCTTATCATGAGATGAAGGTCCAAGACGCCAAGCTGGTCCTTTGCCATTACCCGATTTGGGAGTGGAACGGGATGTTCTCCGGGGCTTGGCACCTGCATGGGCATGTTCACGGGAAGCCCACCCACATCCCAGGGAAAATCCTCGATGTAGGGGTTGACACCAATCAACTATTCCCCTATTCTATGGATCAGGTCATCGAAAAGATGGCAACCAAAGAAATCGCACTCTCACAACCAAGGAAAAGTCTATGACGATCCGCCATTTCAAGGTAGCAATTGAGCCTAAATCAACCTCATCGTATGTGGCTGGTTTGACCCCCACCACGAAACGAGGGCGAGACATCTCTACAGATGTAAAGGGCGAAGACCTGTGGATCCTTTACACGGAAACCGATGAAAATCATGACCCTCGACATCGCTTTTTGTGTCTGTTTGAGTCAGAGAAGGAGGCACTTGATTCCAAGGAAGAGATGATGTATTCCTGGGGCTTTGGGGCAAAGGTCTTTGACTACAAGCAGGACGGGTTTGTTTTCCTGGAAACAGATGAAATCGAGCGCCCGGTTCGTTTCATCGTCCAACAAGTGCCGGTGGTGGGGTGAGCCGTGTTCCTTCCTCCAAATGTAAAGATCCCAGAGTGTCAGATTGAAACAGAGGGTTTTTTTCGAGTCAATCGTTTTGAAGGCACACTGTTTAGGGTAAAAACACCTGGAGCCCGCTGTGATATGTTGCTTGCAGGTATCCCGATTTTACCCCAACATGGTTATTTCGTCACTGGCTATGAATACCTAGATAAATGCTACTACGAAGACGCCTTTCTTGATGAGTTCGAAGCCCACCGGGCGCTGTTTGAACTAAATCGTCTCTACAACATCGATCGCCTGGAACATGTCGACTTCGTCGTTGAAGATGTGGTAGGAGTAACTCGGATACATAAGAACCCAGGGAAGCGCCCAAGATTTTTCATCAAACACTTGACAATGGTCTGATTGATGATATAATAAAAAGACAAGAGAAAGTGTTGACAAACCCCTCCCATGGGTTTAATATGGGAACATCCTGAAACCAATCCTCAAAAGGAAAGTATATCATGCGTAAGAACATCGGAACGAATAAGAACCTGGCAAAGCGTCGTGCGGCTCGTGAGAACGCCAGGAAGCCCATTCGACTCGAGAAACGCCGCCTGGGTTTGATTCGAAAGGCAGAGGAAGCCAAGCAGATCGCCCAAATGAATCGGTTGTTTGCCGAAGCCATGCGAAAGCGCATGACGGCTGAAGCGAACGGGGAGGTCTTCGAAAACGACCTCATGACTGACCTGACCAACGCGGTAGCAGAAAATGAGCAAGACAACTAACAGGAAGGTAAGATACCACTCCACCGAAGACGAGATTCGGCAACCGTCGAAGAAAGTCCAGATGGCAAAACCACCCAAAAACCACAGGTGGATTGATGAGGTTGACGACTTTGACGACTTTGACGATGACGACTTTGAGGATTTTGAGAATGAAGAAGAATGACACCAAAAACACCGACACCGCCGAGACCAAGAACGCACGCAAGGAAAACCGCGTGGGCTACATCGGCACCCGTATCAGCGGCAAGCAGCTCCACCGAATGCTTGCCTCCACCCCCAGCCCTGAAGCCCGAGAGGTCTTGAAGTCCATCTTCCTCCCTCGCTACAAGGTCCGGCAGGACGCAAAGGGGACCATGGGCTGGTATAAGGAGCCGGACAACCGTTCGTCCAGGGGGGATCGATGAGCTCCCTTTGGATGGTCATCAAAGCCTCTCTCTTTGAGGGGCTGGTGATGGCAGTATACGACGCGTCCAGGGCGGATTTCATGAATCGGGTGATGATGGGTATCCACCTCTTCCAAGGTCTCGTGTAACTGCCTAAATAGGAACATATGGAAGGTAGCGTGCGGGGCACAAAGCGGTTTTGAACACCGTGCCAACCTTGACCGGTTGAGGGTTCGACTCCTTTACCTTCCGCCATATTCAATGCAGCTGGTGGTGTAGTGGTCTGCACGCGGTGCTGTGAACACCGAGGTCCCGGATCGTAACCGGACAGTCTGCCCAGAGATTTCTTTGTCATGAGAGTCAACAGAAACTTTTCAAAGCGTTTTCTTGCTGCGGCTTCCGCATACAGGCGCCAGGTCAGGGATCGTAGTGGGCTCGATTTTTCAGAGAAGGCGCTGAAAGAACAATATGACCATGAAACATTCGGATCGCCTCGCCCAGATCCAAAACAAAACGGATACACATTGGGGAAGTGGGTTCTTGATGTGACCCTCTCCTCAATGAAGGAAGAATACCACAACGGAATGTTCACCAAATATGAACTGATGAGAGGCTCCCCCGCTCTCGTTAGACAACAAATCAAAAAGTGGGTCGCAGTTGACCCGTTTTGGGTTTGAATAACATGCCCCTGTATCGCCACCGGCTTCTAACCGGTCGTTAACAGCGTAATTGGAGTATGCGGGTTCGAGTCCTGCCAGGGGCGCCAATATATGAACTGGAACTGAAATGGAACACTTGACACTTTGCTATATTGATGGTATCTTGGTAGAGAAGGACTTTGAAGCGGAAAATCAGGTCCTGAACGCCCAGGAAAACGACGGGGTCTAACCAGACCCGCACATTGAGAGAGGAGAATATCATGTTTGTATTTTTGTTTGGAATTTTGGTAGGTTTGGCGATCGGCTGGTCTACAACCGCCCCCAAATGGTTTATTGACCTGCGGGTTAAGACTCGGAACTACCTCGAGCGCTTGTAAGTTCGTAGGGAGGTAGTTTAGTGGAAAAATGCCGGGCTTTGAACCCGTGCGTCCCTGGTTCGAATCCAGGTCTCCCCGCCATTTTTAGCGGTGTAGTTTAGCAGGAAAAACAGCAGGCTCTGAACTTGCCGTCCCTGGTTCGAACCCAGGCACCGCCGCCACATTGAGGACTTTTGTTATGGCTACCGCTGTGTTGTTGTCGAAGAGTGAAATCATCCAAATCGCTGATCTGTTGGTTGGCTTTGAGTTGGATGAGTGTGTGGTTGTCGAGGTGGATGTGTTGGCAACTGGTCCTCGAGTTCTCGCAGAAGTGGACGGTGTTGTCCATGATGTGACTGACCCGAGTAAGTGGTGAGATAGGGGCTTGACAAACTCCTGGATTCCTCTAGTATAGAAATACAATACCCGTGTAGCTCAACTGGACAGAGTAGCGATTTCCTAGGTCGTAGGTTGGGGGTTCGAGTCCCTCCACGGGTGCCAAAATAGAAATCGGATTTTTCTTACTAAATACAAGACATTACGGGCTGTGTGCCGGGGCACAGGATTCCCTTGCAAGGAAACCTCGAAGGGTTCGACTCCCTTACGGTCCACCAAACAATTGAGGAAGAGCCTGCTGGTGTGGGCAATCGGCTGATAACCGATGAAGGTGAGTTCGATCCTCACTTCCTCAACCAAAGCTTCAGCTCCCTCTTTACATCTACGGAGAAAAAGAAACCTGAAGGTAAGAGAGAAGAAAGAAAGAAAAGCAGTTGACAAGTTGAAGAAAAGCAGATAGAATAGAATAGAAACGAAGAAGGAATGTAGATGTAAACGCGCTGTAGATGGGAGCCCTCGCAAGAGGTTCTACAGCGCACCCTTTGGGACGCAGGTGTTATGGTTGCATAGCGGACTCTTACTCCGACTGGTCTGGGTTCGACCCCCAGGCGTCCCACCATACAGAAGGCAAGCGGATGACACCGTCTTGCTCGCTCCAGCCGGTGGAGCACCCCAGGCACGGGAACCGGCGGGCAGTATCCTCCGCCCGAAAGTGAGGCGCGGCGACGGTAGTTAAAGTCGTGGGTTGCGTAGTTGGGTGATTGTAGGGTATGCCCCTATCAAAGAACCTGAAAACCCTAGAAGAGCGCAATGCTCTCTCACTACGATTGGATAGAAACCTGGCGGTGGTGGTCTATCTGAAATGTCAACCGCCCCTATTTTGCGGGTATGGTATAAATGGATGTGCCACGGGTTTCCAACCCGTAGATGTGAGATCGTTACTCACTGCCCGCTCCAAAATCTGCCGCGCGGTAGTGAAATGGCTTCACGCAAGGTTCATGCCCTTGAAATGGTGGTTCGACTCCACCCTGCGCTAATTTGAAAATTTCCCTCACAGTCAAGCCCGAACAACTTGATGGTTCTCATGAGGGAGGGACGCAACCCATAAAAAGCGCTTGTCCAGGGGCGTGAATCCTGGCACCGGGTCCCTGGTGAAGGGATGGGCTTGATGGAAGCCCGAGGGTGGAACGCAAAAATCCGCCAGATCCAGAGAGACTGGTAATCTCACCATCTACGCACATGACCTGGCAGTGGTGGAATGTGTTAAAGTTCAACTGCCCCGATTTTGCTCCCAAAGCATTGATGGCGATGCAGGTGCCTTGTAAGCATCAGAACTGGGTTCGATTCCTAGTGGGAGCACCAAGAAAACGCAGCCACAACACTTCATAGCTTCGGTTATGGTCTACCAAGGTAGCAGTGCAAAATGTGGCTTTTCATTTCAGACCATCCCTATGCCCGACGGTCTTTAAACATGAAGTAGTGAGTTTTTACTACGGGTCCACGCAGCACCTGATATGGGTCAGAGCATAAGGCTCAAATACATATCTCCCAGGCAGTGGCTGGGGACAATTACGGGACTGCAGCTGAACTGGTGATAGCGCTTGTCTGAAAAACAAGAGAGGTTGGATCGTAACCAACCAGTCCCACCAAAACAACGCCGTGGTGGTGTAGGGGTAGCACATCCCAGAAGGGAAGGTTCGGGGCTCGGATCCCTAACACGGCTTCCAAATATCCGCCCATAGTGTAGCGGTAGCACGCGGGATTTATACACCCGTTTCCAGCAGATAACTGGGTAGCCTTGGTTCGAATCCAAGTGGGCGGACCATGTGAAAATCAGGTGAACCATCATAGGGCTTTCTGGTAAATACCATTAAGCCCTTTTCCTTTGCCCTGGAGGCGTGATGGACCTGAAAAAATCGGCGGTAGTGGGGATTTTTATGATGTTGCTCGGTGTATCTTTTGGCACAGGAGGTTCAACCCAACCCGTTGATGAGGTCTTGAACTATGTCTCAACTGCCCCAGCACAGTATGCGTTTAACGACCGGTCATATTCCCGCAGCCTGAACCGGGCAGAGAGACGACACCAGAGAGGACTTCCGACCCCTACCACTTTCGAATCAACCGTCAGGCTGGAAAATGGTGGGATTTGTTCTGGGACAGTAGTAGGATTGAGGACGGTATTGACAGCGTCCCATTGCTTGTCGAGCGATAGCACCGAGATTGTGGTAAATGGGAATAAACTCAACATCAAGGAAGTGATTACAGACCAATCTGATCATGCTTTCATCGTGTTTTCAGATGACACCCCGGCATTCGATAAGGTCGCATTGCTGGCTGCTTACCCAGGTGTTGGTGATGACATTTTTTACTGGGGCAACCCAGACGGACGCCATCAAATGCTTCGCCGCGGCTATATCGCGTCCAGGCTCGAGGATGGCTTTTTTGTTGACAGCAACACCTGGCTGGGGGATTCGGGCGCTGGAATCTTCAATAAAGAAGGGCGCCTGGTGGGTGTGGTTAGCGCCATCAGTGGCAAACATGATCCAAGGTCTGCCGGGATGGGCTATAAGTTCATGGTCGCGCTCAACTACACCTTTACACCAGAGCAAATTGAGAAGGCTGGCATTCTCTACAAGTGTGAGGGGTGTGTTCTCACCCATTGACAGTGTCATCAGAGAATGGTATAAATAAAGACATGGAAGATGATCTCATCAGGTGATGGGCGGGGATTGCTAATCCTTCGGAACGGGTGACCGTTTTGGGTTCGATACCTACTTCTTCCGCCAAATAAGAGCCTAACCTATTGATATGGTTGGGCTTTTTCTTTTTTTGGATGACCCCCTTGACAGCCTCAAATCTCTTGCTATTATAGATACATGGAAGGCAACCCCGCCCCCTGAAACGAAAATAAGGAACAGACATGAAAGCGTATTCCAACAACGGCGTCCCCATGAAGCTCTGGAATGTTCAGACGGCAGCTCGCACTTTTGGAAAAAACCCGGCGCCATCTACCGCTGAAATCCTTGAAGCGATCCGTGCCCAGGGCGGGGCGCTCATGGCAGCCATCAGTGGCAAAGTTTACACTTCGGAAGCCTTGAAAGAAGCGTATGTCCCCGAGCGCCTGGTGGAAGTCAACTGGGATATGGAGAGCGAGTCATTTATCTCTATGTGATCCCTAACCACACCTCAATAAAAACCCCTGGTTTGCGCCAGGGGTTTTTTGTTTTAGGCTTCGTTGGTCTCAAACTTCCCGTCACTGTCGACGATAGGAAGATTGAAGCGATGGGCGTGTGGAACCAAGCCTCCCCCGTCAGCCTTGTGGAGCCAGTAGTAGCCAATCACGCGCTCGGTGGTATACGGGGAGATCTTACACATGTTGCTTTGATTGCCGCCGATGACCATCAGGTTCCCTCTGGCGTCCTTCCCAACGATGATCCCCACATGACCCTGCCAGCCCTTGGGGGAACCACGCCAGAAGACCACCACGGCGCCCACCGCGGGTCTTGCGAGCTTGGTTGAACCGGCAAACTTTGCCCAGTTCCTCGCCAGCATGAAGTTGTCCTTGGGCTGGATCCACTTGCGCCCGGAACGCTTCGCACAAATGGCAATGAAGGTGCCGCACCACGCGATAGAAATGGAGTCCTTGATTCCACCCATCCCCAGCTCTTTATACCAGTCCAGGATGACCGGGTTTGATTTTCCGCCGATGTTTTCGCGCAAACCCTGATACTTCAGAGCCTCCGCCAATAGGTCAGGCAATGACATGTTGATGTCCTCATTCTTGGATTAACCTGTTATTTACAACATGCCCATCTGCTCGAGACACAAGACACAGTTTGACACCATCATGATGTCCTTGAAGCCCTGGTAAATCCAGGGTTTCATTTTTTGGCAGCGAACGCCTAAATCTTAATGTGAACTACTTTTTATCATGAGGTGTTGTTATGAACATTCCGTTTGGTCTTGCTGGTCTTCTGACCATCATTTTCATCGTCTTGAAACTCATTGGCGTCATCGCTTGGTCCTGGATTTGGGTTCTGTCCCCTCTATGGATTGCCTTGCTGATCCATCTGCTCATCCTCGCCTTGGCAGCCCTTGGAGTTAAAAAGACAATAAAGTAAGCCGGGACCCGAGGGGTGCCCGCACCAAGCCCTACAGTCGTCGCACTGTGGGGCTTTCTTTTTGCTTCTTGACAGGGGTCCTGGTTCATGCCATACTTTAATTGCTCCCAGGTTAGAACTTTAGTCAAGAATGTGGCGAGATAGGGGCTTGACAAGCCGGGGAAATCCTATAACATGAAGGTATGAAAAACATGAACCTCAAGAACACAATCCTCGCAGCCCTGGCAATCGCCTTCGCTGTCTCCCTCGTCCTCTTTGTCCCCCTCGGTTGGGTCCTGGTGCTTGCCTTCCTCCTGATGAGGTCAGAAGCCCACATCCATCGCGAGCAAGAAGAAGCCGCAACCCCCTACAACCGGGAGCTGCAGGGATGAGCTTCTTCGATGACTTCCAGCGGCGTATGAAAGAACGAAAAATTTACCGGATCGATCTGACAAATGGCGATATTGATATCGTGTCAAGAGCAAGCACGGACCCCGCACCGAAACCTGGAGAACCATACGACAACCCGCGCGCCGCCACCGGACCCATTAAGGGAATCATACAACGAGTGCAGGAGATCTGATGAACACCCAAGCCAACACCCTACAACCACTAAAATCGGACTATATCATGAAGACCAACATCCCTAACATCACCCTCGACTTCTACCGCATCACCGAGCTGAAGAATATCCACGGTGAGAAAACCCATGTCGCCGAGTTCGCTCATTTCAAGAACACCGAAACGGGTCAAGAGCTCCGACTCACTCGATACGACAGCAACCCCGTCATCGCAAACTTTGACTGGACGAAATGGCACACTGAAAACGGTGAGCCCCTGGACCGAGCCATCTATCGTCTCGGCGCCAATCCCGCAGTGTTCAAACGGGAGCTGCTCTAAAATGCGTTTTTACTCATTCACCAACCTTTACACCCCCGGCATCCATGCAGGGATCCAAACTGCGCACGCCATCCACGAGATGATTTCAAAATACTACCCGCGGGCTGGAGAAAGCGCGGCGGTCGACCAAAAGATCGAGGTTTTGAACGATTGGCTTGTCAACCATAAGACAATCATCGTTCTCAATGGCGGATATCATGACAACCTCAACCGAATCTACCGAGAACTCACCCAAATCTCTGCGGACCTGGGTCTTCCGTTGATTCGCTGGAGGGAGAGTCGTGAGGCACTCAATGGCGCCACTACGGCTGTGGGTATCGTCGTCCCCCCTCTGGTCTACTTCTGGAATGAGGAGCCTTATCTGACCAACGATCCCGAGGCAAATCTTTACCGTATCCTCAAATCGTGTCCGCTTGCCACATGAACACCAATCCACCATTCGACACCCTAGAGCCTGGTTCCTGTTTTAAATGGATGGGGTCAAAGGCTCATGTGGTTGCTGCCCTCGAAGATAAAGGCGTGCGCCTAATTGTTTCCAGACGGTGGAAGAATAGTAATCGAAGCTGGCGATACGATGTTATCACTTCCTTTGAGTATGAAATCCTCTCAAAGGTTAAACTCGACCGGTCTGACATAAATACAACAAGAGATGGAAGGTAAACCGGTCGGGGACCGGAGCCGCCTGGAAAGCGTTCTGTGCGGGGCAACTCGCATGAGGATCGAGACCTCTGCCTTCCGCCAGGGATAGAAAACCATGAGACATTACAGTGATGTAGAAAGAGGCTATGAGCCTATAGGGTGGGACCACGACACGGAGACGAGAGAGCAAAAGATACAAAGGCTCATCTCCCAACTCACTGTGAAGTTTGAGAAAAACCGGATCCGTAGCTCAATGGTAGAGCGCTGTTCTGACTCGACAGAAGTTGAAAGTTCGATTCTTTCCGGATCCACCAATGAAGAGGTGAATAGATGAGGATGCATATCCGCCCGACGCTTTACCCTATTCTGGTATGCCTATCCATCATGTTCACATGTTTGCTTGCCGGTGTCAGTCATCCCTTTCTATGGGCTCTCGCTTCCACCTTTGGCTTGATGGGCTTGTTCAATATCCGCAAGCCCGCGTTGATTGTCTACCTCACCGAGGTGGACGCTGGTGATGAGGAACTATATGATGAAGACGAATTATGAAAGGTATGGGATCCAATGTCATGCGGGGTGGCATTCACTATACGAGCCCTTGATCAAAGAGATCGAATCGATCGGGGGTGAAGTGCTCCAGGTCAAAGAGAAGTTTGGGGCGCTTCGGGTTTACTATAAGCTCCCCCATGGGACACCGGAAGAAGTCAAACAACGATTGTTTCAGTTGAAATCCGACGCCGAAGACTTGAGCGTTCACATGTGTGAGGTGTGCGGAAAACCTGGATCTTTGATAAGGGCTTCGTGGTTCAAAACCCGATGTAAGCGCCACGAAAACGAGTGAAAGGAGGGGGACCTAGTGGGTCCCTTTTCTTTGGGATAAATACACCACTAGACTTCTATTAGGTGTGTTTTCATGGCTGGACTGACGGCTGGGGAACTGACAAAGCGACAAGGCAGAGTAGCCCTCTTTCTCTCGATGATTGAGGGCGGTTCGCCTATGGAAGTTCAAACCAAGCAGGGCGTCAAAAAACTGGTCTTCCCTGAAAAAGGAAATGAGGCTGTATTCGCCGCCTTTCGAAAGGCGGTCAAACAAGATAAAGAGGTAGCTGCAAGAACTCTTGACCGATTGGCTTTCATCCACCCAACCGAGGGTAAGTTTGCCCTTGGGAAATTCGTCAAAACCACCGAGTTTAGCGGTATCAAGAGTGGTGCCAATAAAGGAGACCTGGCGGAAGCGGTCTTTGGCGCTGCTATTGTTGCCAGGTTCGTCAGCAGGGATAGGAATGTAAGCGTGGCTGATGTTGAGCAGGCTCTGCTCAAGATCGTATCTCGAGGCACCAGGAAAGGCGAGTTCGCAAAGCATTTCGAGTATGACGCCCCGGCAGCCAACGGGATCAACGACACCGTCTACTACTACTTGTCATTGCCTAAAAAAGCGCACAGTTTCTTGAATGACAGGAAGAAGTGGAGAGACATCAAAGACCTGTTTGAGTCTTCTGTCCGATATGCCAATTCTGAAAAGGTCAAGGCTTGGGCGACTTTGTTCTATCACAATGGGGTGTATGACTACATCGAGGTGCTGGCTGCCGGTCTTGATGACCAGTCTGGAACCAAGGTCGATGTGCGTGTTCAGGTAAGACATGGTTCCAAGGATGTCCCACCGGTTAGAACCGATATCAATGTGTCATTGAAGGCTGGTAATGTCAAACAGTTTGGGCAGGTTGGTGGTGCCACTTATGAGAAGCAAAAAGACCTTTGGCTTCGCCTGGCTGCGATTGACATCAATCCCATTGAAAAACAATACGCGCTCTTGTTTTCCAAGGGTAAGATTGAAGAAGCCCTAATGCTCTCTTATTCATTTGTCTTGAAGCAAATGACTACCACCTTGAAAAACAAGAGCAAAAAGAAAGAGTTCCTGAAGCGTCTGGCTGATGGCATTCGCTACTTCGCCACACTCAATGAAGACACGGTTGAGCTGGTGCAGCTCGAAGGCGGTAAATCCAAGGTGTTCAACTTTGACACCATCCAGGAAATCCTGACTACGATCGAGTTGGGAGTGGAACTGGCTCAATCCGCAGGGAAGCCCAAGCTGGTATTCTTTGCGGAGGGCTCAAAGAAGGTCTTTTTGGAAATTCGGGTCAAGGCAGAGAATAGGAGTGGCGCGTTTTACATTCGAAACTATGTTGAGAAAGGACCCCTCATGACTGATTTGATGGCAATCATCCATTGACTTGTTTCAATCCTGTGTTAAACTACTAAATAATGGTCTCGCTCCTGTAGTATAATGGCTAATACAAGCCCTTGGTAAGGGTTAGACGACAGTTCGATTCTGTCCTGGAGCACCACTTGACAAGTTCTCGTTTTGGTCTATGATGGAAGGACCTAAAAAAGACACCCTAAATACAACCATGATTACTTCAAAGCTCAAACCTGTGTTGATTGTCGCCCTGATGGCTTTGGCTGTCTGTGCCGCGCCCGCGCACGCGGGAAGCTCTTTCTCCATCACTATCGGGAATGAGTATGGACGCGTTCATTACTCGGAACGCAACCATCGAGATTATCGCTATAACGAGTATCGGTATCGCCATCACCGAAACCACAACCGGTATGGTCATATCGAATACAGGTATGAACCTCGAGTTCGACCCCAGGTGTATCGCTATAATGAACCAGCCGCGGTTTGTGTAGGTCGTTCGCCGTATGGTCATCTGTATGAGTATTACTGCTAGGAAGAATGAAGATCAGCGAAGATTGATCGATTCAAGCCTGGCGTCAAACCCAGGCTTTTTTATTGGATGAGGGGCTTGACAAAACGTTTGGGAGTGGTAGCATAAGTAAGTAAAGGAATACGCGGGTGTGATGTAGTGGTAGCCTCCTTCCTTGCCATGGAAGATGTGCGGGTTCGATTCCCGCCACCCGCTCCAAGAAAAGTTTCAAGAAGGTGTTGACAAACATTTCAGAAATGGTAAGATAGAAAGGTAAGGAGTATTTGATAGGGTCGGTCTGATAATAAAGAGTCGATAAGTGGTCCACCAGGCGGCAACCTGACCCATGAAGCGACAGCCTTTGCCGGGGAGCGAGGCGCCGAATGAGCCCTCCAGACCGCCCCTATCAAATGTTCTTTACACCCGTGTAACCCCCCTGGCTACGAACCAGGAGTAAGGTAACTGGATGAAAATGGGGGTTCGAATCCCTCCACGGGTGCCAAAACTTGGGTCGCAGATGTAGTGGCGCATACTGGGCTTTTAACCCATGATGACAGAGTTCGATTCTCTGGCGACCCACCAAAATAAGGAATCAGTCATGAGTGAAGAAGTGAAGCGTTTGAGGCAGTTGTTGAAAGACGCCATCGCCGTGATTGAGTTCGACGAAGAAAACTGTGATTTTGGACCGGCATACGGTATGCACAAGAAACGAGAAAAAGATTTTCTAGAGCAAGCCAGGAAAGAAATCACTCGAGGATTTGACAGGTTTGAAAGACCTGCTAGAATGAAGTAAATAGAGTTAAACAGGGTATGGTGTAGTCTGGTAACATGCTTCGTTTGGGGCGAAGTGTCGAGGGTTCAAATCCTTCTACCCTGACCAGTTTTTAAGGTCTATTGGTGTATGGGTTATCATACATCCCTGTCACGGATGTGAAACGAGTTCGAGTCTCGTATAGACCGCCAAGATTTGTTCCATGACGCTGCAGGTGTGGCGGACTGGCTTTCACCCAGTTGAGGCGGGATCGATACCCGCATGGAACGCCAAACAATGGGTAGGTAAAGCTGATGGTTTCAGCAGGCGGTCTGTAAAACCGCGCCTTCGGGGAGTAGTTCGATTCTACATCTGCCCACCAAAAACAAGGACCATTAGCATCTCTGGTGAGTGCGGCGTGCTGTTAACACGCATAAGGTGAGTTCGATCCTCACATGGTCCGCCAAGTCAAAGGAACAAATGGGCACTATCAACTGTAAAAAGCACGGTGATAATATCCCAGCAACAGGCAAGAAGTTTCCCGTGTGCTCCGAGTGTGCGAAAGCCAAGGTGGTATCCTGGCGTCGAAGACAAAAACTCAAAGCCATTGAGTATAAAGGTGGATGTTGTGAGGTATGTGGGTATAACAAATGCCCCGCTGCCTTGAGTTTCCACCACAAAGACCCAAGTGAAAAAGATTTTGGAATATCGAGTGGGAAGATTAGAGGCTGGGACAAAATCAAAATAGAGCTTGACAAGTGTATGTTGGTGTGTAATAATTGTCATGCTGAAATACACTATCAACAAAACCTGGACATTTAGCAATCATGGTGAATGCATGCGCCTGTTAAGCGCAGATAGGTGGGATCGTTACCCACAATGTCCGCCAACTTTTACATAATGAGAGAGACATCATGACACACAAACCGGATCGTTGGGTTATTCTTGAGGTGGACACTGGCACCGAGAAAATCAAGCGTTGCCTCTCCGGTTGGTATGGTGGATATCTTCACGGGGATTCCTGGAGGTTGTCAACTGACATCAAGGAACTCGAAGAGACCGATGGCGGCTACCGTTTCTCTACCAGGAGCGGGACCAAGTATGAAGTCAGCAATCGGGGATATGGGATGACGGGAATGACCGCCTCCATATATGCGCAGATGTTGGAAGAGGTGAAAGGAACAAGTGTGACGGTTCGAATCCTGGAAGATTTCGACCCATCGTAAGACAAAATGGCGAGTTGGCAGAGTGGCTTATGCATACGGCTGCAACCCGTAGGACGAGAGTTCGATTCTCTCACTCGCCTCCAAACAGTTTTATGGGCAGTTGAAGGGAATTGGTATACCTCGCGGTTTCAGATACCGTGGCTTCTGGGTTCGAGTCCCAGGCTGCCTACCAATATAAGGATTTCATGATGTCAAAACAAGAAATGGTATTCTCGAGATTTGCGAAGGACTTCCTGGACAAGAACAGCAAGTTCTCATCGCAAGAGTTTGGAAGCATTTGTTGGAATGTGGGCATTGAGAAGTGGGAGAATGAAGGGAAGGAAAAGACCACTTTTTACGCCAGTCATGCATTGAGGATTTCAGATTGTAATAGGAGCATCACCCTCGATATGACGGCAGATCTTCCTGAAGAGTATGACCTTCGAATCCATAAAGTAGACGAGATCATCAAATCTCTAGAATCTCTAAAGGTTGCCTTGAAGGAAGCAAAAGCCTTTGTTCAAGACAACAACATCAAAACCGAATAGGGAAGAACGCTGGCAGTTGAAACGAGCGCCCCGCCGCCTTAAAAGGTCTCGATCTGTGGAGTTGAGATAACCAAGCGCGAACTGTCCATTTTTTATGTCCTGGTAGTTCAATGAGAATACCGTCCATTGGGGACGGAGATGGTGGTCCAAAACCACCTCGGGGCGCCAAACAATACTCCCGTAGTTTACTTGGTTAGAATAGATCCCTCTCAAGGATCAGAAACGGGTTCGATCCCCGTCGGGAGTGCCACACATTATGGGAGACTGAAGGGAATTGGTATACCTCTTTCATTCAAAACGAAAGGCTTCTGGGTTCGAGTCCCAGGTCTCCTACCACTTGACAAAGTTCACCAAGCGTGTATAATGATTCAAAAGGTCGGGCAACCGCCGAGGTTGGTTGATATGCGTAAGCAGGTCGACACACACCACCTGACCTAATCTCTTTCTACTGGGGTGAATATGAAAACTGTGATTGTCGACGGCTGTGAGGTTCTTGTGTTGGATGGGATTGATTTGGAGCATGAGGTATCGAATGCCAAGCCAATAGACCCAGAGTTGACCAAGAGAATAGACGCGATTTTTGAAAGGTCTGTCCAGATCGTCAAAGAAAGGGGCTGAGGTGTTACAACAATACATTCATTCCAGTGAAATCGCCAGCTTTCTTAAAGTGTCCCCGTTCACCGCGGCATCAATCATTCAAGCTGGGCGCCTTGGAGTTCCCATGCAATATGATGGAGAGCAATGGTTCATGCGGACCAAGGTGTTAGAATATCAGAAGAAACTTTTCAGGTAAGTAAATAGATAGACATGGGCAGTTGAAGGGAACTGGTATACCTAGTTGGTCGAGAGCCAACTGTTTGTGGGTTCGAGTCCCACATTGCCCACCAGAATATACGCCAGTAGCTCAATTGGC
>JACYYJ010041226.1_pt1 | contig 115635 bp, 113 predicted proteins | sample 8236861 | NCBI WGS metagenome assembly JACYYJ01 (sample SAMN14103086, study PRJNA606662) | landfill metagenome | isolation source: landfill solid waste | place: India:New Delhi, Okhla landfill site | collected 2017-11-05
TTTATTGCTTTTAAAAAAATAAATTGGTCTGCTTTATCAGTAATAAATGAGAATGGTGGATGTAAAATGATTTCATCCTCTCTAACTATACCAATTAACGATTTTCCATCCTCTAAAAACTGTCTTGTACAATGATAAAAGCTCTGATTGATCATATTGTTATCAATTGGATTGATACAAAATTGCTGTTCTTCCAATGTTTTTGCTATAATGTCTGTAACCTGGATATTTTTCTGAAATAGGGCTTGATAAATTAAGGAACTCATAAAATCATTGGAACGAATAATAGCATTAGTGCCAGCTCTTAGGGCATTCTTTTGCTGTATTTCCGTTAGGATTTCGGAAATAATATGAACAGATGGATTGTTACCACGTGCAGCGATGATGTTTAAGATTGTCTGACGATCTGCTTCATCCTCTGATAGTGAAGGATCTGCAGTAATCACTATATAATGAGCCTTTTCAATATTTGCTTTTGATAATATTTCATCAGAGGTGGGCTGTCCGTGTATAAAGTGAATCATATTATTTCGATAGGAAAGCTTGTTTAAAGAATGATCAATTAAAACAATATCTGTCTTCATTTGTTTATCTTTCATCATCCTAATTAATTGCTTGGTCCTTTCGTTCCACCCAATTAAAATAATATGACCACTTCCTTTGAAGGAGATTTTCCCTTCTGTTAAGCTTTTCTCATGCTTAATTGTACCTGCTGAGAGTGTTGCCATATAAAAAGTAACGAGACCGCCACCCGCCAAAATCAATAGGATACCAATGATTTTCCCTATATTGCTTAATGGAACATAGTCACCATAACCTACAGTAGAGCCTGTCACAAAAGCCCACCAAATCCCGTCAAAAGTCGTCGGAAAATGTATGGGTTCTAATATATGTATGATAAATCCAAAGCTTGTCATAATGAGACAAACTGAGAGAAGTAGACGAACAATTATTGGAAGATGAAAATAAAATTGGATCCATTTATTCCAAAGCATGTAAAACCACCCTTCCGTATTTTTTCGTTTAGTTTGAGCTAAAATAGTAACATTATGCTAAAAACAGGAGTGATTGACATTGAAAAAGGATAGCTTAGAATTTTTAATAAGTTTATTACATACACCATCTCCATCTAGTTTAGAAATGGAGATACAGAAAAAATGGATCGATTACGTCAAACCATTTGCCGATGAAATAAGAACAGATCATGCTGGGAACGCTATTGCGATTGTAAATCAGGATGCTGATTTTCATCTTATGCTTGCTGGACATTGTGACGAGATTGCTTTTGTCGTGAATCGGATCGATGACCATGGATATGTTTTTGTTGAAAAAATGGGTGGAATTAACCCAAAAGCAGCTATAGGGATGAAGGTAGAAATTATCGGGGAATCAGGAATTTTACCTGGTGTTATCGGGGTAAATGCGCAACATCATGGTGGGATGAAGGATGATTTTAATGTAGAGGATTTATTTATTGATTGTGGTGCACAGTCAAGGGAAGAGGTAACTCGAACGATACAAATTGGTGATTTGGTCGTATATCGTAGAAAATCGGAATTACTGATGGATCGGTATATATCTGGGCGTGGCTTAGATAATCGCACAGGCGCTTTTATCGTGGCAGAGGTAGTTAAACAATTGAAAGAGAAAAAAGTCAATATAGGTCTTTATGCCGTAAGTACGGTTAATGAGGAAACGAATATGGGAGGAGCGTATTTTGCTGCAGCTGGTTTACATCCTGATTGTGCTATTGCATGTGACGTAACTTTTGCAACAGATTACCCAAGTGTTGACAAAAGAAAGCATGGAGATGTAAAGCTAGAAGGGGGCCCTGTACTAGCAAAAGGTGCACCGATTAATCGAAAAATGAATCAATGGCTGGAAGAAGCGGCTAAAAGGCTATCCATCAATCTCCAATATGAGCTTACTCCGAGAGCAACTGGTACAGATGCTGATAAAATGAGGTTTACTGGAAAAGGGGTACCAATTAGTTTAGTTTCCTTACCATTAAGGTATATGCACTCACCTGTGGAAACTGCTAGTCTTAAGGATATAGAAGAAGAAATTGCTTTACTAGTAGAACTGATTACATTTTTGAATGGCACAGAAAGCTTAAACCCATTGGAATAAAAGAAAAAAACCGTATGACATCATCTTGTCACACGGTTCTTCTCTGTTTTATGGATGATGAAGCTGGATAACGGCAAGTGTACAGCGTGAAATCGCAATAAGGTCTTCTTTTTCATCGACTATTTTGATTTCCCATACCATTGTTTTTTTCCCCACATGAATAGGCGAGGCTTTTGCCTGTATCCATCCTTCTTTTTTTGCTTTCAAATGGTTACAGTTTATTTCTAAGCCTGCAATAGATTGTTCATTAGGATGAATATGCTGTAATCCACCGATACTTGCTGCCGTTTCCGCAAGTGCCACAGTTGCTCCCCCATGAAGGAATCCCATTGGCTGCTTCACTGTATTAGTGATCGGCATTTCCATTATCACTAATTCCTTAGAAACGGTTACTGTCTTTATACTTAGTGCATCCATTAAATTTTCAGCCATTTCTATCCACTTCTTTCTAGGCTATAATGATAAAGGAATAAAGATATGGAGCAATAATGATATTCCAATAAGTGCACCATAAATGGTATTCGTTTTTGCAACAGCAGCCATTGCCGGAATCATTCCAACATTTGTTGTATTCTCTTTAAAGGTTTTAATGGCATGGCTTGCTTTTTTAATGCTTAGAAAACTGATCACACTATAAATAGGTAAAAGTCCCATTAAGATATAAATTCCAGTTAGTAAATAACTAATAATGATTAACCATTTTAATAAAGAAATGGCCCGATTACGCCCGACTAATATGGCAATTGTTTTTCTTCCATTTTCTTTATCCCCGTCTAAGTCACGAATGTTATTGGCAAGTAAAATACAACCAATCAAGATAGCGATAGGAATAGAAATGATAATGACTTCCCATGTTAACGTTAATGTTTGGATATAATAACTGATGCCGATAATGACTGTTCCCATCAGTAAGCCAGAAAATAATTCTCCAAATGGTGTATAGGCGATGGGAATTGGTCCTCCTGTATATAGATAACCTATCAGCATACAAAGTGTGCCAATTACAGCAATCCACCAGCTGGACTCGATGCAAATGTATACACCTAAAGCAACGGAAATGGCAAAAAATAAATAGGCTAGCCTTTTCACGACTATTGGCTTAATACCATCTCGAACAATAGTGCCACCAATTCCTACAGACTCTTCATTATCTAGTCCACGGACATAATCGTAATATTCATTGAACATGTTAGTGGCTGCTTGGATAAGGATGGCAGCGACTAGCATAACGATAAATAATAATAGCTGGAATTTTTCATCCAATACGGCAAGCATTGTTCCGACAAAGACTGGAATGAAGGATGCGGTTAAAGTATGTGGTCTTAATAATCGCCACCATACATGAAACCCAGGTTTTTCGTTTAAATGATTCGCTTCTCGCGATGGTTTATTCATTCCCATTTTAAAGTATCTCCTTGATTTTAAAATAAAGGCTAGAAATATAGCCTAAAAGTATATAATACAACATTATAAGTTTATTGAATACTTCAATATGTGTCAATATTCTTCGTGAAATGCGATTATCACCCTTATTGATTTATTTTTTGATATACTATTAAGGTGAGGCATCTATACGTTAGGTTCTTTAAAATTATTTGATTTTGTACTATAATGGATAGCGTTTATGAAAAATGCCCTATTATATTGGAGGGTTTTCTAATGATTGAAACAAAGGAATTAAATATAGATGGTGTATTACAAACAGCAAGAAAACAGGCAAATAAAAAGCAAACACCAGCCTTTGTTAGTATAACGGAACAGATAGAAGAGTTGGATCCACTTGCTTTTTTTAATACAGGTAAGTATCTTGGCTTAACCCGAACGTTTTGGACTAATACCGATCGTTCTATATATTTTGTTGGAGTGGGCAATGCCTATACCATGCAAGCAATTAATCAGCCATATACGACAATAAAGCAGCAGTGGCAGGAACTGATTAATGATGCTATTATCGATAATCCATATCCTAACAGTAGTGCAGGGCCAATTGTGCTAGGTGGTTTTCCTTTTGATCAAGCTAATGAAAAGGATCCATCACTTTGGAAGGGGTTTGAAGGTAGTCAATTCCGCCTACCACGCTTTATGCTTACAAAAGATAAGGAAAAGTATTATTTCACCATTAATGTCTTCGTAGAACCAAATAGTAATACAAGCCAATTGGAGCAACAATTACAGATTGAAAGTCAGCAATTGCTCAATGGGAAAGAAATGATAACTTATACGAATGCCATTCACCTGCAGCATGAGGTAGATCCAGAACAGTGGAAAGATTTAGTTCAGAAGGTGACGAATGATATTTCAGAAGGAAAAGTGGATAAAATTGTACTAGCTAGAGAGCTACAAATAGAGCTAAAGGATAATTGTGATTTAACCGAAGTTTTAAGGAATCTGTTAATCATGCAACCAAATAGTTATGTGTTTGCGTGGGAAAAGAATAATGCATGTTTCATTGGTGCAACACCTGAAAGACTAGTTCAAGTGAATAAAAAACAACTATTTTCTACTTGTCTTGCTGGCACGGCACCAAGAGGCAAGGACAAAAAAGATGATGATGTTATTGGCCAAGCATTGCTCCAAGATGAGAAGAATCAAAAAGAACATCAATTTGTGGTAGATATGATTCGAGGAGCTGTTACTTCCTGTGCTCGAAAAGTTCATATTCCTGACAAACCAATTTTGTATCCATTAAAAAATTTACAACATTTATATACACCAGTACAGGCAGAGTTAAAGAGAGGGCATACCATCTTAGATGTTGTTGCTAAATTACACCCAACCCCGGCATTGAGTGGTTATCCGAGCGAAACCTCCTTATCCTTTATACGTGAATTTGAAACACTAGAACGAGGGTGGTATGGAGCTCCAATTGGGTGGATGGATGATCAATTTAATGGGGAATTTGCTGTGGCTATACGTTCAGCACTAGTGCGAGAAAACAAGGTATCTCTATTTGCTGGATGTGGTGTAGTGGAGGATTCCGATCCAGAGCAAGAATATAAGGAAACAAGTATCAAATTCACCCCAATGCTGCAGGCATTAGGAGGACACTATGAGTTATCGTGAATCATTGACGAAATATATTGCGAATTTTGTCAATCAATTATATGTAAGTGGTGTAAGAAATGTGGTTATTTCACCTGGGTCAAGATCTACTCCGTTGTCTTTAACCTTTGCTGAATATGATCGCTTCCAATTATGGGTAGATATTGATGAAAGGTCTGCCGCTTTTTTTGCATTAGGTATGGCAAAAGAAACGAGAGAACCAGTAGTCCTTGTTTGTACGTCTGGTACAGCAGCAGCCAATTATTATCCAGCCATTATTGAGGCACATTATAGCAGAATACCGTTAATTGTTTTAACAGCTGATCGACCACATGAATTGCGGGAAGTCGGAGCACCGCAAACGATTAATCAATTAAAAATCTTTGGAGATTATCCTAAATGGTTTCACGAAATGGCGTTGCCTAGTGCAACAGTAGAAATGCTTCGCTATGCAAGGAATCAAGCAAAACGTGCTATCCAAACCGCGTTACGTCCCAATTGTGGTGTTGTTCATCTCAATTTTCCACTACGCGAGCCACTTGTTCCTGACTTTACGTTACAGGATATATGGGGGGAAGAAGAGAAGAGTCTTACCCTTCGAGCGGTTAGTCAGTTATCGCAACCGAATGTAGAGCTACTAATAGATAAATTAAAAAATAAAAAACGGGGCATCCTAGTCTGTGGTCCTCAGGATCGAACAGAGCTAGGATCAGCTATCGTTGACCTAGCAGAAGCATGGGGGATTCCTATTTTTGCTGATCCATTATCTCTATTACGTAATGGTAAACATTCGAATAAATGGATTGTGGAAGGCTATGATGCGATCCTGAAATCAAAGGCTGTTCGCGATTTGCTAGAGCTTGACTTTATTATTCGATTTGGTGCTATGCCAGTTTCTAAGGCTTATTTACAGCTATTACAAGAAAAGCAAGGTATTGAACACATTGTCGTCGAAGAAGGAGAAGGATATCGAGAGCCTGTTGGTGTGCCTACTCATTTTCTTAATCATTGTGACGGGGTTCATTTATGTCGTGATTTGGCAAGCTATCCAATCAAAATCGATGAGAAATGGTCAGCTAATTGGAGGAAATGGAATACGTACACGAAAGAAGTGTTGATGGAGAAACAAGATCGATTAACAGAAGGACTTGCGGTAATAGGTATTCAACAAACTATTCCTGATCATACGGTTCTCTTTGCTAGTAATAGTATGCCGATTCGAGATGTAGACACCTTTTGGTTCTCTAACCAACAGCTAGTGAAAGTTTTAGCTAATCGTGGTGCAAATGGGATTGATGGTATTATCTCGACCGCTTTAGGCATTAGTGCCACTGATAAGCATACCACCCTTTTGATTGGAGATGTTTCTTTTCTGCATAGTTTAAATGGTTTATTGTTGGCTAAAAATTATCGATTAAACCTAACTATTGTATTAATTAATAATAATGGTGGGGGTATTTTTTCCTTTTTACCTCAGGCTAAGGATAAGAGTAAGCATTATGAATTGCTGTTTGGTACACCTCAAGATATTGATATACAAAAACTTGCAGCGGCTTATGATGCAAGCTACGAAAAACCAGAAAACTGGACCAATTATGTTAGAGCTTTGGAAAACTCGTATCAAAGAGGTGGGCTAACTATTGTCGAAGTGGAAACCGATCGTACAGAAAATGTTAGCTGGCATCAGCAAAAATGGGATCTGATAAAACAGTACTTGCTACATGAATTAGAGGGCTCTGACGATGTTCTTTGAGGTAAATAGTAATCACTACTGGGTGGAAAAGGTTGGAGAAGGACCGCCACTTGTTATGCTTCATGGTTTTACTGGGACTACCCATACTTGGGGTGAATTAACAAAAAAATTGGCTAACAAATTTCAAATCATAAAAATAGACTTGCCTGGTCATGGGAAATCAACTACTCCCAATATTCATTCTATGGAGGATTGTTGCTATGATTTGGCACAAATCTTTAATCAATTGCAATTGTCTACTGTTCATCTGTTAGGTTATTCTATGGGAGGAAGGACTGCTCTATCATTTGCTTTCCTTTATCCCAAACGAGTTCGCACACTTGTATTAGAGAGCGCGACACCAGGTATTGCAGATTCACAGGAAAAGAAAGCTCGTGTTCAAAAGGATGAAAAGCAAGCTAAGTTTATTTTAACAAACTCTTTGAAAGCATTTATTGATACGTGGGAAGAAATTCCACTATTTATTTCCCAAAAGTCTCTTCCTCTATCTATGAAAGAGCGGATACGAAAGGAACGGTTAAGTCAAACCAGTCATGGACTAGCCCAATCGTTACAAACAATGGGAACAGGAGTGATGCCTTCTTGGTGGGAACAATTAGGTGAGCTAACCTGTCCTGTAGCCATTATAGTTGGTGAAAAAGATCAAAAGTTTGTTCAGATTGGCATAGAAATGGAGAAAAGGATACCAAATAGTTATTTATATGTTGTGCCAAACAGTGGACATGCAATTCATGTGGAACAATCAGAGATTTTTGGTACAATAGTAGATGAATTCTATTTCAAGAAGGAGGACATCTTATGACAGTCGAATGGACTAGTGAACGCACATATGATGATATTTTATATGAAACTTACAATGGTATTGCCAAAATAACCATTAACAGGCCAGAGGTACGTAACGCTTTCCGTCCTCACACAGTAAATGAATTGATCGATGCTTTTACATATGCTCGTGATGATGCAAGCATTGGTGTCATTGTTCTTGCAGGTGCTGGTGACAAAGCATTCTGTTCCGGTGGAGATCAGAAGGTGCGCGGACACGGAGGATACGTTGGGGATGATGAAATTCCTCGCCTTAATGTCTTGGACCTACAACGACTTATTCGTGTCATTCCTAAACCGGTTGTTGCAATGGTTTCAGGTTTTGCTATCGGAGGCGGGCATGTATTACATGTTGTTTGTGACTTAACCATTGCTGCAGACAATGCGATTTTTGGTCAAACAGGCCCTAAAGTCGGTAGTTTTGACGCTGGTTATGGTGCGGGGTTGCTTGCTCGTATAGTGGGACACAAGAAAGCGCGTGAAATTTGGTATTTATGCCGTCAGTATAACGCACAAGAGGCACTAGATATGGGACTTGTAAATACGGTCGTCCCATTAGAAAAATTAGAAGAAGAAACCATTCAATGGTGTGAAGAAATGCTGGAGAAATCTCCAACTGCCTTACGTTTCCTAAAAGCTTCATTTAATGCAGATACAGATGGACTTGCAGGACTTCAACAAATGGGCGGGGATGCAACTTTACTTTATTACACAACAGATGAGGCGAAAGAAGGACGCGATGCGTTTAAAGAAAAACGTAAGCCAGACTTCAAAAAGTTCCCACGTTTTCCTTAATAACATGATTCCGTCTTCTTAGATGGTAAACCGAAAGACGAAACCTAGTTTCATAAGTATGAAACTAGGTTTTATCTATGACGATAATAAAGGAGGGTTCCTATGAGTGAGGTAATGGAGCATTGGTTGGACAAAAGGGTAGCATTAAGCCCAGATGCTTTAGCTATTGAAACGCCTGAAGGAGAACAATGGACTTTTTTTCGGTTACAGCAAGAAGCAAAACTATTTGCAAAAAAACTCGCAAATGTCGCTTGTAAACAAAAACATATCGGCATATTATCAGGCAATTCGGTTGAAATGGTCGTCGCCTTTTTAGCTTGTACCTATATACAAGCACCAGTTGTTTTTCTAAATACACGGCTTACGGAAAAGGAAATCGAAAAACAGTGCCAGGCTGCTGATGTTGATTTATTGCTTACTAGTACTTATTATCGATCTAAAGCCAAGCAATTATCGACTACCTCGTATACGTTTAATCAAATAAGAGAATTAGAAACAATGTCTATATCGCTTCCATCTTCGATTAAAATGGAGGGGCTCTGTTCGATGATGTTTACATCAGGGACCACAGGAACGGCAAAAGCTGTCATGCATCGCTATAAGAATCATTGGGCAAGTGCGGTTGCATCAGCTTTGAATTTAGGATTATTATCAACAGATAAGTGGTTAGCCTGTTTACCATTATTTCATATTGGTGGTTTATCGATTATTCTAAAAGGGATTATTTATGGAATGCCAGTTTACCTTTTAGAAAGGTTTGATGAACAAATAGTACATCAGGCTATTATAGACAAGGGTGTTTCCATTGTCTCTGTTGTTTCCGTGACGTGTATGCGATTATTACAATTACTAGGTAAGCAACGCTACCCTAAAAATTTTCGTTGCATGCTTCTTGGAGGTGGACCGGCTCCGCAGCCATTACTAGAAAAAGCCCGCGCTCTTGATGTTCCGATTGTACAAACCTTTGGAATGACAGAGACTTCTTCGCAAATTGCAACATTAAATGAGCATGACGCTTTGCGAAAAATTGGGTCTGCAGGGCACGCTTTATTCTCTGCTAGCTTAGAGATTAGAAAAAATGGGAAACAAGCAGCTGTGAATGAGATAGGAGAAATAGTTGTCAGAGGTCCAATGGTCACGGATGGCTACTATAAGCGAGAAGAAGCGAATCTTGCTTCCTTTCAAGAGGGATGGTTTTTGACAGGTGATCTCGGTTATCAAGATGAGGAAGGCTTTTTGTATGTCGTTGATCGAAGAAGTGATCTTATTATTTCTGGCGGGGAAAATATTTATCCTGCTGAAATTGAGGACTGCCTATTGTCTATGCCTACTATTGCAGAAGCCGGGGTTGTCGGTATTCCTGATCCAGTGTGGGGAGAGGTCCCTGTTGCTTTTGTTGTTAAAAGGGATGGGGCTTTGACTCAAGACGATATTGTAAAACATTGTCGGAGCCGACTAGCCCGGTTTAAAATACCGAAACAAATATTTTTTACTGATGTTCTTCCTCGTAATGCTACCAATAAATTGCAGCGCCACCAACTGAAGAAATGGATAGAGGAGAGAAATGGTTAAGCATAATGACCACCGATTTTTTTGCTGCGTTCGATCGTAATACCCGCATCTGTATAGCTAGTTGCACGCAAAATCGCGGTGGACCCATGTTGATCACGGATGGTATCCATCACATAACCAATATCCTTCTTCTTTCCTTTATCTTCAAATAGCTGGAGCTGTGTCTCTATATCATCATATAAATTATTTAAACTAACGGTGACACGGCGGATTTTACTATGATGGTCATAGAATTCATGGAAAAGCTGTAAACAAACATGATAAATGTCCATCGTAACATTAGTAGGTAAGTCAAGAGAACGTGAGCGATGGAATCCGCCAAGATTATTTGCATATCCAATGCTTAAATGGATTGTGCGTCCAGCCTTTTTGCTCGCTCGAGTTCGTCTTGCTACTTCTTCACATAAATCTAACATGCAGACATAGGTTTCTTCTTCGGAATAATCTCTTAATAATGTAATTCCATGACTAAAGCCTTTTTGCTCTTCCTTTTCTGCTTCGGTATAAATAGGACTGAGGTCAATCCCCCAAGCATGCCAATATAGTTGCTCTCCCATAATACCAAAGCGTTTCTTTAATTGTTCTAAAGGGTGTTGTGCTAATTGTCCTAATGTCAAAATCCCCATGCGTTGAAGGTGCTTTTTGAGTCTACTGCCAATCCCCCAAATTTTTTCTACTTCTACAGGCCAAAGCAATGCTTCGACATCCTCATATCGACATGTAGCAATCCCCGTTTTCTTTGCATATAAATCCATTACTACTTTTGCTAAAAATTTATTATCACCAATCCCAATAGCACAAGTGAGTCCCATCGTTTCGTAAATTTCTGTTTTTAACATGTGTGCAATTTGATAGGCATTACCATATATCTTTTCCAATCCATTAACGGTTAACCACATTTCATCGACAGAGTATGGATGAATAGCTTCACGTGGAGCATAGCGATAGAGTAATTTAGTAATTTCAATCGATACTTTTACATAATCCCCCATTCTTGCTTGCACGATATGAATATTTGGATCCTCTGGTAATTCAAAATAGCGACTGACATTTTTTACTCCATACCGCTGTTTTAATGCTGGAGAAGCAGCTAGTATGATGCTACCGGATCTTGTTTTATCTCCAACGACTGCTAACATTGTCGTCATGGGGTCAAGCCCTAGCTTGACACACTCGACACTAGCATAGAAGGAACGCATATCAATACATAGGATGTTATTTCTCGGAAAAGTATGATAATCCATTGATGTTCTCTCCTCTTGGATTTTTAACACGAAAAGGAACGTGTGTTCTCTATTAGTATAGTACAAAGAAGTGGAAATAAGAAGAAACAAAATATGGAAATTAAATATTAATAAAAAACTCCTTCATAATTGATAAAGATTATCATTGACATTTTTGCAGAAACCCACTACACTAAAAAGTAGAAGATACTTAGAGAATGGAACGATTAACCATTTAAGGAATAACACAAAGGTTTGCGAACGAACGTAAGCGAGGGAGAGGTTCCAGAATGGAAACATTAGTAGCAAAGGATTTAACATTAGGTTATGGAGAAGAAATTATTATAGATGATTTAGATATTGCTATTCCAAAGGGTGAAATTACTGTCTTTATCGGCGGAAATGGTTGTGGTAAGTCAACATTATTACGATCATTAGCGCGTTTATTAAAGCCAAAAGATGGTGATGTAGTACTTAACGGAAAAGACATTGCCAAAATACCTACAAAGGAAGTAGCAAAACAACTAGCGATTTTGCCTCAAAGCCCAACAAGTCCAGAAGGATTAACCGTTGAAGAATTAGTGAAGCAAGGACGTCATCCATATAAGACGATGTTCAAGCGTTGGTCTCCAGAAGATGAGCAGGCAGTCAATGAAGCTTTATCGGCAACGAATATGACGGCATTAAAAGATCGTGAGGTGGATTCCTTATCAGGCGGGCAACGTCAACGTGCGTGGATTGCGATGACTTTGGCACAAGGTACAGATACGGTTTTATTGGACGAACCAACGACTTATCTTGATATGACTCATCAAATTGAAATATTAGACTTATTGTTTGAACTAAATGAAAAAAGAAAAAGTACGATTGTAATGGTTCTACATGATTTAAATCTAGCTTGTCGTTATGCTCACCATATTGTGGCAATTAAGGATAAGCAGGTTTACGCGCAAGGTAAGCCAGAAGAAATAATTAATTGTGGCTTAGTACATGATGTTTTTCAAATGAAGTGTGATGTGATGTATGACCCAATGTTCGGAACACCGATGTGTATACCACATGGACGTGGACGCTGCTTAATTAAAGAAGCAGTCGAAGAATCCAAACAAAAGCAAATGCAAACTGTGTAATAAAGAAAATCCTTTATCTGTTTAGAGATAGAGGATTTTTTATGCCTTTAGAAAGGCAAGTTTTACTAAGTATGTTTTCCCTCTTCTAACATATAACTATCGAGAAGGAGTGAAAACAATGGAAAAGAAAAAATATTATGTTAATATAGGTACCCAAGAAATATCTCACATCCCATATGGTGGTAATGCAGAATTTGTGATTCAAGCAAACGATGAAGAAATCACATTACTTAGACTAAAATTTGATGAAATACATGATGCAGATCTAAGCACTTATGTACGAGCACATATCCCTTTTACCCCTTATCATAATGATCCACAAAACGATGCATATGATGAAGGGATAAAAGGTGTTTATCAAATGATATATGAACTAGCAGATGAAGAGACGAAAGCAGCTATGGATAAATACAATATAGGTAAAGAGAACTGATTTATTAATAATAAATAAAAAAATGAAACATTTTCTCTCTCTAAATCGTCTTTTTAATTAAAGTATTCATTTTAAATAAATATCTAGTAATAAAGGTTTAATTTAATAGGAAAAAAGGTAATAGTAATATAAGATGGGGGGGAGAGCATTGAAGAAATTATTGGTAACATTGACAACAGGAATACTTCTTATTTTTGCGATCATGATTGTTAGCCAATACAACACCGATCAAAGTCTAGCAACTGGAAAAAACAATGCCTACAAACAACAAAGTTTAAACAATGCCAACTTTGAGGATATCAAGCAACTAGTAAAGGAAGAAAAACAAACAGAACTATCCCATGAAACCATTGTCGAGCTAACCGATAAATTTATGCAAACATTAGTACAGGAAATAGATGGCGACAACAAGATTATTCACTATCAAACAAAAGAAGAGCTGATTCAAGCTTTTGAAAAAATAACGACAAAAGAAGTAGCCTTGCCTTATGTAGAATACTATTATCAAGAAAAGCAAGATGGCTTATATATTGTACCAACGGAAACACCACCATGGTTCCAAAAGGAAAACAACTATGAAAGAACAAGATTAGATGGGAATATAGTAGAAATAAGTCAACAAAATCAAACAGATTTATATGGCAATTATATGATTAATATTCAGTTTAAAAAAATCAATAATCAATGGAAAATAGTTAAGATTAGCCATGTAGATTCATAAGAGGTAAAATAGATGTATGAAAACTTTTTATGATTATTATCACAATAAGATACAGCTATCCTTTGAGGATCATCCCTTTAATAAAAATCCAAAACATGTTTGGGTTATCTGTCGCTATCAATCCAAATGGCTACTAACGAAACACCTCGATCGTGGACTAGAGTTTCCTGGTGGAAAAGTAGAAAAGAATGAGACAGCAGCCGAGGCTGCTATTCGAGAAGTACATGAAGAGACGGGAGGAGAGGTTGATCAGTTAACCTATATTGGCCAATATTATGTCAAAGGGAAGCATGATCAACTAACCAAAAATATTTATTATGCTGAAATAAGTGGCTTAGCCAAAAACGATCATTATTTTGAAACAGCAGGACCTGTTTTATTAGATTCGTTACCAGAAGATATTCAATCAAATATGGCCTTTAGTTTCATTATGAAAGATGATGTTTTAACCTATAGCATTCAGTATGTGAAAGAAAAGCTTTTGATTAATTCAAATCAATCAAGAAGCTAAGTTTGCTTTATTTAAGTATTTAATGTCCGTCAGCGCACTGCTATCCGAGCNNCTTAACAAGGCTCGGATTTTTTAGATAGACATCGTTCCAGCAACCATCAGAAAGAAGCTAGTTACTAAAAATAAATTGACTTTATTATCCACTTCCGATACGATAAAACAGTGTGGAGACGTATGCCATAAAGGGAAGCGTACTTATTTTGGAGTAGGTTTCTCTTCATTTTGTTTGATTAGCTTAAAATAATGTTTTTATAACCAACTAAATAAATCGGTTTAATTGTGATTGGGTTTTCGTGCATTCTGTCGATAAAAACGGTATAGTAGTAGATAGAGAGTTAGAAGAGAACATTAAGAATTCATAAATAGAAAAGACAGAATCAAAGTGCTCAATTGGAATGGAAAGTGTTGAAGGAGGAAAAATGATAATGCCAGAAAATAGAAGATTATTCACATCAGAATCAGTCACAGAGGGTCATCCTGATAAAATCTGTGATCAAATTTCTGATGCGATTTTAGATGAAATAGTGAAAAATGACCCCAATGCTAGAGTAGCTTGTGAGACGACTGTCACAACAGGATTAGTTCTTGTTTCTGGAGAAATTTCTACAAGCACGTATGTTGATATTCCTAAAATTGTTCGCAATACTATTAAAGAAATCGGTTATACAAGAGCAAAATATGGCTTCGATGCAGAGACGTGTGGAGTGCTAACAGCCATTGATGAACAATCAGCAGATATCGCTGGTGGTGTTAATGTTGCATTAGAGGCAAGAGAAGGTAAAATGTCAGATGATGAGATCGAGGCAATTGGTGCAGGAGACCAAGGATTAATGTTTGGTTATGCTAATAATGAAACACCTGAATTAATGCCACTTCCAATTAGTTTGGCACATAAGTTAGCTAAGCAATTATCTGACGTAAGAAAAAATGGTACGCTGAGTTATTTGCGACCAGATGGTAAAACACAAGTCACCGTTGAGTATGATGAAAATGACAAACCGATTAGAATTGATACGATTGTTATCTCTACTCAACATCATCAGGATATAACACTAGAGCAAATTCAAGCAGATTTAAAAGAATTTGTTATTAACCCAATTGTTCCAGCAGAACTCTTAGATACGGAGACAAAATACTTTATCAATCCAACAGGCCGCTTTGTAATTGGTGGTCCCCAGGGAGATGCAGGACTTACAGGAAGGAAAATAATTGTAGACACTTACGGTGGCTATGCACGTCATGGTGGTGGAGCATTCAGTGGAAAGGATGCAACAAAAGTGGATCGCTCTGCCGCTTATGCAGCACGCTATGTAGCAAAGAATATTGTTGCAGCTGAATTAGCGGAAGCATGTGAAGTTCAACTTGCCTATGCAATTGGGGTGGCACAGCCTGTATCCATCTCCATAAATACATTTGGTACGGGGAAATATACGGAGGAAGAACTTGTTGCAGCAGTTCGCGAGCATTTTGATTTGCGTCCAGCAGGTATTATTAAAATGCTTGATTTAAGAAGACCAATTTACCGTCAAACTGCCGCATATGGCCATTTCGGACGGACAGACACAGAATTCCCGTGGGAAAAAACAAATAAGGTCGATCAATTAAGATCTTACTTGTCAAAAGGCTAAGAAACAGATAAAATAGAGTAATTGAGATGAGGTCAAGTGCCTGTGAGGACTTGACCTTTTCTGATGAATAAGGTCTCACGTATAGGTGATAAGAGTAATAGTACATGCTCGGTTTTAAACAATCATCATGAAATTACACCCATTCTTATAGTGGAAAAGAGCGAATATATAACAATAGGAGAAGTAACCTCAGTAGGGTAAAATTCGTCTACTATAATAGAAGGGAAAAGAAGGAAGGAAATAATTTATGTGTGGGTTTATTGGTATATTAAAATCTGATAATAAAATGTGGGAAAGTGAACAAAGACAACAGTTCGAAAATAAAAATACAGCCATTTATCACCGTGGTCCAGATGATGAAGGCTATTATGAAGATAATCACGTTTTATTTGGCTTTAGAAGATTAAGCATTATAGATATTGAAAGTGGACATCAGCCGTTTACATACCATGATGAACAGTACTGGATGGTGTTTAATGGTGAAATTTATAACTATATTGAACTTAGAGAAGAATTACAAAAAAAGGGTTATTCCTTCACAACTGATTCAGACACAGAAGTGATTTTAGCCATGTTTCAAGAGTATGGTGTAAAAGCATTTGAACAATTAAGAGGAATGTTTGCGATCCTAATTTGGGATAAAGAAAATCAGGTTCTTTATGGGGCAAGAGACCCATTTGGAATTAAGCCACTATTCTTCAAAAACGCGGAAGAAGGAATGTATTTTGCTTCAGAGAAAAAAAGCTTGCTAGGAGATATAGAGGGCACGGTTGACAGAGAAGCATTACAGCACTATCTAAGCTTTCAATATGTTCCTGAGCCTATGACAATGCACGAAAATATAGAGAAACTAAATCCAGGCCATTATTTTGTCAAGCCTCTTGATAAAGAAATCACCTTTACACGTTATTTTCATGCACAATTCCAGCCTGTTGATCAGGACAAGCAAGCACTGATCAAAAAGATTCAAGATGTGATGTATGATTCAGTTAAGGTGCATATGCGAAGTGATGTACCTGTTGGATCATTTTTATCTGGCGGAATAGACTCATCTTTAATTGTTGCGATGGCGAAGGAATACCATCCGAATATCAAGACATTCTCTGTAGGATTTGAGCAAGAGGGATATTCAGAGGTGGATGTTGCAAAGGAAACAGCAGATAAACTTGGAGTGGAAAATCACTCTTATATCATTTCGCCAGAAGAGTATGTCAAGAAATTACCTAAAATTATCTGGCATCTCGATGACCCACTTGCTGACCCAGCTTGTGTCCCATTATATTTTGTTGCAAGAGAAGCGAAAAAGCATGTAACTGTTGTTCTATCTGGAGAAGGATCAGATGAGTTATTTGGTGGATATAATATTTATCGAGAGCCAGAATCATTAAAAGTATTTCAATCTATTCCAACACCAGCTAAAGATTTATTGGCACGTGTAGCGCAAATATTACCAGAAGGTGTGAAAGGGAAAAGCTTCTTGGAGAGAGGTACAACCCCGCTCCAGGATCGTTATATTGGTAATGCCAAGATGTTCGAAGAAAAAGAGAAGCAAAAACTATTAAAAACTCATCAATCGAATATTAATTATCAACAGATTACCGCACCTTTTTATCAAAATGTTCAAGGTATTGATCCAGTTAATCAGATGCAATATGTCGATATCCAAACATGGTTGCGCGGGGATATTTTGTTAAAAGCAGATAGAATGACAATGGCTCATTCTTTAGAGTTACGAGTGCCCTTCTTAGATAAGGAAGTATTCCGGGTAGCGAGCGAAATACCTGTAGACATGAAAATAGCAGAAGGCACGACGAAGCATATCCTAAGATTAGCATCTAGAGGTATCGTACCAGACCATATCCTTGATAGAAAAAAATTAGGTTTCCCTGTACCAATACGTCATTGGTTGAAAAATGAATTGAATCAATGGGCAAGAGATCTAATTAAAGAAAGTGCTACAGATCATTTATTGGATAAAACCATTATTACTCAATTGTTAGAGGAACATTGTGCAAATAAAGCAGATAATAGTAGAAAATTGTGGACAGTGTTTATGTTTATGCTCTGGCATCAAATTTTTATTGAAAATAAATTCGATACCGAATTATTAAAACAAGAGGATAAAGCAGCAAGCAAGCTACATCAATCATAATCAATGGTGATAGCCTGCTTGCCCATTTGCTCCCAAGCGCTAATAAAAGCATGTTTGGGAGCCTTTTTTTGTTTTCCTTTAAGTGGATCATTGAAATAGATGAAATCTTTATCATAGCCAGTTACTAGTACAGCATGCTCTTTCATTGTAATCTTAATAGGTCCTTCTGGTGTCTGCCATGTTTCAAAGGCTTCTTCTGCTAATGGTTGAAAAGTAGCATTTGTGATGACAAGCACGGGCTTTTGCTGAGAAATAGATTCGATAACACGATGAAAATCAGAGCCTGTTAGATCCTGAGCTAAATTACCAACATAAGATTTGGCTAATTCTGTTAACGGCTGATGATAGACCCCATATCCTGGATTTTCAAAGCTATACATATCTCCAACAAAGCCTTCATGCGGGTTACCAAAAAATATTTGTCCGTTTTCTTGCTTGTAGTTTGTTGTATCTTTTACAATTTGGGAAGCAAGGGTAAGTTTGTCGACATCTATATCATGATATTGAAGAAGCATAGATAAAGTAGTCACCTCACAGCCTCTCGGTAATTCTGGTAATTGATAGACCATTGGTGCATCTAGCATAACACTATGCTCTACTTTCGTATCAAGCGTAAGATGGTGATTGGCATGTGTCGTGAAGAGTTTTGTCTGATAGTCTGTTGCATAAACCCATTCAATATCAGCCGTATATAGTAAGTAGCCCCCTGTACCAATACTTATCGTTCCGAATAGCAGTATATAAAGCAATGCCATATATTGAATAATTTTTTTTCGATAAGATTTATAAAAATATAATAAAAAGAAGAACATAAAAATGGAAATGATAAATAGGGTTGTAAGCATTTTGCCCTCCATCAAACTGTAGAAATTCGAAATAGCGAGAAAGCAACCATGATTTATAGAATCAGTTGCTTATCCTGTTTTTATAGTATTTTCCTTTTTCTACGTAATCCTTTTGGATACGATTCATATCCTTAATATCTTTATCGGTAAGATTACGAATTACTTTAGCTGGTCTTCCAAATGCTAGTGTGTTTGGTGGGATTTTTTTGCCAGGTGGTACAAGGCTTCCTGCCCCAATAAAAGCACCTTCGCCTATTTCTGCCCCATCCAAAATAATAGACCCCATCCCTATGAGCGCATGCTTACGAATAATGGCAGAATGTAAAGTAACTTGGTGCCCAACCGTAACATAATCTTCAATAATAAGTGGCAGTTCTGGGCTTTGGTGTAGGAGAGATAGGTCTTGGATGTTAGCATATGCCCCAATTTTAACAGGCGCTACATCACCTCGAATAACGGTTTTAAACCAAACACTTGTAAATTCTCCAATTTCAACATCCCCTGTAATGACAGCATCAGGTGCGATAAATGCATGTTGATGAATATTAGGTATTTTTCCTTTGTATTCTAAAATCATCGTATGAACCTCCTGCTAGATAGTTAATAATATGATATCATATGAAATAGAAATGAAGAAAAGTGAGGGAACCATTTTGTCTATTACAATCCCAACAAATGCCCCAATTTTATTAAAACAGGTTTATCAGAAAGTTTTTCCACAAGTAAATAAAGAGCTCGATTATTGGCAGGAAAGAGCTAAAAAAATACCGAATAAAGAATTACGAACACAAGCGTTGGCAAGTATTCGTTCTAAAAAGTTCCATTGCCAAGGTGGAAGTGTGTATAGTCTATTAGCAGGGGAACAATGGAAAGAAGCTATTCGATTTATTGTAGCCTATCAAACAATAAGTGATTATCTTGACAATCTATGTGATCGAAGTACTTCATTAGACCCGGAGGATTTTAGAATGCTTCACCAATCAATGGAGGATGCTTTATCACCAAATGTAAAGCTAAAAAATTATTATCAATACCGAGAAGAACAAGAGGATGCGGACTATTTGACTGATCTGGTAAAGACATGTCAACAAATAGTTAGTCGAATAAGTAACTATAAAAATATACAAGGACTTATGATTCAGCTTGAAGCATTGTATAGTGACTTACAAGTACATAAACACGTTTGTCACGAAGAACGAATTCCAAGATTAGAAAAATGGTTTAGTACCTATCAATCCAAATGGCCAATGCTAAGCTGGTACGAGTTTTCTGCATGTACTGGATCCACATTAGGTATTTTCTGTATGACATCCTATGCTTTGGCTGGGGAGATGACAGATCAGCTTGCTGAAGTTATTTTCGAGAGTTATTTTCCTTATCTACAAGGGTTACATATTATGTTAGATTATTTTATTGATCAACAAGAGGATGCAGAAGAGGGTGACTTGAATTTCTGCAGCTATTATCAAAATGAAGAAGAACTGGAGAGACGTCTGATTTTTTTCGTGGAACAAACAAATAATCAAGTAAAAAAACTACCAGATGCTTACTTTCATGAAATGATTCAGCATGGCCTTGTAGGCTTATATCTAGCGGATCCAAAGGTAAAAAAGATGAAACAAGCCTATTCGACAGTCAAAAAATTGATCAAGGCAAGCGGTAGGAAATCACAATTCTTCCATTGGAACATAAAGCTATATAACCGTTTAGCGGGGAGATATTGAGGTGATCGATTGAATAAAAAGTTAATAATAGCAAAAACAGAGGAAATGGTTAGAGATCGGTTGTCAAACGAGAGAACAGGCCATGATTGGTATCATATAGAACGTGTGACAAAACTAGCTCAACAAATTGCTATGGAAGAAAATGCAGACATTTTTATTGTAACTTTAGCTGCTCTATTGCACGATTTGGCTGATGATAAGGTTGTTGCCAATGAAAAAGAGGGAATGGATAATATACAAGCATGGTTAAAAGATTTTAATATACGAGAGGTAGATTGTGATCACATTATACAGATTGTAAGTACAATGTCCTTTAAAGGAGGGAATAACCAGCTTGTCAATTCCTTGGAAGCTAAGGTGGTACAGGATGCAGATAGACTCGATGCGATTGGTGCAATCGGAATCGCGAGATGCTTTATTTATGCCGGGAAAAAAGGAACTGCCATGTATGATCCTACTATCGAGATAAGAGAAGAAATGACAGTAGAGGAATACAGAAAAGGAAAGTCTAGTGGACTTCACCACTTTTATGAGAAGCTACTAAAACTGAAGAATCTAATGAATACGAAAACAGGATATCAGCTAGCTATTGAAAGACATGCATATATAGAGCAATACTTAAAGCAATTCTTAAAGGAATTTAAGCTGAATGATACAAATATCGTTGATTTTATTAGGGAATAGGGACATGTGGAAAATCGATACATGTCCTTATTTAGCTCTAGCATAATTTCTCAATGGCAATAATAAAAGGTGGGTGGTTTATTTGATTGATAAATTGATATTGTAATACCTGATAATAGGATTGATCTAAATTGCCACAGAAATCGAGTACTTTTTCTTTTTCTTCCTTCCCACCCATATGTCCATGATAAACAACGATAACGATTCTTCCATTCGGACGAAGTCGTGTCAAAATGGATTGAATGGCACGAATAGTGTTTTGTGGAGTCGTAATAATTTGATGGTCTCCTTTAGGCAGATAGCCAAGATTAAATATGGCTCCTGCAAGTTCATCATTTGTAGGAATATATTTTTCGCAATTTTCATGGCCGTCATGTATCAGTTTTACATTTTGTATATTATTTTTCGATAATAGTGTGGAGGTGTTTTCTAAAGCTTTTTCTTGTATATCAAATGCAAAAACGTTCCCGTCTTCCTTAACTAGTTGACTGAGAAAAAAGGTATCATTTCCATTACCACATGTTGCATCCATTACAGTATCCCCTTGTCTGACAACCTCTTCTAACAAATGATGTGAATAAGCTAATATTTTTTTCATATTATTTCTTCTCCTAATTTTTACTTGATGAAATTTTGAAAAGATGGCTATCTTCCAATTTATTTTAACAAATAAAAGAAGTATGAAAAATAAAAATTACCTCACAATAAACATGAGGTGATAAAAATGACGACGAGAGATTCAATCGAGAACTTATTGATTGAAGGACAGCATATCATTCAGCAGGCAGAAGAGCAGTTAGATATGTCAAATCGAAATCAATTTGAAATGAACGAAGATTATTATAATGCACAATTGGAATTAGAAAAGCTAGCCCAAGGAATAGAAAGAGTATTGAACAGTGCTAATGCCCAACAAAAAGAACAGCTTCATCGATTTCAATTAATCGTGAATGAAAAATTGAATGATATGATTATGGATCAAGTGGACCTAACCGAATTAGATGATTAAACTACTTCAGACCTCTGAGGTAGTTTTTTTGATTTAGAAGTGGAGTAGGTAATATTCCATGTATGAAATAGATATTGATTAAACATTTGTATTAGTGTACTATTTAAATAGTACACTAATACAAATGAGGGGTGGAGCAATGAATAATTACAAAGGTTTATGGAATAAAGAAATGAAAATGATGAAGGGATTTCAACTAGTTGTTATTATAGTGATGCTAGGCATGATATTCTGGTCACTGTTTTTAAACAATGACTCGGACAATTTCCAAAACTTTTGGGAAGTGATTGCTATATTAAACTTGGGGCTAGTATTAATGCCAGCAACCTTATTGTTTAGTCTAAATATGGAGGTACATCAGCTGTCCTTATTACTGTATAATCGAAATGCTATTTTTAGGACGATACAGGTTAAGTTTCTCCATAGTATTTGGGTAACCCTTGTGTTCTTTGGCTGGATGACTATCTTTTTGTTTGTATTAAAGTGGATAAATTATTTAGAGGTTACTTCGAATACTTTAATTAGTATCTTATTCGTTTTATTCCATTACACTTTTATGATCGGATTATGGTTAAATGTCATTGTTTATGCTGCATGGGTTATTCATCGAATGCTCATCACAAGGGTAGGTTTTCCTATCAGCATACTTTGTTTAGTTGGTTTAGCTATTTTATTCAGCAAATTGTTCAGCTGGTCTGAGCCCCTCATTAATTGGATCGGGTCATTATGGACAATATCCTTCAGTTATTTTGAAGATCTGGCACTGGATTTAATTTTTATTACACAATATAACCAAATATCTCTAAGCTTATTTATCTTTACGGTGGGGATCTTGTGGCTACTTTATTACTTATTCACTTTGCTTTTAGAAAAAAAAGTGGAGGTTTAGCATGAAGGGAAAATTTCAATCAGATAAACCAATTTATCTCCAAATAGTCGACCAAGTAATCCAAGAAATTGTCAGTAATAAACGGAAAAAAGGGGATAAGCTTCCATCAGTAAGAGAGTTTGCGATTGACCTTGGTGTAAATCCAAATACAATTCAACGAGTCTATCGAGAATTAGAATCGAGAGGAATGGCTATATCTAGAAGAGGCCAAGGAACCTTTGTAACGGAGGAGCAAGAAATGATAACTAAATGGAAAGAAAAGCTGAAAGAACGGTATATTTATGATTTTATAGAGGCTATGGAAGCTCTTGGCTATTCATTAGAAGAGATTAAAGAAAATATGATGGATGAGAAGTGGGGGGAGACTCGTGATTAAAGTAAAAAACATAAGTAAAAAAATGGGATGGAAATCTATATTGAAAAACTGTAATATGACAATACCGATCGGGAAAATAATTGGTATTATTGGAGAGAACGGTAGTGGCAAAACTACCCTCTTAAAAACAATGGCAGGGATCCTTCATCCATCTAGTGGAACTGTTTCATTGGATTCCAATATAAAAGACCGAAGTCAGATCATTGCCTATAGTCCAGATAACGAGTATTTTTATTCTTACTTTTCTGTTCAAGAATTAATAAATTTTTACCAGTCTCAATACGATGATTTTCAGCTAGAAAAAGCAAAGGACTTACTAAATTTTTTTCAGCTAGACTCTAATGAGAAGATTCAATACTTATCTAAAGGTCAATTAGGACGAGTGAAAATTACGGTAACACTTGCACGTGAAGCACCTATTTTATTACTAGATGAACCACTTGCCGGTTTAGACCCAATGGTAAAAAGTAAAATTATACAAGGTATCATTCAATTTATTGATCTTAATTATCAAACCGTGATTTTGACAACACATGAATTGTTAGAAATAGAGTCTTTATTGGATGAGGTAGTAATAATGAAAGAGGGAACAATTATCGATCAAAAGGATGTAGAAGAGATTAGAGAAGTGAATGGCCAAAGTGTTCAGGAATGGCTAGAAAATAATTATTCCGTACAATAGTAGATATTTTTGTAAGTTGCTCCCGCTTTTTGCATCTATGCAGATATTGTAAGTTACCCCCACTTTTTTGCGTCTGCGCAGATATTTTTGCAAGCAGCTCCCGCTTTTTGCGTCTGCGCAGATATCTTTGCAAGTTACTCCTGCTTTTTTACGTCTGCGCAGATATTTTTGCAAGTTACTCCTGCTTTTTTGCATCTGCGCGGATAATTTTGCGAGATATTGTTCAGAGTATCATTGTCTCTATTTAGTTTTGTTGGGAAATTTATCTGTTGTATTGATTGCCAGCAGGCTTATACAAAGTGATGGAAGTATCGTTTGTCATCTCCGCTTAGCGATAAAAAAGCCTATACCTATAACCCAAATGTAAGAAAAGAAGAATATCCATAAGAAAAAAATAGAAATTTGTTCATTCCCTATAAGAGTGAAAATGGCTAATGATAGAAATAAAAAAGCTAGGAAAAGATGTGATGTATATGCAAAAAAACGGAAAACATTATGAATGATTCGTTCATCAGCTTCAGGAAGATTGTCTTTTTTTCGTTTCTGCTTAATTACTTCGATAATTGATAAAATAATCAATGCTAAAAACCCACCTACTATTACTTCGTATGGAAATTCATCTTGAAAAAGATAATAAAGAAATGATCCTAATACAGAGCCAATAAAAATACATGTATAAATAAAAAACGGAATCCATTTTGTAAAAATGGCAGCTAATTCTTTTCTTTTTCTGCTGTTCAATTTTTGTCCTCCTCTAAAAAAAATATCTCTTCAATTGGTAGATCAAAATAGTCCACTAGTTTTAATGCTAATTCCAAGCTAGGGTTATATTTATTCTTTTCAATGGCATTAATTGTTTGTCGTGTCACTTGTAAATCTTCCGCCATTTTTATTTGAGTAATTCCTCTTCTCTGACGTATTTCTCGTATATGATTAACCACTCCCATTAATCACCCTCCAATAAAGTGTAAAGTTTTCTTTACTTTCATAATATCAAAGTAAAATAAAAATGTAAACATATCTTTACATTCTCCGCGAAAATTCACTCCATGATAATAAAAATTAACTCAGTACCTATTGACTAATATCAAAAATGATATTATTATTAAAAGTGATAATAATGATGAGGAGAATGAAAATGGATAATAGCAAATGGAAAAAGTTATTACATCCGGTTCGAATGGAAATTATTCAAACATTAGCCGGAGGAAAAGAACTTACAGCCTCTCAACTTGCTTCACTTCTACCCAATGTTCCTCATGCAACCTTGTACCGTCACATCAAATATTTGCATGATATAGGCTTGATTATCGTAAAAAAAGAAATACCGAAGAGAGGTACGATGGAAAGGGTATATAGTCTAGCAAAAGGTGCTGATAGTATCGCACCAAATGACCTAAAAAGTTTATCCAAGGAGGAACATTTAGATTTATTTACTACGTTTATTTCCAATACAGTACAAGACTTTGGCAATTATTTAGAGCAGGGTAATCATGATTTTTTAGCAGATGGTGTTAGTTATCGACAAGGGATTTATTATATGTCTGACGATGAGTTTAAGGAGTTTGTCTATGAATTGAAAAAAGTGTACCAAAAATATCAGTCAAATGAGCCAACTGAAAATAGAAAAAAAAGAAAGATTACAACAGTTATGATACCGATGAAGGGAGAAGGATAGCGATGCAAAAAAAAGAATTGATAATGAACGGTGAGGTGCAATTATCTGGAACTGTTAGTATGCCTAAAGAAAACTTGAATGGTACCGCAATCATTTTTATTCCAGGTTCGGGGAAAATCGATCGTGATGGCAATGTTCTTAAACCAAAGGTGAATTTTAATATTTACAAAGATCTATCCGATTATTTGGTAGAGCTAGGCTTTATAACGTTTCGTTATGACAAAAGAGGAGTAGGAAAAAGTGAAGGGAGTCATCTTGCGACAGGGTTATATGATTCTATTCAGGATGTGAAAGCTATAATCGAGCATTTAAGAAATGATCCAGCTTTCGGTTTGAAAAATATTTTGCTCTTAGGACATAGTGAGGGGACCATGATTGGTACAGCAGTTGCAGCAAGTACAGAAGTAGATGGCCTAATTCTGTTAGCTGGTGGGGGCGAGACGTTAGAAGAAGCAACAAAACGTCAGAGAGAGCTAAGCTTCCAAGCATTAGAAGAGAAGAAAAATATTACTGGTTGGTTATTTCGTACCTTCTCTTTAGCAGAAAAAGCAGAGAAAAAAAACCAACGCTTATTTAAGAAGATGAGAGACTCGGATAAGGATATTATAAAAGTGCAGATGATGCCATTACCTGCTAAATGGTTGAGGGAACATTTTGATTATGATTTATTAGGCGATTTAAAGAAATTAACCTGTCCTGTTCTAGCTGTTACTGGAAATGTTGATATTCAAACAGATGCTAAAAAATTAGATAGAATAAGGGAATTAGTAGCAGATGCACAGTGCTATGAGCTCGAATCAATGGATCATATGTTAAAAGAAGAAACAGAAGAACCAAATATTTTAGATGCAAAAAATGCATATAAGAAAAACGTCCACAAGCCATTGCATCCTCAGCTAAAAACAATTCTAGAAAACTGGTTATTACGATATAATGAAAGTAATTAGAATTACTGGGATATAACGGGGTGAGGAATGAAATGTTTATTCATTTCAATTTGATAGAATGGTTTGCCACGATCATTTCATGGTCTATTATAGGGTTCATTGCCTTTAAGATTTATCAAAAAAAGACAGATGATTTAGAGAATTGGAAGTTGGTTTTTATTATTTTGATTGGCTTCCTAGCATTAGATCTTAATTGGGCTTCTAGGAGCCATTCGATCAGTTTCGCAGTTATACCTTTAGGAGTACTAATTTTAGCATTATTCTTGAAAAAAAGAGGTTCATGGGAAAAGTATAAACCATATGCATGGTTAGGTTTTTGGGCAAATTATATTTTCTTGTTTCTATCCTTAATTGCTAATCTTATACATGGTCAAATCTATGATAAAAGCGATATTCATACATTTATCTCAGATACGAGTAATATGGAAGTGATCAATGTAGATACCTCTAAAATAGAATATTCTGTTAGTCTTAGTAAATTGATGGAAATGGTAGAATCGGCCTATTTAGAGGAATCAGATGATTATTATTGGATAGAGGAAGATTTGCACACAGAACAGGGTACTCCTAAACAATTTCCCTATCAACTTATCGAGGTAAACCCGAAATGGGGAAGTGGTATTGATGCGAGTATTTTTCTTGAGAAAGACCGCCAAGGGATATTGATTCTTACAGAGGAAGAGAATTATTATTTTCGAACAGCAGAACCTTTTTAAGATGGTTTTTAGAAAATTTGTTGAAACATTTTCACCTTTTCAATCGTACAACTACTATAGACAAAAAGAAAGGGGATAATGAATGATAGGGGTTATAATTGCAACATTATTGTCAATGATTTTATTTATGGTAGGGGTAATAATTACTGTTACCGTATCAAAACTAAATGCTTCTAGACTATTTAAACAAGGTTTGACTTTGTTTATCGTTGGATTTGTTATAACAGCCATTGTGTATTATTTTGTCATGCCAACCATTACGGTTCCAAACATGTTAATTGCTAATACGATTATTGCCATAGTACTTATACCTTTGTATCTTTATATGATTCAGCCAGGAGAAAAAGCTGAAACAAGTGTACTAAGACCAGTTATATCGATTCTTGGATTAGCAGTAATAGCGATAGTTGTGGTCATGATTGTTAGTATTACGTCATTGGATGAAGCACATGATTCCATTTCCACTGCTGAGCAAGAGGAGGCGAAGCCACTCTCTAAAGAGGAAACACCCATAACGGTTGCTCCTGAATTTGCTCGCAATAAAATTCAAAAGGCGATGAGTGTTGTCCCAAATCCACAGTTCTATGATTTAGGGAAATTACAAGTACAACAATTAAAGGGTGAGGTTGTGTATGTTGCACCTGTAGAATTCTCGGGTTTTTGGAAGTTTGTTAGAGGGAAGGAAACAGCAGGTTATTTTACTATTTCCGCAACCAATGTAAATGCCCAACCTCAATTTCACGAAAGTTCCATGCAATATACGAACAGTAGTTACTTTCATAAGTATGTTAACCGCGTGATTTATAACAAATATCCACAGTATATCCAAAGTGGTGAAGCACAGATTGAGGTTGACGAGGATGGAAAGCCATGGTACGTACAAACTGTATATCGACCAATGCACATTACTAATAAACCAGACATGCAGCAATTAAGAGTCGTCGTCATTGATCCGCAAAGTGGTGAGATGGATATGTATAAAACAAGTGATGCACCAGAATTTATTGAGGGCTCGATTAGCTCGGAATTAGCCACCTTGGAAAACAAATATTTTGGTAAATATATTCATGGCTGGTTAAATAGTATTTTTGGAAAAAGAGATGTAAAAATTCCAAATGAATCAGGCTCTGAGACGGGTGTTACACCGATGTTTGATGAAAATGGAGATATGTACTACTTTACTGATTTAACATCACCGAAGGAAAATATCGATTCTGCTCTAGGGTATACTCTCATACATGCTAGGACCGGTGAACTAACATATTTTGGTGGACAAAAGAATAGTGCCATAATGGATAGTGAAGGAGCAAAGCAGATTGTCAATAAAGAATATCCGGAGAAGAATTGGAAAGGATATATGCCAGTACTGTACAATATTGATGGGAACCCGACATGGGTTGTAAATGTTCTAGATCCAAACGGCTTACACAAGCAATTTGCTTATATCAAAGCAAATGACTCTGACTTTGCTGTGTTTGGTGATACCGCCAGAGCAACATTGGATGCATATCGTATGGCTCTCCTTCAGAACCCTGGTAATGTTGGAGCGACAGATGAAGCAACATTGGAAACACGCAGTGGTGAAGTCAATCGTGTATTGGTAACCTCCACTGAACAAGGTCAAATGGTACAATTTCTCTTAACAAATGATCAAACCATATACACCGTTAACGCAAGCAAAGCTCCACTGTCCATTTTTTTAGAAAAAGGTGATATGATAACCGCTCAAGTCCAGCTTCTAGATAATGGAACTGCAACTGTGGAAGAAATACAAATAAAAAGTTTAACGGAATAAAACATATTGTCACTAAAAAATACAACCCGGACTTTATCTGAATGATAGGAGATAAAGTCCGGATTTTTTTAATCAGCGAAAGCACACAAACCGCAGTAATAAGCTATAACAAGTTTTTTTCCTTTTTTAACCTCCGATAAATCTCCATACATGTTAGCATACATAGAAATGCCGTAGTAGCTAGGAAAAAATAGCCTGCCTGCATTCCTAATTGATTACTAGCTTCATAGGTTGATCTAAGCGAAAGGTTAGTTACTAATTCAATAATATATCCAACAAGTAAATTAGTGATAACTGTTCCAATTCCAATGAGGGTAACAGTAAAGGTAATGGCAGTATCTGTTCCTTTTGTGTATTTTTTCGCGAGTAATGCCATCATTGTTGGATAAATAGGACCAATCCCGAATCCTGCAATTGCAAAGAGAATAGCGAAGGAATCGCCAAGAAAAATTGGAAGCATACTAGTAATACCGGCAAATGCTGAAAAAATTATGATCGAAAACGTGTATCCTAGTCGATCTGTTACAGGACCTAACAAAAGTCTTGCAAGCATGAACGAAAAGAAAAAGATGGAGAGCATAACGGATGCATCATCAAGCGTCCATGCACTGACACGTACTAAATAATTAACCAACCAAGCAGCCATCCCTAGTTCAGTCGTTACACCCATTGTTAAAGCGAAAACAATTAACCATGCAATAGGATCTTTAGCTAGTTTTTTGAAAGAAGTCCTATCTTCAGATTCGGTACCATCTTCTTTTGGAAATCGGCTAAGTACTATAGGTATTATTGGTAATAAGGATATGGCAAGCATGATCATATACATTTCGCGCCAGCCTAACACAGTAGCTGAAATTTCCCATCCCATGATTTGGGCAGCAACAATTGGAGCTACCGTTGAGCCTAAACCATAGAAAAAGTGAGAGAGGTTTAACATGGTCCCTGTGTTTTTAGTAAACAGTCGGGCGGCAATAATAGCTAATCCAATTTCCAACATACCATTTCCTAAATATAGGATGAAATAGGCCCCAACTAATGAAGGGAAGTTAGTAGAAAAATAGATTAACACACCCGAGCCAGCCATTATTACAAAGGTTAGAATGCTCGTAGCTTTTACCCCGATTTTGTTAATTAACCAAGAGGTAAATGTACATGCTAGTAAAAAACTAAAGGAATTAATCGCAAGCAGTAGTCCTAATTTTCCGTCACTAAGACTAAGCTCTACCTGCATATCAGGTAGTGCAGGTCCCTTTATATTTTCTGAGACCCCAAATATCAAGAAACCACCAAAGATAACAATCAATAATAAGACGTAATTTGTTTTCTCTTTAAAAATCATTTGTTGTTTTCTCCTATGTATGAAAATTATTTTCCAAGACTATTCTATGTTCACATGATCAAATTGTAAACGCTTATGCTCAAAAATATCAAACATATTTCTATACGAACATAATAGAATTGTTTATACTATTTTAGAAAGCGATTACAAAACAGAGTGAGGTGACGACAATGAAAGCATTAAAAACGAAAACACTGAACTTAAAAGATATCGAGATTACGGATGAATTTTGGAAGGGTAGAATTGATTTGGCAAAGGATATCATCATTCCATATCAGTGGGACGCATTAAATGATCAAATACCGGATGCTGCACCAAGTCATGCCATAAAGAATTTTGAAATTGCTGCAGGACTAAGTGATGGAGAGTTTAAAGGAATGGTATTTCAAGACAGTGATGTCGCCAAATGGTTAGAAGCTGCTAGCTATAGCTTAATCTATCACCCTGATAAGGAACTCGAGCAAACAATAGATGAAGTAATTGAACTAATAGGGAAAGCACAACAAGATGATGGTTATTTAAACACTTATTTTACAGTAAAAGAGCCAGAGAAAAGATGGGCAGATATTAGTCATGGCCACGAACTTTATTGTGCTGGTCATATGATTGAGGCAGCTGTTGCCTATTATAATGCAACAGGCAAAAAGTCATTGATTGATATTGTTTGTCGATATGTTGATTATATAATGACAATAATTGGGCCAGAACAGGGAAAAATACAGACATATCCAGGGCATCCAGAAATAGAATTAGCCTTGGTCCGACTATATGAGGTAACACAAGAACAGAGATATTTTGAATTAAGTAGGTATTTTGTAGAAGAAAGAGGAAATCAACCAAGTGTTTTCTTAGAAGAGGAAACATTAGGCTTAGGTCATCAGGATAAATGGTTTGGCTTAGATTACCATCAGGCACATCAACCACTAAATGAGCAAACAACAGCTGAAGGACATGCGGTTAGAGCTGTGTATTTATATGCAGGAATAGCAGATATCGTGAAATATACACAGAATAAAAAATGGAAGATTCAATTAGAAAAATTATGGGAAAATGTAACACAAAAGCGAATGTACATTACTGGTGGCATTGGTTCACAAGGGCATGGGGAAAGATTTACGCTTGACTATGACTTACCAAATAATGTTGCCTATGCAGAGACTTGTGCATCGATTGGTTTGGTGTTTTGGGCCCAGCGAATGCTACAAATAGAAGCAAAAAATGATTATGCAGATGTACTGGAAAAAGCACTGTATAATGGCGTATTAAGTGGTATGTCCTTGGACGGTAAGAAGTATTTCTATGTGAATCCATTAGAAGTAGCACCAGAATTAACGGACTATCGACATGATCATGTTCATGTAGAGTCAGAACGAGTAGGATGGTTTGGTTGCGCCTGTTGCCCACCGAATGTGGCAAGATTATTAACTTCTTTAGGTAACTATATATATACTCAAAAATCGGATACGATATATCATCATTTATATATTGGTAATAAAACAAATTTTACGATCAACAAACAGAATATTGTTTTACAACAAAAGACTACTTATCCTGCAACCGGTGAGGTGAGAATTACTTGTTTTACCGAGAATGAGGTACAGATGACCTTAAAGCTGCGTAAACCTAAATGGAGTAACAGTCCATCGTTAAAGGTAAATGGAGAGCTTCAAGAAGTCGTCATTGATAACGGAGGATATATAACAATGGAACGAAAATGGAGAGACAATGACACCATTTGTTTAACTTTTGATATGACACCAAAAGTAATTAGCTCTCATCCTAAGGTACGCGAAAATGTTGGAAAGGTAGCAATACAACGAGGACCAATTGTCTATTGTTTGGAAGAGAAAGATAATGGTGGCCAACTCCATTCCATATGCATTAATCCTAAATTACCAATAACAGAAGAAAATGATCTCCAAATATTAGGATTTCCAGCTTTAACTGGAAGTGGGGTAAGAGAAGTGAATGATAATGACACTTTATATAGAGAGTATAGGGAACCAGAGTTGAAACAAATAAAATGGAAGGCAATACCATATAGTTTTTGGGGGAACAGAGGAAAGGGAGAAATGGCTGTTTGGCTCCGAAAAATTTAATAGACGAGGCTGGGTATAACTAAGTAGGGAGAGCGAGAATCCGAACAATTTTCTATATGGAGTGGATACAGTACACAATCATAATGTTCGGCTTTTTCCTTCTCTCTTACTGTTTGTTCCACCTTTATTAACTTTACATAAAAAGCTTCCTTCTATATAATACAACATATATTAATAATGTTGTATTATATAGGATGAAGGAAGTCTTATGCTTTCTTATTAAAATCTCTACGATCCCTTACCATTTTGGTGCAAGGAAAGACACTGTTAAGTTTTTCTAAGAATTACGATACCCTTAAGAAAGCCTGATTAAAGTATGGTATGATGATAGAAGGAAATGTTTGGGATGGAAGGATCAGGAGGAAGAGAATGATCGACTTTACAAAGAGGCAACAAGAAATTATCGAAATACTTAAAAAGCATGAACCGATTACGGCAGAGCAAATCGCTGAAATGCTAGGAGTTAGCAAGGGAACCATTCGCTCAGATTTGGCAGTATTAGTGATGACAGGTAATATTGAAGCAAAGCCTAAGGTAGGATATTTTTTAGGGAAAAAAAATCTAAATCGACTAGAACGATCGGATTGGTGGCATCGTACACCAGTAAAGGACATTCAAGGAGTGGCTGTAACCATTGACGCGACAACTACTGTAAATGATGCTGTGATATCCTTGTTCTTAGAGGATGTAGGTACGCTTATTGTTGTTGACGAGGAGCACCATTTAACTGGAATCGTTTCGCGAAAGGATTTACTAAAGGTTACGCTAGGCAATGCGCAAGCAGCATCCATGCCTATCCAGCTTGTTATGACAAAGCAACCAAAGGTTACCACTGTAACACCTGAGGACAGTGTCTATGAGGCTGCGAGGAAAATGATTTATTATCAAATTGATAGTTTACCTGTTGTAAAGGAAACAGATAATAAGCCAAATCTTCTAAAGGTAGTGGGCAGAGTAACCAAAACAAACATTGTGAAAGCATTAATTGAAGTGGAATCAGAAGCATAGGACAAAGGGGAGCTTAGAAATGGTACACAGTAATTCATCTATCTATGTTTGTTCAGATGCAGTAGGGGAAACTGCAGAAGCGGTTGTTCGGGCGACAATTAGGCAGTTTACGAGTAAAGAAGTAGCTATAAAAAGGTATAGTCATATACAGTCAGAGGACGAAATAGAGCAAATAGTGGGCGAAGTAAGAGAGAATCATAGCTTTATTGCATATACGCTTGTACAGCCTGAATTACGAGCAAAAATGCAACAGGAAGCTATTCGAATGGATATAAGAGCAGTAGACGTTATGGGACCAATGATGCAAGCATATATTGATACGTTTAATGATGCACCTAAACCAGATCCAGGACAAAGACAGGTATTGGATGATGAATATTTCAAACGTATTGAAGCAGTAGAGTTTGCAGTAAAGTATGATGATGGTAAAGATGTAAAGGGATTATTATTAGCAGATGTCGTTCTTATTGGGGTTTCACGAACGTCGAAAACCCCATTAAGTATCTTCCTTGCCCATAAAGGAATTAAAACAGCTAATTTACCCATTTTACCAGATATGGAGGCACCTGAAGAATTATTTCTTCCAGCTAATCGTATGGTTATCGGGCTAACGATTGATCCTGGGCACCTGTTAAAAATTAGAACAGAGCGATTAAAAACATTAGGATTACCACCACAATCCAAATATGCTTCTATGGATCAAATAAAAAAAGAATTAAGAACAGCAGATCAATTAATGCAAAGGCTAGATTGCCCGATCATTAATGTATCTGATAAATCTATAGAAGAAACAGCGGGTATTATTATGAAGATTAGATCGGATAAATAGTCATATTTAATAGAATCTGAAAGAGGAAGTGTCTTAAATGAAAAAAAGAGTGCTCGTAACGGAACAGTTTCCAAGTTCCATTATCCAATTTTTAGAGCAGGAAGTAGAGGTTGAATATTGGGGAAAACCAGACCAAATGCCGAGGGAACTCTTACTCAAAAAAGCAGTTAATATACATGGGCTAATTACTGGAAAGGATCAAATTGATCAGGCATTAATAGAGGCCTCTCCGAAATTAGAGGTGGTAAGTAATGTCTCTGTTGGCTATGACAATTTTGATGTGGAAGCAATTAAAAATGCCAAATTATTAGCAACTCATACACCTTATGTATTAGATGAGACTGTAGCAGATTTAATTTTCGGGTTAATTATGGCAACATCCCGGCGAATAACTGAATTAGATCAATATGTAAAGCAAGGAAAATGGAAATTTTCTCTTGATAAAACCTTGTTCGGAACAGATGTTCACCACAAGAAATTAGGAATTATTGGAATGGGGAGAATTGGTGAAAAGGTAGCAAGAAGAGCTAGGCTTGGATTTGAGATGGAGGTAGCCTATTTTAATCGCCATCGAAAACAGAATGTTGAAAAGGATTTAAATATTCGTTATGAAGAAATGGATGCACTATTAGAGAGCTCAGACTTTATTTTACTATTAACTCCATTAACGAAGGAAACCTATCACCTCATCGGAGCTGACTGTTTCCACAAAATGAAGAAAACGGCTTTCTTTATTAATGCAGGGCGTGGTCCTGTTGTCGATGAAAAGGCATTAGTGGAAGCATTAAGGCAAAATGAAATAGCTGGTGCAGGTTTAGACGTTTTCGAACAGGAACCAACGGACCCAAACAATCCATTATTACAGATGAAAAATGTCGTGACATTACCACATACCGCATCTGCCACAATGGAAACACGGAATCAAATGAAGTGGTTTGCGGCTAAAAATATGCTCCAAGGATTAAAAGGAGAAAAACCAGATGCACTCATAAAGGAATTGCAGTAATTTCTTTTTTTATACGTTAGGAAAGTGAACATTGTTTGCAGGGAGTAAAGCGACGAAGCGAAAATTTTGAGGTCCTAAGTATAAGAAAAGCTAACGCATCTACCAAAAGAGGAGTGAATGCGAGTTTTTCTAACCCTTTTCAATGGAAAGGGGTTTTTGTCATGCTGGTTCAACATCATGACACTAACTAAAAAATCTTCTAAATCAAGAAAAATATTGTATGATAATAATAATGAGAAAATACACTAAGATACAAGTAGGTGGAAAGGTTGCAGTTAATTCGTAATTCAATGGCATTCCCTGTTGATAACTTTTTAGGTTTGTTCATCTATGCACTAATTTATATGTTACTAGCTGGTCTTATTGCGACTTTTGCTTTACACTTTATTCCTAATCGCATTCCATATGCAATTAAGAGCATTCTTGTGTTTATAGCTGTTACATTAAGTCTTTTATTATGGTGGAAGACTTTTTTTCCTTTGTAAAAGTATGTTAAGGGTTGATCATCCCTCCATTTTAGAAGCTAAGAAGTGGAGGGCTCTGGTATTAACACTAGAGGGAAGGCTTTCTGATCGAAGTCTAACTTTATAACGGCTGGATTCGTACGACACCTAATTTGAATCCAGGCATTTTAGAAAAGGGGTCTAGTTGATCATCGACCAGGCGATTCACGTTTTGATTTTCGGTCCAATGAAAAGGTACAAAAACAGTATCTTTTCGAATAGCTGAAGAAAATTGACTCCTAACGATAATCCAACCTTTTTCTGAGGAGACCCTCACCAATTCCTTATCCTTTATACCATAAATCTTGGCGGTTTGCGGATGAATTTCAAGATATGCTTCAAAGTTAATTGCAGCAAGAGCGGAACTGTTTCTTGTTTGTACACCAGTTAAATAATGAGACATCACGCGTCCAGTTGTTAAAAACAACGGGTAATCATCGGTTAAGGTTGGTTTTTGTTTGAGAGAGTCGTGTTTGACTAAAGCCATCTGGGCTTTACCATCATCATGTGCAAATTCGTCTTCGAATAGTCGAACCGTTCCTGGGTCATTTTCTCCTCTACAAGGCCAAAGGATACCCTTTTCTTTGCGTAAACGTTTATAGGTCATCCCTGAGTAGTCAGCTTTTCCTCCTTTAGAAGCCAATCGAAGCTCATCAAAAATCTCTTCTGAAGATTGGTAAGAGAAATGTTTCTTCTTACCTAATTTGTTAGCAATTTCACAAAGTATTTGCCAATCATGCTTTGCCTCTCCTTGGATAGGAAAGCTTGCCTCACGCAAGAGCACACGCCCTTCTACATTTGTTAAAGTTCCTTCATCCTCTAAATAAGAAGTAGAAGGTAGGACGAGGTCAGCTAGTTGAGCTGTTTCTGATAAATAAAGGTCAACCACCATTAAAAACTTTAATTTCATTAAAGCTTTTCTAACAAAATTAGCATTTGGGCTGGAGACGATTGGATTTGAACACATAATAAGCATACTTGTAATTTCTTTTTGATCCACCTTTTCAAACATTTCAAATGCCGATACACCTTTTTTCGGTAGGTCTTTTTCATCGATTCCCCAAACCTTGGCGATGTATCTTCGATGCTCGATATTTTCAATAGACCGATATCCAGGTAATTGATCTGCCTTTTGCCCATGCTCTCTTGCCCCTTGCCCATTTCCTTGTCCAGTGATTGCAGCATATCCAGAATATCGTTTGCCAATTTTCCCTGTAGCAAGTAAAAGGTTAAGAAATGCACGAACGGTTTCGGTGCCATTTATCTGTTGCTCAATTCCACGTGCAGTGAAAATCATTCCTGATGGCTCTGAACCAAAGATATGAGCTACTTGGCGTATTTCTTTTTCTGTAATTCCTGTATCTGTGACAATCTCCTTCATAGTAATGGATGTTACATAATCCTTTACCTCTTTATAATGATGGGTCCGTTCTGATACAAAGGTATGGTCGATAAAATTAGCCTCTATTATCATTTTTAAAATCCCATTCGCTAGAGCAATATCAGAACCAGGTTTAATCTTAAGATGTAGATCAGCGAGCTGAGTGGTCTTTGTTTCTCTCGGATCAATCGCGATGATATAGGCGCCATTTTCCTTCGCCTGTTGAAAATAAGGCATAATAGTAGGTTGACATTCGGCTATATTCGTACCAGCTAAAATAATGACACGAGTATTTGGAACTTCTGTAAGGCTATTGGTAAAGCCACGATCCAGTCCAAATGTTTGATTGGCTGCTGTTGCTGCAGAGGACATACAAAGTCTACCATTATAATCAATATACTTTGTGCCAAGGGCAACACGTGCGAACTTTCCAAGTAAATATGCTTCTTCATTGGTTATAGAGGCACTCCCATAAACAGAGAGAGCATTCTTTCCATCTTTTTTTTGGATAGATGTGAAGCGTTCTTGAATCGTGTCTAAAGCTACTTGCCACGATACAGGCACAAATTGACCATTTATTTTTAATAATGGTTTTGTAATTCTTTCTTGATTTAATGCGTGTTGGTGCGCATTTAATCCTTTTACACATAACCTTCCTTCAGAGGTTGGATTATCCTGACCTATTGTTTTATATTGCTTCCTAGAAATAATCTTTTGTTCGATTAATTGCATTTTACATTGCATACTGCAAAAAGGACATTGTGTTTCATAAACTTTTTCTGATTGGACCTTTTGTTGCTTTTCTCTAAAATATCTTAACATGAGATCTGTCATTATGATAAACTCCTTTAATAGTTTACGGTTGTGTTTGCTTAATCATTGCCTCTGTCCGCTTCCTTTGTTCTTCGACTAATGTGGCGAGTAAAAGGTTTTGTAATTCCTTGTTAAATAAAATCTCTCGAACATGTATGATGCCCATTCTGTTGATCCATGTAGAGATAGGTTCATTAAATTTAGCGGATTGCCTATAATATTGAAGGAGGGCAAGCAGCATTTTTCTTACTTCCTTTGTTGTTTTGCTTACATTTACAATAGTATGGTTCATTGTTTTCCGATCATTTATTTTTAACTCCCAGCCGTCCTTCGAAAGAATGATATGAATATCTGTAGTGTATCTATCCTTTTGGCAGCAACAGACTCTAATCGATAAGGAAGTCGGCATCCTTAAATATTCCGTCTGTTTTTCCACTTCTATCGCTAGCTGTGTCAAACTCTTTTTCTGGCAATCACATAAAAGATCATGACTTATTTGCACATTACTTAACATACGATCAGTGTAGGGATATAATTTCATCTGCAATTCCTCACAAATGTCGTCTAACTTCTCGACTGGAATTTGATGTAAGACAATACGTTGATGTTCGTTTATTTCAAGTGATGGTAACGCATATTTTAATGCGATTTCACTAATTCTTTTTAACTGTCTTGCTTCCACCATTCCCCCATAAAGCTGTGGAGAGATCGAATAGGTCCCATTTTTTTGCTTGATAGCACTCCATCCTTTTTTTATATAAAATAGATCCTCACTAGGAGCTGTCTCTACATCTATCATTTCAAGGTAATATGCTAATGCCTCCTGACAATAAGAACAGCCTTTGGCCTGAGACCAACCTAGTACTTGCCTGATCTGAACAACACTTGTTAAGCTGTTGGCTATGATAGCTTCTACCACTTGTTCTTCGGTGAGTGTTGTACATGAGCAGAAGTGATTAGATTCTATTGTGTTATCAAAGTAATCACTGTGTATATAGCGGATTAATTCATCGACAGTTGACTTACATCCACCACAAGAGCTAGAAGCTTTTGTACATTTTTTTACTTGTTCGATTGTTTGGAGATTGTGTGTAACTACTTGTTCGATGATTTGTGCCTTTGTGACATGATTACAAGTACAAACTTGTTCGTCTTTTGCTAATTGCGCTGCATAAGATTCGTTTATTTTTACGGGCATCATCAAGGTTTGCTTTTCCGGATCTGGAATAAACTTTTTCTTTTTTATTTGGTCTAGCAGCTTGTGTCCTGTTGAAATGTCCCCAAATAAGACGGTACCAATTAACTTATCCTTTCTGAAGAACATTTTTTTATAGGTTTGATTAATCTCATCGTGAGCTGTTATTGCTTTGACATCTTCGTTCTCGGTTGTTTGTCCTGCGGAGAAAAGCTCAATACCAGAAGCTTTTAATCGTGTCGATAGTGTAGATCCCTGATAGGGGAGTGTCTTACACTGACATAAGTGTTTTGCTAAAATTTGAGCCTGTTCGTATAAAGGTTTTACAAGTCCGTATACTGTTCCATTATGTTCCGCACATTCCCCAAGGGCATAGATATCTTCTATATTCGTTTCCATGAAATCATTAATAACAATCCCTCTATTTGTTTTTATTCCAGCTTTTTTTGCTAATGCTACATTCGGCTTCACTCCTACCGCCATGACGATGAGATCTGTTTTTATTTCCGTGTTGTCTTTAAATCGAATTCCTTCTACTCGCTTATCCCCATATATTTCTGCTGTTTCTTTCTGAAGCAATATATTTAAGCCTTGTTTAACTAAGGCATTTTGCACTAATTCCGCCGCTTTATTGTCCAATTGCTGATTCATAATACGGTCAGCTAAATGAATAACATCAACCTTCATTCCTAGATTCAGCAATCCTTGTGCCGCTTCAAGACCTAAAATACCTCCACCAACAACTGCTGCCTTGTTACTGTTTTTTGCTATTTTTAATATCTTTTTACAATCTTCGATCGTTCGAAAAGCTACGACACCATCTTTATCCGTACCTGGTATGGGAAGCATAAAGGGACTAGAGCCTGTCGCTATAATTAACTTATCAAAATGCACGGAACGCTTTTTATTGGTGATTACTTCTTTTTGTTCTGGGTCGATTAGTATCACCGTTTCATTAGGATAAAGCAGTATGTCGTGTTTTTCGTACCATTCCCATGAATGCAAAGTAATTTCTTCAAATGAAGTTTTTCCTTGTAGCACTGAGGAAAGTTGAATTCGACTGTAATTAGTATACGGTTCTGAACCGAAGACCGTGATGTCGTAAAGGTCTGGGTTCTCTTGGATAAGGTATTCCATACACTTTATTCCGGCCATACCATTCCCGATGAGAACTAGCTTCATCTTGTTCATCAGGTTCCCTCCTTAAATTTATCGAATCCTTTGAAGGGAAGACTATCATTGTTTTACTGTCTTTGTCTTAAAGGTTGTCAGGATATATTACAGAAAAATTCTGTTGTCTAAAAAGGAAAAAGAATGTTAGAAAAGTTAACAATTAAATGGAAACCCTCTTAGTATCGCGTTAATCTAAACACAAGTTAAAACGAAATTGGGGGACAGACAATGGAGAAGAAAAAGCTTGTTTTAATAGGTAACGGTATGGCAGGAGTTCGCACTATTGAAGAAATTCTGAAATTGTTACCAGATCAATTCGATATCACCGTCTTTGGAAAGGAACCTTATCCAAACTATAATCGAATTCAATTATCTAAAGTATTGCAAGGAGATACAGAGCTTAGTGACATTACATTAAATGAATGGCAATGGTATGAAGATCACAATATTCGTTTATACCCCGGAGAAACAGTTACGAGCATTGATAAAGCTAATCAAATTATTTATACCGATAAAGGTAAACAAACCCCTTATGATCAATTAATTATCGCAACAGGTTCTAATCCATTTATGCTGCCACTGCCTGGGATCGAAAAGGAAGGGGTTACCGCATTTCGAGACATACAAGACTGTGAGGAAATGATCACGGCCTCTCGTCAGTATAAACGCGCTGCTGTTATCGGGGGTGGGTTATTAGGCCTAGAAGCAGCTCGTGGATTGTTGAATTTAGGGATGGAAGTAGATGTCATTCATATCGCGGATTATTTAATGGAGCGCCAATTAGACCGTACAGCTGGTAAGCTTTTACAAGAAGAATTAGAAAAACAAGGAATGAATTTCTTACTAGAAAAGCAGACAACAAAAATTTTAGGGAAGAAAAGAGTGACAGGTCTACAATTTAAGGACGGAAATAAAATAATGGCTGATCTTGTCGTAATGGCAGTAGGGATTAAACCAAATGTGCAATTAGCAATGGAATCAGGAATTCAAGTAAATAAAGGAATCGTTGTCAATGATCATATGCAAACAAATGTTCCAAACATTTATGCAGTAGGGGAATGTGCCGAACATAATGAGATGGTTTATGGATTAGTTGCTCCTTTATATGAACAAGGTCAAGCTTTAGCAAAACATATATGTGGCATGAACCATCAAGGTTATAAAGGGTCCGTACTATCCACTCAATTAAAAGTTTCCGGTGTGAATGTTTTTTCAACTGGAATTATCAATGAAACAGAGCAAACAAAAACAATAAAGCTATTCGATGAATGGAGAAATACTTATAAGAAAATTCTGATACAACAGGATAAGTTAGTTGGTGCCGTTCTTTTTGGTGATACGAAAGAAGGAACAAAATTATTAAGCCTGATCAAAAAGAAAGCGATGGTAAATGAATATCTTGAGAGCACTCAAAATAAGGATAAGGATGAAAGTGTTGTTGCTTCAATGAGTGACGAGGAGGTTATCTGTGGATGTAATGGGGTATCTAAGGGAACCATTGTAAATGCTATTAAAAATCAAGGGTTAAAAACAGTGGAAGAAGTAAAGGGATGTACCAATGCATCTCGTTCGTGTGGTACATGTAAGTCACTTGTAGCTGACTTATTAACCTATACTTTAGGTGACGATTATCAATCAGAGGAGAAGGAAACCATTTGTGCATGTACGGATCTGACAAGAGATGAAGTTATTGCAGAGATTAAACAAAAAAATTTAACACATACTCGTGAAGTAATGAACGTATTAGGATGGAAGTCAGAGGAAGGCTGTTCTAAATGTAAACCAGCCTTAAATTATTACTTAGGGATGATTCATCCAAAAGAATATGAGGATGAGCGGGAGTCTCGCTTTGTTAATGAAAGACTGCATGCGAATATTCAGAAGGATGGAACATATTCGGTTGTGCCAAGAATGTATGGTGGGGTAACGAATGCAGCAGATTTAAGAAAAATTGCAGATGTGGCAGAAAAGTATGATGTTGGCATGATTAAATTAACAGGTGGACAACGCATTGATTTACTCGGTGTTAAAAAAGAAGATTTACCACATGTTTGGGATGATTTAGGAATGCCATCAGGATATGCCTATGGAAAATCGATACGAACAGTTAAAACATGTGTTGGATCAGAATTTTGCCGTTTTGGGACACAAGATTCTACAGGGATGGGAATCCAATTAGAGAAAAAATTTGAAGGATTGAATACACCACACAAAGTAAAAATGGGTGTCTCTGCTTGCCCACGAAATTGTGCGGAAAGTGGGATTAAGGATGTTGGGGTTGTAGGTTTAGATGGTATTTGGGAGATCTATGTAGGTGGAAATGGTGGGACTGACTTACGAAAGGCAGAGCTGCTTGTTAAAGTAAAGACAGAGGATGAGGTGTTGGAGTATACGGCTGCCTTTTTACAGTATTATCGTGAAAATGCGAGGTATTTAGAAAGAACGTCACATTATGTGGAGCGTGTTGGTTTAGAACATATAAAAGAGGTAGTGATGGATGAAGAGAGTCGTAAAACCCTAAATGAAAGAATGGAAGAAGCACTGAATGTATATCAAGAGCCTTGGAATCAAGTCTTGGAAAATGAAACGATATTAAAAGATCTATATGAAAAAGTGGTAGCGAAATAATGGATGGAGGAATGAGGATGGAACAAACAAATCGAAAAGTTTTCGTAGGTAATTATCATGAGCTACCAGAACGTATCGGTAAAACGGTCATTTTAGAAGATAAAGAGCTTGCTATATTTAAGCTTGCAAATGGCGAAGTTCGTGCAATAGAAAACCGCTGTCCACATAAAGGTGGCGTTTTAGCAGAAGGTATGGTAAGTGGGGAGCATGTATTTTGTCCATTACATGACTGGAAGATTAATATGAAAAGTGGTCTTGTAGAGGCACCAGATGAAGGCTGTGTACAAACATATGAAATTTTAAAAGAACACGATCAAGTATATGTACTTGTTCCTGCTCGAGTAATAAATAGCTAAATCGGAAGGAAAGTGTAGAATTATCGGCACTTTCCTTCACTTTTTCAATAGGAGGTATTAAAAATGACAAAAGTGTATATAGTTGGAGCAGGTCCTGGTGATCCAGAGCTTATAACGATTAAGGCGATGAAATGTATTCAGAAGGCGGATGTCATTCTTTATGACCGTCTCGTTAGCAGAGAATTATTAAAAGAAGCGAAGCAAGAGGCAGAACTTATTTACTGTGGAAAGCTTCCAAAGCTGCATGTTATGAAACAAGAGTCGATCCAGCATTTATTAGTCAAATATGCAAAAAAAGGGAAAACTGTGGTAAGATTAAAAGGCGGAGATCCGTTTGTTTTTGGGCGAGGAGCCGAGGAAGCAGAAGCATTAGCAAGACATGGAATTTGTTTTGAAGTGGTCCCAGGTATAACCTCAGGTATAGCGGTACCAGCATATGCCAATATTCCGATAACACACAGGGATTTTGGTAGGTCCTTTGCAGTCGTTACTGGTCACTGCAAAAAAGGTTTACCAGAAGAGATAAACTGGTCCCAATTGGCGAATTCTGTGGATACGATCGTTATCTATATGGGAATGAGTCATCTTTCCTATATTACCATGAGCTTAATAGAGGGTGGTAGAGCTGACACCACGCCAGTTGCCATTATTCAAGAAGGAACGACACCAGACCAAAGAATAGTTACTGGAACATTAAGTACCATTGCAATGCTCGTCCAACAACATAACATAAAAAATCCAGCCATCATTGTAGTTGGAGAGGTAGTCCGTATTGGAGAGAGGCTAAAACAACTGAAGCATCATCCACAAATAACTGATGCAAGAATAGTGGAAGCATATTAGGAGTGACCAAAGTGAAAGCAGTTATATATATTTGTCATGGAAGTAGAGTGGAAGAATCAAAGAAAGAGGCCTTTCAATTAATAGATAAGGTCAAACAACAAGTAGATATTCCGATCCAAGAGACCTGTTTTTTGGAGCTTCAGGAGCCAGATTTATCAGAAACGGTTCATAAAATCGTGGCAAAAGGTGTAACACAAATAACCATTGTTCCTATTCTTTTATTAACAGCAGGCCATGCAAAGCACGATATACCTAAAATGATCGAAGAGGAAAGAAATAAATATCCTCAAATAGTATTCAGGTATGGTCGACCAATTGAAATAGAGCCGAAGATGATCACAATAGTAGAAGATCATATTAAGAAAACAACAGACGAAACAGAAAAATTTGATATCCTGTTCGTGGGGAGAGGAAGTAGTGATCCACAAGCAGTGAATGATACAGAGACATTAGTCGAAATGTTAAGAGAAAAGTTCCCAAATAATCTCATCGAAAAATGTTTCTTAGCAGCGAGCTCCCCGAAGTTTGAAAAAGTATTAACTGAAAAGATTAATAAACAAAAAAAGTCTGTTCTAGTTGTTCCGTATCTACTTTTTACTGGATTATTAATAAAAGAAATCAAGCAGTTTCTAGAGAAATTAACCCTAGCAGACGAACAGGAATTACTGATGACAGAATATTTAAGTCAACATGAGTTATTGTCAGACATCTTAAAGGATCGTGTCTTAGAAGTAACGGAAGGGATGGAGTAAAATTGCAGCAATGGTTGAAAGAGGTAGCCCGTGGGAAAAAAGGGGCGAAAGACTTAAGGTATGAAGACAGTTTAAAAATAGCACAAAGTATCCTATCAAATGAGGCAACAGATGCACAAATAGCAGCATACCTTGTGGCAGAACGTATTAAGACAGAAAGTCCAGAAGAATTATTAGCTTTTATTCATACATTACGTCAAAAATCTGATAGCCTTCGCTTAAACAGGAAAATAACAGATCAACTCATAGATTTTGCAGGTCCTTATAATGGTAGAAATTCTTTCGCTGCCACCATTCCTGTCTCTCTTTTACTAGCAGAATATAATATTCCTGTTAGCTTAGCAGCGAGTGACTCCTTACCTCCCAAATATGGAACCTCTATAAAAGCAATTATGGAGCAATTGGGCTGGGTAAATATGGATAAAGTAGAAATGATGATTTATGAGGAGAATTTTACTTTCTTGGATGCAGAGAAATACTGTCAACCACTTGCTAGGATTAGAAAAATTCGAGAGGAAATAGGTATTCGAACACTTTTTAACACGGTGGAGAAATTGGTTAATTTATCTGGTGCTAAAAATATTATGCTAGGAGCTTTTCATAGAACGGCTATCCATAAGTTGAATGAGGTCTTTAAGCAATTAGAATACGAAAATGTTTATATCGTCCAGGGGATGGAAGGATCGGAGGATGTCCCCGTTCATCGAAATAGTTTTGTTTTTCATTGGAAACGTGAAAATCTAGATTCTTTTACTATAAAACCAGCAGATTTTGGTTTAGAGAATAAAAATTTTGATAAGAAAGAAAAGCTTAACGCAAAGCAACAAGCGAGGATCATCCGCTCTATTTTATCCGGTGAAAAAGATGAGAATTTTACTTATTATTATAATCAAGTGTTATTAAATGCAGGATTACGTTATTACCTATTTCATATAACCCCTACCATACATGATGGAATTCAGATAGCTAAAGAGCAATTAAATAGCGGTCGAGTAATAGAGATAATCGATCGATGGGAGAAGAAATCATAAAAAAATACTGCACCTATGGTAAGTGATTATCGAACCATTGTGTGCAGTTTATTACTAGTGCTTTTTTTTATTATGGAAAAGGTACTGTTCTTTTAGCATGTTTAAGAAATTTTTTTGTTCCTCTACTTTATAAATAGGTTTATTTACTATCTTTTCCAATAGTTCTATTCTAATGTTTGAACCTACCTTCGCTTGCTTCAGTAATGATCTCGCTTGATGAAGGAAGTCAATATATGTGTCATAATCCTCGGGAAAATCATGCTCTAGCTGTGCTTTTATTTTTTTCGCAAGTATGGGACTTGAACCACCGGTGGAAATAGCGATTTGGAGTTTTCCTCGTCTAAGTGCAATAGGGAATTCTATTTCCCCCTTGCTTGCGTGGTGCGTTGCATTAACCCAAGCGTGTTTAGGTTTATGATCAAGAATCATCTGATTCACACTCGAACAATTAGTGGCAATGATGATGACATCATAATAAGGTAAATCAGAAGGAGAACATTCTTTCTTTATCCAGTTTAAATCATAGTGTTGAATCATTTGTCGCAATCTTTCTGTTATGCTAGGACTGATTAGTGTGGGTTTTATTCCATATTCTACCAATCTACATGTTTTTCTTTCCGAAATTTGACCGCCACCGATAATGACCACTTTTTTATTGGATAATGACACCATCATTGGTATTTTTGTCATACAATCATCTCCGTGATTTCATTGTATTATCAATTATCTGACAAGGCAAGCTGTTTGACAAGTGTTTGTCGCTTTTCTAAAATGGAGGAAGAATCAATATTTCGAATTCGAGACTTTAAGAAGAAAGGAAGATTGTATGAAGCATATATTTAAAGAAGGTAAGCACTTATCTGGTCCAACTTTTTTACTGCTGCATGGAACTGGTGGTACAGAAAATGATTTATTACCTTTAGCGGAGATAATAGATCCTGATGCTAATGTGCTAAGTGTGAGAGGAAATGTTTTAGAAAATGGCATGCCGCGATTTTTTAAAAGGCTTGCGGAAGGCATTTTTGATGAAGAGGATCTTATATTAAGAACGGATGAGCTGTACCAATTCCTTAGTGAAGCTGCAGATAACTATGGTTTTGATCGAAAGCAAGTGATCGCCATTGGTTATTCTAATGGAGCGAATATTGCAGCTAGTTTACTATTCCATTATCAAGATGGGCTAGCTGAAGCAATTCTTCATCACCCTATGGTGCCTAGGAGAGGAATCGGCCTCCCGGACTTGACTAATACTAAGGTGTTTATCACAGCTGGACGCAATGATCCATTATGTACAGAACAAGAGTCGTTGGATTTAGAAAAAATACTTAGCCAAAATGGAGCGTCTGTACAAATACATTGGGAAAATAATGGTCATCAATTATCCCGAACAGAGGTAGAAGCTGCAAAGACATGGTATGAAAAAAATCGAGATATAGCTGAAGGATAAAGATAATACTGAATATGACTATAAAAAATGATGTACAATCGCCAAAGCTAACGGTAGCTAACGAACGATTCTAATAATTATTAGATCGTTCGTTTTTTAATTTTTTTTGTAAAAATGCTTGAAAAGAATTTTTTTTCGATTATAATATAACTGTACTAAATATATTAATACAGTTAATACAATTCATACACACCATACAGTGAAAGGTAGGGGTGAAATGCTGGAACTTGATCTAAGAAGTAGAAAGCCAATCTATGAGCAGTTAATAGACAAATTTAAACAATTAATCATCCATGATGTACTTAAGCAAGATGAAAAGCTACCTTCAGTTCGTATGCTGGCTCAGCAATTATCTATTAATCCGAACACTATTCAAAAAGCGTATCGAGAACTTGAAGCACAAGGATATATCTATTCTGTGAAGGGGAAAGGAAGTTTTGTAAATTCTATGGTGCCAGAAGCAAATCATGCCGAAATAAAAAAAGTAAAAGAACAATTAAAAAAACAAATAGCGGAAGCATTATATATTGGATTAACCGTTGAAGATTTAAAAGAGATATTGAATGAAATCATTGGGGGTGCGCATCATGATCCAAATACAAAACGTGAATAAGCGATATCGTAAGGAAATGGTATTAAATGATGTATCCCTAATGATAAACAAAGGTTCTATTTACGGATTACTCGGATCGAATGGTGCCGGAAAAACAACTTTGTTAAAAACAATTGCTGGAATTTTCAAACAAAATAGTGGAGCAATCGAGATAGAACGGAAAGCAATTTTTGAAAATATTTCATTGAAAGAACGACTAATCTTTATTCCTGATACGTTATTTTTTTATTCACATTATACCGTAGAGCAAATGGCAAGCTTTTATGAAAATATCTATCCAAAATGGAATAAAGAACGTTTTAACCAAATGCAAAAGCTCTTAGATTTAAATCCTAACAAGAAGATCCATCGTTTTTCAAAAGGGATGCAACGTCAAGTAGCTTTTTGGTTAGCGCTTTGTGCCATGCCAGATTACCTCATTTTAGATGAGCCATTCGATGGTTTAGATCCTGTAATTCGCAAAAAAATAAAATCATGGATGATCCAGGATGTAGCAGAAAGACAAATGACGGTTATGGTTTCCTCTCACAACTTAAAGGAAGTAGAGGATATATGTGACGCTGTTGGAATTTTACATCGCGGTAAATTACTTCTCGAAAAAGATTTAGATGACTTAAAGTCAGATATTCATAAAGTGCAATTAGCATTTAAACAAGATGTGTCAGAAGAATTATTCCAAGATCTACAGCTATTACATCATGAAAAGCGAGGAAGTGTTCATATTTGTATCGTAAGAGGCGAATATGAGGGGATAGAGGCAAAGGTATCCACATACGATCCTGTTGTTTTTGATATTTTGCCACTAACTTTGGAGGAGATTTTCATCTACGAAATGGAGGGTGCGGGGTATGCAATCGAGAACATTCTACTTTAAAAAAGAACTATTAAAACAAAGCTTTCGTTCTACTGGATGGATCGGCATTGCATACTTTGTTGTTCTTGTTTTCTTATTTCCTTTACAGATTTTAATGAATGTGACAAGTGAAGAACTGCAGCATACCCCTTTATATTATGAAGGAGTAGAAAATATCTTTGAAACAAATGGTGTCTTGCATGCTTTATTAATGATTACCGTACCAGTACTAGCAGCATTGTTTGCTTTTCGTTATTTACAAGTTAGAGGCTTTGCTGACTTTGTCCACAGTCTACCTATAAAAAGGAGCAGTTTATTTCATCAGCATTTTATGATGGGGTATTTAAATCTTCTTATCCCATTACTTTTAAATGGATTATTGATGTACATGATGGAAAGAACGATGAATGTAGATGAATTTTTTAGTACTCATGATATTGGTTCATGGTTAATCTATTCGATTGTAATGGTCAGTATCATCTATTCCTTTACGGTTTTGGTAGGAATGATAACAGGTATTTCCGCTGTGCAGCTTGTCTTAAGCTATATCTTTCTCATCTTTCCAGCAGGCATTTTGACACTTCTGTACAGAAATCTGGGAATGTTACTTAAAGGGTTCAGCCCGGGTATTAATTGGCAGGATCAAGCATACCGGTTTTCACCGATTTCACGGAGTATCGAAATGTCTAATTCTGAAGTAAAGGATGTAGAGCTATGGATTTTCTCAATTCTCGCTATCGTATGTTATGTTCTTGCATTAGTCCTATATCGAGTACGTTCGATTGAAGCAGCATCTCAAGCATTAGCGTTTCCATTTCTGAAGCCGATATTCAAATTTGGTGTGACATTTTGTTTTATGCTATTAGGTGGTGCCTACTTTGAATCTGTACCAGGAAACTACATCGGCTGGATCACTTTTGGTTATATATTTGGTGCATTTTTAGGTTACCTGTTAGCTGAAATGCTGATTCAAAAAACCTGGAGAATTTGGGGGAAGTGGAAGGGGTTAATGATTTATATTAGTATCTCCATGATCGTACTTGCTTCCATTGTATTTGATTGGTTTGGCTATGTCGATCGTGTACCACAAGCACATTCCATTGAAGGAATAGAGGTTATTGATGAAATGATGTTTCATCACAATGCTTTAGATCTGGAGATAGATGACCCGAGCATAATGACAGCTAAAGCCGATATAGAGGCAATTCTTGACTTACATGAAGCACTGATAGCCTCAGATCTAGTAAAAGAAAACACCCAATACCATAAAGATTATATTTCCAAATTGTACTTCACTTATTACTTGGAAAATGGTAATAAGATGAAACGGCAATATTATGTTCCAGATACAGCGGAGTTTAAAGAATTGCTAGCTCCGATTTATGAAGAAGAAGTTTTTAAGAAAATGAACCGACCATGGTTATTTTTGGATAAAGTCGATTATAGTCAAATAACGATACATGTTAGGGATAGGGAACCACAAAACATCTTTGATCCGAGAATGATAGAACAAATCGTTGAACAGATTAGAAAAGATTATTTGGCTTTAAATTATGAAGAAGTACAGCAAATAAGCAATGCTACAGTTATGATCGATTTGATTTTGGATGAGCAGGGGAACTTTTTCTATATGGAAGTACCATCATCATATGAGAACACTTTAGAATTTATCTCAGAGAATTTTAATTAAGACTCCATAACAGAACAATGAATGAAATGGAAAGGATGTGAACAACAGGATCATGTTACAGACCAAAAGTTTTGATCAAATGGTTGAGAAATATCAAGAAATGATGTTTTTTACTGCTGTAAAAATATTACACGATCGACAATTAGCAGAGGATGCAGTCCAAGAGGCATGGATTAAAGTGTTTCGTTTCCAAATAAAGCTTGAAAAAATTGATCAATTAGGTGCATGGTTACGCACAATAATATCTCGTACAGCTATCGATTTGTTAAGAAAAGAAAAACGATCCAGATCTGTTCTCTTAGATGAAGAGACGACTTTAGAAAACACTACATTATGTGCAACGGAGCATATTGAAAAGTCTCTCGATATCCAATGTACTATGGAAGAAATATCGGAATGCTTATGTAAAGCGAGTAAAAAGATACAAGCAGTTTTTCATATGAAATTTATTAAAGGATTTCAGGATGCCGAAATAGCAGAAGTATTAGGAATCACTCAATCTGCTGTAAAAACAAGGTTATTTCGTGCAAGACAATTAATAAAAAAGCAAGGGATATATGAAATGCAGCCAGGGGCCTAAACAAAGCTTCTGGTTTTTTCTTTTCGAGAAAAGGTATATAATAATTAAGGAATACGGATACAATAAAGGATGACTACGATGAGTTTTGCAATTTATGTTGTGCTTCCATGGATATTTTTATGCTTATTTGTGATTGGGGTAGTGATAAGCCTCTGGAAGCGAATGCCTTATTGGTGGGGATTTCTGAGCTGTGCTGCAGGAGTTATTATCTACCTTATAGGAAATGAAATGGTTGGTGGATATAACGGAATGAGTCTTAGCTTAATCGGTGCATTACCATTCACCATAGGGTTATTTATTTTGTTTTTCTTGTTTATTGGTGATAAATTCAAATAATCCATTTTTTGCTCAGGATAAGTGATGGAGAAGTGGAAAAACTAACTGTGTACCCAATTGAAATAGGAGGGATACACATGAGAAAAAGATTTGCTGTTTTGCCAATGTTAGCGTCTGTCGGTATTGGAGCATATGCTTATTATCAAATGCGTAGAGGGAAAAATCAGACCAATATGGGCCAATTTTAATGGATGAGGTTGGATGGCGTCTAATCAGATGATGATTAGCTATCTCTGCAATAACCCGGACTTTCAAAGTTCGGGTTATATCCATTTAGCCTCATATTAGATCATTGGAAGCGATTCTGCTATAATGTTAACCATACATATTAAAGAAATGAGGTATTTTTATGGGGAATAATCGTTCTATAGGATACATCGGAGCTTATACAAAAAAAGAGAGCAAAGGTGTCTATCGTTTTGAATTAAATTATGAAGCAAAAAAAATTGAGAATGTCGAACTGGCGGCGGAGTTAGATAATCCAACCTATGTCACGGTTAGTGAAGATAACCAAAATTTATATGCTGTCGCTAAAGAAGGAGATAGTGGTGGCGTTACTGCTTTTCGAATTAATGAAGAAGATGGAAGACTAGAAAAATTAAACAGTCAAGCAACTCCTGGATCTGCTCCTTGTCACGTTAGTGTTAATCGCGACAAAAGCTTAATCGTATCCGCTAATTATCATACAACGCAAGTAGAAGCATTTTTAACAAATGATGACGGATCATTACAACCATCAAAAGCCCAGGAACACGAAGGTAGTGGTCCCCATGAGCGTCAGGAGAAACCGCACCTTCATTATGCTGGATTTACACCAGATGAGCAGTTTGTCATTGTAGTAGATCTAGGAACAGATACGATTACGACTTATCGTCCTGTAAATGGAGAATTAAAGGAAGTGAATGTTCTAAAAACAAAGGCTGGAAGTGGTCCGCGACATATTGCCTTTCATCCAAATGGCAAGTTTGCCTATGTCATGACAGAATTAAGTAATGAGGTTATCGCTTTACGTTACGAAGAAGGTAAATTCGAAGAGGTACAATATCTTTCTGCGATCCCAGAAGATTTTACGGAAAACAGTCAAGGAAGTGCTATTCATCTATCCTCTGATGGACAATTTGTTTACGTTGGCAATCGTGGACATAATTCCATTGCTAGTTATAAGGTTAATGAAGATAATACACTTACCTTTATCGAATGGACAAGCACAGAAGGAGATTGGCCGAGAGACTTTGTACTAGATCCAACGGAGAAATTCGTCGTTGCTTCTAATCAAGAATCAGGTACATTAACATTGTTTGAACGAGATCAAGAAACTGGACAACTCTCTTTACTTCAAAAAGATGTAAAAGCACCTGAAGCAGTTTGTGTCAAATTCTTAAATGACTAATGAGGGAAGTAGTTCGATTAGGGTGACCAATCATTCATACCTGATCGAACTATTTTTTTGTTATATGGTATTTAAGGGATCTAGCAGAACAATCATGGAACGATAAAAAAGAGTAGAGGATGTTGAGGATGAAAAACAAGACAAAATCGAAAAAAACACGAATTATTATAAAGATGATAAGAGGATTTTTGATTATAGTGGGAGCATTTATCACTGCCTATGGATTAGAAGCTGTATTAATTCCTAACAGTGTATCAGATGGTGGGGTAACGGGCCTCAGTATTGTTGGATCACAGTTAATTGGCTTACCCCTTGGTATATTAATTGCAATATTAAATATTCCCTTCGTTTTTCTCGGGTATAAGCAGATAGGAAGGAGCTTCGCCATATATTCTGTCATTGGAATTGCTTCCCTTGCCATTAGTACAAGTGTGATGCACCACATACCTCCCATTATTGAAGGTGATACACTATTAGTTACTGTAATTGGTGGTATTATTATTGGATTTGGTATGGGGCTTGCCTTACGTAATGGTGGTGCCTTAGACGGAATTGATATGCTAGCAGTACTGCTTTCAAGAAAATCTCCTTTTGGAACAAGTGATCTTATCCTGTTTTTAAATTTATTCGTTTTTGTTGTTGTATCATTTGTGTTTGGTCTTACTGGAGCCTTTTTATCAGGTATAGCTTATTTTATAGCCTCTAAAGTGATACATATAGTAGAGGAGGGGCTTAGTGGCTCTAAAACCTTTAAAATTATTACGAGCAAGCCAGAATTAATGGTAGAAACTATTCGTGATCGCTTAGGGCGTAGCGCTACATTTAATTTAGTTCAAGGCGGTTATTCCAATGAAGAATTTAAAGAGATTACTTGTGTTATTAACCGATTAGAGGAAAGTAAAATAAAAGAGATTATTCAGGAAATTGATGAAAGTGCTTTTGTAATCGTATATGATGTGGCGGAAGTAAAGGGTGGAAACTTTAGGAAAATAAATATTCATTAATAGCGAATGTGGATGGAACAAATAAATAGTAAAGAAGGAATAATCCGAACCTTTCTGTCAAAATATCTCGTTTTTCGTGGCAGGGCTCTAGCTCATGCCGTTCCCATAGGTAGCTACGTATTTTGCCTACGATTAATCAGAAGATTGTTCGGATTTATTCTCCTTATTTAGCTATGTCGCTGACTTATGCGATTAATCAATGATGCGATTATTTGGATCGGTTTCTCTCATTTCTTTTTCTTCATAACGGGATACAAAACCATCACCATTACAAATGGTACAAGTATAGTGCCATTCCTCATCATCCATTAGTAGCCCGGAACCTTCACACGCTTTACATCTCATTTCTTGTGACCCCAACTATATTCATTCCCTTCTTATACTTTTTTGTATTTAATCCAATTAATCACTCCACCTTGAAGTATAAGCTCAATATGTCTTTTCGTTAAATCATGCTCTACTTCAATCATCTCATCAGTGTCTTTTATCCTTACATTTATTTTTTCTAGTTTTTTCAAGGAATCATGCACATTTTGAAATTGTAAGATCGAGCCTTTTTCGATTTTTTTATAATCCTCTTTATTAGCGAATCTTAGTGGCAGAATCCCGAAATTAATCAAATTCTGTAAATGTATTCGTGCAAAGTCTTTTACTAACACCACTTTTAGCCCTAGATATCTTGGGGCTAGTGCGGCATGCTCACGACTGGAGCCTTGCCCATAGTTAATTCCAGCAATAATTGCATGACCATGATCATCTCTAGCCTTCATAGCTCTTTCGTAATAGGTGTCATCAACAATTTCAAAAGCAAAGGTACTAATCCTTTGAATATTACTTCGATATGGAAGAACACGTGATCCTCCAGCCAAAATTTCGTCTGTGGAAATATTATCTCCCATTTTTAATAATATAGGAACCTCGAAATTGTTTTCGATCGGTGCAAAGTCAGGAATCGATGTAATGTTTGGGCCTTTCTCCAGCGAGATTTTATCATTCGAATTTGGTGGTGCTTCAAGCATTCCAGCATCAGGAAACTCTGTCGGCTCCTTTATAAGCGGGTAGTCCATTTCTAAAGTTCTCGGGTCCGTAATCACACCATGTAAAGCGGAGGCTGCTGCTGTTTCTGGACTGCATAAAAATACACTATCTTCTCTCGTACCAGATCGACCTGGAAAGTTACGCGGAGTGGTTCGTAAGCTATTACGATCCGTTGCAGGCGCTTGTCCCATTCCAATACAGCCATTACAACCTGCTTGATGCATTCTTGCTCCAGCTCCAATTAACTGGGCAATATAGCCATCTTTCACTAGTTGCTCTAACAATTGTCTGGATGTCGGATTAATATCAAGTGAAACCCCTGGAGTGATTTGCTTGTCCTTCACAATTTCAGCTGCAATTGCAAAATCTCGGTATCCAGGATTGGCAGAGGATCCTATATAAGATTGGTAAATGGGTTCTCCAGCTATTTCAGATACAGGTACCACCTTATCGGGACTAGAAGGTTTTGCAATTAATGGTACCAGTGTCGATAAGTCGATTTCATCTTCTTCATCATAAGTAGCTCCATCGTCAGCTTTTAATTCGATCCAATCTTCTTCACGTCCTTGTTGGGTTAAAAAATCTTTGATAATGTGATCAGATGGAAATACAGTAGAAGTGGCACCTAATTCTGCGCCCATATTAGCAATGACATGTCGATCCATTGCAGAAAGACTTTCTAAACCAGGTCCGTAATATTCTAAGATTTTACCAACACCACCTTTGACACTATGACGACGTAACATTTCTAGAATAACATCCTTAGCACTAACCCAATCTGGTAACTTGCCAATGAGCTTGATTCCCATAACTTTAGGCATTTTTACATGGTAAGCCTCACCTGCCATTGCCATGGCCACATCAATCCCGCCCGCACCAATAGCTAGCATTCCCATACAACCATTCGCACAGGTATGGCTGTCAGAACCAAGTAATGTTTTACCTGGCTTTGCTAAACGTTGCATATGAACGGGGTGACTAACACCATTTCCAGGTCGACTGTAATAAACACCGAACTTTTGAGCGGCACTTCTTAGGAAAAGGTGATCATCTGCATTACGGTAGTCCTCTTGGATTAGATTATGATCCACATATTGAGCAGAAGCTTCAGTTTTTACTTGATCAAGTCCCATAGCTTCAAGCTCCAGCATGACCATTGTTCCAGTAGCATCCTGTGTTAACGTCTGGTCTATTTTTAATCCAATTTCCTTACCGACTTCCATGTCACCTGATACGAGATGTGATGCTATTAATTTATGTGCAACATTCTTCGCCAATTTTCTCCCTCCTTAAATAGGTTGATAACAGTACATTTTATTTTTACTATTTCACTTTTGGGAAATATTAAACATGGAAAATAATAAAATTAAGTGAATATGTGGAAAGGTGAGGTTGTTCGAAATAGTAATTTTCATGAGGCTAGCACAAATACAAGAAAAAATAAATAATGTTGGTACATGTAGCAAGCTTTAGAGATTTTTTACAATAAAAAAGGCCACCCTTCGAGTAGGGAGGCCTTTTTCAACCAATTAAACCATTACTTTGCACATATCGTTAGTTAGAGCAACAGGGTCCTCAACTGGAAGACCTTCTATAAGCAATGCTTGGTTATATAAGATATTAGTATAGAGCTTGACTTTTTCTTTGTCTTTTTGTTGTGCATGGATTAAAGCCTGAAAAATGTCGTGCTTGTTATTAATCTCTAAAACCTTATTCGCTTCAACGTTTTGACTATCTGGCATTTGCTTCAATACTTTTTCCATTTCAATTGAAACATCACCCTCAGCTGATAAGCAAACAGGATGAGATTTTAAACGGGTGGAGAGTCGAACATCCTTTACTTTATCACCAAGTATTTCTTTCATCTCTGTAAGTAAGTCTTTATGCTCTTCTTTTTGTTTTTCTGCTTCTTTTTTTGATTCCTCGTCTTCTAAATTCAAATCACCACTAGATACAGATTTGAACTCTTTTTCTTCGTACGACATCAACATTTTAATCGCAAATTCGTCTACCTCATCTGTGAAATATAAAATCTCATAGCCTTTATCTTTGACCATTTCAGTTTGAGGGAGTTTTTCGATACGTTCATGTGATTCTCCAGTCGCATAATAAATGTGCTCTTGATCCTCTGGCATACGCTCGACATATTCTTTCAAGCTAACTAATTTGTTCTCACTAGAGGAATAGAATAGTAACAAATCTTTAAGCTTGTCCTTGTTCGCGCCAAAATCACTGTATACACCAAACTTTATTTGACGACCAAATGCATCGTAAAACTTTTCATACTTTTCACGGTCATTTTTTAACAAGCTTTGTAAGTGATTTTTAATTTTCTTTTCAATATTTTTGGCAATTAGCTTTACTTGACGATCCTGTTGTAAAATTTCACGAGAAATGTTTAATGATAAATCTTCAGAATCGACGATCCCTTTGACAAAACTAAAATAATCTGGCAATAAATCAGCACATTTATCCATAATTAATACGCTATTAGAGTATAACTCTAAACCTTTTTCAAATTCTTTAGAATAGTAGTCAAAAGGTAACTGCTCAGGGATATATAAAATCGATTGAAATCTTACCATGCCGTCTACACTTATATGGAGATGGCTTAATGGTTGGTCAAATCCGAAGTGCTTTTCTTGATAAAATGCTTCGTAATCTGCATCTGTTAACTCTTGTTTATTTTTTCGCCAGATCGGGACCATGCTGTTAACCGTTTGTTCTTCTGTCACATCTACTAATTCTTCTTCATTATCTTCTTTTGGACGTTTTTCAGTAATATCCATCTTAATCGGATAACGAATAAAATCTGAATATTTTTTTATAATAGATTGAAGACGATGCTCTTCTAAAAATTCATCGTAATTTTCCTCATCTGCGTTTTCTTTTAATTGAATAATAATTTCTGTTCCAACATCCTCTTTTTTATGTGGTTCAATTGTGTAACCATCTTCCCCGTCAGACTCCCATTTGTAGCCTTCTTCGCCATGTAAAGGACGAGTATAAACCGTTACTTTGTCTGCTACCATAAAGGAGGAGTAGAAACCGACACCGAATTGACCGATAATTTCTTGACCATCCTTCATCTCTACTTCATTTTTGAAGGCTAAGGAACCACTTTTGGCAATCGTACCTAAGTTTTCTTCTAATTCCTCTTTTGTCATACCTATTCCAGTATCCTTAACGGTTAGTGTACGCTTATCTTTATTAGGCTCGATACGAATATAGTAATCATCCTTATTAAAGGAGATACTGTCATCCGTTAATGCTTTATAATAAATTTTATCAATAGCATCACTAGCATTCGAAATTAGTTCACGTAAGAAGATTTCTTTCTGTGAATAAATGGAATGGACCATCATTTCTAAAAGTCGTTTAGACTCAGCTTGAAATTGTTTTTTCTCCATTGTTCATTTCCTCCCTTAAACGATTTATATGTAACTTAGCACTCCATACGTCAGAGTGCTAACACATAATAATTATCACAAAAGTATTGGTGTGTCAAGCATAAGAACGATTTGACTTCAAGCTACTGATCGCTTATTTTAGAAAGTATCAGAATTTTTTATCATTTATGCTATGATATAAATATGACAAACGTCCGTACAAACAAACAGGGGGGATTCGTATGGCCTTTGATTACCAAACGCCTCGATACATATATGTGATAGAGCAAATCAAAACGAAAATAAATGAAGGGGAATTAGAAGCTGGAGAACGATTACCGTCTGAAATGGAATTGGCCAAGCAGTTAAATGTTTCCCGTAACACATTAAGGGAAGCACTTAGGATTTTAGAAGAAGAAAATGTCATTATACGAAGACACGGTATTGGTACGTTTATAAACAAAAAGCCTGTTTTTTCAGGCGGGATAGAAGAGCTATTTAGTATTACAGATTTCATTAAAAGAGAAGGGAAAGAACCTGGGACAGAATTATTATTCCATGGAGCAAAACAAGCGCTTAGTGAGGATAAAATGGAATTACAGCTGAGTACAGATGAGAATGTATATCTGGTCAAACGAGTTAGAACAGCAGATAGTGAGCCACTTGTTTACTGTATTGATAAAATTCCCTTGTCCTTAGTCGGGGAAGATTTTCATTTTAATCAACAATCGATGCTTCAGTCACTACAAGAAGAAAAAGGGATAACGATCAGCTATGCAAAAGCAGAAATAAAAACAATTGGTTATCATGACGAGATTTCTAAAATATTGAATAGTGATAAAAATCAACCATTATTGATTTTGAAGCAGATCCATTACGATCTTCATGACAAACCTATATTGTATTCGATTAATTTTTTCCGATCTGATCAGGTCAGTTTTAGTGTATTTCGAAAGCGTTTATTTTAATGCCATTCCATTGGGGATGGTTTTTTTATACATTAGGAAAGCATAAAAATTTTGAAGTTCAATCAAAGTACAAGAAAAGCTAACTCATCCTCTAAAGGACGAGCGAAGTACGAAGTTTTTCTATTGTAAAGAAGACTGGAAAACTTGTCCAAAGATAGAGGGATAGGGAACACGCTCCTTATTACTATTGCTAATGTCCCATTCGGAACATTATCTAAAAATAGTTGTTGACTTGTAGGACGTCTAACCTTTATAATGATTTCGTACCCATAGAAAGGGGTTTCATTTATACAATGGAGACTATTCATATTCTACAGAGGTGAATTGACGATGTGGAATTACATCTCTTAGTATAAAAGAATGGAAGTGCATTCGCTAACGGACGTGTGAGTAGAAGTATTTTAGCGTAGAAAGTGGTAGGACGTCCAATCAATAAATAAACGAAAGGGGATAGCCACATGAACTTATTGTGGGGAATATTAGGTATAGTCGTTATATTAGGACTTGCCTTACTACTATCATCAAAAAAGAAAGCGATTAACATTCGGACAATATGCGGTGGATTAGCCATACAAATTCTATTCGCATTTATTGTATTAAAGTGGGAGGCAGGTCAATCAGCATTACAATGGTTTACTTTACGTGTACAGGATATTATTAACTATGCTAATGAGGGAATCAGTTTTCTATTTGGTTCGTTAGCAAATAGTGAAGAATTTGGTTCGATTTTTGCGTTTCATGTGCTACCAATTATTATTTTCTTTTCATCGTTAATATCTGTTCTTTATTATTTAGGTATAATGCAGTGGATCATCAAAATACTCGGTGGAGGTTTATCTAAATTATTAGGGACAAGTAAGTCTGAGTCCATGTCTGCTGCGGCTAATATTTTTGTTGGTCAAACAGAAGCACCGCTTGTTGTACGACCATTTCTAAATAAGATGACACAATCCGAATTATTTGCTGTCATGACCGGTGGATTGGCGTCGGTGGCAGGATCAGTACTTGTTGGTTATTCGCTTCTAGGAGTCCCATTAGAATATTTACTAGCAGCGAGTTTTATGGCAGCACCAGCAGGTCTTATTATGGCAAAAATAATGGTACCGGAAACAGATAAATCTGTCACAACAGACCATATAGAAATTGAAAAAGATCAAGAGTCTGTTAACGTGATTGATGCGGCGGCAAAAGGAGCATCAGACGGACTGAAATTGGCACTGAACGTTGGTGCGATGTTACTAGCCTTTATTGCACTGATCGCATTAATTAATGGTATTCTCGGTATTTTTGGTGATATTACCTTAGAAACGATTTTGGGATATGTATTTGCCCCAATCGCATTTGCAGTAGGAGTACCTTGGAGTGAAGCAGTTATCGCTGGTGGATTTATTGGACAAAAGCTTGTATTAAACGAATTTGTTGCCTATGCATCCTTTGCACCTGAAATGGCGAATCTATCTGATAAGACAAATTTAATTGTAAGTTTTGCTTTATGTGGGTTTGCAAACCTGAGCTCCATGGCTATTCTACTCGGTGGTTTAGGAGGATTAGCGCCAAATAGACGTAAAGACATTGCGAAACTCGGTATAAAAGCAGTAGCAGCTGGTATGCTAGCATCATTATTAAGTGCTGCGGTAGCAGGTATGTTTTTCTAAATGAACATTGAAAGCATTCGTATCTAGATATTTTATATTTGAAGGGAAGAAGAAATATGAGAATGGTAGACTTAATTGTGAAAAAAAGAGACGGTAAGGAATTAACTAAAGATGAAATTGATTTTATGATCAAAGGATATACAAAGGAAGAAATACCTGATTACCAAATGTCGGCAATGGCCATGGCATTATATTTTCAAGGAATGACAACAGAAGAGAGAGTTCACTTAACTATGGCAATGGTACAATCTGGAGATCAAGTCGATTTATCAGATATTCAAGGTATTAAGGTGGATAAGCATTCTACAGGTGGAGTTGGAGATACAACCACTTTAATTTTGGCACCCTTAGTAGCTTCTGTAGGTGTCCCAGTTGCAAAAATGTCTGGTAGAGGGCTTGGACATACAGGTGGAACACTTGACAAGTTAGAATCCATTGATGGTTTTCAAGTAGAATTAACTGCAGAAAGGTTCAATCAACTGGTAAATGAGCATAAGATAGCTGTAGTTGGACAAAGCGGAAACCTCACTCCTGCTGATAAAAAGCTATATGGTTTACGTGATGTAACAGCAACAGTCAATTCTATTCCATTGATTGCTAGCTCGATTATGAGTAAAAAAATTGCAGCAGGAGCAGATGCTATTGTATTAGATGTAAAAACAGGGTCAGGGGCATTTATGACTGATTTAGAAGATGCTAAAGCTTTAGCTAGGGCAATGGTTGACATTGGTAATGGAGCGGGACGAGAGACGGTTGCCGTAATTTCAGATATGAATCAGCCGCTTGGATTTGCAGTAGGTAATGCATTAGAAGTAAAAGAAGCCATCGATACCTTGCAAGGTAAAGGTCCAAAGGATTTAGAAGAATTATGCCTTACCTTAGGTAGTCAAATGGTCTATTTAGCCAAAAAGGCAAAATCCATTGAAGAAGCAAGAGAAATGTTAAAAGATGCAATTCATTCAGGTAAAGCTATTGATAAGTTGAAAACCTTTGTGAGCTCTCAGGGAGGTAATCCTTCTGTAATTGATCATCCGGAGAAACTACCTAAGGCAGAATACACGATAGAAGTGAAGGCAAAAGCTTCCGGCACGATTAATCGCATTTCTGCCGATGAAATAGGCACAGCAGCAAGTCTTCTTGGAGCTGGTCGTTTAACAAAGGATTCTCAAATTGATCTGGCTGTAGGTGTCGAGTTGCAGAAAAAATTAGGTGACAAAGTAAAAAATGGTGATACTATAGTCACCATTCATAGTAATACCCCTAATATAAATGATGTGGAAGAAAAGATTCAACAAGCCTATACAATCTCTGATAAAGCGCATTATGCTATACCATTGATATATGATATTATTCATTAATTTTTTAAGAGGTTGGACATCCTACTTCAGAAAAAGTACAATAAGAGTTGATTTGTTGATAGAATAATTTTTGCGCTATATTACTTCGAGAAAAGGAGAATACTATTGGAATCTTTTAAAAGGATATTTTTAATTGTATTAGATTCGGTTGGGATAGGTGAAGCACCAGATGCTGCCGATTTCAATGATACGGGAGCAGATACATTAGGACATATTGCGGAGCATATGGATGGATTAACTATGCCGGAAATTGGAAAACTTGGATTAAGCAATATTCGGGAAATTAAAGGTATTAGGAAGGCGTTAAAGCCTAAGGCCTACTATACCAAAATGCAAGAGGCTTCTAATGGAAAGGATACAATGACTGGTCATTGGGAAATAATGGGGTTAAAGATCGAGCAACCTTTTCAAACATTCCCGGATGGTTTTCCAGATGACTTAATAAAACAGTTAGAAAAGGAAACAGGAAGGAAAATTATAGGAAATAAACCGGCGTCTGGTACTGCTATTATTGAAGAACTAGGCGAGCATCATATGGAAACAGGAGATCTCATTGTGTATACATCTGCAGATTCTGTACTGCAAATCTGTGCCCATGAAGACATCATTCCAATAGATGAACTATATGACATTTGTGAAAAAGCTCGAGCTTTAACCATGAACGATAAGTACATGATTGGCAGGGTAATTGCACGACCATTTGTAGGTAGACCTGGTAATTTTGAACGAACTTCTAATCGTCATGATTATGCCCTAAAACCGTTTGGTAGGACAGTGATGAATGAGCTAGCTGACGGTGGTTTCGATGTTATTGCCCTCGGGAAAATCTCTGACATTTATGACGGCGAGGGTGTAACGGAATCGATTCGAACAAAAAATAATGAGGATGGAATGGAAAAATTTATTCAGTCAATGGATATGGAATTTCATGGCCTGAATTTTCTCAATCTCGTCGATTTTGATGCGAAATATGGTCATCGTCGAGATCCAAAAGGGTATGGAGAAGCTCTGGAAGCATTTGATCAGCGATTACCGGACATCATTAATAAATTGAAAGAAGATGATTTATTAATGATTACAGCTGATCATGGAAACGATCCACTACATCATGGTACAGATCATACGAGAGAATATGTCCCACTATTAGTTTTTCACCATCAAATCACAGAAGGAAAACAATTACCATTGAGAGAGACGTTTGCTGATATTGGCGCTACCATTGCAGACAATTTTGGTGTAACATTACCTTTAAACGGGAAAAGTTTCCTACACGATATTAAATAAAGGAGGATTATTCAATGCATAAGCTTCAGGAAGCAACCAAGTATTTACAGCAACAATTAGATAAGAAACCTCAAATTGGCCTTATATTGGGCTCAGGTCTAGGAATGCTAGCAGATGAAATTAAAAATCCTACAAAAATTATCTATCAAGATATTCCTGGTTTTCCCTTATCGACAGTGGAAGGTCATGCAGGACAGCTAGTAATAGGTGAATTAGAAGGGGTCCAGGTCATTGCAATGCAGGGACGTTTTCACTATTATGAAGGATATGGCTTAGATGCGGTTACTTTCCCGGTTCGGGTGATGAAAGAAATTGGTATTGAAAAATTACTAGTAACTAATGCTGCTGGTGGTGTTAATCAAAATCTTGAGCCAGGGGATTTAATGTTAATTACAGATCATATAAACAATACTGGTCAAAATCCTTTAATAGGCGAGAATGTGAAGGAACATGGTGTACGCTTCCCGGATATGTCGAGTGCTTATGATAAGAAATTGCAAACTACGGCAAGACAAGTTGCTAAACAGTTAAATTTGACTCTAAAAGAGGGTGTCTATGTTTGGAATACAGGACCAAGTTATGAAACACCAGCTGAAATAAAGATGCTTGCAACGATAGGTGGAGATGCTGTTGGTATGTCTACAGTGCCTGAGGTAACAGTAGCAAGACATGCTGGCATTCGCTGTTTAGGTATTTCCTGTATATCTAACATGGCAGCAGGGATTCTCGATCAACCGTTAACACATGAGGAAGTAATGGAGACAACTGAGAAAGTACGTGATTCCTTTTTACAATTTGTGAAACAATTAGTTCAAGAGATTGGATAACGAATAGGGGGGAACGTTTGTGGAAGAAAAATTGATAGAAGAAGCAAAAAAAGCAAGGGAAAAAGCTTATGTGCCTTATTCTAAGTTTAGCGTTGGAGCAGCATTACTTGATGCTCAAGGAAATATTTATCATGGATGTAATATTGAAAATGCAGCCTATTCCATGTGTAATTGTGGGGAGAGGACAGCATTATTTCATGCATATGCAACGGGCTCCACTGAATATAAAATGATGGCAGTTGTAGCAGATACCGATCGACCGGTTTCTCCATGTGGTGCTTGTCGCCAAGTAATGGCAGAGCTTTGTCATCCAGAAATGAAAGTGATATTAACAAACTTAGATGGAGACATACTAGAGACTACGGTACGTGACTTGCTTCCGGGTGCTTTTATAGCGGATGACATGTCCAACGTGAAATGACAAGGGAGGAATGGATCAAAATGATAGCGAATATGATTGACCATACTGCATTAAAACCAGATACACCAAAAAAAGCAATTGAAACATTATGTGAAGAAGCAAAGGCTAACGGATTTTATTCTGTTTGTGTTAATCCAACATGGGTAGCTTATGCTGCGGAATTACTCAAAGGTACTGATGTAGACGTATGTACAGTAATAGGCTTTCCTTTAGGAGCTTCTACTTCCGAGGTCAAGGCGTTTGAAACAGAAGATGCCATCAATAATGGTGCCACAGAAATAGATATGGTGCTGAACGTTGGTAAACTAAAATCAGGAGAGATTGAGGCTGTTAAAGATGATATTCAAGCAGTAGTGGATGCAACGAAAGGGCAAGCATTAGTGAAAGTGATTATTGAGACGTGTCTTTTATCTGATGAAGAAAAAGTAACAGCATGCGAACTAGCAGTTGCAGCAGGGGCTAACTATGTCAAAACATCTACTGGATTTTCGACTGGTGGTGCAACAATAGAAGATATTGCTTTAATGCGTAAAACCGTTGGTCCTAATATTGGAGTAAAAGCCTCTGGCGGTGTGCGTGATGCTAAAACTGCTCAAGCAATGGTGAAGGCTGGTGCTTCTAGAATAGGGGCAAGTGCCAGTGTTGCCATTGTAAATGGGGAAGAGTCTCAAAGTGATTACTAAATTGGAGGAAAAGGGGAGAAAGCCTTCTCCTCTATTCCTTTGCTAAATCTTTGCTCCTAATCCATTGCTTGATAATCGCATTACATTCATGATCATGCTTTGTAGGAACTTGATGTTTGGATTTATCGATATAGGCGATTTCCACATCCTTTATCACCTCTTGATACAAATGCTGATAGTGATGAATGTAAATATCCCTTGCACCATATATAAGTAATAGGGGGACATCTAATTTAGTAAGACTGTGTTTATTGCTGTAGTTCATACCAATAGCATATTGCTGTTCTAACATATCGGGATCTGTTTGCTTCATCTCTATAGCCATTTCGTTTGCAGCTTTTTTACTCGAAAAATGATTAAAAGATAATGCGCTTGCCAATAAAGACATCCATTTTTGCTTGGCAATCCATATTCCTAATTGATATTCCTTCTTTAGCAAAAAACTAGCTACTTCATAATAACCACCTATCAAAATGAGTCCTATAATTCGATTAGGATGGCTCGCTGCAAATGCTTGAGCAATAACTCCTCCATTAGAATATCCGCAAATAATGGCTTTCTCTACTTGAAGTTCGTCCAAAACTCTCTTTATGTCACTAACGAATAGTTCCATCGTTACAGGTAGAGCTTTCTCACTTTTACAATCCCCTCTAATATCTAATGTGATAATTTGATAATGATCACTCAACTTATATTGATAACGAAAGGTAAGATGTCCCATGGCAGGGGGTGGAATAAATAGAATCGTTGGACCGTTTCCTTTTACTTCATAATAAATATGTGGTTTTTCCTTAGTAAAGGGCATAATTTTTCACGTCCTATATTGCAATTTTTAATACTGATTTTTTTAGTATGGCTACTAGAAGTATCAATATACAAAGCCGATGTAAGCGGAGATTCTCAATAAAAAAAGGGACGCTCCCAATTATTTGGGAGGCCCAGCATATTATTTTTCTGTAGATAAAATCGATTCAATATCCTGTTCATCTAAATAATCTTCGTATTTTTCATGCTTTTCATTTACCCCTATATATTTCCCTTCCATATCTGCGAGTAAAAATCCTTCTAACTCCTCAACGCTACCCACCAATTCATCTGAATGGAAGAACATATCGTCATATGTTTTAGCCTCCATGCCATAAAAGTCAGACGGGCCATCAGAGGAACCATATTGCTCTACGCGCTGCCAGGAATCTTCTGCGTCGAAAAACGTAGTGTCTTCGTTGGCTATTTCATTATTAAAGTTTTGAAAATTTGGCTGTAATACTTCTTCCTCAATTGGACGATTTTTATCGATATATTTTTCTGCATGTTTGGAGCACTTCTGAGTGGTAGGCATTGCTAACAGTCTGTCTGCTGCTATTTCTTCACCACATTCGATACAAATACCATAAGTTCCTGCATCTATCGAATCAAGGGCATCTTTAATATCCTTGTATTCCTTTTCTAAATGATCATTCAAGGCAATGTCTTTTTCTCTTTCAAAAAGCTCTGTACCATGATCTCCTGGATGATTATCGTAATTAGAGAGCTCGGATACAGATTCTTTCAACAATTCTTGGTCTAAGCCAAAGTGATCCTGCAGATGATTTTCTAGCTCCTTTTTTCGATTGACCAATTCGCGTTGACAAGCATTTAATTGCGCTCGGTTTAACATCAGTTCACCTCCTGATCCTTTTTAGTATAACCGTTGCGTTTAACTCCATTAAATCAGTTATTGGCAAAGCTGTTTATACATAAAAAAATAAAAATGACAAAAAATAAAGCTGATCTTCTGTTTAACAGAAAAATCAGCTAAATCACATCAAAAGGGAAAATTCTCCAATGATAAAAATTTCACATTCTTATTATGCTCTAGTTGCTTCAAATTGGTCAATCTTATCGGCATGGCTGAGTGTAACAGCAATATCATCCCAGCCATTTAGTAACATTTCACGTTTATAATCGTCTAGGTCAAATACTGCTTCAAATCCTTGATTATCATATACTTTTTTTGCTTCTAGGTTCACGGTTAAATAATATTTGTCACTCTCAGCATTTTTAATTATTGTTTGGACTTCTTCATCTGCCAATTTAACTGGTAAGATACCATTTTTTGTGCAATTATTATAAAAAATATCTGCATAGCTTGGTGCAATAATGACACGGAATCCATAATCTTGTAGAGCCCATGGTGCATGCTCACGAGATGAGCCGCAGCCAAAGTTTTCACCAGCAACAAGGATTGAAGTGCCTTCATATTTAGGCTGATTTAAGGAGAAATCATTTCGCAACTCTCCTTTAGAGTCAAATCGCCAATTATAAAATACAAATTGGCCAAATCCTTGTCGTGAAATCCGTTTTAAAAATTGCTTAGGAATAATTTGGTCTGTATCAATATTAGCACGGTTTAATGGATAGACAAGCCCTTCATGTTTTCTAATTGGTTCCATTTTGTTACCCCCTATAAAACGAATTTAGCTTGGTGTAGCTACACTCAAGTGACGTACATCTACGAAATGACCTTTAATAGCTGCTGCTGCCGCCATTTCAGGACTAACTAAGTGGGTACGTGCACCTGTTCCTTGTCGACCTTCAAAGTTACGATTAGAAGTGGAAGCACAACGTTCACCCTCTGGTACGACATCATCGTTCATTGCCAGACACATACTACAGCCTGCGTCTCGCCATTCAAATCCAGCTTCCTTAAAGATTTGATCAATTCCTTCTGTTTCTGCTTGTGCTTTCACACTATGAGAACCAGGGACTACGATTGCTCGAACACCTGGATTTACCTTTTGTCCTTTTACAATTTCTGAAGCTTTTCTTAAATCAGCTAATCTGGAATTAGTACAGGAACCGATAAACACATGCTCAATGCTTACAGAAGAAATTGGTTCGCCTCCTTGGAGTCCCATGTATTCTAATGCACGTTTAATTTCATCTGTTTCAATAGCATTTTTTCCATCCTCTGGAGTAGGGACGGTTGCACTAACCGGAATACACATCCCAGGGTTTGTTCCCCAAGTTACTTGTGGCTCAATTTCTTCTGCATTGATTTCCACTACTTCATCATATATCGCCCCTTCGTCTGTAGCAAGAGCCTTCCATTCCTCCGCTAATTGCTCAAAGGCTTCACCGTCTGGAACATGGCGTCTCCCTCGTAAAAATTCAACTGTCGTATCATCAGGACTGATTAATCCAGCACGAGCACCGGCTTCTATAGACATGTTACATACCGTCATTCGGCCTTCCATGGACAAGTTACGCACTGCCTCGCCTGTATACTCAATAACATAGCCAGTTCCGAATTTTACACCGAATTTTCCGATAATTGCTAGGATTAAATCCTTTGCCGTAACACCTGTCCCTAATTTTCCATTCACTTTAACATTTAGTGTTTTCGGTTTTGCTTGCCAAATGGTTTGTGTGGCTAGGACATGCTCGACCTCACTAGTACCAATACCAAAAGCCAAAGCACCAAATGCACCATGTGTAGAAGTATGGCTATCTCCACATACGATCGTTTTACCTGGTTGGGTTAAACCCAATTCAGGACCAATAACATGGACGATCCCTTGATCAGGATGATGAATATCCGCTAAAGGTACGCCAAATTCGTCACAGTTTGTTTTAAGTGTTTCCATTTGTGTCTTGGAAACTTCGTCTTTTATCACATTGCGATGAATGGTCGGTACATTATGGTCCATTGTCGCAAATGTTAAATCTGGACGGCGAACTTTTCGATTATTAATACGAAGACCCTCAAATGCCTGTGGAGAGGTTACCTCGTGGACTAGATGTAAATCGATATATAATAGATCCGGTTTACCTTCTTCGTGATGTACGACATGTTTCTCCCAAATCTTTTCAATAATCGTCTTTGGATTCCTCATCAATTTCACTCCTTTTTATATTTTTGTTTTCCTTTTTGTAGAAAAATATCGGCGCATGCTATGGATAAATAGTCGACGCCGAAAAATTTTCCTTATTCAATGGTTTCAACAATTAATTGAGTCATTTCATTTGTATTTACAAGCTCTCCATTTTTATTATATAGGTCTGCTGTATGATAATTTTGGTTTAACACTTGTTCAACTGCGTCTTCAATGGTTTGTGCTTCTTCATTCATTTGAAAGGAATATCGAAGCATCATCGCTGCTGATAGGATCATGGCAATAGGGTTAGCAATCCCTTTGCCTGCAATATCAGGAGCAGATCCATGTGCTGGTTCATATAGTCCAACCCCGTCTTCAGCCAAACTAGCAGAAGGGAGCATACCGAGAGAGCCTGTTAGGACAGAAGCCTCATCACTTAATATATCACCAAACATATTCTCTGTAACAATGACATCAAATTGTGTTGGATTGGTGATTAGCTTCATTGCTGCTGCATCCACTAAAACATGCTCAACTGTGACATCAGGATATTGTGCTTTCTTTTCTTCCACAATTTCTCTCCATAGTTTACTAGATTCCAGCACATTTGCTTTATCTACAGATGTAAGATGTTTCTTTCTTAATTGAGCACTTTGAAAGGCTTTATCTACAATTCTTTCGATTTCTTTACGTGTATATGTTAAGGTGTCTACTACAGCGTTACCGTTATCTTGCCTTTCACTTGGTCTCCCAAAATATAATCCACCAGTAAGCTCCCGAACAATTAATAGGTCACTACCATTTATAATATCAGGACGAAGGGGAGAGGCGTGTAATAATTTATCAAATCCCTTCACTGGTCTAAGATTGGCATATAAATCAAGTGCCTTTCTAATCCCAAGCAACCCGCGTTCTGGTCTTAGATCAGAGGGATTATTATCCCATTTTGGTCCACCAACTGCCCCAAGCAAAACTGCATCTGCCTTTTTACAAGCTTCAACTGTTTCATCAGGTAGGGGAGTGCCATGATTATCGATAGCAATACCACCGATATCATGAGAAGAAAATTCAAATTCTTTTCCAAATTTTTTGCTAATTGCTTCTAATACGTCCTTTGCAGCATAGATTACCTCTGCTCCAATTCCATCACCAGGAAGCAATACAATTTTATTAGCCACTTGTTCTACCCCCTATGAACTATCCTAGATTGCTTTTACTTGATAGATTGCTCTATTGACACCATTCAAATATGCTTGAACAGCTGCTTCTAATACATCTTGTGCAGAACCACGTCCACTTACTGCTATACCATCTACGGTTAGGCTAACGTGGACTTCTGCCAAGGCATCTCTTCCTTTACCAATTGAGTTCAATTGAAAATCGGTTAGTTGAGTATCCTCATAAATGATTTTGTCTAATGTGTTATAAAGCGCTTCGACGCTACCTTGCCCGGTATCTGAATCCGTTAGTTGTTGATCATTTTTAGGTGTATTTAATGTTACAGTAGCATTTGGCTTATCAGAAGAACCATATTGTACCTTAAAATCTACTAATGTATATCTTTTAACATTAGATGTATCTGTTTGAATATCTGTTAGGATGGCAAATAGGTCATCATCTGTTACTTCCTTTTTTCGGTCTGTTAATGATTTAAAGGCAACAAATGCTTCTTTCAGCTTATCATCGGATAGAGTGAAGCCAAGCTGCTTAATTTTATCTGTAAAGGCATGTCGCCCAGAGTGTTTCCCTAACACAAGGTTGTTGGATTGGACACCAACTAATTCTGGTGTGATAATTTCATATGTTTGCGCATTTTTCAAGACACCATCTTGATGAATACCTGATTCATGAGCAAAAGCATTACGTCCAACAATCGCTTTATTACCTGGCACTGTCATACCTGTAAATTTGCTTACCATGTCGCTTGTACGTTTAATTTCTTTTAACACTAAATTAGTATGATAAGGATAATAATCATTTCGAATATTTAATGCAACACCAAATTCTTCTAAAGAAGCATTCCCAGCACGTTCCCCGATTCCATTAATCGTTCCTTCTACCTGTGTTGCACCATTTTCTACTGCAGCAAAGGAATTTGCAAGTGCCATTCCAAGGTCATCATGACAGTGGCAGGATAGATCTGCTTTGTCGATATTTGGGACATTTTCTTTCATGTAACGAAACATCGCCCCATATTCACGAGGCATTGTATAGCCAACCGTGTCTGGTAAATTAATGACTGTAGCACCAGCATCAATAACTTTTTCAATAATTTTTGCTAAAAAATCTAGGTCTGAACGTGAAGCATCCTCAGCCGACCATTCAACATGATCGAAGAATTGTTTTCCGTATTTCACCATTTCGACAGCGGTATCGATTACTTCATCAGGAGTCTTTTTTAATTTATATTCCATATGAATAGGGGAGGTGGCAATAAAAACGTGAAGTCTAGGATTGGCAGCATTTTTCAATGCTTCTCTACATGCGTCAATATCTGACTTAACAGCACGAGCTAATCCTGCTACAGATACGTTTTTAACAGATTCGGCAATCTGTTTGACTGAGTCAAAATCACCTTGGGAGGAAGCAGGAAATCCTGCTTCCATCACATCTACTCCAAGGCGTTCTAATTGCTTGGCAAGCTCTAGTTTCTCTAGCTGATTAAGATTGACACCAGGCGATTGTTCACCATCGCGAAGTGTTGTATCAAAAATCTTAATTTGCGTCATTAGAGACCACTTCCTTTTTATTAATCGCCTTTTGCTTTACAAATGGCATTAATTCACGTAGCTCTCTACCTACTTTCTCAATTGTATGTTCACTTTCCGCTCGCTTAATTGCTGTATAACGAGGGCGGTTTGCTTGGTTTTCTAAAATCCAGCCTTGAGCAAATTTACCTGTTTGAATATCTGATAATACTTCTTTCATACGTGCTTTCGTACCTTCATCTACAACACGTGGACCTGACATGAAATCTCCCCATTCAGCAGTGTCAGAAATAGAGTGACGCATGTTTTCTAATCCACCTTCATACATAAGGTCAACGATTAATTTTAACTCATGTAAACATTCAAAATAAGCGACTTCTGGTTGGTATCCAGCTTCTACTAATGTTTCGAAACCTGCTTTAACCAATGCGGAAGTTCCGCCACAAAGTACCGCTTGCTCACCAAATAGATCTGTTTCTGTTTCTTCCTGGAATGAAGTTTCTAGAATACCAGCGCGACCAGCACCAATGCCTTTAGCATATGCTAACGCAACGTTTTTAGCTTGACCAGTAGCATCCTGGAAAATTCCATAAAGTGCAGGAACACCAGCACCTTCTTCGTAAGTTCTACGTACTAAATGACCAGGTCCTTTAGGTGCTACTAAGAATACATCCACATCACTCGGTGGAACGATTTGATTAAAGTGAATATTAAATCCATGGGCAAATACTAGTGCATTACCAGCTTCTAAGTTTGGTTCAATACTTTCTTTATAAATAGAAGGTTGGTTTTCATCAGGAAGTAGAATCATAATCACATCTGCCTCTTTTGAAGCTTCTGCTACTGTTTTAACTTCTACACCATCTTCCACTGCTTTATCCCAAGACTTACCTTTTCTAAGTCCTACTACTACATTAAATCCACTTTCTTTTAGGTTCAAAGCATGGGCATGACCTTGAGAACCATAGCCAATGATCGCGATTTTTTTAGATTGTAATACCTCTTCGTTAATATTGTTGTTATAAAGTACTTTTGTCATGAAAATTACATCCTCTCAATTTGATTTATTTTTTTATATAATAATTTTTATATTATTACTATCCTAATAGGGATTGCACAGTACCATCCTGTATGTTTGGTTGTTGACCACGAACAAAAGCGGTTAAGCCTGTTCTGGCTAGTTCTTTGATTCCATATGGACGTAGGAGCTCAATTAAAGCTTCTACCTTATCCGGTTTCCCTGTTACTTGGATCGATAGACTGTCTTTACTTACATCAATTATGGATGCGCGGAATGGTTCAATAATACCTTGAATTTCCGCACGCAACTGGCTGTTACTAACGATTTTAATGAGGGCAAGCTCGCGAGCAACAATGGCCTTATCGGTAATATCAGACACTTTAATGACATCAATTTGCTTATTTAATTGTTTCGTCACCTGCTCTAGCTTTTGAAAATCCTCTACATCTACAACAAATGTCATTTTGGACATTCCTTCTGTTTCCGTTCTTCCAACAGATATGCTTTCAATATTAAATTGACGTCGTTGTAGAAGACTTGTTACACGATTTAATACACCACTGCGATTTCTGACGGTTGCTGTTATGATTCGTTTCATGGTTTCACCCCAATCATTTCGTTTAATCCTTTGCCTGTAGGAATCATAGGAAAAACATTTTCTTGCTGAATGACACGTGCATCCACTACTACAGGACCTTCATAATCGAATATTTCAGGCAATGCATTTAAAAATTCTTCTTGTGTTGTTAGTTTCATCCCTTTGATATTATAGGATTCTGCTAATTTAACAAAATCTGGTTGAATATTGAAGATGGACTCCGAATAACGTTCAGAGTAAAAAGCTTCCTGCCATTGTCTTACCATTCCTAATGCTTGATTATTTACAATGATTACTTTAACAGGTAAACCACGTTCCTGAAGGATAGAAAGCTCTTGCAAGGTCATTTGAAAACCACCATCACCTACAATGGCTACAACCGTATCATTCGGCTTGGCTAATTGAGCTCCAATTGCGGATGGAAAGCCAAAGCCCATTGTTCCAAGTCCACCAGATGATACCCAACGGTCAGGTGTATTGAATTTATAATATTGAGCAGTCCACATTTGATGTTGCCCAACATCAGTTGTAACGATGGCTTTTCCATCAGTTGCTTCATGGATTTTCTTAATGACCCATTGGCCATTCATTTCTGTTTCAAGGTTGTTGTACCATAATGGATAATTTTCCAAGTTTTCGTGAATTCTTACTAACCAATTCTCGTGCTCTGGTTTCTCGATGGCGTGCTCCAATAATTTTTTTAACGCTTCTTTTGCATCTCCAACGATAGGAATCTGTGTTGGTACATTCTTACCAATTTCAACAGGATCAATATCAATATGAGCAATTGTTGCATTTGGTGCAAAAGAGGCTAAATTTCCTGTTAGACGATCATCAAATCTTGCACCAATATTAATTAATAGATCACATTCATATAGAGCAGTATTTGCTGTGTATGTTCCATGCATTCCAGCCATCCCGATAAATAATGGGTGATCACCAGGGAAAGCTCCCAAACCCAATAGGGTAGAAGTAACTGGTAGGGAATAGCTTTCAGCAAATTCCTTTATTTCCCTAGATGCTTTGGCAAATAGTACTCCTGCTCCAGTTAAAATAATCGGTTTTTTTGCTTTTCCAATTGCTTCTGCTAATTTTTTGATTTGGAGTGGGTTCGGTTTGGTTGTTGGTTGATATCCAGGCAAATCTAATTCCACATCTAATGTAATATTATCCGAAATGACGTTAGCAGAAATGTCTTTTGGTATATCGATTAGAACAGGTCCTTGTCTACCAGTTGTCGCAATATGAAAAGCTTCTTTTACGATTCTAGGTAGATCAGCAATATCCCTTACCTGATAATTATGTTTCGTTATAGGAGTTGTAATGCCCATTACATCTGCCTCTTGAAAAGCATCCGTTCCGATAACTCCTTGAGCTACTTGCCCTGTAATTACAACAAGTGGGAGGGAGTCAATCATCGCATCCGCAATACCGGTGACTAGGTTAGTAGCCCCGGGTCCTGAAGTTGCAATGACAACTCCTGGTTTTCCGGAAACACGTGCATAACCTTCAGCAGCATGGATGGACCCTTGTTCATGTCTTGCTAAAATTTGATGAAAACTTCCCTTTGCTTTATATAGGGCATCAAAGATAGGTAAAACGGCACCTCCTGGATAACCGAATAAAGTATCTACACCCTCGTTAATTAATGATTCCACGAGTAGATCGGCACCTGTTTTTGGCTCATTAGTTATTTTTGCCTCTTCTGCATGGCTTTGTGTTCTTTCCATTTTAATCCCTCCTATAAATTACCTTGAATCGCATAATTCATCATCATAACATCAAACGAAAGTATATTAAAAAAAGGCCTATTTCTATCTTGTTCATTGCTAAAATTACTAACAAATAAACAAGGGAGAAAAGGCCTTCTTTTCACGGTACCACCCTGCTTCACAATATTCTTACAAATATTGCCTTATGAAGCTAAATAAATAGCTTCATTTTGGTAACAGGTGCGTTCACACCTGGCTAAACCTACTAAGCTCCATACTTTTCAGTTTAACACTCAGGGATGAGTAGTCAGTGTAGGGTGTATTACCAAGCTTCCAGCAACCTTGGCTCTCTAGAAATACAATTTCCTTCACTTTTATTCCCTTCATCGTTTTCTATATGATAATCATTATCTTCTATACTATACGAAACATACTATCCTGTCCATGGATTTTTGTATAAAAAGTACATTTGATAAATATCTGATTGACGACAATAATACAACCATTTGAGCGTTTGGTCAACCGTTTTTTAATAATTTTCTGACTTTTCAAAATTAACACTCTGATAGTAAGCGATTACAATCCATTATTCATCACAAATTCTACTATGAAATTTTTTTGCCTATTTTTTAATCAAAACAATACAAGATATGAAAACAGAAAAATAATTGCAGAATGAAAACAAACGAGGATATAGCTTGGGTATGATCTGTTCTTCCATTATAATGAAAGGGAGGAGGGGGCTATAAATGGCATTATGTATTATTCCTTGTGGAAAAAGAAAAATTTGGGATAATCATCCGAACCTAGGGGCAATAATGGCAGAGAATGCTTATATCGGAACATTTCACAATTTATGTATGCGTTATGCAAAGAGACATTTTGACTGCTGGGTAACGCTCTCTGCTAAACATGGTTTCTTATTACCAACAGATATGGTTCCAGGTAATTATGATTTAACATTTCACCCTAATCATAGAAGTGTGGTAAGTGTGGATACGCTTAAAGAACAACTGAAGAGGAAAGGTTTAGAAAATTATCAACATATCGTTGTATTGACCGGTAAGAAATATCAGCCAATCATCAACCAGGCTTTTTCTTATGCCAACAAGATAGAATTTCCACTATTGGGAACAAGAGGAATAGGGGAGATGCAAAAATTATTAAAGGACAGTCTAGATAATAAACAAATTTTGCATACAGAAATGGAGTGATGAAATGAAAGCATATGTAGTGAAAAATGGTAGCTATCAATTTATTTCAGTTAACAATCCAAGACTTGGAAATAAACAAATTAAAATTAAACTAACAAGTGCTGGACTTAATCATCGAGATTTAATGATCAAAGAAAGGTTTGCCAATAACACAGATGCTTACATATTGGGCTCTGATGGGGCAGGCATCGTGGATCAGATTGGGACAGAAGTTACACGATTTCAGGTTGGCGATGAAGTAATGATTAATCCAAGCTTAAATTGGTATGAAAAGAGTGCAGCCCCACCCGCAGAATTTGAAATCGTTGGAGCTCCTTTTTCTGGTACTTTTGCAGAATATATTATCATCTCTGAAGATTTCGCAGAGCCTAAGCCTAACTATTTAACATGGGAAGAAGCGGGGGTACTATGTCTTTCAGGTATAACAGGATTTCGAGCGTTGTTTACCCAAGGTGAAATAAAACCAGGACAAACGCTGTTTATCCCAGGTGTTGGGAGTGGGGTAAATTCCTTTATTATTCAATTAGCAAAAGCAATAGGTGCAAGAGTGATTACGACTTCACGGGATAAAAATAAGTTGAAGGAAGCGGAAGTACTAGGCTTTGATCGTGCTTTGTTAACCGATGATGATTGGGAGAAATTACTCGAGAAGGAAGAGATAGATCTTGTGATAGAAAGTATTGGTGGCGCAACCTTTAATCGTTCATTAAACGTACTTAAGAAAGGTGGACGTATCGTAACATTCGGATCTTCAACGGAAGATAAAATGACTTTAAATTTGCGTGAATTTTTTTATGGTCAATACCAATTAATTGGTTCCACGATGGGTTCTAGGGATGAATTAAGAGAAATGCTAAATTTTATCGAAAAGCATCAGATTAGACCATTATTGGATAAGTCATTTCCTTTTAAAGAAATCGATCAAGCATTTGCTTATTTAGATAAGCAGAAGCAGCTTGGTAAAATTGCGATTACATTTGAGTAACAATTCTTAGGATAACCCTCCCCAAAAGTAACGGAAGGGGAGGGTTATCCTTTTGGTTTAAAGAAGATAGCACCGATCATACCAAAAATAATAGCAGCAGAAATACCAGCACTTGTCACTTCAAACATTCCTGTAACGACCCCAATAATTCCATGCTTCTCTACCTCTTCTAATGCTCCATGAACTAATGAATTACCAAAGCTTGTGATAGGGACTGTCGCACCAGCTCCTGCAAAATCAATTAAAGGTTCATAAAGACCAAAACCATCTAAAATGGCTCCAGCTACTACTAATAAGCTTAATGTATGACCAGGTGTTAATTTAGCAACATCAAATAATAATTGACCAATCACACATATAAGACCTCCAACAATAAATGACCAGAGAAATACCATGCTTAATGATCACCTCTACTTTCCATCATGAAGTTTTTCTTAACCATCAGTTGGATAATGCTCTAACTGATGGCATTCTGTTTCTAATTATTTTCAATGGATACAGCATGTGCAATACACGGGATTGACTGTTTTTGTTGTACAGTTAGCGGAGATAAGAGTGCACCAGTCGCCACTACTAAGATGCGATTGCACTCTTTATTCCTTAACTTTTTCAAGAAATGGCCGTAGGTGACGATCGCAGAGCATGCAGGTCCACTTGCTCCAGCAAAAACTGGCTGATCCTTATTATATATAGTTAATCCGCAATCAATGAATTTTTCCTCTACTACTTGAAAGTTATTTTCCTTCAATAAGTCTAGGCACACCCGTCTGCCGATTTTTGCTAAGTCCCCTGTTAAAATGTAATCATAGTAATTGATATCTATATTTCGATCCTGTAAGTGTTGAGAAATGGTATCGAAGGCCGCAGGAGCCATGGCTCCCCCCATATTAAATGGATCTGTTAAGCCTTTGTCTACAACCTTGCCAATTGTGGCAGACGTAATTTTTGGTCCTTCACCTTTACTTGCTACAATGGCCACACCAGCACCTGTAACCGTCCATTGGGAAGTATCTGGTTTTTGAGAACCATATTCGGTAGGATAGCGAAATTGCTTTTCTACTGCAGAATTGTGACTAGCAGCGCCTGTTAAAACCTTTTCCGCATATCCTCCACTAGTTAGTAGTGCGGATAGTGCCAAACCTTCCATTGAGGTTGCACATGCACTAAACAAGCCTATATAAGGTATTTCTAAAGACCTCGCTGCAAAGCTAGTCGGAGTAATTTGGTTAATCAAATCACCATGGAGAAAAAAATGAATATCCGATGTTTTCAAATTTGCTTTTTTTAAGGCAATATCACTGGCTTCTTCGATTAAGAGACGGTGTGCTTGTTCAAAGGATTTTTCTTTCATCCATTGATCACTAAAAAAGGAATCAAAATCCTTGTTAATATTACCTTGCTTTTCAAATGGGCCTCCCACTGTACCATTTGAAATAATGGTGGCAGGGTTTTGAAAATTCCAAGTTGCTTTACCTTGTAACATTTAAGACCCTCCCAAATAAGAAAAAATTGTTTTAATCAGTGCGACAAGGAAGGCGGAGAATACTCCGAACAGAATAACAGAACCTGCAAGTTTAAACATATTACCTCCGACACCTTGCACGAATCCTTCTGTTCGGTGCTCGATAGCTGCCGAGATGACAGCATTACCAAATCCTGTAACAGGTACAGCCGTCCCTGCCCCTGCAAATTGAGCAATACGATCATAAACCCCAAAGCCAGTCAACAACATCGTTATAAAAATTAATGTAGCGGTTGTTGGGTTTCCAACTGTTTGCTCAGTGAAGTCAAAGTAATACATGTAAAAGGTGGAAATTGCTTGTCCGATAACACAGATGAGACCACCAATCAGAAAAGCTTTTAAACAATTTTTAAAAATAGGTCGCTTTGGTTCTGCATTCTTTTCCTGTGATTGATAAATAGGGTCATTACTCATTTTTTCACCACCATTATGCTTTATCCTTTATTAATTTTTTCCATTTTTTTAGCTTTTTTTTCAGTTTCTCTTTATCCTTCATACCATTTTCCTGTGTTTTAGAGATTTCGATAAAAAACTTTTGATCAGATGTCACGTTTACTTTTTTTTCTTTTAATTTATCCTGTATTTGCTTTTGGATTTTTTTAGCAATGTCTTGTTCCTTTCCTTGGCGTAGGCTCTTCACCTCTATGGCAATAAAGAGATCTTTTTCAAGGGAAACGGCCTTATATTGATGAATGACATCTGCATTTTCATCAAGAACTTGTTGAGCAACAGGAGGAATTTCATATGGTTGTAATTGATCGGATGTAGACAATTGTTTGGTTTCATCCATGTTGGTATCGTTCTGTTCTGTATGCTGATCATTAGTATTACAGCTCACAAATAAAGGACTTACTAAGACTAGGATTATGAGAAATTTAACATAATGCATTAGCTTACTTCCTTCCAATCCAAAATAGTTATGGCAAGATTTTTAACTCTTCAATATCTTGCAATAATTTGATAAAAATATGCATTATTTTTTGATGAGAAAAACTTTAATAATGTGAATAGATATGAAATAATCCAATTTTTGCAAATAAAATGAAACTTTTTAACAACGAAATTCGTCAATATATGTAGGAAAATTTGGGGGAGGGGTGACGAAGTGAAGAAGAAACCTCTAATCGTCATTATTTTATTTATTGCTATTGGATTGATCATTACGATTTTTTTGATAAGAGGCTCCGAGGCATCATTAGTAGAAACGGTACAAATAAAAGAACAATATCAGGATTTTATTATACATATTCGAGTGGAAGATACGGAGGATGGATTTCAAGTGCTGAGATCATTGGAATATATCGGAGATGAAATGGTCGAAATTAAGCACCGTACCCCATTAACACAAATTACAATAGATAAGGACAATGCTGTCTTCACAGGAAGCCATCGCAACATGGTGTTAAGGCCAGGAAATCAATATAATCCATTAGAACCCTTACACTTAGAAAATTTGGAAAAAGGAAGCCATCGACTGTATATTCACACCCAGTTTATGATGGAAGGAAAATGGATTAATATCAAAACAGAAAAAGAGATCCTATTTGAATAAATGGGATCTCTTTTTAATTAACTTTACCTATCATCGCCATATTTTAAGATCTTTATTTGATCATTTTCAAAACCAATTATTAAGGGATAGTCATGAGTTTCTTTCTTCTCATTATATGATTTATCTCTTGTAGTGATTTCTAATTTTGCCACAATTTTCAATTGTTCTTCATTTCGGTCTTCTATAAGTACTTCATTTACATTTAATTTAACAATAGATGAGAATGCTTCCCTAAATTTCGTGTAAGTTACTTTGGATTGTAAATCACTATCAAGTAACGTATAGGCATTAATATAATCTCTAAGGTTAATACTATCGAAGAAATACTCCGTAATATACTTGGCATCCTCTTTAAATTTTTCTTGATTGATCGTAGCAGTAGTTGGCATTTGGTAATCTAATTTCTCCTCATCCACGGATTCAGTCCAATCTTTTAATTGCTTAAAAACGTTATTCATCGGAATACTGAAACCAATATCTGTGTCATCTATTCCGGCAGAATTAATTCCAATCACCTTACCGTTTTTTCGGAGAATCAATGGCCCACCACTATTGCCATGAGTAATATTAGCTGAGATTTGATAGACATGGTCATACTGAAACTGCTCAATTGTAAAAGATCGGTCAGTCCCAACAATTAATCCAAGCGATACAGTATTCTGAATTCCTACTGGACTCCCAATTGCAATGATCTCATCACCAATTTCAGCTTGATAATCTTCTGCATATGGTAGTGGATCTAGATATTTTAGCTCAGGAACACGGATGATGGCAATATCTTCTTTTTCTCCAATGGCTACTAAGGCCGCGGGGTATTTTTGCGTATTAGAGAGACTTACGATAATACTATCGGCATCTTCTACAACATGTGCATTTGTTACGATATCCCCTTTAGAATTAAAGATGAATCCTGAGCCTGTTTTCTGACTCACACCACTATTCGTTTGGATTTGTACAATTGCTTTTTGAGCATTATGAATAATGGATTTTAGATTAGTGTGGTTATTTTCACTAGAAACATTTGTTACTAAATTATTTTCTACTTGTAAAGGTTCTCCATTGCGATTAATAATCCAGAATACTGCTACTGCAATCGTAGTTAGTAAGATGAGGAAGGATATTATTAAAGTTAATCGATTTGTTTTATTTTTCATAGTGTTCCTCCAAGGTTAGTTAAGATACCATGTTATCTCTTCGATTTTTAGAGAAAGCTTGTCTTTTAAATACTGTTTCTCAATATCGAAATGGCTGAATTCAAACTGACCAATTTCTTGTGGATACAAGGTGTCTGGAATCAAAAAAACTTCATTGGATAATATTTTTTTCTCGTCTTCTGAGTAAAGAGAATACGCTACTTTTATAGAGTGAATAGGTATGGTTGCAACACTTTTCAACTCGCCTTTGATCATTACCTTTTCTCCTTGTATGTCAATAGTTGAATCTATTTCTTTTAGTGCATTATTCTGGTTTAATTCTTTCTCCTCCTCTACCAAGCTCATCGCTTGTTCTAACCTTTCTTGTTGTGCTGTTTCAAATACAGTTTTTTCTTTATTAATCGTAGTCTTTAAGCTTTCTAATTGCTTAGAAGAATCTACATACGTTAAAGTGTCATCGATTAATGATATAGCCTGATTAAATTGTTTTTCCTTTAGTAATAAAGTTGCTTTTTGGTACGTTATAGAGGATAGGTTTTGGCGAGCGGTTTCTGCTAATTGTTTGGCCCGATCATGCTCCATACCATCCACTTTCCAAATAATTGCTTTCAAATCCTCCATATCTGGATCATTACTTAAATGATAAGCAATTTGTTGAGTCATCGTATCTGTCCTTAGATCATTCGTTTTAGTTGTTAATTGATCTACTAAACTACCAGTATAATTTCTCATGACATTTTCCGTTTGTTTTAATAAGGTTAAAGATTGGTCATATTTATTGTCTTGATTGAATTGTTCTACTTGTTTAAAATTATCCTGAATAATGGAAACCTTGTTAAAAAATTGAAGTGCAGTTTTTGCTGCAGGGAAATTATCCTTCACTTGGATGGATTCTTCTAATAATTGGCTTGCTTGCTCGTAGTCTCCAATTAAAGCCATCTCTTCCGCTTGTGTAAATAAGGATTTAGCCTTACCTTCGTTATATTGATAAAAAGCAAAGAGCGCTAATAAAAAACAACAGCATAAAGAAGTGACCAATATAGGAATAAAAATCAATCTTTTGGCTATTTTTCGCTTGGGAGCACGATCAAGTAAATCATGGGGAAGAGATTCTCCACAACTTGCACAATAATTTTCGTCTTGTTGTACTTTCTTTCCACAATATGGACAAAATGCCATGGGAATCGCTCACTTTCTGTAATATCTAGCTATATTATATCATGAATAGACGAATACTAATATTCGCCCGTATGGTTAGTTGACGAAATGTTCACTTGTTAATTATAAAATATTCGGTATAATATAGGAAAGAAATGAACGAAATAAGGAGTGTTAAGCATGGGTGAAATTTTTGGTATAGTCTCTATAATATTACTTATTGCATTGATGGGCTTTAGTATTTTCGACCGTGTATAATGGTAGAGGAGGTAACTACTTTCTATTTGGGGGAGTAGTTATTTTTTTGTTCCATGATTGAAAAAAATGAAAAATGTCGAAAAAAATGGAAATGTGGATTTTTCTATCATGAATTTTATCCTTCTTTGTCTATTTTTGCGCTTATCTTTACAATTGTTCTAATTTTTGGGATAATCAAAATCGCTTAACGTTTTCTGTAAGGAGCTAAAAAATAATGGATAATGGTTTGGGGGTAACACGGTACTATGTCTAATCAATCCTTAATGTACAAAATTGAAAGACTTAGAAAGCAAATGACCGATGTTGCTCTAAAAAAAGGGATAACAAGCGAGGAATCGTTAGGAATAAGTCAGGAACTTGATCAGTTATTAAATATTTATGAAAGTAAAAAACAAAAGAAAGCTGCAGACGAAAACGACAGGAATGAAAATAAGTGAAAGAAAGGAATCATACCTTGTATAAGGCACATACCTTTCTTTCACTTGTGACTTAATATTTAAGTTCTTTCATTAGCTTTATTAAAAATCTATTAAAAATTGCTCTAATCTATTTAAACCTTTTTTTAGTGTATCCAAATCATAGGCATAGGATAATCTTAAATATCCTTCCCCATATTTTGAAAAGGCACTTCCAGGAACGAGTGCTAATCTCTCTTTTTCCACGAGCTCTAGAGCGATCTCTAATGAAGACTTAGAACTCGATGATAGAGGAATAAAATAATAAAATCCTCCGTCGGGTAAATAAGTAGAAATACCCATTTCCACTAACCTCTTATAGACAAAATCTCTTCTTTCTCGGTATGCATCACGCATAACTTCTGCATCATTTTTGCCATTTGTTAATGCTTCTAAGGCGGCATATTGGCTAACTGATGTTGCGCACGAAACATAGTATTGATGGACCTTTAGGATATGTTGAATTAACCAAGCAGGACCTAAAATATAACCAATACGAAAACCTGTCATGGAATGTGATTTAGATACTCCGTTAATTATAATTGTTTTATCCTTGATTTTCCTACATCTTCCAATCGAGAAATGATCCTTTTCGTAAATTAATTCACTATAGATTTCATCTGCAATAAGGAATATGTCTTTATCATCGAGTAATGAAGCTATAGCCTTCAGTTCTTCTTCAGACAAAGTTACACCAGTAGGATTAGACGGATAGGGTATTAATATTGCTTTTGTTCTGCTAGTGATCATAGGCTCGATCAATTCAGCTGTTAATTTAAACTTACTTTGTCGTGTATCTACATAAACTGCCTTGGCACCATTAAGTGTGATCAACGGTTCATATCCTGGGTAAACTGGTCCAGGCAAGATAACCTCATCTCCTTGATCCAGAATCGTTTTTAGTGTGGCGGCAATCGCTTCTGATGCTCCCACCGTAACTAAAATCTCCTCTTCTGGGTGATAATCAAGTTGATATCTTTCTTTAACATAGTTAGATATTGCAGTTCTGAGAGATAATATTCCCGCATTATGGGTATATGTTGTATGATTACGATGTATGGCCTCTATCGTCATTTTTTTAATATGCTCGGGTGTAGGAAAATCTGGTTGCCCGATTGTCAAAGATACCATATTATCATAGTCATTAACTAGATTAAAAAATTTTCTTATACCTGAGATTTCTATTGACTTTACCTCATTGTTGATTCTATGTTCCATTTCCAAACCTCCATAGATTCGATCATTCCTTATATAAAAATAATAATTTGGAAATAATGCGAATAGTATTGTCTGATATTTTATCATAAATGAAAGAGGAGAGAAAAAATGTGGGAAACTATTTGGAATCAATTTGTTCGTATAAGTGATTTTATTTTTTTAACAATGAGAAAGGAATTATTCATTTTCTTAACTGTATTTTTATTTATTCTCATTATCTATCTAGTTATCAAACCTATTATACGATTATTAATCGCGCTAGAATGGGAATTGTTCCTTTCCTTTTTTATTGCGATTATTCTAAGTGTCTTCATCTTGCAAAGACTTCCAGTTATGATAGAAAAGGAGTACTTGATATATACAATTGTTGCTTTCTCCATCTATATAGCAATTCGCAGAAGTGTGGCTTTACTTAAAAAAGACTAAATATAGGAATTCTTACGTTGTGCCAATTTCTTTAGTGACAAGGTCAACAAAAAGATAGCATCATTAACTCATACACACCTAGGAGTAGGGCTTACTATGCTGGAAAAGATGAGTTTCTGCTGACCAATTACCTTCCTATTATTTCTTATGAAAGAAACGTGAATGGTTGGATATAGGAGAACGATGGAATGCAGAGGTAGGTTTAACCTTATTTTTAGGAATTTTCCTGTTTATATAATGTGCTAAAATATTTTTAGCTTTATTTAAAGAAAGATTCGGTCTTGGATTACGATAGGATTCATCTAGTTTACCTAAATGTTCAAGTTGTTTCATATCCTCCTTGGAAGGAGGTAAGTGAAAGTAGTAATCCCCAACTTTTATAAGCATGACGGAATGTTGTTTACTATTTTTTGGGTTATTCGAAAAATGTAAGCCTACTTTTACGGCTTTTTGTTCCTTTAAAAGCTTATTCATTGTTTCCTTTTTCAGTTGATATAAGAAGGAAGGATCGATCGCAGTTTTCGCATGACGATTAACAACGAAGAGGGCTTGTCCTATCTGCTCAGTATGATTTGTCATCATTAGTTCACTTCCTTTCATCAAGTAAAAAGTAGAAGCACAATGTGCTTCTACCAATACTTTAATTCATTGCTTGGATATCTTCAACTATTTTTTCCATATTCGCAGCCTTGGAACCGTCATATGCTTTTATTGCATTTCCTTCTGGTGTAACAATGTAAAATCTAGTTGTATGCATATATTGATCGTCCTCTAGTTTTTCTAGTGGGGCTTTAAAAGATTTTTTAACAAACTCTTTAATTTCCTCATAAGTATAGCCTGTTAAGAGGTTCCAATTGTCGAAGCTTGCACCTCTTTCTGCTGCATATTGCTTCAACAATTCCGGTGTGTCTACCTCAGGATCAACAGAGAATGATACAAGCTGTGCATCTATATTAGCATCTGCTAGCATTCCTTGTAATCTTACCATATTAGAAGTCATTGGTGGACAGACTGTATTACAATTCGTAAAGATCATACTCGCTACCCAAAATTCTCCGTCTAAATCACTTTTCGAAAATTCTTCCCCATCTTGATTTGTGTAGGTGAAATCCTCTATTTCAAACGAAAAATCTCCTTCATATTTATTCCCACAAGCTGTTAATAATGTGACGAGTGATATAAGCAATAATAATAAACGGTAATTTTTATTCACTTTATTCAACCTTTCTAAGTTCATATAATGTTATTTCTGGCTTGCAAAAAAATCGATAAGGCAATCTGGTTGTTCCGATCCCTCGACTGACAAATAATTGAAGTGGCTTTACACCAATTTGATAACTCCCTTCTACATATTTCTCAGCTAAATAAGGGGTATAAATATAGCCGAAAAATGGTAGTTGTACTTGTCCACCATGGCTATGTCCCGAAATTTGGACATCAACCGGATAGTCCTTTACTCTATCAGCAATGTCTGGTTCGTGTGCCAATAGTATAGTGAAATCTGGATTAGATGATGTTTGTAAGGTTTTATCTAAATCTGGTTTACCAAATATTAAATCATCTAAACCTGCAATCATGATTTTTTCACCATTTCTTTCGATGATATGGTTATTATTTAATAACAATTGAAAATCTGCTTGATCAAACGTTTGTTTCACAATATCTGTACCATAGCCTCCATGATCATGGTTACCATAAACCCAGAACTTTCCGTGTCTAGCGGATAATTGATTTAATATATTTGGTATATCGTTATTCCATTTATAGGTTTGTGGATTGTCCACTAGATCACCAGTAAAGGTAATAATATCAGGATTTAATGCATTTATTTTCTGTACTAATTTTTGTAATTGCTCCACTGTATAATGAAATCCGATATGTGTATCTGAAAATTGTAGTATTTTTAAAGAATCAAAATTGTTTGGGATTTTACTAGATTCTATTGCTATACGATGAACTTCTAACATTTTTGGTTCCATCTCGCGGGCATAATAATAGGTTCCTCCACCCAAACCGAAGATTGATACGATACCTGCGAGTAATCTTTTTATAAAAGTACGACGCTTCATTATAAGATAACCTTTCTCTCACGATATTGGCCTCTATTATAACATGATATAGTGCGATTATCTGCACGGAACGATAAAGTACACATAATTTTTAAATTTATGATAAAATAAACGAGGTGATTATTTCAAACTCCTTCACCAATTACAAAAGGAGTGTCAACATGTCTAGTGTAATAAAGCGCAATCTTGAAGATTTAACGGTCCGTGATTTCATGATACCAGCTGAAAAGGTAGCACATGTACAAATAGGAAACCCTATCGAACACGCTTTATTGGTTTTAGTAGAATCAGGATACTCTTCTGTTCCGGTATTAGATATTGATTATAAATATCGTGGAACAATTGGAAAAACACCTATCTTAAAAAGTGTAATGGGGATAGAACGTTTTGAGATGGAAATACTATCAGAGAAAAAGGTAGAGGATGTTATGCGTAAGGACCAACCGACCATAACAAAAGATACCGATTTTTTAACCTGTTTAAAGGTTGTCATTGATCATGCTTTCGCTTGTGTGGTGGACGAGGGTGGGTATTTCGTTGGCATCATTACACGTCGAGCTATTTTAAAAGAAGTCAATAAATCCATGTATCTTTAGATAACAACCTTGGACATTTATTCAGATTTTTGATAAATTGTGTAAGTAAAATTTTATGAAGGAGTCGGATTTATGAAAATGATGGATGCAAATGAAATAATCTCATTTATTTCAAATAGTAAAAAATCAACACCAGTTAAAGTATATGTGAAAGGAGAAAACTTAAATAAAATTGAAGCTACAGGCGATGTGAAAACCTTTCTAAATGATCAAAATGGTGTAGTATTCGGTGAGTGGAAGGAAGTTCAAGAATTATTAGATACATATAAGAATGATATCACGGATTATGTCATTGAAAATGACCGTAGAAATTCAGCTATTCCGTTATTAGATATGAAAGATATTAATGCAAGAATTGAACCAGGTGCGATTATTCGAGAACAGGTCGAAATTGGTGATGGTGCGGTCATTATGTTCGGTGCTATGATCAATATTGGATCTGTTGTTGGTGAAGGAACTATGATCGATATGAATGCCTGTCTTGGTGGAAGAGCAACTGTAGGAAAGAATTGCCATATTGGTGCAGGTGCAGTCCTTGCTGGAGTTATAGAACCCCCTTCAGCGCAACCTGTCATCATTGAAGACGGTGTTGTAATTGGAGCAAATGCCGTAGTTTTAGAAGGAGTGCGTGTAGGAGCAGGAGCGGTTGTTGCTGCAGGTGCAATTGTGACAAAGGACGTTCCACCGAATACAGTAGTTGCGGGTGTTCCTGCCAAAGTATTAAAAGAAATCGATGATCAAACGAAATCTAAAACAGAAATTATGGAAGCTTTAAGAAAATTAGACGAGTAAGGATAAAAAGGCTGTCTCAGATATGAGTTACAGCCTTTTTATTAGAGAATGTCATTATGGTAGTGAAAGGGGGATATAGATGAATACGGATCAATTACTCCAGGTTAGAAAAGATCTTCATCAAATTCCTGAGTTAGGTTTTCAAGAATTTAAAACACAAGAATATCTATTAAATGTGATTAAAAATATGGATCAATCGAATTTAGAAATTGAACAATGGAAAACAGGGATTTTTGTTCTAGTAAAAGGAAAAAATCCTTCCAGAACGATTGGATATCGAGCTGATATGGATGGGCTACCAATCCAAGAACAAACTGGTTTACCTTATACGTCTATCCACCCAAGTAATATGCATGCATGTGGCCATGATTTGCATATGACAATTGCATTAGGAGTTTTAGATCGATTAGCGCATAATCCAATCGAAGAAAATGTTCTAATTGTTTTTCAACCAGCTGAGGAAGGTCCTGGTGGGGCAGAACCTATCCTTGCCTCAAAACTGCTCGATAAATGGCAATTAGACATGATTTTCGCTCTTCATATTGCTCCAGAGCTTCCAGTAGGAACGATCTCGTGTAGATCTGGAATTCTATTCGCCAATACTAGTGAGTTGTATTTAGATTTCACAGGTAAAGGTGGACATGCTGCATACCCACATCTAACAAAAGACATGATTGTAACAGCAAGTGCTTTTGTTACACAGCTACAGCAAATTATCTCACGAAGGGTCGATCCTCTAGATAGTGGTGTGATAACCATTGGGAAGATGACAGCAGGTTCTGTTCAAAATATTATTGCAGAAACTGCTCGTTTAGAGGGAACAATAAGAACTTTAAAGCCTGAAACAATGAATCAAATAAAAAATCAGCTTGAGCAGTTCATAAAAGGATTTGAGATAAGTGCTGACTGCAAAATAGATGTTGATTATGGGGCAAATTATTATCAGGTTGAAAATACAGACCGGTATGTCAAGCAGTTTTCAAATGTCGTAACATCCCTAGGCTATTCTTACATTGATGCAAATCCAGCTATGACTGGTGAGGATTTCGGATATTTTCTGAAGGAATACCCGGGATTTATGTTTTGGTTAGGCGTGGACTCGGCATATGGATTGCATCATAGTATGCTCAATCCAAAGGAAGGAGCAATAGAAGTAGGGGTAAATTCAGTGGTAGAAATGATTAGAAGTCTTTAAAAGCGATTTATCTCTCACCATTCGTTTTATTGTTTCCTTTTCATTGTAACTAGTAGATTAGTTGACTAGTTCATCCAGTTAAATTATAATTTTATTCGTAGAGATATAAGAAAAATGTACGGAGGGATAATTTAAATGGCTGAACGTATGGTAGGAAAGCAAGCACCTCGTTTCGAAATGGAGGCAGTTCTTGCTAACAAAGAGTTTGGGAAAGTATCATTAGAAGAGAATATGAAAAATGACAAGTGGACAGTGTTATTCTTTTATCCAATGGATTTTACTTTTGTATGTCCAACGGAAATAACCGCTTTGTCTGATCGTTATGATGAATTTGAAGATTTAGATGCAGAGGTAATCGGTGTTTCTACTGATACAATACATACACACTTAGCTTGGATTAAGACTGCAAGAGAGGATAATGGTTTAGGAGATCTAAATTATCCACTAGCAGCAGATACAAATCACCAAATTTCAAAGGAATACGGTGTATTAATTGAAGACGAAGGTGTAGCATTAAGAGGTCTTTTCATTATTAGTCCTGAGGGTGAACTTCAATACCAAGTTGTTAATCATAATAATATCGGTCGTGATGTAGATGAAACATTACGAGTTCTACAAGCACTGCAAACTGGTGGACTTTGCCCAGCTAACTGGAAGCCTGGTCAAGAAACATTATAATGTCTAACCAAAAGGTCTAACCATTGTTAGACCTTTGTCTATGTTTAGATAGACATATATAATTATTGCTTTGACTTTTGGACATCGTGCAAAAAACTAAGTAGTATTTTGCCAAAAAGATAAACCTAGGAGGATTTTTAGGATGAAATTAAGAGCTCCAATGCCAGAATTAAATGGCGCGACAGAATGGTTAAATGGTGAGGTGACACGAGAGGACTTAATTGGAAATAAGCCTACTTTAATCCATTTCTGGTCGGTAAGCTGTGGCTTATGTAAAGAAGCAATGCCAAACGTAAATGAATTCCGTGATGAATATAAAGATGAGCTTAACGTCATTGCGGTGCATATGCCAAGATCTGAAAAGGATTTAGACATTGATCAAATTAAAGAAGTAGCAAGTGAACACGATATTACGCAACCAATCTTCGTTGATAATAAACATACATTGACGGATGCATTTGAAAACCAATATGTGCCAGCATATTATGTATTTGATGCTGAGGGAAATTTACGACATTTCCAAGCTGGCGGTGGCGGTATGAAAATGCTTCGCAAACGAGTTAACAGAGTATTGGGAATAACAGAAAAATAAAAAAATGTCCTCCTCTGAGGGCATTTTTTTATTTTTCTTGCATACGTGACCTTGTCATCCCATGCTAGACAAACCAGCAAAAAAAAATTATTAGAAATTAAGTCGAAAAGGTGGAAATTTATTTCGGATACCGTTATATTTATATTTACGTAAAAAAATAGGGGGTGCAAATCTAAAATGGAAACATTTAAAAAATTGAAGCAATTCTATTGGCCTTTTAAGTCATACTTCTTCTTGTCAGTCATCTTTGTATTAATCGTAACCGCTATCACTGTTGTATACCCAATTATCCTTCAAATAACAATTGATGATGTCGTCACACCGGCTGAATATCAATTGATTCCATATCTTTCCGTTGCTTTTATTGGATTGATGATATTGAAGGGTTTTGCAAACTTTTTTCAACAGTATTTAGGTGATTTGTTTGGCATTAAATCAGTTTATGTGTTAAGGGATGAATTGTACAAAAAATTGCAAAGGCTTTCGTTTACTTACTATGATAATGCGAGAACAGGGGACTTGATGTCACGTTTAACAATGGATGTAGAAGGCTTTCGCTTTTTCCTTGCAGCAGGTTTTAAAGAACTTATTCGTGTTCTATTGTTAATTGTCATTAGTTTAAGTGTCATGTTTTATTATTCGGTTCCATTAGCCGTTGTTACTATGGCGGCAATGCCATTTTTGGCGGTCGTAGTATTTCGTTTTGATCGAAAGGTACATCCCGCTTTTCGTAGCATTAGAAAATCATTAGGTAGGTTAAATACTAGAATTCAAGAAAATGTTAGTGGAATGAATACTGTTAAATCACTTTCAAAGGAAGATTTTGAAATTGATCGGTTTACAACAAATAACACCAACTATCGTGAAGTAAATATTCATACATCTAATATTTGGGCGAGGTACTTTCCGCTAATGGAGTTTATTGGAAATGTTAGTATGGTAGCCTTACTAGTTTATGGTGGTTACTTAGTGATTAATAATCAATTAGCATTAGGGGAGCTTGTCGCCTTCTTTAGTTTAGTAACTTATATACTCGGACCACTTATGCAATTAGGGTTTGTTGTGAATATGTTTTCACAAGCGAAAGCATCTGGGGAGAGGCTACTGGAAATTTTAGAAGCAAAAGAAGATATTATGGATGAAAAGGATCCTGTTCAGCCAAAAGAACTTAAAGGACATGTTACCTTTAAGAATGTCTCATTAACTTATATTGAAGATGATGATGCCGCATTAAAAAATGTTTCTTTTGATGCACCACCTGGAAAGGTAATTGGTCTAATAGGACCAACAGGTGCAGGGAAAACGAGTATTACTCAATTAATGACTAGATTTTATGAACCAGACCAAGGAGAAGTTACTATAGATGGAAAACCTACAAGTAGCTATCCTTTAAAATGGTTAAGAAAGAACATTGGTTTTGTACTCCAAGAGTCATTCTTATTTTCTACAACGATTAAAGCCAATATCGCTTATGGGAATCCTGATGCATCCATGGAAGAAATTATCGCAGCAGCTAAGCGAGCACAAGCACATGATTTTATCATGGAAATGCCTAATGGATATGACACCATGCTAGGAGAAAGAGGTATGGGTCTATCTGGTGGACAGAAGCAACGAATTGCGATAGCACGTGCTATTTTAATTGATCCGAGCATTCTAGTGTTAGATGATGCAACATCAGCAGTAGATATGGAAACTGAATTTCAAATACAAAAAGCATTAAAAGAAGTAATGAAAGATAGAACGACCTTTATTATTGCCCACAGAATTTCTTCTCTAAAACATGCAGACGAAATTCTCGTCTTAGATGAAGGAGAAATAGTGGAGCGAGGAACTCATCATCAGTTAATCCAGCAGAATGGCTCTTACCGCAGAATTTATGATATTCAATACAAAGATAAGGATATTGTAATGGAGTCATTATAGAAAGGGAGGGAGAAAATTTGGCAAAGTCATTGACTGCAAAAGAAATGAAAAAGGATAGTCCACATTTAAAAAGATTCTATTATCCATTAGACCAGGCCGTTGAGAAACCTTTTAATTGGAAGCAAATGCTTCGATTATTACATTATTTGAAGCCATATGTGAAAAATTTACTACCTAGTGCGATCCTTGCGATGCTACTTTCCACGATTGTTCGTTTAATTGTTCCGATTTTGATTGGTAAGGTAGTAATAGATATGGCGATAAAGGATGAGAATGTTAGCTTACTTACTTATTTAATTATTGGGATATCGATTCTCTATTTAATAAGTTATATTGCCAATATGTTTCGCATAAAGTTAGTGAATATCCTTGGTCAAAGAGTGATATATGATCTGCGGAAAAGTTTATTTTCACACGTTCAACGGCTATCTCATAACTTTTTTGATAAACGTTCGGCAGGATCCATCTTAGTTAGAATTCTAAATGATGTTAACTCCTTACAGGAATTGTTTACGAACGGGATAATTAACTTATTAATGGATATTATCATGTTATCAGGAATTATTGTTATACTGTTTGTGTTAAGTCCGAAACTAGCACTGGCAGTTCTCGTCATTCTACCAATTATGTTTCTTATTTCAACAAAACTAAGAAGGACGATTCGTCGTGCTTGGCAGTCTGTTCGTATCCAAAAATCGAGGTTAAACTCCCATTTAAATGAGAGCATGCAGGGCATTCGAATAACACAATCTTTTTCACAAGAAAAGGAAAATACTGAATTTTTTAATGGAGTAAACACGGATAATTATGAAAATGAACGAATAGCGATGAAAAAAAGTGCTTACTTTGGTCCCTTTGTAGAATTGAGTAATGCAATAGGTACGGTAATATTAATTTCCTATGGTGCGCATCTCATCATCACAGGTGATATTGTCGTTGGTACGTTCGTTTCCTTTGCTTTTTATCTAGGTATGTTTTGGGAGCCGATTTCTAGACTTGGCCAGATCTATAACCAGCTTTTAGTAGCAATGGCGTCCTCAGAACGTATTTTTGAATTCTTGGACGAACAACCAAACGTAATGGAAAAGAAACATGCGAAGAAATTTGAAAATATGAAAGGAAACATTGTATTTGATAAAGTTCAATTTTCATATGATCAGGATCGCATAGCTTTACATGAAATTTCACTTGAGATGAAGCAAGGCCAAACAGTTGCACTTGTGGGCCATACAGGTTCGGGTAAATCCACTATTGCCAATCTCATCAGTCGTTTTTATGATCCGACAAAAGGATCAGTGAAAATAGATGGCAACGATCTGAGAGATATGAATTTAACTAGCCTACGCGAAAATATCTCCGTCGTACTCCAGGATACGTTCATTTTTTCTGGTACAATCATGGAGAATATTCGCTTTGGAAGACCTGAAGCGACGGACGAAGAGGTTAAAGAAGCTGCAAAAGTAGTTGGAGCTAATGACTTCATCAAGCGCTTATCTCATGGCTATGAGACAGAGGTAGAAGAAAGAGGGAATATTCTATCTGCTGGAGAGAGACAGCTGCTTTCCTTCGCTCGAGCACTGCTAGCTAACCCGAGAATATTAATCTTAGACGAAGCAACAGCGAGTATTGACACAGAAACCGAGGTCAAAATTCAACTTGCACTTAAAAAATTGCTGGAAGGGCGAACTGCCATTATGATTGCCCATAGGTTATCTACTATTAGAGAAGCTGACAATATTATTGTTTTAGAACACGGAAGAATTCTAGAGCAAGGAAATCATGAACAATTAATGCAAAGCAAAGGGGAATATTACGAATTAGTCAAATCACAATTTGATATGCTTGATGCATTATAATTCAAAAAAGGTGAGCTACATGATGGCTTGCCTTTTTTGCGACTTAGAAAGAAAGAGCGAATGCGAGTTTATCTATTAGAATGTCTAATAAAAAAATGCAATAGAGTTACATGGTATGCTAAAATAACGGATATAAAGATTTTTTTGGAGGATTTGTCATGAAGAGAGAGTTTGCAGTGATCGGGTTAGGTCGATTTGGTGGAAGTATCTGCCGTGAATTAAGTGAAGAAGGTATGGATGTATTAGCAATAGATATCCATGAAGAAAAAATTAATGAATATAAAAATATTGTTACTCATGCTGTTATCGCGGATACTACAGATGAAAATACGTTAAAAGAATTAGGAATTAGAAATTTTGAGCATGTTATTGTTGCTATTGGCGAGAATATTCAAGCAAGTATTTTGACTACATTGATGTTAAAAGAATTAGGGATAAAAAAAATAACCGTAAAAGCTCAAAATGATTATCACGAGAAAGTATTGAATAAAATAGGGGCAGACCATGTTGTCCATCCTGAACGAGATATGGGAAGAAGAATTGCTCATAATATTATTTCAACCAATATTTTAGACCATCTCGAATTGTCTGATGATCACAGTATTGTGGAAGTAAAGGCAGGAAGTAGAATGCATGGAAAAACCTTGATAGAGTTAGATATACGTGCACAGTTTGGTTGTAACGTTGTTGCCATTAAACAAGCAAATGATAAACAAATTAATGTTTCTCCAATGGCGGACCAAATAATAGATCAGGATGATGTTCTCATCGTAATTGGAGCAGACAAGGATATTTCTAGATTTGAAAAACAATTAGTCCTTGATGAATGATCGTTCTTTTAGCTGGAAACTAATAGAAAGGCACCTTGGGATTTTATACCCAAGGTGCCTTTGCTTTATTCCAGAGGCGATCTAAGAATCACTCCTGATGGAAGTCCCTGTTTATACTTCCATTATAATAGGTAATATCATCGGACGACGTTTTGTTTTGTCATATAGAAATGGTGCGATAGTGTCTGTTATTTCATTCTTGATCTCAGACCATTGCGTTGTTTTACGCTCCATTACTTTATTTAAATGCTTAGAGACAATTTTTTGAGCTTCATTTATGAGATCCTCTGACTCTCGCATGTAAACAAACCCACGAGATATAATGTCAGGACCTGATGCGATCTTGAAATCCTTCATATTGATACTAACAACTACGATAACGAGTCCCTCTTCTGATAAAATTCGTCGATCTCGTAATACAATATTACCGATATCTCCAATACCACTACCATCTACATAAACAGATCCTGATGGAATTTTACCAGCAATACCAGCAGAGTCTTTTCCGAGTGCTAAGACCTCACCATTATCCATGATGAAGCTATTTTTTATAGAGATTCCACAGCTTTCAGCTAATCTCGTGTGTTCTTTAAGCATACGATACTCACCGTGAATTGGTAAAAAGTACTTAGGTTGAATTAAGCGCAGCATAAGCTTTTGCTCTTGTTGGCCACCATGTCCAGATGTGTGAATATCATTCAATTTACCGTGGATGACTTCTGCTCCAGCTCGGTAAAGCTGATTAATAATTTTGCTGACACTAAGTGTATTCCCAGGGATTGGTGAGGAAGAAAATACAACAGTGTCACCAGGTATAATTTGTATTTGACGATGGGTACCATTTGCAATCCTTGATAATGCTGCCATTGGCTCGCCTTGTGAACCAGTACAAAGAATGGCTACTTCATTTGCTGGTAGTTGATTAATTTGATTTGCATCAATAAACGTATTTTTAGGGGCACGGATATATCCTAATTCTTGTCCGATTTTTATGGCCCCTTCCATACTTCTACCAAAAACGGCGACTTTTCGGTTATTCTTGACAGCAGCTTCTACCATTTGTTGTAAACGATGAATGTTAGAGGCAAAGGTTGCAAATATTAATCTGCCATCAATTCTTGAGAAGATATCATTTATACTATCCCCGACTACTCTTTCTGATAGTGTAAAATCTGGTACCTCACTGTTCGTGCTATCCGACAAGAGACATAGTACGCCTTCTTTCCCGATTTCAGCCATCTTTGTTAAGTTAGCTGGTTCTCCAACAGGAGTAAAGTCAAACTTAAAGTCTCCCGTATGAACAATATTTCCAGGAGGTGTTTTTACTACAATGCCATAGGAATCTGGAATGCTGTGTGTTGTTCTAAAAAATGATACAGCTGTTTTTCTAAATTTGATAATGTCTTCTTCTTGAAAGGTGTGTAATTTAGCCCTTCTGAGTAATCCGTGTTCATCCAATTTGTTCTTAATTAATCCAATTGCTAATTTCCCTGCATAAATAGGAACATTAATTTCTCTTAGTAGATAGGGGATGCCACCAATATGATCTTCATGACCATGTGTAATAAACAGCCCTTTAATCTTATCTTGGTTTTGCACAAGATATGTGTAATCCGGTATGACATAATCAATCCCTAATAACTCGTCTTCAGGAAATTTAATCCCTGCATCAATGAGAATGATTTCATCTTGAAATTGCACACCATACGTGTTTTTACCAATTTCACCAAGACCACCAAGTGCAAAAACTGCAGTTTGATCATTCTTAACAAACTTCATTTTTAGGCATTCTCCAACTGGAAGAATTCTGATTGTTGTTCATATGCAAGGTGTTCATCATCTAATAATTGGATAAATTCGATGTTGTAATTTCTTTCTTTTATTAACGTACGTACTTCACGTTCATTGTTTGCACGTACGTATATACTTTTCGTATTCTCGCGTACGGGTATTTCACTTGCGTTCTCTTGATATAGTACTTTATATACCATTTTATCTCTCCTTCAACTTTACATACTTGTATTATTTTTCTTTCGAATCCATAGTTCGTTTAAGCTTTGTATCAAATTTAGAACGTTGCATTGTAGTTGGTACACGTCTTCTCAAGACATCTCGCCATCGTTTTTTTAGTTTTTCCTTCAAACGTTTAAGCATAGTCACTTCCAACTCCTTCCTAATTGATTAGAAAAGAAAAGCAAGTACTCAATGAACCGATCCAATCCCTATTACTTATTAGTATAGTATGATTTCAGTTATTTTGAAACAAAAAAGCTAAAATCTCTAAAAATAATTTTGTGATATGGTTCAAAATAGGGTGTAATAAGTGGCGTTGCATAGTGGTCATTATTAGCATTTACAAACAAAAATATAACTATGCAAAACTTTTGGAAGAATTATGCTAAAAGCAGCTGTCAGGAATTTCTGAAAAATGAAACAAATTTCTATCTTTTTCGTATATACTAGAGATAGTACTGCAGAGAGGTGAAAGAGGTATGGGGATTTTTAAAAGAATTGGCACTATTTTAAAAAGTAATATCCATTCCGATAAGAATAAGATGATCGAGGTTCAAAAAGATATGGATCAATTAATACGTGAGCTAAAAGCCAAAGTAGAGACTGCTCAAGTCCAGTTAGGCAGAACAGAACAACAAGTATTGGAGCTTGAGAAAGACATTGCTAAATTTACTCGCTATGAACAAAAGGCAACAGATGCTTCGATGGAGGCTTCCTTCCGTATGCAAAAAGAGACTGCCAAAAGCAAACTTGACCACCTGCTGATAGAGCGAACAGAATTACAGCAAAAGCATGATAACTTATTAAAAGCTTTCCAGGGACTTCAATATCGCCAGAGTGAAAGTATGCAATACTTAAAGACAATGAATATGGAAGCACAGACAAAGAAAAAAATAGCTGATTTATCTAATGAAATGCAAAGTTATGAAAACCAAGTGAGAAGAGAGCTAGCAGAAGCAGAAGCACTGCTTGAATTACGAAAGGATACAAATTATTAGAGGGGATGAAAGGGATGCTAGTACATTATAAATGTCCTAGTTGTGGCTCAGATATGGCATTTGACAGTGAAACAGGCCATTTGAGCTGTGACAGCTGTGGAAGAGAAGAGCATATTGATACATATGATGATATTTATATAGAAAGATCGTTCGAGGAAGATGAAGCCAAAGAGTACCAGTGTGAAAACTGTGGTGCAGTTGTATTAACAGACAAGGATACTACGGCAACCTCCTGCAGCTTCTGTGGTGCTGGGGTAGTGCTTGCAGACAGGTTGTCAGGGGATTTAGCACCTGTTAAAGTTATACCGTTTACTATAAGTAAGGAAGAGGCAATGGAGGCTTTTAGAAAATGGTGTAAAAACGGAAGATTAACCCCAAAAGGTTTTATGACTGCAGATCGAGTGAAAGGCATCACTGGTATGTATGTTCCATTTTGGATGTATGATTTAGACAATGATGTTGAGGTAAAGGCGACGGCAACAAAAGTTAATACTTATACACGTGGAGAATATCGCTATACAGAAACCCATTATTACAGGGTAGAACGAGATATTGATGTTAGCTATCTAAAGGTACCAGTTGATGCTTCTGAAAAATTAGATGATACTTTAATGGATAAGCTGGAACCTTATCATTACGAGGAATTAAAAGCATTTAAAACACCTTATTTAGCTGGATATTTAGCTGAAAAATATAATTACACAGATAAAGAATTATTTGGTAGAGTTAAAGATAAAATAAAAACATTTATAGATTCCTATATTTCCTCAACCATTACAGGATATTCTTCTGTTGATTACCACCAGAAAAATATTCGCACAACGCAAAGAAATAGTTACTATGTATTATTGCCAGTTTGGATGGTTTACTATGATTTTGATAAACAAGAGCATACATTTGCAATGAATGGACAAACGGGTAAAATTGTTGGTAAACCACCACTTAGCTATCAAAAGGCGGCGATCTGGTTTGCAAGTATTGCTGGCGGATCATTTGTCGTTTTAAAAACGATTGCGTTACTGTTAGGTGGTGATCTAATATGAGAATAAGTAAAAAAGGTCTAATATCTATTCTGTTTTTAATACTGTTCTCCTTTTTAACAATTCCTGTCAATGCGGAAGAACAGTATATTTATGATGAAGCAGATCTATTTAATGCTGAGGAACAAGAGGAATTGGAGAAGCTTGCGAAACAATACAGTGAAGAAAATGAGTTATCATTCCTTGTTTTAACAGAGGATGAACTTGGTGGAAGAGACGTAGTACAATACACAGAGGATTTCTATGATGAAAATGCACCAGGATATGATAAAAAACATGGAAATACGGTTATTCTTACTATCAATATGAACAAAAGTGAGGTTTACTTATCTGGCTTTGGAGATAAACAGAAATATCTTTCTGATTCGAGATTAGATGAAATAAGAGAAAAAATTACGCCATATCTTAGTGCAGACAACTTCTTAGAAGCAACCAAGCAATTTTTTAGTGAGGTGCCAGTTTACCTTGGAGTAAATCCGATCATTAGTCCTGATAGTATTTTTCTAAAAACTTGGTTTCAGTTATTGCTTGCTGTTTTAATTGGAGCAGTTATTGTAGGTGCAATGATCTTTAATATGGGTGGTCGTGTTACAGTGAAGCATGAAACCTATGTCGATCCGAAAAACTCTCGAGTGGTAAACAGGAAAGATGTATATTTGCGAAAAACAGTTTCTAAGACGAAAATCCAGAAAAACAATAGCAGTGGTAATGGTGGTGGAGGGGTGACTAGTGGTGGTCACTCTCATACAGGAAGTCGTGGAGGCTTTTAATAGAACAATAGAAAGGAAAGGTGTTATACATGTTTGATTTTTTTAAGGGGCAACTTTCAGATGTCATTGAATGGAATGAATTCCGTGAGGATATGATTTTTTGGAAATGGAATAATGATGAAGTAAAAAAAGGAAGTAAACTGATTATTCGTCCTGGCCAGGATGCCATCTTTTTTGATCAAGGGAAAATTGAAGGTGTCTTCAAGGACGAAGGAGAATATGAAATCGAATCCGAAATTGTTCCTTTTCTGTCTACATTAAAAGGCTTCAAATTTGGTTTTAATAGTGGCATGCGTGTAGAGGTGCTTTTTGTTAATACAAAAGAGTTTACGGTGAAGTGGGGAACAAAAAGTGCAATAAATATTCCAACACAGCAATTACCTGGCGGAATGCCAATTAGAGCGAACGGAACATTTCAATTCAAAGTAACAGACTATGTCAAATTAATCGATAATATAGCTGGAGTAAAAGATAATTATCTAGTGGAGGACATTCGTCTAAGAATAACTAGTATTCTAGATCAGTTATTAATGAAGTGGATTACAAAAGAAGGAAAAGATATGTTTAACCTGCAAGCTAATTCCTTTGAAATAGGCAAAGGAATTCAAGAAGATTTAGATATGCAAATAAATAGTGATGGATTTGAAATTACTCGTTTTACTATTATGAGCTTTAATTATCCAAAAGAAATTCAAGATATGATTACTAAATCTGCATCTCATAGTATGATTGGTGATATGAATCGTTATAAAGAGGTAGCCTTCACTGATGCGATTTCAGAAGGTAAATCAGAAGGTGGTAATACCGCAACAGACATGGCAGGTATGATGATGGGGATGAACATGGCACAGGAAATGGTCAAAGGGATGAATCAAAATAATTCAAGCACACCACAATCATCTCCCGCTAATAATGGAAATAACGCGATCCCTAATTTTTGCCCCAATTGTGGTAATAAAACAAGTGGCATGAATTTCTGCGGTAATTGTGGCCATAAATTGGCATAATCGAAGAAACATACATTTATAACAGGCTCTCCTTATGGTGGACAGATTGAAAAATAAAATCTGTACCTACCTTAGGGAGAGTTTTTTGAATCGAAAAAAGTTAATATGAAATGAAACAATTACTGAATATAGCTAGTCTAGTTCGAGGTCGGGTTGCTCTAAACCACTGTAAACAGAGGATGAAGATAATAACAATGTCGATGATATCCCCTCCATAATACATGACCATGCCCCCAAGTTCTGCTTGATTTATAGTTACATGGTTAGGTGGATGTGCATAGATGTATTTTGATAGAATACCGTGTCCAGTTAAGGCAACACATAATACAATCGCGCGATACAAAAAAGGAACACGATGGGGCATTGGATCGATATAGATCATGGATATTGTAAATAAATAGCCAGCTAAGAAAACATGGACATGCACTATTAGGTGCAATAGAAAATAATCATGCATAAGCGAGTATAGACTAGTAGTATATAACAACCAGAGTCCTCCTATATTCAGAACGGAAGCAATAATCGGGTTGGTAAGCATTCGCGAGAGTCTACTCCTTAGCATTTTGGAAAGTCTTCTTGCTATGGGAACCGTGAGTGTTCTTAGCATAAGTGTCATCGGTGCAGCAAGCGCCATCAGCAATGGGGCAAGCATGCCTAAAAACAAGTGACCAAACATGTGGGCTGTAAAATCTACAAGTGCACGGTTAGCTAAAGGGCCTGCAACGGAAATAATTGCGAAAAGAACGCCAAATATCCAACAAACAGTGCGATATAACGGCCAACGCTTGTGACGCCGGTTGGAGACTATGACAGCCAAGATATACATAACCAAAGTTAAAACAAACGGTAGCGCTAATAATATTTGAGGTATCAACTGCTCTTGAGTAAAGAAGTAAGCTCCATCGATATGAAGAATGTAGTTATTGAGGTTCATCTGAAACCTCCTTCGCCTGTTGTTTATTACTTTTAATGAGACTGAGTCCTATTACGATCATTACAACAGCTAGCACATTCCATATCAGGTCATAGATGATGACATTCTCCACATAACGAATCTGATGTATCCGCATCAATTTGTGTTGAATAATGCCATCATATAACTGGAACCCACCTGCTCCGATCAATACTCCTCCCCACCACTTAGTGATCCATAGTCCGTTCCGCCTTCGAAGATCAGCATAGATAAACAAGCCACCAATAGTCGCAAACCAACTAAAAGCATGAAAAAAACCGTCGGAAATCAGTCCAATATCGGTTGTGGATTTGTCATAAAAGTGATGCCACCGTAATAGTTGATGAAAAATTGTTTCATCTAAAAAAGCCACAATACCGATTCCAAATAAAATTCCAGCCCACAGGTTACGATTTGAGTAATAAAACCGATTGTCGTTTTCGTTTTTAATAGCCATTTTATACTCCTTTATTACTTTATTATCTTATATAAGTGTTTCCTCTTTCTACAACCTGTAAACAACTGATAAATAGGATCGACCCAATTATTTTTGCTGTACTATAGAGCTTCCGAATGGCTAAATAGTAATTGTCATAAATAGAAACTAGTGAGCAAGGTATACTTGGATTAGAATGGCAATGGAGAGATTTTGAAGAATATTTGTTCTAATAAAGAAATAAACGATTTGAAGGAATTATCTTTTTAAATACTGAATGGGTTATATAGAAGGTTATAACAGAGGGGATAAAAAGAAAACGTTTGGTTAAAAGGGGAGGGGGTTAACCACTCCCCATCAAAGAACCTTTTTTAACAAGCTTTTAAATGCTCGTAGTAAGAGCTTTAAGTGATAGCTATTACCTTATTGGTCACATGCTATAGTATTATCTGGAATGAAGAATGGATCGCCTTTATTAATGTGATCATAGAACATCACTCCATTCAAATGATCAAGCTCATGTTGAAACACAATTGCAGCATAGCCTTTTAGTTTTAATTTAACTTCATTTCCATTTAAGTCAGTTGCTTTTAATGTGATCTTTTGATAACGAGGCACATAACCTGGTACTTCTCTATCAACTGATAGACATCCTTCACCATTGGATAAATAGGTCTTTGCTACAGAATGGCTGACGATTTTAGGATTAAATAAACCATAGCTATATTCAGCTCCATCGAAATCCTGAAAATGGACAGCAAACATTCTTTTAGAAATTCCGATTTGTGGTGCTGCAAGCCCCACTCCTGGACGTAAATCATATTTTTTTGCTAATTCTTCATCTTGGCTATTTTTTAAGAATTCAAGCATGGATTCCAAGATATTCTTTTCTTCTGCTGTTGGAGGAAGCTCTACATCGGATGCTACTTTTCTGAGGATGGGATCTCCCTCGCGTATAATATCCTTCATTGTTATCAATTATAACACCTCTTTACATTTCATCTTATCCTATATAATACATAATGTCAGGAAAAAAATATAGAAAAACAAACAGTAATCACTTGTGATTTCAATAAATAATCACCAGAAAGTAATTTTTTTGGAAACTATTTATGTTATAATAATATAGTTGTAATTAGAGGAGAAGAATTGTTAAAAGGAGTTTTAGTAGATGAAAAAAATATCATTTTTATTCATTTTGGCTGCATGTATACTTGTTGCTTGTAGTGGGGATTCAGTTGCGAATAAAATGTATGAGCATTTGGAAAAATCAGTAGAATTAGAGCAGCCTTTTGCAGAACAACAAGAATCGTTTGCAGATTTAGAAGAGAAAGAACAAGAAGTTTATAATCAAATCATTGAACTTTCCTCAGACCAGATGGACGAAATTACAGACTTAAGTGAGCAGGCAATTACGAATATTAATGAAAGAAGAGAGCTATTAAAAAAAGAAAAAGAAAGCATTGATGCAGGAGAAAAGGAATTCTCTAAAGCAAAAGAATTGGTCAAGGATTTAGAGGATGACCTTCAAGGAACGGCAGAGAAAATGGTGAAAGCTATGGAGGAAAGATATGCTAGCTATGAAAATTTAAATAAAGCTTATCAATCCTCATTAGATGAAGATCAGAAGCTATATGAACTATTTACAAAGGAAGAATTGACCGAAGAGGAATTGCGAAGCCAAATAGATAAAGTAAATCAAACGTATGAAGAAGTAATTCAATTAAATGAAACCTTTAATAAACAGACAGATACATATAATGAATTAAAAAAGCAATTTTATGAAGAAACGGAAATGAATGTTGTGTATGAATAANNCTTCGAGTTAACTCGAAGGTTTTTTTGCACATTTTGGAATTTTTAAATTCAGTAGAGAAAAATTTTGCCGAAGCTATGATTTATACTCCAAAGTATTGAAAAAAATAGGATGTTTTTTAGTGCAGCAATGTAAGCGGATACTAAAAAATTGCTTATATCGCCTTTATTTTGCACGAATAAAATAGTACAGATATAATTTAATAATGAAACAGTTTTAAAAAAGTGAGATACTTTTTTCAGTTAACGAAACATAGAAAAACACAAAAAAATTATATTAATTGTTGCAAAGTGTTTGACCAACTTCGTTCAATAGGCTAAACTATACATGAATAAAAATTGTACCAATTTGATTTTTTAAATCATATGTAACAGATGTTCTTGACCCAAAATTGATTAGTAGTAACGATAGCGGGTAAAGCAATAATGATGACTTTGGTACAGATTTTTTAATCTTTTGGGAAAGCTATTTTTGATAAATTACATTTTGGGGTTATAGAAAGGAAGAGGTGAATCTTTTTGAAGCGTACAGTCGAAAATATCGAAGAACAATTTGAAACGTTTCAAATTCTGAATGAAGAAGGTAAAGTTGTTAACGAAGATGCAATGCCTGATTTATCAGATGAAGAATTAAAAGAACTTATGTATCGAATGGTTTACACTAGAATCCTTGATCAACGTTCTATTGCGTTGAATCGTCAAGGTCGTTTAGGCTTCTACGCACCTACTGCTGGACAAGAAGCATCACAATTAGGTACCCAATTCGCTCTTGAAAAAGAGGATTTTATATTGCCAGGATATCGTGACGTACCACAATTAATTTGGCATGGGCTGCCACTTTATCAAGCATTTTTATTCTCTCGTGGACACTATCATGGTAATCAAATGCCTGAAGGTGTTAATGCATTAAGTCCACAAATCATTATTGGTGCACAGTATACACAAGCTGCAGGTGTAGCAATAGGAATGAAAAAACGTGGAGCAAAATCAGTTGCGATAACTTATACGGGTGATGGTGGTACATCACAAGGTGATTTCTACGAAGGAATTAATTTTGCCGGGGCTTATCAAGCACCAGCGATTTTTGTTGTACAAAATAACCGTTTTGCAATTTCTGTGCCTGTCGAAAAACAATCCGCTGCTAAGACATTAGCTCAAAAAGCAGTTGCAGCTGGCATTGATGGTATTCAAGTTGACGGAATGGACGTTCTAGCTGTTTATGCTGCTACGAAAGAAGCTAGAGAACGTGCGGTAAACGGTGAAGGCCCAACATTGATAGAGACTTTAACTTATCGCTATGGTCCACACACAATGGCTGGGGATGATCCAACACGCTATCGTACGGAAGATATGGACAACGAATGGGAGAAGAAGGATCCAATCGTTCGTTTCCGTAAGTTCCTTGAGGAAAAAGGATTATGGTCAGAAGAGGAAGAAAACAAAGTAATTGAAAAAGCAAAAGAAGAAATCAAAGCTGCGATTAAGAAAACAGATGAACAGCCTAAACAAAAGGTATCTGATTTAATCAATAATATGTACGAAGAGCTTCCAGCACACTTGCAGGAACAATTAGAAGAATATGAAGCAAAGGAGTCGAAGTAAACGATGGCTCAAATGACAATGATTCAAGCAATTACTGATGCTTTACGAGTTGAACTTAAAAATGATGAAAATGTATTAGTGTTTGGAGAAGATGTTGGTCAAAACGGTGGGGTTTTCCGTGCTACAGAAGGTCTACAAAAAGAATTTGGCGAAGAACGTGTATTTGATACACCACTTGCAGAATCAGGAATTGCCGGAATTTCGATTGGTTTAGCAACACAAGGCTACCGTCCTGTTCCTGAAATTCAATTCTTCGGCTTTGTTTATGAAGCAATGGATGCTATCAATGGCCAAATGGCACGTTTGCGTTATCGTTCTGGAAATACGATGAATGCTCCTATTACGATTCGTTCACCATTTGGTGGTGGGGTTCATACACCTGAGCTTCATGCGGATTCTCTTGAAGGCTTGGTAGCACAACAACCTGGTTTAAAAGTTGTCATACCATCTTCACCATATGATGCGAAAGGTTTATTAATTTCTTCTATTAGAGATAATGACCCAGTAGTATTCTTGGAACACATGAAGTTATATCGTTCCTTCCGTGAAGAAGTGCCTGAGGAAGATTATACAATCGAATTAGGAAAAGCTCAGGTGAAACGCGAAGGTACTGACGTAACATTAGTTGCATATGGAGCAATGGTTCATTCTGCATTGAAAGCAGCAGAAGAACTAGAAAAAGACGGAATTCAAGCGGAAGTTATCGATTTACGCACAGTCATGCCAATCGATTTTGAAACAATTGTGCAATCCGTCGAGAAAACAAACCGTATGGTAATGGTGCAAGAAGCACAAAGACAAGCAGGATTAGCGTCCTATATTGTATCAAATGTACAAGAACGTGCAATCCTACATTTAGAAGCTCCGATTTTGACAGTAGCTGCACCAGATACTGTATATGCTTTTACACAAGCAGAAGAAGTATGGCTTCCAAATTATAATGATATTATCGAAAAAGCAAACAAAGTCATCAATTTCTAATGAATTAATACTGGACGGGAGGTCAATAGAATGGCTTTTGAATTTAAATTACCTGATATTGGAGAAGGTATCCATGAAGGTGAGATCGTAAAATGGTTTGTTAAAGCTGGCGAAGAAATTAAAGAAGATGATGTGCTATGTGAAGTGCAAAATGACAAAGCCGTTGTCGAAATTCCATCACCAGTGGACGGCACCGTGAAGGAAGTACATTTTGAAGAAGGATCTGTCGCTACAGTTGGTGAAACAATTATTACTATTGATGCAGAAGGCTATGAGGGTGAAGAAGGTTCTGCTGAAGAATCAAAACCAGATGAACCAAAAGAGGAAAAGCCTGAGCAACAAGAGGAAAAGAAAGAAGAATCACCAGATACTGAAGCGTCTAGTAAGGATCCAAATAATCGAGTAATTGCAATGCCATCTGTGCGAAAATATGCACGTGATAACAATGTTAACATTGCAGAAGTTTCTGGAACAGGAAAAAATAATCGTGTTTTAAAAGAAGACATTGACGCCTTCATTAATGGTGATCAAAAAGCAGAAGCATCTGCAGATCAACCAAAAGAGGAAGCAAAAGCAACAACAACACCAGCTGCTAAGCCTGAAGGTGAATATCCAGAAACACGTGAGAAAATGAGTGGAATTCGTAAAGCAATTGCTAATGCGATGGTTAATTCTAAGCACAAAGCTCCACATGTTACATTACATGATGAAGTTGATGTTACAGCACTTGTTGCTCACCGCAAAAAATTCAAGCCTGTTGCAGCAGAGCAAGAAATTAAGTTAACTTACTTACCATACGTAGTAAAAGCCTTAGTTTCTGCATTATCTAAATACCCAATCTTAAATGCTTCCATTGATGATGACACTGATGAGATTGTGCAAAAGCATTATTACAATATTGGAATTGCTGCAGATACAGAGAAAGGTTTACTAGTACCAGTTGTTAAGAATGCTGATGCTAAATCTATCTTCAGTATTTCTAAAGAAATCAATGAGCTCGCAGTTAAAGCAAGAGAAGGAAAACTTGCTCCAAATGAAATGAAGGGTGCTTCTTGTACTATTTCTAATATCGGTTCTGCAGGTGGACAGTGGTTTACTCCAGTAATTAACTATCCAGAAGCTGCCATTCTCGGAATAGGTCGTATAGCAGAGAAGCCTGTTGTAAGAGACGGCGAAATTGTTGTTGCACCTGTTTTAGCATTATCATTAAGCTTTGATCATCGAATCGTTGATGGTGCAACAGCACAATTAGCATTAAATCAAATTAAACGTTTACTTGAAGACCCACAATTAATTATGATGGAGGGGTAATAATGGTTGTTGGAGATTTCCCAATTGAACTAGATACGTTAGTAGTTGGAGCGGGACCAGGAGGATACGTTGCAGCAATTCGTGCAGCACAAACTGGTCAAAAGGTTACTGTAGTAGAAAAAGGCAATGTTGGTGGAGTTTGTCTAAATGTAGGCTGTATCCCATCCAAAGCGCTAATCCAAGCAGGACACCGTGCTGAATATGCTCAAGGTGATGAAACAATGGGCATCAAAACAGAGAATGTTTCCGTTGATTTTTCCAAAGTACAAGAATGGAAAGGCTCTGTTGTTAAAAAATTAACTGGTGGAGTGGAATCACTTCTTAAAGGTAACAAGGTAGACATTGTAAAAGGTGAAGTGTACTTTGTTGATAAAAATACAGCAAAGGTAATGGATGACAAAAATTCTCAAACTTATACCTTCAAAAACTGCATTATTGCAACAGGTTCTACACCAATTGAATTACCAACATTCAAGTTCTCTGATCGTGTGCTAGATTCTACTGGAGCATTGAATTTAAAAGAAGTACCGAAAAAATTAGTCGTTATTGGTGGCGGATATGTAGGTACCGAATTAGGTTCAGCTTATGCAAGCTTTGGAACAGAAGTAACCATTATTGAAGGTTTAAAAGATATCTTAAATGGTTTTGAAAAGCAAATGAGTGCACTTGTGAAGAAGAAATTGAAGAAAAAAGGTGCAACAATTATTACAAGTGCCACAGCTAAAGGGGTAGAAGAAACCGATAATGGTGTGAAAGTTACTTATGAAGCAAAAGGAAAAGAAGAAACAATTGAAGCAGATTATGTATTAGTAACCGTTGGACGTCGCCCTAACACAGCTGAAATAGGCCTTGAACAAGTTGGAATTGAAATGACTGAAAAAGGACTTATTAAAATCGATAAGCAATGTCGCACAAATGTAGAAAATATTTATGCAATTGGTGATATTGTGGAAGGTCCACCGCTTGCGCATAAAGCTTCTTATGAAGGTAAAATTGCTGCGGAAGCCATTGCTGGTGAAAATGCAGAAATTGACTACAATGCGATTCCTGCTGTTGTATTCTCTGATCCAGAATTAGCATCAGTTGGCTATACAGAGGAAGAAGCAAAAGAAGCAGGTTATGATGTGGTAGCATCTAAATTCCCATTTGCAGCAAATGGTCGAGCACTCTCGTTAAATGCTGGGGATGGTTTTATGAAGCTAATCACTCGTAAAGAGGATGGTTTAATCATCGGTGGTCAAATTGCAGGTCCAAATGCTAGTGATATGGTTTCTGAAATTGGTCTAGCAATTGAGGCAGGCATGACAGCTGAAGATTTAGCTTTAACCATTCATGCTCACCCAACACTAGGTGAAATTACGATGGAAGCTGCTGAAGTAGCAATTGGTTCACCAATTCATATCGTAAAATAAATGGATAAGAGTCTGCCTAGCAGACTCTTTTTTCTAGTCGTTTATGTAAATTGTTGTAAAGTGAGGGATCTTTATGAAAAAGGGAATCTTTTTAGCTATAATCGTATTTGTTTTGATGCTTCTTTGTAGCTGTAGTAATGAAAATAAATCGTCTGAAAAGGAACAAGATAATATAGCTTCTTCAAACGAAGAGGTAATGGATAAAACAGAAGAAAACAACAAAGATGAACAGGATCCACCTGTAAAGTCAGATTCTGCTCAGGACTCAGTAGAAGAGTCTAATCACCTTGTTCAAAAAGAACCACTATACATAATAAATGATGTTTGGTTTCTAGAGCCAATTAAGGAAGGAACAAACGAAAAGGTCGTTCTTTTGACGATTGATGATGCACCAGATGATCATGCACTAGAAATGGCAAAAACCTTAAGTGAATTAGAAGCACCTGCGATTTTTTTTGTGAATGGCCATTTCCTTGAAACAGAAAAGAAAAAGAATACTTTAAAACAAATTCACGAGATGGGATTCGCAATTGGGAATCACACGTTTAATCATCAAAATTTAACAGAAGTAGATGAAGAAATACAAAGAGAAGAAATATTATCACTCAATGCTCTAATTAATGAAATTATTGGAGAAAAACCACAATTTTTCCGAGCGCCAAATGGTGCCAACACAGACTTTGTGAAGAACTTAGTTGAAAAAGAAGGAATGCTTTTAATGAACTGGAGCTATGGATATGATTGGGTAAGTGAATACCAGTCAAAGCAGGCAATAACAGAGATTATGTTAAATGCTCCAGAGTTAAGAAATGGTGCAAATCTATTAATGCATGACAGACCTTGGACTGCCGAAGCACTCGCTGATATTGTAAAAGGCTTAAGGGATAAAGGATATGAAATAGCTGATCCTGCCACTATAAAAACTCCTTAACGTCCTATCACTTCATAAATCAAGAGCTGTAGAAAACTACAGCTCTATTTAAATGCTTTATGCTCTTTTAAAACTCTTATCATTTGCAAGCTTTCGTCCTGAAGACCTTGAACAGGTAAATTCGACTGTAAATTATGATAAATATATTGTAGGTTTTCTTCAGATATAATTTCACCAGGTATAAATATAGGTATTCCTGGAGGATATATCATAATCGATTCAGCACTGATTCTACCAGCGGAGTTCTTCAAAGGTATGACTTCATATTCCGCATAAAACGCCTCTCTAGGACTTACTGCTAAAATTGGAATATCGGGAACTTGTGCTTTTACAGTTGTATCGTTTGCTGAAGAATAATGTGTGTCCACTAAATGATTTAAAGCTGAAAGAAGGTACTTCATATCCTCTAGGTTGTCAGCAGGTGTAATAATACACAAAAGATTGTACATATCCGATAATTCCACTTCGATTTGATAATTCAAGCGTAGCCATATCTCTGCTTCATGCCCAGTAATTCCTAAATTTTTGACAGAGATAATAATCTTGGTTGGATCGTAATCAAAGGTCGCCTCTGTTCCAAGTAAGTCACTGCCAGGGCAATAGAGAGTAGGTATCTTATTTATTTCCTTTCTAAGATATCTGGCATTTTCGATTGTTTCAGATAATAAAGACATCCCATTTTGTACTAAGTACCTACGGGCAATATCTAATGAAGCAAGCAATATATAGGAAGTGGAAGTGGTAGTGAGCATAGACATGACTGTTTGGACTCTTTCATGATTAATCAAACCATCCTTCACATTTAAGACAGAGCTTTGTGTTAAAGATCCACCTAATTTATGGACACTTGTTGCTGCCATATCTGCTCCTGCTTGCATTGCCGATAATGGAAGCCTTTCATGAAAATGAATATGCACCCCATGTGCTTCATCTACTAGTACAGGGATCTGGTATTGATGGACAATTTCTACGATTTTTTTTAGGTCAGCAGCAATGCCGAAATAAGTTGGATTAATTACTAATACAGCCTTTGCGTCTGGGTGTGCTTCTAATGCATTTTGAACAGCGTTCGGTGTGATCCCGTGTGAAATTCCTAATTTATGGTCAAGCTCGGGATGAATAAATATCGGTACAGCTCCAGAAAATATAATAGCAGAAGAAACGGACTTATGAATATTTCTTGGTACTATGATCTTATCACCAGGCAAACAAACACTCATAATCATCGTCATAATAGCACCACTTGTACCTTGTACAGAAAAATAAGTATGATCCGCTCCGAAAGCTTCTGCAGCTAACTCTTGTGCCTCTTTTATAATATGACGAGGATGATGTAGGTCATCTAATGGCTCAATATTTATTAAATCAAGTGATAACGTATTCTCACCCAGGAATTTGCGAAATTTGGGATCCATCCCTTTTCCTTGTTTATGACCTGGGATATGAAAAGCGCGTGGATTTTTCTCTATATGTGCTTTTAAACCACTGAATAGTGGTGTTTCATTTTGGGTTAACATCTATGATTGTTGCTCCTTTTACACGGAAAAATAATAAAACAAAATGTATTATAGCAAATTGATCGTGCAATAGCTAGCTTTTATGATAAATTTATGAATTATGCTAAAATAGGAATAGATATAGTTAAAGAGGTGTTTTTATGAATTATAGTTATCCACTTAATGAAAGTTGGTCAACAGAGGAAATTATTGATGTTGTTAATTATTATTCCATTATTGAAAAAGTCTATGAAAAAGGTGTAGCGAAACAGGATTTGATGCTTGCTTATCATCGCTTTAAACAAATTGTTCCATCAAAATCGGAAGAGAAGCAATTAGATCGACAATTTGAAAAGCAATCAGGTTATGTCCCGTTTCGCGTCATAAAAAAGGCGAAGACATTGGAGCAGCATGAGATCGTTAATTTATAGCAGAGATGACTTGTATAGCGGAGCTAATGTTTGAATAATGTCTTTCACTTCTTGAATAAATACCTTTCCGTCTCTTAAAATCGGGTCATCTGCTTTAAATTGTCGTCCAATTAAAAATTCACCTTTTTTCACATTCTGAAATCTTTGCAGGGCCTTTTCTAAATTTATGTGTTTTAATGATTCTGCTTTGTTTTCCATGTGGTCGAGAGAGACTTGGTAATCTACTGGTACGGTGCTTTTTATATCATCTATTTCATCCAAAAATTTCTTGGCAATTTCACTTTTGTGTGGTAATTCATAGATATAGGCTAACCAAACAAAAACATGATCATGCCACAATCCAACTTGAAAATGTGGGTGTTTTTTGTAGCCTCTCTTATTATGTGCATAAGCTGACCAAGTGTCTTTTGGCGGATTAACTGTTCTACGAGCATGTCGGGCTATATGAAGGTACATATCTTGGCCAACCGCTTCTTCTAGGTCAGAAATAATTTCTTCACTGATCTGTTTGAATTTCGGTTGAATTCGCTTTTGGATGGCTTCCATTCTTTCATCTAGTCCCTCTATAGTAAATGTATCAAAATCCTTTGCTTCGAAACCTGAAAAAGTCATATCTGTCACCTTCCTGATTAATTTAACATAATTATAATTTTATATTAATTCTAATTTGATTGCAACTAATACTGTTCTATTTTCAATTTTTCTGAATTTTTGCTAAAATAGAAGCTACTGATATTTTGGAACGGAGGAAATGCAATGAATGATGCCATCCGAGAAGAGCTACTAATCAATACAAAGAAATGGATATACCAAGCTGGAGATAACATTCGTGAACAAATGGAGCAAGCCTTCAAAATCGATACAAAATCAAATGCAAATGATCTCGTAACAGATGTTGATAGAGCTACTGAGCAATTTTTTGTGGAGAACATAAAAGCCAATTACCCAGATCATAAGTTAATAGGAGAAGAGGGTTATGGTGATAAGGTGGAATCACTTGATGGCATTGTATGGATTATAGATCCAATTGATGGCACGATGAATTTTGTTCACCAAAAAAGAAATTTTGCTATTTCTATTGGGATATATCATGACGGCATTGGTGAGATTGGTCTCATTTATAATGTAATGGATGATGTGCTTTATACCGCTGTTAAAGGACAAGGGGCTTACCGAAATGATACTAGACTAAAACCGCTGAATGATGAGGTTCGTTTAGAAACAAGTATTATTGCCATGAACAGTATAATAGCTTGTGAAAATAAACGCATCAATGAAAAGAAAATACAACAGCTGATTATTGATAGTAGGGGAACGAGATCCTATGGTTCAGCGGCGCTAGAGTTTGCTTTTCTTGCAGAAGGGATTATAGATGCATATTTAACGATGCAGCTCGCGCCTTGGGATTTTGCAGCAGGATTTATCTTAGTTAATGAGGTAGGCGGCATTACCGTTCAGGCAAACGGTAATCCAATAGATTTACTGCATAATAATACAATTTTAACCTGTAATAAACAGATATACGAACGTTTGATGAATGATTACATTGAATTAAAATAAGGCAAATTATATTGTACATAAAGAATTCGAATTAGATCATATCCTGATGAACTAATTCGAATTTTCTTTAACTTTAAGCATTTGTTTTTTTCTTTTGGGCTATACCATATCCCATTAGCAAAAAGCCGAGAATAATGGATCCAACAATAACCCAAATATTTCTTAGGGCAATTCCAACCCCTGCTGCAGAGAAAGATAGGATAACAAATATTGCTAAAAATAATTTTGACCATTGAATCGTAGACAATTTCGACACACCAACCTTAACAATATTCTCATTTTACTAGCATATCATATTCTTATTTAGTATGATAGAGATTATGGAGAGAAATAATGGAGGTTAACAATGAAGACGGATATGGTTATCGAAGTACCTAACAATCTTTGGCCAATTGCAGACTTTTTTATGAGAGATTTAGGGACAGAAGTAAATATGGCCAATGATGAAGAGATGGGCCTTTTAATTAGAGGATTTTTCTTTTTATACTTAACTGTTGTCGTATTCGCAATTATTGCATATAAGTTCGGATTTGCGAAGAAACTATCACCTTTAAAATCATTGATCATTTATATACTACTGTTTATTGGAATGTTCTTCTTAACGCTGATCTTTGGTCTTAATTTACCATTAGCAGAAAGTTTATTTATAATAGCGATTGTGATGGGAGTTTATCGTTTAAGACTCCATCAAGAGCGGAAACATCAACCACAAAATGATCAATAATCCATCTTAATGTACGACTTGAAAAAGCCTGGGAC
>JACYYJ010062796.1_pt1 | contig 104774 bp, 171 predicted proteins | sample 8236861 | NCBI WGS metagenome assembly JACYYJ01 (sample SAMN14103086, study PRJNA606662) | landfill metagenome | isolation source: landfill solid waste | place: India:New Delhi, Okhla landfill site | collected 2017-11-05
TGCGGGGACCTCGATCTCGACCACGCTCGATCCAGCTTCCGGGATGACGGTGGTCTCCCCGACAACCTCGGCGCCGTTGCCATCCAGGACCCGAAACGACGCGAGGGTGGGATCGCTCATGGCAACCCCACCGCTCGTCATCTCGACGCTCAGCAGCACTGGCTGTTGGGCGAAGAACTTGTTCACGCCTTCGGTTCCTGCGCCTTCAGGATCTTCTCGATCATGTCCGGGATGCTGTTGGACTTGACGCCCAGCGGGGTCGCGATTTCACGCAGACCAGCGATGCCACGGCTGTCGGCAACCGCCTCCAGGGACTCGCGAGTGTGAGCGGGCTTCTCTTCGACCTGGTTGGCCTTCGGGGCGGAACCGTCTTCGGTCGAGCGGGGCAGCTCGGGGACCACGGCGGCGCGAGTCTCGTGCATCGCGCGCAGGTCAGCTGCCTGACCAGCCTGCGTGTCGGTGTCCACCAGCTGGATACGGATGAGCGAGCCCAGGCGGGACGCGGTAACGGGGTCCACGACCTCGGTCGAAAGGCCATCCTTGAACTCGACGCCACCGAAATGGCCCTTGTAGTTCTTCCAGCCCGGTTCGGTGATGCGCAGTCGCTGCGGCTTGTGATTCATTGGTGCTCCTTAAATGAAGGAAGGGTGGGCGGTGAGGCCCACCCTTCGCAGGGGTTACGTCTGCGCCGAGGCTTAGACGTTGGTGATGCCGACCAGGCGGGCCAGGGAGCGGGTGCTCTTCAGGGCCAGACCGGCGTACCACTTCACGCGCCAGCGCCAGGCGTCCTTGTTCTGCACGGTGCCGATCGGCTCGACCGCCATGCCGGCGCCAGTCTGACCGCCGAACAGGCCGTGCACGCCGTCGTCCTCGTTGAGGCGCACCGCGTACACCGAGCAGGTCTCGGTGGCCGTGCCGTGGGCTTCGACCGGGATGAAGTCGTTGACCAGGATCGGCACGCCGTTGTGCGCGAGCACCGGACGGCCATCGAACTGCGGAAGCATCAGGTGCTCCGGAGTCGTGCCGCCAGCAGCGCGCAGCAGGGCGCGGAACGCACGGATGGTGCCGGAACGCATGAAGATCGCGTCGGCGCCATTCGGCACGGTGTCGAGCAGCTCGTCGAGCATGGACAGCGACAGCGCGGCGCCGTTGGCGTCCGGGTCGATGTTCTGGCTCGGGGTGGCAGCGACCAGCTTCGCGAGACCGTCGAACTCCTTCGGGTTCGTGGCGTTGTCGCCCACGATCAGGGTGCGGCGGAACTTGCGAGCCAGGCCCTTGGCCTTGGCGGCGAGCTGGACGGCGACCTGGCTGTTCGCGTCCGACATGGTGGTGGCAAGGAACTTGTCCACGTCCACGTCGTGCGCCAGGATGCGCAGCTTGGTGACGACCTCGGTGAACTCGGCGGCACCTTCGTTGATGGCCTCGTTCGGGTCCAGGAAGTCCGCCTCGACCACGGTCTTCTCGCGGTTGTAGACGTATGCCTTCCCTTCGGTGCGGGTGAACGGCAGGATCGCGAACAGGTCGTCCTTGTCGATGACCTCCTCGATCACGCCGCGAACGAGATCGTTCTCGCTCAGCTTCTCGGCTTCGACTTTCAGCAGGGGCATTTCAGTTGACTCCTAAGTCAGTGATGAGTGATTTGTTACGGCTGGGTCTTCAGCGCGCCGTTCGCCACTGCCGCGGCGATGCGGTCACGCCCACTGCCGACCTTCGGAGTTGCACGAGTCGAGGGATCGTTGTTCGAGGAAGCACCGGGCTTCACCTTCGACCGAATGAGATGCTCATGGTCGGGATCCGCCTTGACGATCTTTTCGATCGCCTGGTCGAACGGAAGGGGGTCGCCTGCTGCGTCCACCAGGACAGTGCGCTGTGCACTGCCGGCGGGCTTGTCGTAGGCAACGACCTTGCCGTCCTGCAACTCGAAGTGCGATCCGTAGACAACTCGCGCCTTCGCAGGCGTCAGTGTCAGGGTGTCGCGGACGAATGCGGAATCGCCGAAAGAGCGACCGATCGTCAGCTCGGTGATCTGAGCGGTGGCAGCTTCCAGGGCAGCCTTCGTTTCGGTCAGCTGGCTTTCGAGGCCAGCCTTCACGTTCGTTAGCTCGTTCTGGTGCTGCTCCTTCATCTGCTGCTTCACGCGATCGAACTCGCCACGCTTCTCGAGCTCTTCCTGTTCGCGCTGCGCCTTCTCGGCCAGCAGATTCCGGACGGCTTCGGGGTCGATCCCCTCGAACTGCTTCAGCTGCTCGGTGAGCGTGCTGACCTGGGTCGAGAGAGTCTTCTCCTTGTCCTTCCGCTTCATCACCTCCTTCAGGAGCTCGGCCTCACGATCGGTGGGCTTGGAGCCCTTGCCTTCGTTGCCTTCGTTGCCACCGTCGTTCGGGGTCGAATTGGGGTTCGGGTTGGCACCCTCGCCTTCGTCGCCACCGTCCTCGGTGAACATCTGCCTCTGTCGGAGCTGAAAACCACGGGTCATTCGTTGATTCCTCGTTGAGTGCCTTTCTCTTGGCGGGTCACGACCAGTCTCTTGGTCATTTGCTGACCTTGGAGACCGCTTCCTTGCCTCCGACAGCGCCCTGTCCGGGCTGACCATCGTTTGGCTTAGTCGCGTCACCTAAGTCAGTGGTGAGTGAAGTTTGCAGGCTATCTTCCCATTCGTCAATAGCCTTCTGCAACTTTTTCTTGTCCGCATCGGCCATGAGCGGCCACAGCTTGTCCACGATGGCGCTCATCTGCACGCGACGGATCTCCATCGGCGCCGACATCAGGGCGAGCTCATTGGCGATCGACAGGTCCTGGATCAGGTTGCGGACGTCGAAGTTCATCGAATACGTCACGGTGTCTTCGCCGCGCTCAGCCAGAGTCAGCTGTTCGCCGGCATAGATCCGCACGAGCGTTTCGAGACGGTTCGAGAAAGCCTGCATCGCGTTGGCCTTCGCCGACAGCAGCGCGTTGACGCGCTCGAAGTCGAACGCCTTGGCCACGCCCGAGGAGTTGTCGATGCCGACCGAGTTGTCCTGCTTGGTCCGCTCCCCTGCCAGGCCCACCGTGTGGTAGATCTCATTGATGATCTGCCGGATGGTGGTGATGATCAGGTTCGCCTGCCGCGGATCCGGCGAGATGTATTCCGGCTTGCCGCCGTGCTCGCCGTCGTAGACCAGGATCTGGGAGGTGCCCAGCTTCACGATCCGCTTGCGCGCAGCCTCGTTATCCGGGTCGTCCGGGTCCTTCGAGGTGGGAGCGCTGTTGGTCAGACCCTGCGCCGGCATCGTCAGCTGGCTGAAGGTCTGGTCGTTGATGATCTGGTCGAGGTTCGACAGGTAGTTCGCGATCGCCCGGTCCAGGTATGCGATGTCCTCGATCAGCGCCGGGACGACGTACTTCTCGTCCGACTCGATGTGGTCGCACTTCAGGACGGGCACGACGCCCAGGCCGTGGTAGCCCTGTCGGACCTCCTTGACCTTGCCGTTGGGGCTCAGGGAGAAGAGGACCCACTCGTTCTGGGTCCACAGGCGGAAGTGCGGCAGGATGTCGCCGCTCGACTCGAACGGATCGTCGTCGTCGCGGATGTTCTCCTGCAGCAGCACCCAGGAATACTGGCCAAACTCGTCGTAGCCGCAGTCCAGGAAGTTCTTGGGCTGGACGATGTAGGCATACAGCTGCCCGCCCATCTGCTTAGCCTCGGCGACCGACACGACCCGATCCGAGGGCATGTTGTTGTCCACCACCACGTAGGCTCGACCGAAGATCGAGGCTGCGCGGCCCACCTGGCGCTCGAACTCGCCCAGGTCCAGGCCGGACATGGTGGCCCGCTTACGGAACTGCTTCAGCTCGAGGCTCACGTCCTCCTTGCGGACGGGCTTCTCCTTGAAGAGGTACTTGTTGACCAGGTCCACGACCTCGCGGGTGTGGTTGAACCTGTAGGCGCGCTGGATGCGGCCCATGTAGGTCTCGTCACCCTCGCGGCTGAACTTGAAGATGTGATCGTTGAACCACTCCCTGGAGCCCAGGTAGGTGTCGTAGAGGAAGTCCCAATGATCGGCCTTCTCCTTGAACTGAGGATGGCGACGATCGACCAGAGCCTTCAGCTTCTTCTGGTCAGTTGGGATGTTGAGCTCGGACATAAGTCACCCGTGAGTGATAAGGATTAGATGTTAACACCCAACACCACGACCTTACGAGTCGGGAAGTTGTATTCGATGCAATAGCCGATACCGTCGATGACGTGCTCCTTATTGAGCGATTTGTCTACTTCCGCCGAATCAGCCTTATAGATCACCTGCTCGAAGCCCTCGATGACGTTCCGGCACTTTTCATCCACGCGCAGACGGACGGTGCCGTCTGCCGAGTAGAGCATCGAGTTGACCGAGTTGATTCGGTCCTGCACGAACGGGTGCTTTCGGTGATAAAGGATTCTCCGGAAGTCTCGCTCCCGGAAGATGTCCAGTGCCGACTCACCTCGAGCGTGCTGGCGGGATCCGCCTGCCGGGTCGGGGAAGATGGTGATCTGGTCCTTGTAGCGCCAGTAGCGCTGCTCCAAGACGTCGCAGACCTCTGAGACGTTGGAGTTGAACAGGACGATCTCGTCCACGATCCACACCTCGCCGTTGGGCTGCGGCTGCATGATCGCGCAGCTCATCGGGTTGATGTTGAAGTCCTGGCCCACCCAAATCGGCAGCTTCGGGTTGAACGGCAGGTTGCCGACGTGCCTCTTGCGCTCGAACGGGTAGTAGACGCGACCGGACATGGTCTCGAACGTCGCCATGAACTCCTGGCGGAAGGTCCGGGGGTCCAGGTCTCGCTTCGCCTGCTCGATTTCGGCAGTCGGCACGAAGGGGGACATGATCGTCGGGAACTGCCAACCCTTCCACTCGGGATGCTTGCGGTTCCGCTGGCGCTCGCCCTTCCGGTAGAGCTCGTAGAAGTGGTTGAAGGACTTGGGGGTGCCGATGAACAGCGCCCCACCCTGCGTGGTCGCCAGGGTCGGTCGAAGCACCTGCTCCCACACCCACGGGCGGAAGTCCTGGTACTCGTCACAGCCGACGAAGTCCAGGCCCACACCTCGCAGGGTGTCGGGTCGGTCGGCGCCCTTCAGGCTGATGGTCGAGCCGTTGACCAGGTAGCACTTGAGCAGGGTTTCGTTGTACTTGCGGACCCACTCATCCGGGATTGCCGTCTTGAGCGCGTCCCACATGATCTCTCGAGCCATGCCGTAGGTCGGAGCGACGTACCAGACGTTGGCGTTCTTCTTCTTGGCAGCCTGGCGCCGGAGCTCTGCCCTCAGAAGGTGCGTTTTGCCGAAACGACGACCCGCCACGACAACCCGGAAGCGGGTGTCGTCGCGATAGACCTGCATCTGACCACGGTGCAGCTTGTCCGTGATCTGGATGCGACCCTCATCGGCGCTCACTGGCTAGCTCCGCGGCGCGATCGACGGACTCCACAACCTCGGCCATCGCCGCGGCGGCTTCATCCTCATCATCGTCGGACACCTCGACCCGGGACCGGAGCTCGTTCTCCTCTTCCTCGGTCATGGAGGCGACGGACAGATCCGGCAGCTCATTGGCATTCGCCGAGTCGTCGATTTCGAGCAGGGTGTAAAGCTCCTCGCGGCCCACCTTCAGGGCGAGCACGGAGTCCTTTAGAGCTTTCGCAATACCAGCCATGGCCGCCAGGCCCCTGCCGGTATCCAGCGCGTGCTTGAACTCCTTCGCGTAGGTCGCCAGGAGTGCGTTGTTCATCTTGAACAACATCTCCTTGGCGTCGATCTGGCGCTGCGCCTTGGCTTCGACGAACTCGCGCTGCTTCTTTGCCAGGGCCGCGGCGAGCTCCTCGCGCACGGTTTCGGCACGCTCGCCACCCTTCACTCCCCGCTTGGTCATGTGCCGGGAGACGGTCTCGATGCGAACGCCGTACTTGTCTGCGATTTGGGCTTGGGTCCAGCCGGAGCGATACAGCTCCTCGGCCTCGATCCACTGAGACGGGCTCAGTCGGCGGGCTGTGGACTTCTTAGGCTTGGCTTTGGGCGTCTTCATGGTCCGTGTAGACCGACGCGATCGACGGGAAAATTGCTCGCGGGTGAACGCTAGGAGAGAGGAGGAGATGTGACCCGCGAGCTTGTTTCCACAGGGGTTGAGTCGCTCTGGACTCGCCTGGATTATAGTCACGGGTGAGGAACTTTGACTGCCGGAACTTCCCGTCCCGGAGCTGTCCTCCAACTTCTACCCAACATCGACCCGGCCCGGATCGTTCGTTCTAACTTTTTCCTTCTATACTTATTAAAGGGTTCTTGTAGATATATTGAAAATAATAATTAACTAATCAATACATCTTCTAATAAAGAACGCACGGCGCCGGCTACCGGCCCAGCACCTTCAATCCCAGGTCAGTGATCCGGAGCACAGCTCGCTGCCGGTTCCTACGCTTCTCACGCGGAGCCTTCTCCACCACACCCTCAGCAACGAGGGTCCGGATTGAGAACTGCAGGCTCGGCTTGGTGGTTTCCCACTTGTGATCGTCCTTGAGCTTGTCCAGCAGCTGGTCGAGGTCCAGCTCCGTGCCGTCCGGATTCTTGTCCGCCAGGCAGGTCAGCAGGATCACCTGCTTCGAGGTCATTCGCATTGCAACTTCTCCAACTTCAATGGTTCATCCGGCGCCTGCCAGTCGAAGGCAGACAGCGGTAGCTTGTCCGGCAGCTCGCGCCCGTGATCGGGATTGCGGTAGACCCCGTAGAGGGGCGTCGCGAATGCCATCTGATTGAGATTCTTGATGAGGTCCTTGGGCGGCATGGCATCCACCCTGGAGGTCCCGTTGTCGCGGTTCTTGCCCGTCTTCTCCAGCGCCGAGTGCTTGTAGTAGAAGGCGCGCAGGTCCCGGAGGACTCGCTCCCTGATCACCGGAGTCATCGCCTCGAGCTCTTCCAGTAGGGAGACTTGGTCCGCGGGGTCCGCGTCGAACCAGCGCGCATACAGGGCGACTGCAGCGGCTTTGTGCTTCGGAGGGTCCGGCACGACGAACTGGAACCCAGCTCGGTGGGCGAACTGATTGAAGCGCGACATCGAACTCTGGATCTCGCACCACTTCCGCCCATCCATTCGAGCGGCCAGGTTGAGCATCCGGTAGCCCACGCCAACACCTCGAAACAGCGTGTCGTTTACGGTCCGGGCGTTGAGGGCGAACGAGGCGTTGAGGAACTTATACCGATAGGTATTCGTCAGCTTCGTCTCACCGCCACCAGGCTTGATGTCCGGGAATGCCTTGTGTCGATCGCGCAGCAGGCCGCGGGGGTAGCACATGACCGAGACCCCCACCAGGCGATCTCCCAGCACCACGCGCCAATAGCGGGCTCCCGCTACTTTCCCTTCACTCTTGTAGTGGAACTGATGCAGCTGCTCCCAATCGGCAGCAGTGCCTCGCTCCAGCACCATCTCGGCGAGCATGGGAAATGCTGGGCGCGCGTTCGGATCTCGCGTTACCTGCCAGGTCACTTGACCTCCCAGGGCTTCCTGCGCGCTTCAGCTCGAACGATCTTCTTGGCATCCTCGACGGAGAAGCCTTTCCCATGCAGCTCCTTGATTCGAGCGGCCATCCAGGCAATCTCAGACTCCGGCAGCCCGGTCAGCTCAGCGAACAGCGACACCCCGTTGTAGGTGCCGTTGGTATTGCGATGCTTCTCGAAGGTGCTCATGGTCACTCCACCAGCATCCACTTCGCCCGGGTGACTTCGACTCGGTCCCCGAAGAGCTTCTGAATGGTGAGGGTGGGAGCCAGGTAGTCCACCAGGTCGCCATGGGTCGTCGCGACAATCAGCGTCGCGCCAGCCTTGCGAGCGGCCTTGGACAGGTTGAAGGCGACGATCTTCGCGGTCTCTCGGTCGAGGACGGCGCCAAACTCGTCAGCCACCCACACCGTGGCTCCCGATTCGATCAGCTTGGCCAGACGGAAGCGGTAACGCTGCCCGTCAGACAGCTCTGCCGGCGTGCGCACCCACAGGTAGGCATCGTTCAGGCCAGCTTGGTTCATGAGTTCCAGCGCGCGCGAGGTGTCCTCTCCGATCTGGGAGACCAGCGGACGATCCTCGAGCTCGATCCGGTCGATGTTGCCGACGCTAAAGCCGCGACGCTCGTACTCTGCAGCCAGGTCGCGCAACGCCAGGGACTTCCCGGACCCGGACTGGCCCGTGATGTAGATGATGTCGCCAGGCTGGACGGGGACTTCGAGCTGGTCGTAGATCGTGAACTTCTTGTCACTCAGGCCCAGCCCGAAGCTTTCGGCCACCTCGAGAACCCGCGGATCCTTCTGGACGCGGGTCTCGAACTTCTTGGTGATGATGATCGGGTCCATTACGCCCTTGCCTCGATCTCCGTCACCACTGACTGACAGAACTCAGCGAAGGCAACTGCCCCGGTCTTGCCAGTCATCGACTCGGCGTAGGACTGGAACTTCACCAGCGCGCGCTCGAAGCTTTCGGGCACGGCCTTGAAGCCCAGGGTAGCAGCGAGCTCGATGGTCTTCTCTGCGGGCTTCTGGGGCGCTTCTGGGGCGTCTGCGGGCTTCTTGTCTTCGTTCGCAGCTGGGGCGCCCTCGAACACGGTGGAGTCCACGCGATCGAGGTCCTGGATCATCATGTCCAGCTCCTTGGAATCGAAGCCCATGGAGCCGACGTCGAAGCCTTCCAGGTTCAGCGCGGACAGCTCGTCCTTGATGAGCGTGGTGTCGAAGTCGGTCATGGCGACCCGGTTGTCCGACAGGCGCGCGGCCTTGACCTGGGCGGGAGTGAGATCCGTGCGGCAGATCACCGGGACCTCCTTGAGCCCCAGGTGGATCGCAGCCATGCGACGCCCGTGACCCTTGATGATCACGCCGTCCTTGTCCACGACGATCGGCACGTCCCAGCCCTGGGTGCTGATGACCTTGGCCAGCGACTCGATCTGGGTCGGGGTGTGGATCTTGGCGTTCTTCTCGTAGGGGATCAGGCGATCGATCGCCCACATCTCGATCTTCGGCTTGGCGACCTTGGCGGCTCCCATTACTTGCTCCAGTTGTGACAGATGTAGACCAGGGCCTCGCCGGCATTGGCGAGGGAGTCGCCGCCGCTGATGCCCTGGCGCTTGATGACGTTCTCGATGCAGCGCTGCACGAACTCGGCGTCGCCCAGGGGAACCTTGAACTTCATGAACTGATGGGTCACGGGTGCGCCCGCCAGCTCGTCGTCGGCATTGACCACCGGGCTGGGATCGTCCGCGGCGTCGGGCAGCTCGAGGCTGTCGAAGTCGATCGAGCTCGCCTTGAAGATGGCCTTCAGGTCCTCATCGGACATCGGCAGGAAGTCCTCGACGGTGCCGTCGAACTCCTTGAGCAGCTGCGACAGGCCAAAGGCGTCTTCGCTCCCGTAGTGCTGGTTGTCGATGACCGAGATCTCCTTGGCGCGCTTCTCGTCGATGCGACCCAGGTTGTAGACGTCGATCTTTTCGTGGCCCAGGGAGATGGCAGCCCGGGTGGTGTGTTCGCCCGCGATGACCTGCAGCGTGCCGTCGTCGAGCTCGCGCACGACCACAGGCCGGAAGATCCCGTTACGGCGGATGCTCTCTTCCAGCTTGCGCTGGTTCTCGGGAGCCACGCTGTTGACGTTCCACGGGGAGAAGACAAGCAGACGCGGGTCTACCTGTTGTGTGACCTTTTCGTGCATGCACTATACTCACTAAGCACTGAGACTGGCATACTATAAGGAACTTGTGGCCACACTTGCAACTTTCTATGAAGATTCAGATCGCCTCTAACGCCGTCGTGGCAAAGGTCATGAATGCCGACGATCAGCTCAAGCTGAAATTGGTCGAGCTCATGTCCTACATGGTGGCTGGCGCCGAACACACCGGGGGCTACGCCTCGGGCAGCTGGAGCGGGCGATCGACCCTGTTCTCTTTCGAGAAAGCAACCTTCCCCGCGGGCCTACTGAGCCTGGCTGTGAACTTTCTGTATCAGGAAGGGCACCAGGTGCAGCTGGTGCGCAAGCCGGCGCCAGCACCTCGAGGCAAAGAGGATCCGATCGTCAATGAGTTTGGGCGCGACCCGAAGTACGACTACCAATACGAGACGATCCGGCAGCTGGTCCGGCACCGCCAGATCATCGCCCAGGTGGCCACGGGCGGCGGCAAGTCCAACATCGCCTGCATCGGCATCGCCAGGCTGAAGCTCCCTACCCTGTTCATCACGACGCGCGCGGTGCTGATGCACCAGATGAAGCGGTCGTTCGAGCGATCCCTGCGGTATCGCGCCCAGCATGGGGAGCCAGAGCTCGCCAGCATCCGGGTGGGCGTCATGGGTGACGGCGAGTTCAGCCCGACCCGGCACGTCTGCGTGGCGATGGTCCAGACCATCCAGGCCAAGCTCAACAGCAAGAACCCTGCCGAAGCCAAGCGCATGCGGGAGATCCTGCAGGAGTACAACTTCGTCATCGCCGAGGAGGCTCACGAGGCGAGCGGCAACGGCTACTACGAGGTCCTGGGGCTGTGCACCAACGCCCACTACCGGCTCGCCCTGACGGCCACCCCGTTCATGAAGGAGGACGAGGAGGCCAACATGAAGCTGATGGCCTGCAGCGGCCCGATCGCGATCCGGGTGACGGAGCAGGAGCTGATCGACAAGGGCATCCTGGCCCGCCCCATCTTCAAGTACCTCACGGCCCCGACAGCCCCGCAGGTCGCCCGCACCAGCAACTGGCAGCGGGCCTACCACTACGGGATCATGCACAACGAGGGTCGGAACAAGCTGATCGCCTTGGAAGCCCGCCGTGCGGCACGGCTTGGGTTGTCAGTGATGATACTTGTGCAACGCAAAGAGCATGGTAAGATTCTGCAGTCACTGATTCAGGCGGACGATGTGAAGGTCCGCTACATCTTCGGCGAATCCGACAAGGATGAGCGGGACGACTGCCTGAAGAAGCTTGGCGAAGGCAAGATCAACGTGCTGATCGGCTCGACCATCCTCGATGTCGGCGTGGACGTCCCCTCCGTGGGCATGGTGATCCTGGCAGGCGCCGGCAAGGCTGAAGTAGCGCTACGCCAGCGGATTGGTCGCGGACTGCGACGCAAGCCCGAGGGTCAGCTCAACGTCGCCTACGTGATCGATTTCGCCGACCCGAAGAACAAACACCTGATGACGCATGCCGCACAGCGTCGCCAGATCGTGGAGTCCACCCCGGGCTTCGTCGAGGGGATCCTTCCCTACGGCGTGGACTTCGACTTTTCCCACCTGAAACAAGCTGCTTGAAATAGGAGTCAAAGATGTCGAACAACCGTCACTCGCTGATGCTGGACACCCCGGCGTACAAGCGAATCAGCGAGCTCGCGAAGAAGGCTCACGTGGCCCGCCCCATCGTCGTGGACGCGATGATCGAGCTGGTCAATGAGGAGAAGCTGCTCGCCAAGCTGAGCGAGGCTCGTGCCAACCAGAAGGCCCAGGCCGTCGAGGAGCGCAAGAAGCGTCAGGCCCTGGCTGACCTGGCCAAGGAGCTGGACATGAACCAGATCGAGGCACTGCTCTCGAAGGTCAAGAAGTAAGCCTCACGGTCCCTGGGGACCCTGTGAAACCTCGCGTCGATGTTAGTGAGTGCTGACTATAATGTCACTCATCACTGACTTCACGCGAGGTTTTCATTTTGACGCCATTGATCGAATCACTACGAACCCTAGCCCTGAACGTCGCCCTGCTTAAAGGCGACCCTGCAGCAATCCACCTGCTGGAGCCAAAGCACTTCCACTGCCTCGCCGTGACGGCATTCGCCGAAGCTCGAGGGGAAGGCGATCGGGGAATGGCCCTGGTGATCAAGTCAATGGTGAACCGCCACATCATCACCGGGCGCTCAGGCTGTGCGATCGCCAAGCGTGCCTACGACGGCTACAAGCTCTGGCACGATCGCGACCCGGCAGCCCGCAACAACAAAGCCTGGTATCAGGCGCAGCTGGTCACGCTCAACGTGATCATGGGCGAGGTGGACCTGGGTCGCTGCGAGAAGGTCACGCACTTCCTCAACCCGGACGGTGTGCGCCGCATGCCCCGCTGGGCGTCGCAAGAGAACCAGATCTGCACCGTCGGCAAGCACGTCGCCTACCGCGTCGCCCAAATCTAAGGATAAACGCGGTGTCGTCTGGAATAGAGCCAACTCGCGGACGTTCCTACACTTATCCACGCCTCGACATGGAGGCTTTGGATAAGGATCTGGAAATGGCTTCCCGCGGCACCAGGATCAAGGCTCAACCAATCGCGGTCGGGAAGCTGCGTAGCAATACAAAGCCGTATTACTACAAGGTCTTTCTGTGGAAGGATCGCGCCGACTACGAAGAGGCGGCCAAGCCGGAGAAGCCCGACGTCACCACGGCGATGTGCGTGAGCGATTTGTATATCCGGGATGACGGCTCCTGGGAAGTGCACCCGAAGCTGGGCGAGATCCACTTCCAGTCCGGCGATTGGGACGTCAACATCGTCTCTCACGAGGTCCTGCACGCGACCCTGCACCGCACCCGCTACGTCGCCCCGTTCACGGACGCGGTGATGAACGACCTGGCCCCCTCCTTCGACAGCGAGGATGAGGAGACCATCGCCTATGAGCATGGCGCCTGGGTCGAGTCGTGCATGCGCTGGCTGACGAACACGGATCCCCGGTCGATCTACCCGGCTTCTACTTTCGGTGACTAGAATACTCACTCATCACTGACTGATAGGAATCCGATGCTCTTCGCTGCCGCAATTCTTCTGCTTGTCCTGCTGGTCTGCATCCGCCGTCGTGCCCGTTGGGACGCGACCCTGGCTGCCGAACCGAAGCACTGGTGGGTCGTCTCTGCCAAGACGGGCGACAACCCGCCCGTGGCCCTGGATGACTTTCCGATCACGGACGACGAACTGCCGAGCCTGATGATGTCCGACCTGGACGAAATCGAGGATGAGGCCGCGGGCTACGCCTGCTACTGCTCGCACCTGATCGAGGACCTGTCGCCGGAGACTGTCATCTCCGTGCGCAGTGCGCTGTTCGGAACCTTCCACTTCGCGCCGGACTTCGAGGGCACGCAGATGGTTGGCGTCAAGAAGGCCCCGGTCGTATCGCAGGCCAAGCCGATCGCGTAAACTACACGGGCAGTCCCCAGCGGCTGCCATGCGTGTTTCCTCTCTGTGACAAGCCCCGCCCAGCGCGGGGCTTATTTTTGCCTGAGAAGTAAGTAAGCGCTGACTATAATCACAATCACTCACGCACTACTTACCACAGCAGGAGACACATGAAGTCCGTCATCAGCCAGTTCTACAGCCTGTTCCGCGAGTCGATGTTCGCGAACAAGCTGACCGCCTCGGATCTCTCGACCCGGATGGGCGTCCACTACACCTACATCTACAACACGATCCGCAAGAACGCCAACATCACCCTGGCAACGGCCCAGAAGATGGCAGAAGCCGCGGGCTACAACCTGGTGGTGACGTTCGAGCCGATCGACACCGCTGCCGAGCTCGTGGGCACGATGGATTCGACCGGCGGCCTCTACTCCCAGCGCCGCACCAAGACCGCCGTCAAGGCTGCAGAAGCCGCCGAGGTCGAGGCTGAAGTCGCTGCCCAGCCCAGCGAAGCGGAGCTGGACACCGAGCTCGCCGAGCTCCTGGCGCTCGAGAACACCTGATGCCCCGCCTGTTCCTGATCGCTGCCCTCGCCGAGAACGGCGTGATTGGCGACAAGGGAGACCTGCCCTGGGGACGTTCGATCCCCAGGGACATGGAGCGCTTCAAGTCCATCACCAAGAAGGCGGGTGTGGTGCTCATGGGGCGCAAGACCGCCGAGACGTTGCCCAAGCCCCTCCCGGGTCGTCGCAACCTGGTGCTGTCCGCCCGCGGAGCCACCCTGCCCGAAGGGTTTGAGGTCTTCCCGACGCTCGAGGCTGCCCTGGCAGTCCTTCCCGAGAACCAATGGGTCGCCGTCATCGGTGGCGCCCAGATCTATCGCATGTGCGCCCCGCACTGCGTCCGGGCATACATCACCCGGGTGCATGAGAGCTTCACGGGCGACGCCGACTACCCCGTCGCTTCCCTCGATCGTTTCGTCAAAGAGGGCGCGTCACAGCACTTCCCGAGCGACGAGAAGAACGCTCACCCGCTCACTTTCTACACGCTGCGCAACACCGCGATTCAAGACATCTAACTCACAGGAGGATCAATGCTGGACTTCGCACTGCTCTACTTCATGATCGGCATGGTGTTCGCGGCGGCGATGATTGCCCGTGACATCGAGCACAGGCGATGGGGCGCCGCCGAGCTGAAGGCGAACCTGTTCATTGGAACCTTCTGGCTCCCGGTTCTGCTGATCGCGTTCTTCATGTGGATCTACCGTCTTCGACGCGCTCTGCGCGGGACGGTCTGATGATCCTTCCCAGCCACGTCATTCCGACTGCCGGCGACATCTACGTCGCCTGGGACTACGCACATCGAGGATCCCGATCAACCCTTGTGGTGCAGGCTTCTGGGACGCCCCCGGATGACGCAGATGCCGATCCTCGAGTATCGAAAGGTGCTCAGCGTCACGCCCACCGTCGTCATCTACACCACCCCGCGCTGCCCGACTCGATCGACGGCTGTCTGGGGCACCGAGTGGGTGGATTGGGCCGTCGATGCCGCTCGCATCAGCCACAACGGACAACTCCTGCCCCAGGAGGAGCTCGACCGCGTGGCGCCGCTGTTCGATCCGAACATGTTTTCATTCACCACTGACTAAGGACTCACATGCGAATCAACACCCCCTACATCGACTCCACCAGTGACGAGCGCACGGCCAACAACGTCATGCGCCACGGCTACCGCCAGCTGACCGCGCCCGAGAAGGCGCTCATGCAGCAGATCAAGGACGAGGGCCTGAAGTTCTGGACCCTGCTGGACCAGATCGGCACGAGCCGCGAGCTCGCCCTGGCCAAGACCAAGATCGAAGAGGCGGTCATGTGGGCCGTGAAGGACATCACCAAGTGAACGGCATCACCTACACCTGCGAGTGTCACACCTGCCAGCTCCACCGCGGCAAGCGGGACTCCGCCGACACGATCAAGGCGCCGGCACCATCGCCCATCAGCTACACGCTCAGCCTGGACGCGAAGGGCTGGATCAACGGCTTGTTCCAGAGTTGCACCGTGAGCGTCTACCTCGATGATGGTCGAGTCTTCGAGTTCGACGTTGGCGATGCTGAAGCCCTGCGCGAGTTCGCCGCGGGAATCATCCGGGAGGGCTACACCCGGATCGCCAACGGGGTGTTCACCTACTACCCGCCTCATCGCATCGTCAAGGTCGAGGGCAGAGGGCCGAACATCACCACCAAGTACCCCGACCGCGTGAGGGGCGTCTGATGGAGATGCTGGTAGAAGCCGCACGCGAGCTCCGCGCCCGCCAGCGGGAGTACCTCGAGGATCCGCCGGGCCAGCGCAGCGAGACGAAGGGTCGCCTGGTGGGCTTCGCAGCCGATCGCCTGGACGAGGAAATCGACCGCTACGACAACCGCATCGTCCTGGGCAACTCCCGCGAGGAGTTCCAGGACGCGGAGCTGGGCATCGCCAACGATGGACGGGTCATCTACAGCTTCGACCTGCTGGTAGAGCATTTCGTCAACCAGGACATGGAGGCTGACGAAGCCGCCGAGTGGATCCACTTCAACATCGTGTCCCTGCCCTACGTGCTGGTGGCCTGGCAGTGAGCGACAAGCCATTCCCGGGCCTGCGAAGTCTCATCAGCGAGTCCCCTGGCAAACCCATCACCTTCAGGGAGCTCACTGCCGGCACTCGCGAGCTCACCGAGGCGATGAATCAGTTCGTTGCAGATATGAACGCAGCCACCAACACCATGCTGGAGATTGGGCAAATCCTCAAACCGCACCATCAGCTCTGTCCGGTCTGCGGAGAGAACCCGCTCAAGGACACTCTGGAGTTCCGGCGATCGATCGCTGCTCAGATAAAAGCTGAGCTCATCAATCCGGGTGGGCGCGAGTTGCACTTCATCGATGGGCGTCGCCTGCAGCTCGCCGACATGTGCAACGCCTGCGACGAAGCCAAGATCAGGGCGTTCATGAGCACCAAGCTCTGGGACGTCTGGATCGAGGGCTTTGTCGTCAACGGGTCTCGCGAACCGGCCAAGTACCTGGGTCAGACAGAAGCTCTCTCCTTCCGGGACGCGGCGGAGCATGTGCTGCAGCGTTGCGGGTTCATCATCAATCCGCCAATCTTCGATCGCCAGCGACTTACCTATTACGGCTGCAGACTCTTCGATAACGAAGCTGACGCCAGGGCGTCGTTCGGGTAAACCAGACAGGGGTGGCCTTCGAGCCACCCTTTTCTATACAGATCGCTCGCGATAGTCTCGCTGCTCTTTCACTCCCGAGGGGAATCCATGTCTGACGTCAACCAATACCAACTCGACCGCGCTGCCAGCGACACCTTGCCCCAGACCCTCTACATCATCGCCCTGCTCCTGGTATTGGCGAGCCTTATCCTGGTCGGCTTTGCGTTCGCGAAGGAGCAGTATTGGGTCCTCGCGCCTGCGGTCTCGAGTCTCCTTGCGGCGCCCTTCCTCTACGGCTTTGCCGACATCATCCAGAGCCTGCGGGTCATCGCCCTCAAGCACCTGCAGGGCTGACCGCAGCTGGTCAGCAGGCAAAGAGAAGGGCCGACAACCGTCCAGTGCTGAGAGGTTCACTGTTCGATTGAAGGCCCTTCAAGGGGGCTCGCGAAGTATGGAGATTGGTCTAGGCGTCTACCGTCTACCGTCGAGTCGTCGTTCGTCTAGCGGGGGCCTGGGACCTGGGTGCCGATGTTCTGGAAGTATGGAGTTACGTTCCGGGAGTCGGTGCCTGTGGTGAAGTATAAGGATAGGCTCCAGGCGTGGCACTTCGGCTCCATCCATACCACGTCGAAAAAAAATTTTCTAAGACTTCGACTTTTCTATTGCATTCATGGGAGCCCCATGCTAGGGGCTCCCATGTTTCATGCCTTACGCGCTGAGGAGTTTGTAGTGCTCGTCGGCATTCGCCGTCAGTTCGTAAGAATCGCGCATGTGGTCGAACGTGACCATGCGGAGCAGTTCCAGCACAAGGCGGCTGCTGCTCGCTTGGCTGCTGCAAGTGCTGAGCGCCTTGCCCGTGCGAGTATTCATCTCGGCGATCAGGTCATGATGCTTGAGCGCGCCACGCTCGCGCAGTGCACGCAACACGGCTTGCGTGCTCATGTTCGCGTGGGTTCCGCGCGTGACGCTCGACAGCGGAACATTCATGGCGATGGAACGGAGGACGTCCATCATCTTATCCTGCGCATAGATCGCCAGCTTCATCACGGCGGCGGCGGTCAGTTCGTAGTGCATGAAAGCATTGGCGAATGCTTCATTCTCCATCAGCTTGGCGAAGCTTGCAGCGCGGTCCCTACGATTCACGGCGGCGAGCATCGCGGCCTTATGCTGCTTCAGTTCGTCGGCGTCGAATGCGGACACGTCCAGCGCGGCCAGCGCGTTCACCTTGTCCGCATAGGTCGCGGCGGCATCAGCGAAGGCAACACGCGCAACATCAGCACCTTCCACGGGCGCGGACTTCGGCGCGGACTTCGGGGCGGACTTCTTGACGGTATTCTTAGCCATGCTATGTATCCTCTCAGTAGTTAGTCAGTGCGTTAATGCATCCGACAATGCACATTCTACAGAAATACAATTTGCATGCAAGCCTTTTGCACAACTTTTTTCATTGATATTTTCAATCGTCAATCGCTTGACATGCACGCATGGTGCATGCTAGTCGCGTGCATGCGCGTTCGTACTATGCACGCGCGCAGCGCAGCAGGAGCGCTCTTGGAGGGCTCTTGGCGCGTCGCATGGAAATGCGCTTCCCATGGAATGTGCATGGTTCCCATGCCCAGCCGTATCCCGGGAACCGCCGCCCATTGGCCCGTGTATCCCAGGGATTTTTCCAATGGCCCGTTTTCCTATGGGCCGCCCCGTGAGCCGCGGCAATTCCATGGACCCCGACCAGGCACAAGCAAGCCCCGGGCCGGAACAGCTCCCAGGGCTCACCAATCGCGTTCTAAGCGGCGCCCAGGTTCTCAGCGCGCGGTGTTGTCCCCTGGATAGCGACGGGGCTTGCTGCGGGCCAGGCGTGACTTCCCGACCACACGGCGATCGCGAGCGTTCCCATACCGCCCGGTGACGTCATCCTGGTCGAAGTCCTCCGAGACGAACATCCCCAGGCTCGAGGCTGCCAACCCGACCCGGAAGTGCCCGCTGTCCCTGTCCTTTGCGTTGCCCATTGCTGACTCCTTATGTGAGTTAATTGAATACTTGACTCAGTGCATAGTGAGTTTCAGCTATAAACAACGACCCGACTACTCGGAAGTGCAGGATGACCAGGTCAGTAAATCGCGACTTCCCAGTGCCCATGGCATGTCCATGGTCGCCACTGACCGCGCCATAGCACTACCCCGCCCGCTCCCTTACACGCACATGGCCGGATTCCCGCGGACGTGGTCCCGGCACGGACACCACACATGCCGGAACCTGGGAGACCCTTGCTCCTCAATCCTCGCTGTCGTGGAGCAGCGTGATGCCCCAAATGTTTCGCAGCGCGCGCTCGAGGTGGACAGTGCTCAGGAACATCTTCTTCTCACCCAGGTTGTCGATCCAGGTGACGTGGTACTCATCGCCATGATTCCCACCCATCATCCCCTGGTACACGCGAACGTGTGGCAGCTGGGGCTCCAGGAGATGGCTCAGGTCGATCACGTTGCGCGCAGGCACGTGGTACTCCTCCGCCTCGATGGTGCAGATCAGCAGGCCCCGGCGGTCGTAGAGTTCATGGTTCATGAGTGCGTCTCTGTAGTGAGTGTGAAACTAATATCTCATCGCTGAGTAACGCCTACAAGCCGGAATTGCAGGCGGATCATCCTTCAGCCACGTCCACGGAATCTCCATGGGTCTCGATCCACCAATGAAAAACCCAGGTTACCCTGGGCTCTTCATTTCGCCTGATGTGGTCTGTGCTTGCTCTACTTCATGCGCAGGTGCTCCTGTTCGTCGTCTTCGGTGGGAAGGTCAGGCAGCAGCGCCCAGATCACGACCAACATCGCGATGCACGCGCCTGCGAAGCGCCAGAACTCGATTCCAATCCCCAGGATCTCGTAGCTGTGTTCCATGATCAGTATTCCCCTGTGATGCGACGTGCGTAGGCGGGACAGATCTGGATCAGTCGCGCGCTGTTGGCACTGAGAATGAAGCGATTGATGCTCTTGCGAGGAAGACGACGACGGAAGTTTCGCGTCTGCAGCTTGGCGCTCATTGCTTGCTCTCTGTAGTCACTGCGTCGTTGCAGTGAGAACAATATCTCATCGCTGAGTGACTCCTACAAACAGGAATTGCAGGCGAAATCGTCGAGCGAGACCCGCGGAGATTCCATGGTCATCCCTCGGCCTGGTCCTATCCCGGAAGCTCCATGGCAGCGCGCGCGACTAGACAAAGCGCTAGATTGCTCTAGCGCTCTGTGCGTCGCTCAGAAGTGATTGTCAGCGATGAAGCGAGCGATATGCGCGTGCATCTCTTCGCGCGTCGTGTAGCAGCTCACGCTCGTTTGCTCGTACTCGCTGTAGAGATTGTCGAACTTCGTCATGTAGCTGAAGTTGAACATGTCGTCTGGAACTTTCTTGCTCTTGTGCGTGTACTCAGTGACGAAATAGAACTCATCATCTTCACTGTCAACACCAAAGCACGCATGACAGTCGAGAACATTCAGGCCCTGACGCTGGAAAATCGTGATTCCATCGCACAACTCGCTGACGTTCATCATGATGCGATCTTGCTCTTTCGTGTCGTGAATCTGCATTGCATGCTCTCTGTTAGTCGCTCATGCGACTAGTGAATTATAAGTCATCGCTGAGTGGACGCGCATAGGAATCGTTGGAAATCTAGGCACGTCATTGGCGACATGCTCGATTTGGGATTGAAATTGAACACGTCGCCAGGAGCCCGCCAAATAATCGCCAAGCGACGCCCATGGAATCTCCATGGGATCACCAATCAATCCCCACCCCTCCCGCTCACAAGATATGGCTTCAACCCCGCGGCTTTCCCAGGGATCTGCCGATCACCCACCGTGTCCCGGAGCTGGCCATTCCATGGACGACCCTGGACCATGGAGAACCCTCTCAAAGCGCTAGGACGAACCTAGCGCTGTCTCTCAGACGTCTACGATCAACTCGCTCATGTTTTCGAGCGCGACGATCTCATCGTAGGACTGACTCTTGTCGATGTGCGAGTAGGCACGATAGATGCTTGCTGCGATGCAGGAAGCAAGATGATCGTTGCTGCACACGCAGAAGAACATTCCTGCATCGTCATCAGGATCGAGCTCAGTAGGAAACGCAGCGTGAGGATCGTAGAACGTGATCGTCTTGCTGTCGTGATCGTATGCGAACAGCGTGTCGTGACAGAACGCATCTTCGCTCGACGTGCGAAAGAACACTTGTCGCGACTCTCTGTTCACGCTGACGATCTGTAGCGTCTGCTTGCTGTAGTCGTGCGCTGCGATCGCTGCTGCTTGCTGCTCTGCGCTGAGCGCTTTGAAATCTGCTCGCTTCACTGTGCTGCTCTCTAGTGTTAGTCGCTTATTGCGACAATGAAATATTACTCACTGCTGAATTAGCCTACAAACAGGTTCTTCAGGTCACAGCGCGCTGCAGCACCATGGCCTGATCCCGGAAGACTCGTCGAGTAAGGTCCATGGAGATCCCATGGGAATCCCGTGGGTATCCCGCCACAAACAACAGGGAGCTCTCACTCCCTGCTGCGTGTCGCTTAGTCCTGGTGCTCTCCATACAAGAGCCTGTAGAGCTCCGGGTCTTGGGATTTCAACTGTGCAGCGCGCGCTGACGCCATGAAGCGACCGTCGCACTTCCAGAGAAAGCGATTGGCACTCCAGCGATGATTGAGACCTCTCAGCTTCGCGCTCATGCCAGCTGCTCCATCTCGAACTCGAAATCAGACCAGCTGTTCCTGCGCTCGAACTCGTTCCATGCTGTCTGCAGGATCTTCATCTGCTGCGACATGTTCAGGTTCAGCAGGTCAGCATTGCGAAACTGGACATCGTGATAGGTCAAGCGCGCGAACTCGACGTCGTTGACGACGATCACGTAGATGGTCTCGTCAGCAGGCTCGTCGATGACCAAGACGAACTTGATATTCATGCTCTCGCTCATTGCTGCTCTCTCGTAGTCACTGCATCAGTGCAGTGAGTGAAGTATCACTCACTGCTAACTGACCTACAAACAGGTTCTTCAGGGGCGATACTCGAGCGGAACGTCAGAGGGCGTCACGCTGATGGTGATGAACTCTGCGTCGCTCAGGTTCTGCAGCGCAGGCGCGTACTCGAGGAGATCGCAGTCGAACATCACGGCGTCGATCAGGACTTGCTGGAGCGTCGTCTGGACGATGTCAGGCGACGTCGTGGGGCCGCTGTAGTAGACGTAGGTCGCATTGGGGTGCGTCTGGTCGTAGCGAACGATGAACTTCAGGTACTCGCGATCGACTTGCTCGGTGAACAGGTGGTCGTAGAACGTCGAGTAGAGGAACTCGAGTGCGTTGTATTCCTGCTCGCGCATACCCCAATTGTTGTTCTTGTCGTAAGGGTCTTGCGAGAGGTGCTTGAGGTTCGCGACGAACTCGGCCAGGAATGCGTCGATCTGCTCGACGGTGACGTACTTGCTCAGGTCGTATTTCATGATGCTCTCGTGTGAGTCGCTTGTTGCGACTAGTGAATTATCAGTCACTAGAGAGTGACCTACAAACAGGAATTGCAGGAGCCACAGGAGTGACAGGGCACTGTTCCATGGAATTGCCGTGGGAATCGTTGAGTGAGGTCCATGGAATCTCCATGGGATACCCGCGGTCACTACCCGGCACCCGGAAGGAAGGGCCATCTCTTGCACCCTTCCTCTCGCGTGTGTTCCAGGAAAGACTCCCGTATCCCGGGGATTGGGAGTCTATGGCGGTGTGCCTATGGGAGGGTCCCTACTCCCCGATTTCCCCACTCTCCAGGGGATGGATGTCCGTCTGGTAGGTGTCGCTCGGGAACGATGGGGCCATCTCGTCGATGGCGTCGTAGCGGGCGTACATCTCAGCAGGGAGCCAGTGCTCGTTCACTTCCAGCACTTCCCCGCTCATGTTTCGATGGGTCAGGCGGAAGGGGGCGATCTGGTCGGGCAGGAGACCCGGGTAGCAGGTCTCGATGGCTTCTTGGCGGGTCAGGATGTTCATGGGTCAGATCTCTTGGGGAATCTCGGACAGCGGCATGTCGGCGGGGTACTCGACGAGCGTGCAGAAGTCGGAGCAGTAGGTGTTGAAATACTGCTGGGCTGCTTCGCGCTGCGTGGGCGCGTCGTAGTGGGCGTCGCTCTTGAACACGGTGGTCAGCTGGTAATCGGGGTCGTAGATCGCGATGTGCATGTGATTAGTCGCTCAGTGCTAAGTGAGATATGACTATAAGCGCGCAGTGAAGAACCGACTACCCGGAAATGCAGGCGGGTGTTGGGAGCACAGCGCGCGTATGGCCGGACTCAGGAGGACGTGGTCTTGAGGAGATCCTGATCAGAGGAAGCAGTTGTTGATGATGGCGTCGAAGGACGTGGTCAGATGCTCGTGGATCTGCTCCACGGACATCCCGGATGCCTGCAGGGACAGGCTCATCGCCTCCAAGGCGTCGCCCACCCCAAGATCGTAGTTGCTCTCCTCGGGCGGAAAGGTTTCCTGGATGCGAGCGGAGATGGTTGGGTCGAGAATGGTCATGATGTTCTCCTAGAGCAGGTCCAAGGTGCCGATGTTGTGGAAGTGGTCCCAGGTCCCGGCGATGACGTGGTCCTTGCCCACGAAGCAGGTCGTCCAGGTCTCCAGAAAACCATCCACCGTGTGCAGCTGGGCGTCTGCTTCTTCCATGTGCTCGAGGAACTCGTCGCGATCCTCGGTGGTGTAGGTGATGCAGGTCTCGGTGCTCTCGATGGTGTTGTTCGCGTCGCTCATTGTGGTGGCTCAGTTGTTGTGTGAGTCATTACTATACTCAGCGCGTAGTGATGCCTACAAGCCGGAACTGCAGGCACCTGGCGCCAAGGCCCGTCCATGGAATTGCCGTGGGATCTTCGCGCACCTGTCCCTGGCTACCGCCCATGGCATGTCCATGGAATCACCTCGGCTTGTCGGTGGGCATTGCTCCATGGGATTGCCGTGGAATACCCGTAGTGAATCAAAGCTATAAACAAGGCACAGTGTCATGGAATTGCGGAGGGGTACATGACGCTACCGTGACTTTGCCGGTTTGACTTGAGCTGGGTTGAGCATGGGTGCCGGGCGTGGGAGTGCCTGGTGCCTGTGTGCCTGAGGGCCGTGCTGGGAGTGCCGAGGTGCCGGGTTGGGAAGATCCAGGTGCTCCATGGCACTGGCAGTCCGGCCTGCCGGAGCATCTCCGCGGCCCTTCCACTTCTCTCCCCACGGCACATCGGTTGTCTTGGTTGTTCTGGTTCTTCTACTCCCCTTGGTCTTCTTGGGCTCCCTACCCTCTCTACGTCCCTATGCTCTCAGACACTCCCTACTCCCCCTGTTCCCTGTCTTCCCTACTCCCCTATTCCCTACACTCTGGAACGTCTCCCGTTCCCTCTATCTACTGCTAGCCGTGCATCTACGGGATCAGTGGTCTTCCTTGTCTTGTATGACACCGTAAGCCCGGGGAACCGACTGCTAAGGGAGCTGACTCCTATGCGCGGGAATGAGTCCCTTAGCTGTCTTGGGCTTGCTGCGTTTGCTGTTCCGGGTGTTGCTTGGGTTGCTTGCTGGGCTGTGTGCTAGTTGCTGCCCCTGCGTGTTGATCTGGGGCGTCCTGGGGTGTCGTTGCTGAGCGTGTGCGTTGCTGATCGTTGGGGCTGTCAGAGCGCGTTCTGTGTCGCTTGGTGGGGTCTTTACCTGGGGTGTCTGTAGTCTCGTATGTCTTGTCTTGGGGAAGCTGTCTGAGCGCGTTTCAGTGGCAGGGGCGTGTTGACGGAATTGCTGTGCCGGGTTGACGTTGGGTGTCTTGTGCGGGATGGGTTTAGTGAGTGGAAAGTGACGTTTTGGTTGACGTTGGTATAAGTCGTGAGGTTGGTATGCGCTTGCGGTTGGTAAAGGATTGATTTGATTGGGATTTTGGGTGGGTTGGTGGGTTGGGTGTGGGTGTTGATCTTTGGGTGGGTTGGGTGCTGGGTGCGTGGTGATTTTTGAGTCTTAGAGGGATATGGCTTGATTACTGATATGTATAGGTTGCGCCATGGTCGTGGCCTGATTTAGGAAGACCCCTAGTGGTGTGCCAGGGGTCTTGGTGTGATGCTAAGGGGATAGAGCGAGGTGGTTGTAGCGGGAGATGCGCTGCTTCAGGTCCCGGAGCTGGCGCGGTGCTGATGGGTGGCTGCTGTGTCGTAGTGCTTCCACGACTGCATCGCAGGTCATGAGCAACCCATCGCCCGTCTGGCACCGCAGGGTGTCGATCATTTCCCGGAAGTTCATCTTGTCGTCCAGGCACGAGTCGATCAGGGCGATGGTGTCGGCTTGTGAAAGATTCCTCATGGCATACTCCTAGAACGGGATGCAGTCAGGGCCGCTACAGTGATCCAGGCCAGGCGTCTGTGGCTTGCTCCAGCAGACCTTGCAAAGCTTGCTGATGCGCTCTTGCTCCCTCATGACCCTGGTTTGCTCGTCAAGCGCGTTGCGAGCGGTGTCCCGGATGCGGAGTAGCGCTTCGTCCAGCTGCTCGAGGGTTGGGGCGTCGAGGTTGTAGGCTTCGCTGGCGATGTGTTCGATTCGATCCAGCACGCTGATTGGCTTGTGACTCATTCTTCTACCTGGTCGGTGGTGAGTTCGATCGCTTCCCCAATGTCGGGGCGCGCGTCTTCGATCCACTCGTGGAGGATGGCGAGGTAGTCAAGATCATCAGTAGGCTCGTCCCAGCCAAGGTCGATGAGCGTGTCGTGGATTGCATGGTCCAGGTGTTCCCGGAGCGTTTCAGGCTTGTCCAGGTGGTCCAGCGGCTTGGCCAGGATGGGATAGCTATCCCTCACATTGCTGGCGAAGACCATCAGGAAGACCGCTTTCTCTCTTGGCAGCTTCACTTCGACCGCTCCTGGTGCATCTGGTACACGTATTCGTGGTACGCCAAGCTGACCTGCTCGGCGGTTTCGGGATGGATGTCGTCGTCGATGGCAAGCATCGCCATCTCCAGCGCCTCGCCCATCTGATGGATCAGGTCTTTCATGCTGGCTCCTACTCGTCGTCGGGTTGCATGGTGGCGTAGCACAGGTCGCAGAGCAGCCCGAGGCCGTTCTCGAGGGCTTCGGCGTCTGCCAGGTCTTCGTGTCCGCATTCGGGGCAGGTGCAGGGGATCCAGTTCATTGCTTGCCCTCCCCGTAGCCCTCCAGGAAGTCGTAGCCGAACAGTTCTTCATGGGCCTCGAGGAGCTCAGCGTCGGTAAGCGAGGCGAATCCCGGGATGCCGCTTCTGATCGCCTCGTAGAGGGTGCCGATCGGATCCCCCAGCCCGTCCACGCGATCGCTGGTCAGCTTGTCCAGGAGCTCCTGGCGCTGGTGCCAGGTCAGCTGGTGGCGGCGATTGAAGTCGGCGAGAGCCTGGTCGATCTTCCCGATCAGCTCAGTATCGCCATCGTCGGGATGCTTGGCGCTGTTCCCATTGGCGTTGACTGAGTACCAGTGCAGTGTTCCGCGGCACTCGCTCAGCAGGGTGGCGAGTTGCTTCATGTTGATGGGTTCGTTCATGGTCAGCCCTCGTAGAAGTCGGTGTAGGCGGCTTCGACGTCGGTGGTCTCTACCGACCACACGATGTAGCCGCCGGGATTGGCGTCTAAGAACTGCTCCTCGGCATGGTCGAGGTCGTCTGCTTGGCACGAGAACGCCAGGGGCGCGTCAAGCTGGTTTCTTGCGCCCTCCTCGCGATACAGAAGGATGTAGTTGGTCATGCAGCCTCCAGGATCGGGTCGTCGTTGTCGCCGTAGGGCCACGATTCCACGCGCTCGTACATGAGGTGGATGTAGATGTGCGCTTGAGCGCCCTGCTCGCTGTAGTGCAGGGTTTCAAGTTCCGCCTCACTGAGCCAACCACGCTGACGGATCGCGTCTTTGAGCGCCTCCAGAAAGCCACTATCGGTATAGATCAGCCCCTTTTCGCGCACATCCCATTCGGCTGGGTCGAAGTAGACGCACATGCAGGGAACCCGCCAGGCAACCCACCCATCGTCGTCAAGCGCCGCGGTCTCAATCTCTACCTTGCTGACCTTGATGTGTCCCGCCTCGGCACCCCAAAGACCATCACCGGAGACTGGCAGAGTCTCGTCAAGCGGAAGCTCGATGAAGTAGTGCTCGTCGTGTTTGGTGTAGTCGATCACGCCTGTGCTCCTCTGGAAAAGATAGCATCGAAGTAGCGCTCTTCCTCGTAGTAGCAGTGGACGTCCAGCTGCTTGTGCAGGTCGGCGTAGTTCACCTGGTAGCGCTCGGCAATCTCACGCACCAACTCATCGACTGCCTGGTCGTAGGCGGCCTGCAGGTTGAAAGCGTCATAGGCGTCAGGGCAGACCGCGTGATCCACGTCGAACGCTGTGTCGAAGCTTTCGTTGATGGGCTTCACGCGACGTCGGAAGACGCGGCAGAGTGGTGTGTAGGCGTGGTCGATCATGTGCGCTCTCTACTGTGTGACTGTGAGCGTATTATCACTAATCGCTGAGTGACCTACTAGCGCTTTGTGCAGGCACGAGCAGGTGCTAGTGGAGACGCCTGCGGGCTGCGAAGTCCACGGCCACGACGCCACTCGGGTTGTTGACCGTCGGCTCCTTCTGGATCCCCTCGGGCAGCCGCGTGGGTTCCGGGACTTCCGATCGCACTTCGGCGGGAGCATCGGGCAGCGTCTCGACGATCGCCTTGGCCGTGCTGGCGGGCATCACTTCTTCCATGAGTCGCTTCAAGTCGAGCGAGGCCGCGGGCAGCGAAATGCCCAGGCTCAGGTCGCCGCTGCCGAGTGCCAGCATGTTGAAGACCCGCAGCAGGGCTTTGGTGTCGTTGCTGATGGGGTAGCCGCGAGCCTCGAGCTCCTGGTAGCTGATGGCGAGCAGCATGCCCTCGCCCACCAGGCGCGACAGTTGCCCTGCGATCTGCACCTGCAGGTCTTGGGCGTCGTGGGTCTTCAGGAGCTTGGCGAAGTCCCGGGCGATCACGTGGAACGGAACAGGTTGGATAGGCGGCATGTTTGTTCCTCAGTAGCGATTCGTGGAGGGTCGAGCCAAGCGAAGCACTCGCTCGGCGTTGATGGTGGTCTTGCTGACGCCAGCCCGACGAAGAACCTTGTCCAGCAAGGACTCCAGGGACGGCCCCATGCCAACATCGGGGTTGCAGTCGTAGTAGGCGACCTGGAGCTTTAAGGCGACGATGGTCATTCGCTCCAGGTTTGCCCGCAGGTCATCAGCGTTCAAGGTCGGTCGCCTCCCAATCGACCTCGCCGGTCTTGATCAGGTGGCGGATGGTGCGCGCAGCCCAGGCGGGGTCGTTGTAGAAACCCAGATTGAAGGACGTGGGGGTCACGCCGTTGTTGTCCGGAGTGAACAGGTCGAGCGCTTGCTCATGCGTCAGCCCCAGCAGTTCCTTGCCGCGAGCGAAGATCACCCTCCAGTCAAGGGAATTGTCGTCGGCGTCGCCCCACATGTCGTACTCGACGGGGCCATGCTGGCGAAACAGATCGACCAGCTCCTGGGCCTCCGAGAAGAACTGCACCGCGGCGCCGGCAATGCAGCAGGACGTCTTGCACTCGGTGGGCGCATCGGGATCGAAGTCCTCGGACTTGATCGAAATCCCGTATTCCAGGTCGAAGGTGATCCGCTCGTGCTTGGCGCCGTTCTCCAGCCAGGTAGCCAGGTAATCCAGTCGTTCGATGTTCATTTGCTCTCCTGTGAATGCTGGGCGCTCAGCGAGGCGAGCATTGCCCGCTTCTCCTCCTCCAGCTTGTCCTCGTTGATGCCGAAGAAGTCGGCGATGATCTTGGCTTTGCGCTCGAAGGACGGGACGAGGTTTTCCCAATCGTCGTATTGGCAGAGCATGAAGCCCTTCTCCTCGAGCCAATCGAGGAAGTCGCCAATGGTCCGATTCGCGCCATTGAGATCGAGCAGCTTCCGGTGTTCCGGGTATTGCATGTCAGACCCTCCCGATGACAACTTCGTCCTCGAAGTAGCCTGCCGTCTCGATCTTCCACAGCAGACCCTGGTAGGTGCAGGACTCGGCGATCAGATCGCCATAGTCGTTGTAGGCGACGTAGATCACAGCGGTCGCTCCTCGATGCGCGTCTCTCCACCGCAGTCATCGCAGTGGGCGCTCTTGTCGTAGGTCGAGTGCAACTCCCAGCGCTGCTCACCTTCATGCCAAGAGGCGTAGGCGTCGGCAAGCACATTGGGGCTGCCGCAGGTTCTGCAGACCATTTGGACCTTCTGGCTCATGCGATCTCCATCTCGGATTCTTCCTCGACGCCCCAAATTGTCATCACGGGAGACAGTGCGACGCCAGGAAGGTGAGGATCGTCATACGCGCCACCATCGACGAGAACATCTCCACCCCCACGCACGATTATTTCGGAATCCTTGAGATCCTTCGCCATCGCCAGCGCCTCTTCTTCGCTGTCAGCGTTGATGTAGGCGGTGGCGTAGACGCGGACGTCGATTCGGTATTGCTTCATTGGCTGCTCTCTGTGTGAGTGATGAGTCTATGATACTCAGCGCTTAGTTACCTGCAAGATGGAAGTATAGGCGCGAGCTGGGCTATTCGATGACCACCATTTCATCGAGCCTGAGGAAGTGGTTCAGGCGCCGACCGCATCCACCGAGATCACCCGGAGCGCACTCCACGATGATGTCGAGGGTCGCGTTGTCGTGTGCCGCGGCGTCGATAAGGGCGTAAAGCGCCAGCGCTCCGCAGTCGGGACACTCGCTCCATTCCAGATAGCGCCCACGAGCCATCAGTCGTCCTCCCGGAGCCAGTTCTGTGCGCATGCCGCGAGCTCGCCATTGCCCAGCCCCTGGATCTCCTCGGTGGACATGCCAGCGCAGGCGTCGATGCAGGCCAGGATGCGGGGTCGCCACTGCTTCCACTCTGCCTCACGTTCGGAAACGTCGGCGTCATCCTCGCTGTAGTCCTCGACCGACTCCCGCCAGTCATCCAGGAACTGGTCGGCAAGCCCCAGCAAGCGGTCCGCGGTCTGAACGTCAGTCTCAGGCTTGCTCATGTTCGTCCTCCGGCAGGTAGCTCTCACCGTTGATGTCCTCGTAGAGCTCAAGGAGCTCGTCGTTTGTGTAGAACCTCAGACCCTTCCAGCCATCGACCAGCAGGTCTCTCGCGTAGTGGTTCACTTGCGCGATGCAGTCGAGCAGGTAGTCGATCAGGAGCTCCACCAGCTCCTCGCGTTGCTTGTCAGTAAGTTGCATGGCTAGACCTCCAGCTCGATGGTTTGTGTGGGGAACTCGTGGAGGGCGACGGCTTCTTCGTCCTCATCGTCGCAGTAGGCTTCCCGGAAAGCTTCTCCAACCGTTGGCGTCCCGAAGCACTGGCGGGCGTCGCCAGTCGCAGCGAACGTGGCGTCGTTGACGTCGTTGGTGATGTAGCCTTCTGACTTGCTGGGATTCCAGACGATGTAGTAGGTCCTCCTCATTCCCGGATCTCCTCCACTTCCAGGCCCGCTTCGTCGATGCGCGGGACGCCTTCGATTTCAGTAACCTCGATGCCAGCGGGCGGCCAACCCTCCTCGTTCAGGAGGGCGCGCGTCAACAGGCGCGGCGCGTCAGCGATCCAGTCGTCTGAGAGCGCAAGTCGCAGGCAGGTGCCACCCGCCAGCTTGGCCACCGCCACGTAGACGTCGCCATCTGCCATGTCGAGGCGATAATCCGCGCCGCTCCAGAAGCCATTGATTTCGTGCGCCACCTCCTCAGTGATCTCCGAGGTGTCGATTCGGATTTCGCACTTCATGTTGGTATCGAACTCGTCCGAAATGCGGAATGTCCGGTGGGTCATCGGTAATCCTCCTCGACCTCGATGATGTTGTAGCTGGGCGCAGGGAACTCCTCAGCCAGGATCTTGTTGCGCGCCTGCTCATCCCGCGGCAGCCAGAGGAACCAGGTATCCACTTCTGAGTGCCAGTCCGCGCTCGTCGTCACGGCGATGGCGTACTTGGCAATGTCCTCAGGCGCCAGGTCGGGGTAGAACTCCCGCTGGGCGGACTGCGCCGTGTAGTCATGCACGTCCATGAACTTGTCCATCATTCCCCCAACATGCAACGGACGGAATCTTCGAGGTCGCTAGGGTCGTCCGCGCCATCTGCAACATCCATTATCGGAAGCAGCTCATCTTGGTAGAAGAAGGTGTTCTCGGTGAAGTTGGAACGAATGTCGCGCGCTACGCGGGCTCGCGCATCATCCATGTTTTCTGCATCCACGCAGACGTAGCAGGGGACTTGGTATCGGGGCATGTGGCTTCTCGCTCTCTGTGAGTGATGAGTATAGTATACTCAGCGCTTACTGACCTACAACAAGGACTTAATGGAGCTGCAGGCGCTTCAACCCCTTCTCCACCAGCCGCGAGGCGTAGGCGTGCAGCACCTTATCGCCCATCGTCAGCACCTCCAGCTGCGCCTTCTTCTCGGGCAGGTAGACCTTCGCGAAGTCCGGTGCATGGGTGATGATGTCCCTGGTGTTGGAGATGATGTCTGCCAGCTTCACCGTCTGAGCCTCGGGGCAGATGCCAGCCGTGTGAGCCAGGTCCTTCGCCTTGCGTGCCGCCCTGTTGCCATCTTCGGGACGACTCACGTCCGTCAGATCATCGACCAGCTGCGCCACGATCGGGCCGAACGCCTCTCGGATCTCCTCGAGGGTGACGGGCGTGTCCTCCACCACGTCGTGCAGGTAAGCCGCGGCGTACATCTCCGGCGTCACGCTGTCTGCCGCGTACTCCAGGATGCGAGCGACCTCCATCGGATGGTTGATGTAGGGCTCGCCCGTGAACTTCCGGCGCTGGTCGATGGATTCATGCGCTCGCATGGCGAACAGCATCGCGTTAGCAACCATGTAGTCCATCACGCATCCGCCCCTGACTCGCACATGAGGGTGGCAACGTCGCCGAGGCCCACGACTTCTCCATCGAATATGTCGTCGCCATTACCCGCCAGGACAATGAAGCCGTCCTCGACTTCGTAGGCGATGTAGCTGCCATGCTGCATGTCCAGGCGTGCGTAGATCGGCAGGTCCGGGCGAGGATCGGGAAGGTTTCTCAGGTCTCTCATGGCAGTCACCAGTCGTAGGTCTTGATGCCAGGCAGAATCTGCCCGTCGTTGTCGAAGCGGACCCATTGCAGGTCCTCGTTCCAGGCGTACTCGATCACGCCCATCAGGCCCTCGCTCAGGCCCCTGGGGATCGGGTCCCCGCGTTCGCCGACGTGCATGAGCCAGCCGTATTCGCCCACGAACAGTCCAATGTTCAGCTCGTGGATCGCGTCAGCGTTGGAGAAGGTCTGCGCCTCCTGTTCCGTGACATGCCCGGTCGAAACGACCAGCGCGACCATTGTTTCGTGTTGCTTCATGGGTCCTCCCTTGTTCATCGCAGCAACCCCTCCTCTGTCATCATCGCCAGCTCGACGCGAATGTCCTGTCGAACTCGCGCTTTTGCACGGCGCCGTTCAGCGCGATCGTGTTGGCGGCGCTCGCACTTAGCAGGTCCGCAGCAGGGGCACTTGCGCCCACCAGGACCAACGTGGTCGTACTTCTTGAACTCGGCGTGTCGCATCGGAATCAGCCTCTCTGTGAGTGTGATTCTAGTCTAGTAAGCGCTGACTATGCCTACAACGCGGAACTCTAGGCGCCGTCAGGCACGATCAGATCATCCACGGCCAGGAGCATGTCGCACCCGCCACAGATGAACGGCTTGCTCTCGTCAATAGGACGCTGCGTGTCCCAGAGGACTTCCGTCGAACCCTCCCATTCCGGCTCCAGCACACCTGCCGCGTTCCGCAGGAAGCAGGAGATGTAGGGAAGACCCACGATGCGGTCGTAGCCAAAGATTTCCCCGCTACCGCAGTGCTTGCAGGTCGGGTGGATCTCCATCTCTTCCTCTTCCTCGCTCATCAGGACACCTTCGTCAGCAGGGACGGCGACACGCGCCAGTCGCGACCGTGCACGTTCACGCCGACGGTCTTGTGGTTGATCTTGGTGACGTTGCCCTCCATCACCGCACCCTTGTGCATGAACCGCACCTTCTCTCCGAACCGGAACTGTCCCGCCTCGAAGTAGGCGGCTTGCGTGTGCCTACCCTTCAGGATGCTCCATGCTTCGCGAATCTCGGCGGTGGTCATGGGGACGCTGCGCAGGGCAGCCAGAACGTCGTTGGCAGTGTGCATGTGTACCTCGCTCTCTCATGTGAATGTTCAGTCTAGTCACTGCTGACTGAGCCAGCAACTAGGAAATGTAGGCGGCTAGATCCAGCCGCGAGTCGCCATCGAAGTGGACAATCCGCCACTGACGATGAAGTGATCCAGCAGCCGAATGTCCACCAGCGACAGCGCCTGCTTCATGCGTGCCGTGACAGCGCGATCAGCGGCGCTCGGTTCCGGAACTCCGCTGGGGTGGTTGTGGCCGAGAATGACGGCGGCTGCATTGAGGTTGAGCGCCTCACGCACGACCTCGCGCGGATGGACCTCCGCCCCATCGATCGAGCCGAAGAACAACTCCTTCCATGAGATCAGGCGATGCCTGGTGTCCAGGAACATCGCGCCGAACACCTCACGCTCGCAACCTCCCAATTTCAGGGCGATGAAGGCTCCCGCGACTCGAGGATCGTTGATCGCCTCGGTCATCGTATAACGGTTGCTCAAGATCGCCAGCGCACGCTCGATGGTCTCTTTGTCCGACTCCGACAAGGAGGACGCATAGGGTGCCGGTGACAGGTCCCGCACGAAGGCTTCAGTCATAAGTACCTCGCTCTCTACTGTGAGCTTTAAGTCTAGTCAGCGATGACTGATCCTGCAACTAGGAAATGCAGGCGGCTACCCGAACCGCTGCTTGTAAGCCGCAACCGCGGCGTCTGCTCGTTCGACCAGGAACTCGTCGCTGGCGCCAGGCTGAGCCGCGATGAAGCCGACATAGACCTGGCTCCACAGTCCCGCCTCGCCCACGACAGGCTTGGCCGGCCTCTTGGTCGTTCCGAGGGTGCCGTTCACCGTGACCTCAATCCCCTTGTCCGTGGTGCGCTGCTCGGTTTCCAGCTGGTGGTGGCGTCTGTAGTAGCTGCGAGCGGCAGTCACCTGCTTCTCAAACAAGGCGATCGGAATATCTTCAGGCCGTGGAAAGAGGATGACCTCTCCGGGCTCTGCTGTTTTGAGTGGCGTGTAATCGGTATCGGGCATAGCGTTGGGCTTCAGATTGACTTGTGGAGTGGGCTTCTTAGGCTGCTCCTTCGGTGGACCTGGTAGCAGCCGTTGCAGCTGCCGTCTTAGGTCGCTCAAACCGCCATTGATAGGTTTGAGTTTCGCTCTGGGTATCTGATGCCAAGTCTGGTGCGATATGAACTTGGTCATGACGATCACGGTGTCAAAGGCTGCCGTAATCGCTGGGACTTCTCGCTCTCTGTCCCGTGGGACGAACTTAAGGCCCGAGGTCGGAAACTCCTGAGCGATCCGCTTGGCTTGTCCCGGTAGCAGTCCTACAACCGCTAGGCGTGATGACATTGGCGCCTCTCTGCTTGATTCCCCGAATCAGTCTAACCACAGAGAGTGGCGATTTGTTCACGGACTATTCACAGCCCTCCTCAAACTCCTTGCGCGTGCGATAGACCGGCGCATCCATGTTGAGTCGCGACGGGTCCCAGGCGCCCAGACGCTCCATGACCTGCATGAGCTGATTGGGCTTCCCCTGGTGTTGCAGCCATATCATGGCGCCTGCGCACGAACAGGAGCGGTCCGTAACCACCGCGTTACCGTCCTCCTCGTAGTCGTTGGTCTTGTGGCAACTGAAAGCCTCACCTCGATCGACCAGGCTCTCCGCAATCTCCAGGTAGCGCTCGGGCTGGAGGTAGCGGCACACGTCCGTCCGGAAGGGACAGTCCTTGCATGGGTTCTTCAATCCCATGTTCGCCAGCGGCTTCACCATTCGCCCTGCCCCTCTGCGAGCTTGACCTCGGAAAGGCAATCCTCATGGACCGCGTACCAGGGCGTGTCAGTTGGCTCGATGTAGTAGCGGTCCACGCCGAACTGATCGACCTCGTGACCGACGATCTTCCGCCGTCCCCAGAAGACGCCCTGGGGATTCGTGTAGTTGACCACCTGCCCGATCTTGAACTTCATTCCGGCAGCTCCCGAATATCGAAGGTGAACCGTCCCGTGTCGTTGCTGTTGGAGCCCGAGAGGTAGCCTTCGCGCACGAGGCGCAGAGTCTCTTCCAGGGCGTCCTCGAGGTCGATTTCGTGCCTCCCCTCGATTTCAACCTTCAGCTCGAACCTCATGCCCGCGGCCCCGGTGGCAGTTCTGTGGCGTACTTTCGCGCTTGCTCGACCGTCGAGTAGGCGATCTTGGTCCCGTCGATGCAGACCAATCGACCGTACCTGTTGGAGTTGACCGTGCGCAGCGCGTAGCCGTTGCAGAGCTCGATTATGGAGCCCTCCAAATGCTGCTGCAGGCGCCTGTTGTATTCACTGTGCCCGACCATTTCGATCAGGTGAAAGCGCTCAGTGGGGTCGTCCCAATTCATGCTGCCTCCTCAGCCGCCACTGGCGGCATGATCTGTTGGATGTGTGCGTAATGGATCTTCGAGAACAGCCGCGGCACTCGATCCGCCGGCAGGGTCAGGCGAGCGTCCATCCGCGCCTGCTCCTTGATTTGCTCCTTAGTCATCCCTGAGTGACCTTTGACGACTGCGACAACCTCGTTGCCGAAGGTTAGCTTGTAGCTGGTCAGCATTAGTCCTCCTCCATCCTCGCGAAGAGCTCCAGGTCACTGTTGTCGTCCACCGCCAGGGTGCGCATGTGCGTGCGGCTCGGGTGTTCCCACGCGGCATCGATCACCTCGGTCGCTTGGGTCACGAACGCGCCACCTGAGTCGATCCCCTGGTCGAGTTGCGCCACGTACTCCCATACGGGAGCCATAGCTTCCCGGAACATCGCAGCGTCCGTCACCTCCTCTTCCTCGATGATGAAGTCCCGATGCTCGCCGTTGTAGGCGGTTGACAGCCTAATGTGCTTGCCCATAAGTCTCTCCTGCTACTCGGACGGATTATCGCTGACTCGATGGCCCTGCTCCAGCAGGTTACTCAGCCACGTTGCCAGGAAGTGGTCGAGGCGTCCCTGGAGGTCTCGCTGCTTGGCAGCGTACCCTTCCCAGCGCTCGATAGAGTCGAAGACGCCAACGTAGTCGTTCTGGTAGTGGGTCGCCTGGAGTCGCGGCTGGGCGCCGGGGTAGAACGTGACGCCCATGTCCGGGTCCGCCATGACGTCCCCATTGAGCTTCCCGTTGTGCGCCAGGGCGAACCGAACCGATCCGTCCGGATGGGTTGCGAGTCGGTCGATGGACAGATCCATGTAGCCGTCTGCCTTCAGCTTGCAGTAGAACCATCTGCCAGTAGCCTCGAGACCCGAACGCTCCAGAAGCCTGATGAACTTCTCGGCGTTGCGCTCCTGTATATCCTTCCCCATCATGCTCTCCTCTGTGGCATCAGCGTTCGCTGACATTTGCGAATTGTCAGCGCTCACTGACAAGCCTGCAAGTAGGAAAACTCGGAATGTTAGGTCAGTCTGGGCGACGCTCTGTATCGCTCTCAGAACGTCGCCGCAGTCTCAGCGCTACACGCTCACGCGATCAGCAGGTAAAGCGCTTAGAACGCGATTCAGAGGCAGGCAGCGCTATGTCCAGCGGGCTACTTTGCTCGCTTCGCGAGTAGCTGCTCCCAGCGGCGCTCAGCTTCCATCTGACACAGGCGACGAATCGTTCCCTGGCACCAGGCTCCGACGGTTTCACGGCTGGCGCCAAGGTCGTCAGCAATCTCCCGCTGAGTCTTTCCGCCAAGGTGATCCAGGATGGCCTGAATCACCTGCTCATCGGTGAACTTGATCGCCCTCTTCTCGGTGCACATACCTGGGATGGGCTGCGAACGCCTCCGCTTCGGGGGGCGACGATAAGGCAGTCGCCCCATGACTGGCGAAGTGATGTGACCGTAGGTCATCCCGCCAGCGCCCGGAACAGGTCGGGGCCGTATTCCAGACCCAAGTGCAGCAGGACGCACAGCCCCATGCACTGCAACCTTTCGCTCCAGTGGTGAGCTCGGTGGGCACGCTCGTCGTGGACGTGCGCGTGGAAGGGCTCAGGGCAATCTGGCTGGGGGCTGAGCCCTGGGATCTTCCGCCACTTGGCTTCTGGAACAGACATCAAGCCACCTCGCAAAGCTGGTCGAAGATTTCATTGGCGGCTTTCAAGTCCGCCTCGCTCGCCCCGGACTCCTTCAGGTACTCGATGTAGTCGCCGACGAGCGGCGCCATGACGAACACCGGCACCGCGGCGGGGTCGAAGTTCAGCCCGCAATCCCGGCGCCCGACCATCCGGTAGATGTGGTCCAGGCGCTTCACGGTCGCCTCGGGCAGGTTCAGGTCAGCGACGTGCATGACGCCACCTCCTGTATGCGCCCGAGATGGCGAAGTAGGTGTTGGAACCGCTGGCGAAGATGCAGACACTGACCAGCATCGGGTTCTGGCCCTGCATGCGGTAAACCTCGGCGAGGATCACGCAGCAGATGGCGGTCAGGACGTAGATCATCGGGTGGGCGTCGTCATTCATCGCACCACCTCCAGGTTTCTAAGTGCGATGTACCAGCGACCATTGTCGTGCTGGTAAGCCTGGTTCTCGAACTGGACAAGTACATCTTCGGGGTGGACGCTCACCACAGTCCCCTCGTCGCCCCTGCGGTAGTAGCGCTTCTCCCGGTTGGCCACCGTGCGCTCGCTGTCACTCAACGCGCGGATGCGATCGCCGACCTTGACGTCAGTGGACATACTGCTTCCTCTCGTCGCGGACGGCGTAGATGACATCCTCGACGTCCGCCTGGGCGTCGCCGATGGAGTCGCGGCGCGACAGAATCAGCGCCTGGAGCACCTGCTCCCAGGTGAACGCGGTGAGGTTGTTCGTGTCTGCGTGGAACGGGTTCTCGACGCCGTAGCGATTCAGGGCTCCGGCGATGATGGAGCGCTCGAAGTCCACGAAGTTGTCGGGACGGAAGCGGTCGCGCAGCGAAATCTCGGATTGATTCAGTGCCATGTGTTTGCTCTCTCGTTCTAAGGGTTCGTCAGTGCTGACTGACAACGCTAGTTTATGAAAAGAAATCAGGTTGTCACGTAGGAATTGCAGGCGATTTTCATCACCACGCGCCCTGGCCTGGCAGCATTGGGAGCGGCTCCGGAGGCGGTGACGGGCTCCAAGGCGCTTCGTCATCCACATCGTCCAGGACAACTCCAGTGACAGCCTTCCCCGCGATCGCAGGTTTGCCCAGATCCAAGAGCTTGAAAGCCTCATAGTAGACACGCCCCAACTTCACTTCGTGGCTCTCGGTGAGACTGCCGTCCCACACCGGAACGTGGACCAGGACCGCGTTGCAGTCCCTCAGCAAGTCGCGCGCCTTCTCCCACAGCTCCCGCATCTTGACCGGGCCACCACCTTTTGTGTGCCACCCGTTCTTCGCCCATCCAGACATCCACTTGTTGATGCCGTTGCAGATGAACTCGTTGTTGGTGTAGATGGAGGTGCTGACAGGCTGATCGTCGATGGCGTCCTTCAGGACCTCCAACTCGTTGACCAGCGCTTTCAAGGCGAAGCTGTTGACCTGAGCGTACTTCGCGAGCAGAGGTTCGGAGTCAACTGAGGCCCCGAGGACGGAAGTGCGCGCGAGTGCGGCACACTTCCCCATTCCGGTGGAACTCTCAGCGGCGACGCCGAGAAAGACCTCGATCATGTCCACTTACACAAAACCTCCCTTCCGGCGAGACACGCGATCCTCTTCGATCGCCCGCTGCCACTCCTCTCGCGTGTGCTTCTGCGCCAATTCGAGCGATGCCGCCACCGCACCCATGATGCTGTCCGTGAAATGGACGTCCACCGTGTAGCAACCGAAGCCGCCGCGCCAGGATCCCAGACCCTCACCCGTCTCATCCGCTCTGATGCACCGCGGCAAGGTGCGCTCGATCACCACGATGAAGGTGTATGGACAGTTGTGCTGCAGGATGTCGCAGATTTCCCAGGGGTCGCCATCGATGTTCTCGTAGAGCTTGGCGCCGCGGGACGGCATCCACTCCTCGAACCGTTGGCCCCAGGCGTCGTAGTCCTCGATGAACTCCTCAAAGTCGTCGGCGATCGAATCACCGCAGGTCAGGGAGCCTTGGACGTGGAAGATGCGCCCGATGCGAACTTCATGGGTGCACATCTCCTCCAGCATGTCGGCGGGAATCCTGTTCACTTCGCCTCCTCGACCTGCGACAGGGCGAAGTCACGCACCAGCTCCATGAAGCGCTCTTCGCGCTGGGTGCCCAGGTAGATCATGAAGCGCTGGGCCAGCTGGGCGCCAGCGGGGCTGGCGGGGTCGATGGGCTGGGTCGCCTGCGCCTCGAGGAGGCTGCGGATACCCTGCATCTGGATCTCTTGCTCGATGGTCATGACGGGCATGACGAACTTTCGCTTGCGTGCCATTGCTCTCTCCTCTCTTGTGGCAGTCATCGCTGACTGATCTATATTGTAGTCAGTCAGCGCTTAGGGTGTCACGCACTCACAGCAGGAATTGCAGGTGCGATTTACCCGGATGGAATCAAGCCCTACCGTAGATCCGGTGGTCCTTCGCAAGCTTACGCAGGGCGTGGACGGTCTCTTCCTTGTCGAGGCGGGTCCTCAGGAACACCCTTTCGTAGACGGCGAGGCCGAAGAAATCTTCGCCAATGTCGAAGTCAAAGCTGCGAGCCTTCGCATTGACGATCGGGACGATGGTGAGGGGATCCGGCTGGGCATACTGCAGGCCCGGGAAGATGCCCGACATGACTGCCCAACCCAGCGCGCACCCGACCGTCCTACAGTCTCCGAGGTGCGTATCGGCGAACCAGGCTCGCTGGCAGTGATTGCTCTCGGGAATGCCCTCCAGGAAGTCGGCGAGCTTCTCGCAGTTGGACGCGACGAACTCGACTCGCTTCGGGTCGCGACTGACCTTCAGGAGCTCCTCGTCCACGTAGGTGTAGCGAGCGTAGCGCTGCTTAGCCATTGTCGTCCTCCATCAGCTGGAAGTTGGTCAGCTCGTAGTAGCGCGGCGCGTCCTCGCCATCCCACAGGATGAACAGCTCGCCGCCCACGAACATCCAGCACCCGAGCAGCGGCTCACGGTTCGGGATGAGGGTCATGGCCCGGTGGGAGTCTTCCCCGCAGGCTTCGATCGCCACGACGTCCGTCAGCATGATCTTGCCGCCGGCGTTGTTGGCGGAGTACGCGATGATCCTGCCGCCAGCGTTGGCGTCGAATCCGATGCCCGACGCGAGCAGCGCGAAGGTCAGCAGGGCGGCGGTGCGGAAGTTCTTCATCTTCATGGACTTCTCCTTGTCAGTGGGCTCAGACGACGCCGAGCCAGATCAGGAAGCCGTGCACGACGGCAATCGGGAACAGCAGTGCGCCAGCGATCAGGAAGCCCCAGCGCTCGTCCTGCAGGCAGACCACGACATGCGTGAGCCAGGCGCCGCCGAACGTCAGGACCATCAGCAGCCAGATCAGCACCACGACCATCGTGTTGCCTGCTGCGCGAATCGGATTCTTCATTGCTCTCTCCTTACTCAGTGGTTAGTTAGTTTGCGGAACGGCTAGTTGAGCAGCTCCACAGCAGAAGCGTCGCAGTGGCACCCGTTCAGGTTGCACGGCTCCCCTTGCGTCGCGTAGCGCTTGCCGGTGTTGAGGTCGGTCACGATGGCGACCCACTTGCCGCCGCGCCCGATCTTGACCCAATCGTCGTTGGACAGGCTCATGCGGTATCGATCGCCAGTGTCGGGGTCGTATGGGGTGAAAACTCTCTCGTCTGTCATGTGGAAGCCTCGCTCTCTCAGTGATGACTAACTATAGCAGACAGTCAGAAGGCTGCCGCCAGGAAGAATCGGGAGCAGCAGGCGGGAGTGGCGGGAAAGGACCCCGCCCTGCTTCTGCTACCAGCAGACCTTCCAGGTGCTCGTCTGCCTTGGCCAGGAAGCGCGCCCAGAGGACGTTCAGCGTGGACTCGCTGCCCTTGCGCGTGTACGCGGCAGCCACCTCCATCAGATCACCTTCCGGCGCTGGAAGACCCAGCTGCGAGGCGGTATGGGAGACGACACCGCGGAGTTCGGCGCCGGACTTCGTGCGCTGGATCGCATCCCACGCGATTCGCAGGATGCTGACTTCGATATGGTTCATCTTTCGTCCTCAGTGCCCCACGGGCCGACGATCTTGCCCGGGACTTGGAATCCGAACTGCACGCGGGCGACGTAGCCGCACTTGTGACAGGGCCAATGGACGTAGCCGCTCTCGTCGCGCTTGCCAATGTCCACGCCGCGGAACTCGTGCTTGCAGCGCCACCGTCGCCACCATCTCCACAGGCTCACGCGACTTCACCCAAGTCGTAGACGTGCCATACGAATGGGGCGTCGAGGTAGGAGCCGATGTGCTTGCCACCCTCCGGCAGCGGCTGTCCCGTGCCGACGATCGCGAGGCGCCGATTGACGAGCGGCGCTTCAGTCTCGACCTCGGCCCAGACGCAGGGGTGCCCCATCGGGTCCACGCCCAGGTGGATGATCTTCGCACCAGCGCTCATCCTGATTCGCGCCGTCTCGAGCCTGAACTTGAAAATGGTTCTCATGCGTACACCAGCAGTGGCTCCAGCGGATCCCCATTGTCATCGCAGGCGACGATTTCGTGATCTTCGCTCACCACATAGTTCCGACCCGGGACTTGCGTGTAGTCGAGCCAGCCACTCATTTCGGAGACGCCATAGATGAACGCTTCGCGCTCCGCCTCAGTGCTAAAGGCGTATCGATCGGGACGAGCACCCTGCTCGGGCACTTCACCCCAAATGATGAAAATCTCGAATGGCTTGTTCATCGGTAGTCGGCCCCAACCGTGATGCCGTATTCCTCGAGGAGCTCGATCGCCTCGACCGGCAGTGAAAACAGCCCGTCGTAGTCGGTCAGGTTCTTGTTCTCGTCCCACCACACGCCGATGTGCCAGGTACTCTCCAGGACAGGGACGTCCCACTCGATCAGCCCGCGGCCAGCGCCTTGCACGTAGAAGTCCATCGTGGACTCGTGCTTACCCAGGGGCTCTTGGTAGGAGGTGGACGACCGCTCGAGGACGAGCTCGCTGGTGAAGGTCTTGCTCGCGACCGGCGTCATGCTGCGAGCGCCTTCGGCAAGTTGTCCTTCTCCAGGGTCTTCTTGAAGCCCGTCCGACCCGCCATGTGGAACACGATGACACCCTCGGGTCGCATGAAGCCCGGAACCGCACGGCTCCCGTAATCACGCAGGCTGGACAGGCAGTCCTCGATCGCGTTGGTGTCGAACATGCCCTGGTAGAGGACCGGCACCACGTCGCAGCAGGCGGGACGATCGTCGGGGTTGCCCCAGCGGGACGTATTGAACAGGGCGAAGCGGCGCTCGTCGAGCCCGTAGGTGCGCTGGATGCCGCGACCATACCACTCGCCGAAGTGCGAGCCTGGGCCGAGTTTCAGGAGCTCTTCCTTGTTCTCGTGCGCCCACGCAGCGAAGCCGAAGTTGTCGTCGCCTGGACGGATCCAGCGGGTACGACTTCCAACGAAGAAGCCACCGTCCTCGGTGATCATGATCTGGGCATTGGTGCCGTCGATCTTCTCCGTGACGATGATTTCCCGCGACAGGCGCGGCATCTTGGGGAACGGGACGAACTCTGGTTGGTTCTGCATGTGCTCTCCTCTCTCGAATGTGGGCCGTAACTCTCCGGCTGTCACGCATGGTTCCGAGAGCGATGGCCCGCGTTCGCCATCATTTCGCTGCTCTCCATCGCCTTTCGGCGACGTGGCTAATCCATCGGCTGCGCTCTGGGTCTGTCACCGGCCTTTCCCACCGGGATTCGCAGCTGGGAAGAACTACCGCCTTTACGGGGCGCCCAAAGCGCATGCGATGAATCAGCGCGTGACATTATAGTCACCGTTGACTTACCTCGCAGCCCGGAGAGTTGCCCCTCCGGGCTGAAGGCTTCAGGTTGCTCAGCTGGCGCTCAGCGCACCCTCGTAGCTGGCCAGGAGCGAGCTGTCCTCGCGCTTGGTCAGGACCCGACCCGACTTCTCCGCGACCTTGAGGGCCGGCAGCAGGGTCATGATCTGGTTCGCCTGGCTGCGGGCGGTGCCGATCGTGTAGCCCTGGGTCTGGTAGTGGTCCACCAGGTCCTTCGAGCTGAACGAGCCCTTCTCGCGCAGGTAGTTCAGCCCGATGGACGTGAACTTCTGGAGCTTGGCGGGATTGCCGGCGTGTCGCAGCAGGTTGGTTGCCTTGTCACCCACCTTCTTGGCGAGCCCGTTCACGGTGTCGCGCAGCGCGTCCACCAGGGCGGGGTCGTCGGCGTCGCCGGAGACGAGCATCGCAGCCTTCTGGAGCTCGTCGTCGTTCATGGCGCCCTTGAGGACGTCGAACGCCTTCGCTCCGGCAGCACGACTCACGCGGGACCGCTTGGCGGCGCTGATGGGCGTCACGGTGGCGGACGCGGTGCCGTCGGACTCGTCTGCGGACTGGTCGGCGTAGGCTTCCGCCTTCACGGTCTCCGCAGCAGCGGCGGCGTCGAGCTCTTCCAGGTCGATCTCCTCGGTGGCGACGGCGCTGGTCTCGACGGCATCGTCGTTGCTCGCGGTGGCGTCGCCGATCAGGGCGTGGAGCTCGGCGTCGAGCTGGTCGGGGGCAGCGTCGAGGACGCTTTCGTTGTTTTCGTTCATGTGTAGTCTCCTTGCTCTCTGTTGTCGTTGTGGTGTCGCGTTTCGTTGCGACAGTGAAAGACTAAGCGCTGAGTAATAGGGAGTGAAGCGATTTCTTCAGGAACGACCAGGCAGCCGCTTGGACGTCGGACTCGTCCGCTGTAAACAATGAACGCACGCGCGTAACGCAGTGCCGGGAGGCAATCAAGTAGGTTTTCTAGGCGGCTTCGTCAGGCGCCCGGGAGGTGCTACCGTGGAAGTAGAAGGTTAGCCCTGGAAGGCCGGCGCCGCGGAGCCATATCGACTTTGCACAGGAATAGCCTTCGGCACGCTCTGCTCAGCCTTAGAGTCTCATGCGAGCGCGCCATGTCCGCGGGGGTCCGACCCATTGGGCGGGGATCCTATGGCGAGCTCGACCAACCCAAAGCTCGACCCGCCAACACTCAGATCGGGATCGCTCTCTGACGCAGCCTTTCGTTGCACAGCTTGTCGCTCAGCAATCAGCAGCGAAGGCTAAAAGATAGCTTCGATTATCGCTCTCAATAACTCGGGCAATAACTCGGGTTCGGGTCAGTTAGAGTGATCGCTATAGGCAATTGGACGCCTGCTTATAGCGATAGGCATATCAAGACAGCCGTTTCAGGCGTCAGATTAGACGCATCGGTATAATTGGACCCCTCGGAAAACGTGTTGCGGAGCAGTTGAGTAGTTATTGCGGTGTACCTTCAATATGACTCCACAGCCGCATCGCGGTTGATGCGACATGACCTCGAGCCCCATCGAGCTCCCCAACCGCCCTACTCCCACTCCACCCAGGCAAGCCAAAAAGAACCCTCACCAAACGCTGGCGAGGGCGGTTGTGAAAGCCCGAATGGCAGACGGGCCAGAGAGGTACAACAAGGGGTCTGTGGAGCTGCCTACACGCGCGTATGCGAGCGCGTGCGCTGGCCGGATCCTCGTGGACTACTCGGTCCTGGTGAGGCGCTCGCGATGCTCGGACTTCGGGATGAAGGTGATCTGGCGCTTGATGACACCTTCGTAGAGGGCGACCAGGAAGGCCCGGAGGAAGTAGCCGATACCCAGGGGCAGCGCGAGCAGGGCCAGCACGGGCATGAAGACCAGCATCGCCAGGCTACCCCAGACCCGATGCTCTTCCGGGTGGTCGGACAGGCACTCGATCGCGTCCTTCCAGTAGGCGATCAGCTTGGTAGGGGCGCCCACGAGGAACTCGACACCCACCCGGAACAGCTGCTGCAGGCGGTTGTGGTTCTCTTCGCCGATCATGGGCGCGTAGAGGGTGAACTGTTCGTCCGCGGCGTCGGCGAGTGCTTCGCCCATCTCCGGCGACAGGAGTTCTTGGATGCCCTTCTCGGCAGCTGCCTCGCGAGCCTGGTCTTCTTCGGTGGGGGTTTCGTTCTGGCTCATGGGGCTCCTTACAGTGGGAGTTGGAAAAGGTTGCGGTCGATGCCCTTCCACAGGCATTGCATCATGACGTCCACGTCGTAGCCAGCGCCATGCGCCTGGCTGGGGTCGTAGTCCACCTCCAGCGCCCAACAGAGCTCGCCGAGCTTGGGGTTCTTGCCCGTCGGGGTCGCCCAGCGACCATTGGACATGGTGCAGAAGGTCTTGATGTCAGGGACGGGCTGGCCCACCCGGATGAGCTCCTCGCCGATGAACGGGGCATCGAAGGCGACGTTGTGCGCCACCAGGATGTCACCCTTGGCCAGCACGGCACGGATGGCAGGCGCCACCTTCTCCCATGCCGGGCAGTCGCGCAGATCCTCGATGCGGATGCCGTGCACTGCGGTCGCCTTCTCGGGAATGTCTCGCAGCGGGTTGATGCGGAAGGAGAACTCGCGCAGCTTGGTGCGGGACTCGAGCTCCCACATGCCCAGGCAGATTTCGATGATGCGATCGCCCTTTGCGGCGCTGAAGCCGGTGGTCTCGGTGTCGGTGCCGATCAGAATGGTCATTTGATTTCCACGAAGCCGAAGTTGTTCTGCATGGTTTCGGCGTATTGCTTGAAGCGGGCAGCTGCCGCCTCGAAAGGATTGGGTTCGTCCTCGAAGGTCGCCTTCGAGTCGCGGTGCCACTTGATGCGAGCTCCGGCGCTTTCCATCGCCACAGAGCCACGCTTGACGGTGATTTCTGCCTCCCCGTATTGGTACTCGAGGAGGCAGAAATCGGTGCCGCTCGCATGAACGAAGAGGCGGCGCTGTTGGTCGTTGTGCTGGGTCTCGTTGACCTTCTTGCTGGCTTCGGAGATCAGGTCGAACGTGTCAGCACCCACCAGGCCGGACACGGCGTCGAACAACGTCCGCAGCGCGAACGCAGCGGCAGGCTGGGAGATGGCCCCAGCGTCGAAGTCGGACAGGATCCGGGACAAGGCATCGAGCGCTTTACGCTCCAGCTCGTCTATCAAGGTGTAGTCTTCGCTCATGAGATTGGTCAGTGCTGAGTTAAAGGGGAACGCGAATGAAGCCGGTAAGGTTCAGGTCTTCGTCCAGCAGGCCAGCGTCGATGAAGCCGCCGCCTACTTCTTCCAGGAACTCCTCGTACTCGGCGCGAGTCATGCCCGGCTGTCCGTTCGCTGACTTGCTCAGGGTGTCGTAGTCGATGTGGGCGATGATCGAGGCGAGGGTCTTGCAGTGGGGCTGGGGGATGATGGCCGTCAGGCCAGAAAACAGGATCATGCGGGGTACTTCTCCTCTCAGTGCAGCGATTGATTGAGTCGCACCGGCTGGGGTGCGCTGTTGTGTAGCTCGCGTGAAGTGATTATATCGCTGATGTGCTTAGAAATCTCACTCACCCGTGACTTCCGATCGACGTTTCTCTGGTTGAGGATCCAGGTCGGAACATCGACGTCCAAGCGATACGCCGCGTCCAGCATCTGAGCGTGGACGTGTCGCTGGTAGTAAGGGTTGGCAGGCGCTTTGTTCGGATCCTCCACGAGCGGGATGCCGATCTGGACGAGGCACAACCCCTCGAAGGAGAAGTTGGTCGCCTCCACGCACCGTCGCTCGTGGGCTGCCATCAGGTCCGCGATGCCCGGAGCCTTCATCGCCTCTCGGGAAACATCGGTGTAGGTGTAGGACAAGATGTCGAGCGGGGTGCGATCGACCAGGATCAGCGGGGCATGAGGATTCTCAGCCTTCGCCTTCGCATAGGTTGAGACCAGGCACTGCAGCAGCAGCTCCTGGACCTCGAGCCGCAGGCTGAACGGCAGGTCGTCCTGGGGGCTGAGCCCCAGATCCTTCATCGCGCCGCTGATGTCCGTCTTGACGAAAGGCAGTTGCAGCGCCTGGGACAGGTCTTGCCCCAGGGTTGTCTTGCCCGTGCGGTGGGCGCCCATCAGTCCGTAGAAGCTCACTTGACCTCCACGAACACGCGCTCGACCGTCAGGGTGTCAGGGTTGCGCCCTTCCTCGATCAGACGGTCACGGTGCTTAGCCGGGGTGCTTTGCAGCGCCCAGATGGAGCGGTTGTTGTGGGACACCCACTCTTCACGAACGGAGTCCCACAACCGCCACATCAGGTCGGTGGCGAACTTCGATCGGGCCATCAGTGCAACCTCGGCTCGAGCGGTTCGCCCAGGATGTAGGCGGTGTTCAGGGTCTCAGCTGTGCAGCTGGCGAAGTCGATGCGCACCAACAGGCTGGTCGTAATTGAACCCTCATCCTCGCGAATGAACGGATGCCCGAACACTCGCTCACCCCACAGCTTGTAGCCGCCAAGTGGGGATTCGATAATCTTCCAGCCCTCGATTCGCACCTGCGGCTTTGGCGGGTTGGGGCGCATCGGGCCGCGGGGCGACGTAGTGGTAGCGGAGGTAGCCATCAGACAGCCACCTCACCCTTGATCGCCGGGTGCGGGTCGTAGCCCTCGAGGATGATGTCCCAGGCGGAAATGTGGTCGATGTCCTTCGGAGTGCCCTCGCGGAACGACAGCTTCGGCAGGGCGCGCTCATCACGGCTCAGTTGCTCGCGCACCTGCTCCATGTGGTTGCTGTAGACGTGGGCATCGCCCAGGACGTGCACCAGGCGCCCCGGCTTCAGGTCAGTGCAGTGCGCGACCATGCTCAGCAGCAGCGCGTAGGAAGCGATGTTGAACGGCACGCCCAGGAACATGTCTGCCGAACGCTGGTAGAGCTGGAGATCCAGACGTCCGTCACCCGTGACGTAGAACTGGAACAGCACGTGGCACGGCGGGAGGGCCATGTCGGGGATCGCCCCGGGGTTCCAGGCGCTGACCACCAGGCGCCGCGACTCCGGGTTGCCCTTGATCTGGTTGATGACGTCGGCGATCTGGTCGATGGTCTTGGTCTCCACGAACACGCTGCCGTGCCTGTGTCGGTAGCGACGCTCGCTGACCCACTTGCGCCACTGTGCGCCGTAGACGGGACCCAGGTCGCCGTTCTCGTCAGCCCATTCGTCCCAGATGGTCACGCCCCGCTCCTGCAGCGAGCGGACGTTGGTCTCGCCGCGCAGGAACCACAGCAGCTCTTCCACGACGCCCTTCCAGTAGACGCGCTTGGAGGTGATCAGCGGGAAGCCGTCGGTCAGGTCGAACTCCATCCGGCAGCCGAACATGCTGACGGTGCCAGTGCCAGTGCGATCGCCGCGGACCTCGCCGTTGTTGACGATTTCAGCCAGCAGCGCCTCGTAGGCGGTTGGGTAGTCGTAGTAGTTGGTGGAGTTGCGAGCGTCCATTACTTCGCCCCCGTGCTGCCGAAGCCACCTTCACCACGCTCGGACGAATCCGAGAAGGCTTCGACGAACTTCATGTCGAACTGGTAGACGTTGGTGAGGAGGTATTGGGCGACGCGATCGCCGTCGTTGATGGTGATCGGACCACTGCCGCGGTTCCACAGCATCATCAGCAGCGGACCCTGGTAGTCGCTGTCGATCAGGCCCGTGCCGTTAGCCAGGACCAGGCCCTTCTTGCCGGAACTCGATCGCGGCAGGATGATGCCGGCGTGGCTGCGGCTGTTGATGTGGATGCGCAGTCCGCTGTCGATCGTGACCTGCTGGCCCGGCAGCAGCGTCAAGGAGGCGATGCGATCTCCCTCGAAGAGCACTCCACCCGGAATATGCTCGACCCCGTAGACGGTCAGCGGGCTGTTCAGCAGCGCTCGCAGGTCGATTGCAGCGGCGCCAGGGGTGGCGAACTCGGGCTTGCCGAACTCCAAGAGCTCGGGACTTGCGATGACTTCAAGCTTCATTGGTTACTCCTTGATCTGCAGGATGTTGTAGGACCACATAAAGAGCTGGCGGCACGCCCCGATGCTCTTCGGTTGGAATTGAATGGATTTGGCCTTCTCGACCAGCGCCTCGAACTGCGGCGCCCAGGGCTCCGGAGCCTCGCCCAGGAGCTCGCGCTTCTCTGCCATCAGCAGGATCCCGTCCATCTCCTTGACTCGCGGGTCGAGCTCCTCGGGCAGCCCGAACTTGTCAGCGATCACGCGCCAGACGCGCTGTTCGATGACCTTGTATTCCGGCAGCAGTTGCTTGAGCGGCCAGGAGACGTCGCCCACATAAGCTTCGGTCGCGTCGTGCAGGAGGCCCTGCAGGGCGATTTCCCGAGGCAGGTGACTCGCCACCAGGATGGAGTGCTGCGCCACGCTGTAGAAGGCCCGGGAGTGGCCCGTGTAGCGGCACAGGTGGGACAGCGCGTGGGAAATGTCCTCGATGCACACCATGTCGGGCTGGGGATCAGCCAGGTCGAACTTCTTGCCGGTGTAGGTCTGGATCCAGCTCACAGCTTCCACCCCATGAGGGCGCGGAGCCTGGGCGACGCCAGCAGGATGGTCTTGATCGCGACGGTCAACGGGTGTGGGGTCATGGGGTCCTCTGTGGAATGAGGAAGGGGCGCAGTGCGCCCCTTCGAGAGTCGTTGCACACTGACATTATAGTCAGTGCTTAGTGACTTTTACACTTACACTTCAGGCTTCCCGAGCAGGGCCTGCAGATCTGCCAGCCCGCCGACGTTCTCGTTCCCCTTGACGATCCAGGGGATGGTCTTCGTCTTGGTGAAGCTGCGCAGGAACCTGAAGCCTTCAGCGTTCTGCAGGTCCACCTCTGCGTAGGTCAGCTGGTGGGCGTCGAGCAGCTCCTTGGCGGTCTTGCAGGCCGGGCAGGTCTTCGTGCTGAACACGATGAACTCCGGGGTCGAGGGCTTGGAGATCTCCGCCTCTTCCTCGGCTGCCTGGAGGCCCTCTTCATTGAAGTCGATCGGACAGGCGCCGGAGCCACAGTCGATGTGCTCGAAGGCGACCTCTTCCTTGAGGGTCCCATCTGCAGCGATGGCGATACGCGCCACGATGTCATCGAACTGCTCGCGGGAAACCGGCGTCTCCGGCTGGTACTCGTAGGCGCTGGTGTCCACCGACGGCATGACCGAGCAGCAGCGGATCGAGGACTGACCGTTCTGCAGGGTGCGGCGGAACTCCTCGTAGCTGACCGCCTTGGGGTCGTACTTGAGGGTGTAGGAGACCTGGTTGCCCGTCTCCGGCAGCGGCTCGCCCTGCTCGTCCACGCCCCGGATCCAATACTTCTCCAGGAGGCGGAGGTATTGATACTGCTCTTCCGGGGTGGCTTCGGGCGCCGTGACCAGCTTCTCGCCCATGCCGAGCTTGCAGATTTCGGGCACGGTGGGGAAGCCGACGACAGTGGTGCCGGCGTAGTTGACCAGCTTCTTGATCGGGTAGCCAGCAGCCTCGTACTTCGCCACCAGCGGGTCGTCGTTGCGGAACTGGACGTAACGCAGGTACTCCCGCATCGCCGGCAGGTGCGCGCCCTCGGACAGGCCGAACAGCTTGCTCGTGGTGCCAGCGGGCTTGATGGTGGTGTCGGTGTGCGGGACGGTGACGCCCAGCTCCTCAGCGTAGCGAGTCGCCTCTTCCGCAACAGCCCGCTTGAAGGACGAGATGGTCATCCAGAAGTCCTGGGACCGCCCTTCATCGATCAGGTCGCGGAAGCCGTAGCCGAAGAACTTGTAGGCGAACTCGTGGAAGCCCGTGATGCCGACGCCGATGCGGTTGGTCCGATCGACCTCCTTGCGGTAGAGGCAATCCATAAGGTTTGTCCTGATGAGCGCACGGGTGGCAACCCGGAACGCATCGTGGGCATCCTCGAGATCCTGGGCGTGATAGGGCACCACGTCCGCGATGACGCAGTAGCCACCGACCTTCGTCAGGGTGATTTCACCGCAGGGGTTGGTGATCATCTTGAACTGCGAGCCCTTAAACCGCTCCAGGAGCTCACGCAGCATGGCGGCACTGTATTCCCGCGGCTGGAACTTGGCGCTGCCCAGGAACGGCTCGTCGGCGTCGTAGACCTCGATGCCATCCATCTTGGCGGTCAGCTTGTCCTGGTTGATCAGGCCCGGCTCGCCGGTCTGGTCGTGGTAGCTGTGCCAGCAAACCTTCTCAAAGACTTCCTTGGCGTGACGAGCCAAGTCCCGGGTTTCGGCACTCTCGCGCTCCAGATCCTGTTCGCTAGCACCCACCAGCTTCCAGAACTCTTCGTCCACCGTGACGCTGTTGTTGGACGACCAAAGCACCCCACCCTGCTTCACGCGGATGAAGTCCAGGACGGTCTGGTCACGCCAGTCCTTCGTCGCCATGCGAGCAGCACGACGGGCGCCGCCCACCAGGACCGACTCAGCCAGGTAGTGGTCCGCGTACATCGCCTGCTTCCAGGGCTCGTAGTCGGTGTCGCGCAGGCTGATGACGTTCAGCAGCGCCTGCATCGTGGGGCCAGGGCCGCTCGACGGGCGATTCTGCATGCCGCGGATGGGGCTGCCATTGGGGCGGACGTTGGAGAAGTCGATGACGACCGGATGGGTGGTCTTGTTGTAGGCGAGCGACTCGAGGAACTCCACCGCGTGCGCCCAACCCTCGCGACTGTCGTCCACCATGTAGATTTCGGCATCGTCGGCAAGGCCCGGGATCACCTCGTCCATCGACTTGATGCCCTCGGGGATCAGGCCCTTGGCCCGGTCGGGGTAGTTCTTCTCGATGGTGACATGGACTTCTGGCAGGTTGCGCCAGTCCACGACCATCATGTTGTCGTCGTAGGAGCGCCCCACGCCCGAGCCGTTGAGAAGCAGGTAGAACAGCACGAAGCTGGCCGCGGCAGTCGAGCAGTTGGTAAAGACCTCCTGGTTGCGGGTCGGCTGCGTCTCGTCGCCGTGCTGCAGGTGGCGACCCGACATGAGAATGGACGCCTGGCGCAGGTGGTGGTGCATGGCGTGGAACTCGGGCAGGACTTCCGCCAGGTTCGGGGACAGCAGGCTGTTGCCGGTGGCAACGCGATGCGCGACTTCAGCCCAGGTTTCCCGGGTGCCGTCCGCTTTGATTCTGTTGACGGTGCGGTCAGCGACCGCTTCGCCGATACCTTCGGCGTAAACCCTCGCAGGGGTCGAATTGCTAGTCATGGATGCTCTTATAGTTTTGGGGGTGAAAAGGACAGACAGGATAGGTCAGTGATGACTGACCTATCTACGCCGAGAATCTTGAGGGATGGCTTACAGGTCAGCGCAGGACGCTGAGCATCGCGATGGTGCGACGGAAGTCGTCCGTCAGAACGCCTGCGTGGATTGCTGCAACAGCATCCGCCATGTGCTCCGCCTTGCCGGCGACGATCTTGCCGCTGCGAGTCGGCCAGTTGAGGTCCGGATAGGTCTTGCTCGCCCAGGAGATCATCTGCGCCTTGTCGGGGAACTTCTCCGCGACCACGTCCTTGACTTCCTTCGGCGTCACCTGGATCAGCGGCACCTGGGTCATAACGTGAGCGATAAGTCCAACGGAGATGCCCAATGCCCAAGCGGCGCGGGCAGACTGAGCTCCGAACGGGACTTCACAGAAGGCGAACTTCGGCTGATGGTCGGCGATCGCTGCGTCTACGAACCGCAGGACCTCCCCGGCGCGTCTCAGGTCGTCGCTGTTCTTCCGGACGACCTTCTTGTTGACCTTGTCGGCGGTCGTGGAGACGAGGCGCAGCTCCTGCATTTCGATACGCCCCGCTTGGACGTCGTAAAAGCCAAGAGCGATGCCGGTGTTGGCGAAGGCGGCGTCGATGCCGATCACGGGGATGCGCATCACCATACGCCCTGCCCTTCGAGGTATTGCGGTTCGATTTTCATCGGTTTGGAGTCCTTGATTACTAACTGCTGACTGATTATAGAGGGATCGACTACACGGGTCTTTGTGTCGTCAAGTGCACGCCCGAGAGCTTCCTGCATGAAGATGCTCAGTTGACTCGGTTGAGCGCCATCGAATGCAGCGAACGACACCTCCCTCATCATGGCGCTCATTGCGTCGGTGATGATTTCCTTGGCGAGGTCTCTCGCCCAGCCTTCATCGCCGGTCGCTAACACCGAGAAGGCGCCAGCATAGACGTACTCTTCCTGGAGGCTACTGAAGTCGCTCTCTTGGCGAACGAATCGCGGAGCGTTGACGGAGAGGCTCATGCGCAACTTCCCGCTGCGGTCGGTGGACGTGGTATGAAACTGGTCGCCGCCTGCCTTGCCAGGGCTGTGGCTCGTATCGCGCAACGTGATGCGAATCAGGATCTGATTACCGTTCTTGGTCATCAGCGATTGGCGGATATGCACATCCTGCATGGGAACTAGATAGGACTTCTCGACAGAGGCGCGGCGCTCGTTCTCGAGGCGCTCTTCGTAGCTGGCGCGCAGATCCGCCGGCCAAACCCAACCGCCTGTCGCTGCAGCCATCACCTTTTGGGGAGGCGCATAGTCTCGGTGGTCATTAACCGCGTATCCGTATCTGAAGTTGATGTTCATCGGCAATCCTGGAGCCTGAGACGACTAGGCGCCCCGTAGGGCGCCTAGAGGTGGTTGCTGTTGCTAGCTGCTAGTCGAGCAGTGCCGCCACTCGCTGCGAGACGCGACGACCGCGGGCGGCTTCCGTCTCGCAGTGGTTGGCCGCAGCGGTGAGCACCGCAGCTTCTCGACGCTTCTCGATGGCCTGCTTGTCCAGCTCAGCGGACAGCTGGTTCAGTCGAGTGCGATACGCCTCGAAGAAGGCGAGTACGCTGTCGATGTTCGTGCACAGGGCCAGCACGATGCGGGTGATGAGCCTGGTCATTACTTCACCTGGATCATCGGGGTGGCGTTGCCGAGCTGGTGCGTCGGCATGACGCCATCCCACTTCTCGACCCACATCAGCTGCACCAGGTTCGGGTTCTGCCGCAGGGCGTCACCCTTGATGCGAATGGCTTCCGCTTCACCCTGGGCGACCAGGATCTTCGACTGCGACTCGCCGCGGGCGGTTTCGATCGCCTTGTCCGCTTCTGCCTTGGCAGCCGCAACCTCGTTCTCGCGCTGCTGAGCGAACTGCGTAGCCTTGATCTTGGCGTTGATCGCTTCCCGGACGTTGGGCGGCAGCCGCATCGAGCCGGTCAGGTAGATCTTCTCCACGATGATGCCGAGTGGCTTCGTCTGGGCGATGACGTCCGCCTGGACCTGGTCCATGAGCGCAGCCTTGCCTTCGCCGTAGATCTTGTCGGCGGGCAGAGCGCCTGCTCGTTTCACCAGCGCATCGCGAATCATGTTCCGCAGGAATACGGAGGTGATTTCGTCGATGCCCTTCCGGTAGGTCTGGAAGATCTTGGTCACGGAGTTCGGGTCCACCCGGTAAGTGATGCCGACGTCCGTCTCGACGATGGTGCCGTCGCGATCGGAGAACTCGAAGGCTTCGGCGCCCTCCCAGGTGTAGGTCTGGGTGAAGGTCGGGAACTTGTAGATCTCCTCGTTCCAGCTGAGCCAGTAGCGTCCCGGGCCGAGCTCCTTCATCTGGACGCCCTTGTCGTCAGCGTAGAGGTTGAACTTGACGCCGACGTGGCCGGCGGGAATCTTGGCGCAGCCCGTGACTGCGAGGACGCCGAGCATCAGCGCGGCGATGAGAAACTTCTTCATCGGTTGGTGGACTCCTTGCGGTTGTTGGAAAGTTGTGCGCGGCGAGCGATCAGCTTGGGCATCTTGAAAGCCCAGAACGCGATCAGTCCGGCAATGGCGAGACCCAGCAGCACTGCGATGGTGCTCGGCGCGCTGATGAGGACCGGGCCGAGAAAGCCCAGGTAGAACACGATGGCGAACACGAGAACCATCGTGTTGCCAGCGATGCGATAGAACAGGTTCAAGTGATTGGTCTCCTCTGTGATGTGATGCGTTGAACTCTTACAGTATAGTCACTGCTTAGTGACTTTACGCGAGAGATTTACGGGATCAGACGGGTAGCGGGATCCAACCCGTTGGCTCCGGGAGCGAGTCGCCGCAGCATCCGCAGCCGTGCCAACCCAGGCTGATCGGGGTCCACCTGGCAGGCTGAGCCTCGTAGCGCCCTTCGATGGCGCTATCCTCGATTTGCAGGATGATCGAAGTGCCATCCTTCGGAGCGGTCTTCATGGGACGCCACTTCACTCTTCATCCTCCCCGATGTGTTCCAGCGGGTTGAGACCAGTGAGCGACTGATTGCCACCGCCGATGATCACTCGAGCCTGCTCGATGAACTCCTGGTCTTCCGAAAGCACAGTGAACAGACCATCTTCCAGCTCCGACCAGACATCGGAGTGCTTGCCCAGGACCTCACCGAAGTAAGCAGTGCGCCCATAGGACGCCTCGAGCTCCTCCCGTGTGGTGATGAACAGCCCTTCAAGCATGCCCATGCGCCCGAAGTCCTGCAGGTAGTGGACTAGGATCTTCATGCCGGCAGGACCTCCACCGTGTAGTCGCCATCCATGAGCGACTCCATCAGGGAGCCGTGATCCTGAGCCCAGTTTTCCTGGTCGATCGCAGCCATCTCTTCCGGCGTCGGGTCCTTGTCGCCGTCCTTGTAGTAGTCCACGGTGGCGTCGTACTCATGGGTGAGTACCACCTTCAAGCGAACCTTCTTGGTCATTCGTCTTCTCCTTGCTCAGCGCGACACTCGTCGCAGACCAGGTCGTCGTCCACAACCTCGAGCTCAAAGCCTTCGTGCCACCATCCGCAGAGGGCGCACAGGTCGATTTCGGTGGCGATGATCGCGTCGAGGACGTCTTCGTCGGTTACATCGTGCTCCTCGAAGGCGTGCACGGCGTCGCACTCCGCCTTGCAGGTGCCGATCAGGAACTCGGCAATGTCTTGTTGCAGTTGGGTGATCATTGACTTTCCTCTTCCCCGCACTCGGGACACTCCCCGTCCTCCGGGTCGCACACGGGCGCTTTGCACTCGGAGCAGACACCCGCATCCGTGTCCTCCACCCACTTCCAGGCCAACACGTAGGCACCGTCGTCGTTGCCCATGCTGACCATCACGTGGTCGTCGAACTCCAGATCACCCTCGCGCTCGTGAAACTCGCGAGCGGCAGCGATGTAAGCCTTCTCCGCCTCGCTCTGGTTAGCCGTGAAGGTGGCCATGCAGTCCGAGAAGGTCAGACCCTGGTCGATGAGAGCCTGGAGCGAGTCCTTCAGCGCCTCACTCATCGTCTTCCTCCTCCTGCACGCACAGGTCGCAGAGGTCCAAGCCCGAGTTGTAGTAGTCCAGCGGATCACCACAACCCATGCAGTATTCTTCCTCGAAGTCGTCGTCCTCAAAATCGTCCATTTACACCTCCACGATGTGACTCTTGCCTCCGGTCTTGATGACCGTCAGCTGGTTGGAAATCCAGTCGGCGACGTCGTTATGCGAGACCACCAGGACCGTGCCGACGTGTCGCGCCTTGTCCTCGAGGATGGACATGAGTCGCTCCAGCCCGCTGACGTCGAGCGCGTCATCCAGCTCGTCGCCGATGAACAGCTTGATGGGACGATCTGCCCTGCTCGCGACCAAGTCCTGCAGCGCCATCGCGGTGCTGATGCGGACCTTTCGCTGCTCGCCACCGGACAGTCCCTCGTAGGTCTCGGCGCCGTTGGTGTTGTTGACTGCGATGTGGAACTGCTCGCGAGCCTCGCCCTTCACAGTCGTCCCGATCGTCTTCCACTCGGCAGTGATCTGCCCATCGGACAGGGTGCCGAGATACTGAGCGGTGCGAGCGTTGAGGAACGGGGTGACGGAGTCCAGGACCTCGCCACGCATGCCCTTCGGGCTATACAGTTCACTCACAATGTCCGCGTTGGCGGCGGTCTCCTGAGCGGCGCGGGTGGCGTCGAATGCCCGGTCGTAGTCCTCCTTCGCCTGCTGCAGCGCTTCCGTCTTCGGAATCACCATCGCGGTGTAAGGGTTGACCTCCAGCTTCATCCGCTCCAGCTGCTCTTTCTGGGTTCGCAGTGCTGCTAGCGCTGCTGTCAGTTGACCCCGCAGCCCGGAGATGCGCTGTAACGCGCTCTGCGCTTCGCGTAGCGACGCCACGATCTTCGTGCTGTCACTCGCTGCTGCTGCGTCACGTTGCGCTTGTAGCGCTCTCTGATGCTCTTCCAGGGCAGCTTGATACTTCGCCCGAAGCTTCTCGTTGTCAGCGCGGACCTGCTCGCACTCGCGCTTGTGGTTCTCGAGGGCCAGTTCCAAGTCGCGAGTGTCCGCGGCAACCTGGGCCGTCACTTCGTCCAGTCGAGCCTTGCTGGTCTGGGCAGCCTTGATGAGGGCAGCCTTGCGCCCAGCCAGATCCTCTTCGTGATAGGGCTTGCCGCACTCCCCGCAGGGGGTGCCGACGGTCGAAGTCAGATCCTTCGCCAGTTCCAGGTCGGAACGAATGGCGTCTCGCAGCCTGGTCTGTTCGCGCTCACCCTGCCTAATGTCGGCCCGCAGCGCTGCAATGCGCGGCAGTTCGGCGGGTTCGGACTTGAGGACCGGCGGGTTGGGCGCCTCCAGGACGGGCTGCGGCTTGTGGCTCGCTGCCAGCTGGTCCTCGAGATCCTTCACCCGGGCTGTCAGACCCGCTTCGTCGGCAGCGTCGAGCTCCTCCTTGAGCTTCTTGGCATTCCCTGCCCCTTCAGCCAGACGTCGCGTGAAGTCGGCGATCTTGGCGGCCTGTTGGCCGTTCCAGTCCGACTCCCGCTGCAGGACGTCCTTGAATGCGTCCTCGGCCCGCTGGACATCACGCTGGGCGTTGGTCAGCTGTAGCTCCGCCACTTGGACCTGTTGGGTCGCAGAGCGGGCTCGCTCGCGTGCGATCGCGTAGGCGGCGTCCAGGAGCTCGATGCCAGCGGCGTTTTCCACCAGCTGCTTGAGCTCCTTGTCCGTCATGCTTGGCAGGTTGGGCATGTTGCCCTGCCCCGCGTAGATGGATGCCTGGAAGACCTCCAGGCTGCACCCGATGGTGCGCTCAATGAGCTCCTGGGTCAGCTTGTCGGTGCCCAGGGTCAGGTCGTCGCCATCGCAGCTGAACAGCAGGCGGTTCTTGCCCGCCTTGTGCTTGCGATGGCGAGCGACCTCGTAGGTCTTACCGTTGAGCTCGAAGGTGATCGAGACCCGGCAGTTCTTCCCCTCGAAGCGGTTGACCACAGCGTCGCCGGACAGCCCGCGATTCGTGGTGCCGTAGAGCGCCCAGCACAGGGCGTCCACCGTCGAGGACTTGCCGGCGCCGTTGGAGTTGGCGCTGGGGTCGTCGTCGTTGACACCCTGAATCAGCAGCAGTCCGCGGCCATTGAGGTCGATCGAACCCTCTCCGATGGACAGAAAGTTTTCGATCTGCAACCGCTTAAAAAGGATTTCGCTCAAAGCGTACTCCGTGCCACGCTGGAATAGTGGAGTTCGTAGGTGTTGGTTGCATCGAGCGGAAGCTTCCGCCCCATGCATCGAACGTGACGTCCGATCATCTTGTCCTTGTAGACGACTCGCCGTTCCTTAACCGAGCGATGGAACTTGCGATTCACCATCACCCGGCAAGTAACTTCAATTTTCGGGCGGTGCGACATCAGGCCGCTTCGTCCTGCTCGTCAGCCCAGGCGAAGTCGATCAGCGGCTTGCCGTTCTCGTCGGTGGGCAGCTGACCTTCGTCGTCGGCGAACTCGCTCAGGTCCACCTTGCACTTCTCGATGATGACCGCGAAGACGCGCTGATTCGGCGGGTCCAGGCGGAACTCGACGATGTTGCCGTCAGCACGCAGCTTGTCCACGTGCGCCGTCAGCTTCGCCATGACGCTACTCGGGATAGCCTGGGCAACCGATCGGACGGCTGCTTCGATCTGCTCCTGGGTCGGAGCGATGGCGTTGTTCTCTTGCATTGGGAAGATTCCTCTCAGTGATGACTTACATTATAGAACGCGCGATCTAGGGGTTCGCGCAGGGATTTCAGGTGATTGCAGCGAGGTAGCCGCGGCGCCAGATGCGCTTCTCCCAATCGGTGTACTCGCCCGGGGCCATGTCCAGCAGCTGTTCGTTGCTGTAGCTCAGCGGGGGCGCCAGCCCGAGCTTAGCCACCTTCTCCTTGACCTCATCGGCTTCGGACACCAAGCACTGCATCTCCGGCCAATCCGAGTATTCGACCGACTTGCCTGCTTCTTCGGCGAACTTCTGTGTCAGGTCGTAAGTCTGGACCAGCGCAGCTGCCAGGTCGCGGACGTATGGAAGGTTTGCGAGGTTCACCTTGACGGTGAGCTCTTCAGTTTGGGCGCTCATTCTTCCTCCGGAAGGTATTGGGAGACGTCACGGACGTCAGCGATGAAGACAGTGAAGCCGTCGCCGGCATCTACTGAGTGGTTCCACGCGAGAATCTCGTCGCGCTTGGCGACAGCTTCATCCCACGTTTCGCACTCGTGAACCTCGGGGTAGTAGGGCTTCGTGATTGCGACGATGAACATGGTCAGCCCTTCACGCAGACGACTTGGCGCAGCGTGTGCTCGATGGACACCAGGTCCTCTTGCGAGCGCATCACGTCCTCGATGTCCTTGTAGGCGCGCGGAGACTCGTCGATCACCGACTCATCCTTGCGGCACTCGATGCCGGCGGTCGCCGCCTGGTGCTCCAGCACGCTGATCTGACGTCGCGCCTCGGAGCGGGACATCATGCGCCCGGCGCCGTGCGAACAGCTGTGGAAGCTGTCGGGGTTGCCCTTGCCGCGCACGATGAAGCTCTTGGCGCCCATGCTGCCCGGGATGATGCCCAGGTCCCCTTCCCTCGCTCGCACCGCGCCCTTGCGGGTCACGAAGACGTTGGAGCCGAAGTGGTTCTCGCGGCTGATGTAGTTGTGGTGGCAGTTGACCGCCTGCTTGTCGAGGGCGAAACCGCTGGTATGCGAGCGCAGGACTCGCAGCACCGCCTCCATCATCTGCTTGCGGTTCTCCATCGCGTACTCCTGCGCCCACTCGACGGCATCGCAGTAGTCGTTGAACAGGGTCGAGCCTTCGACCAAGTACGACAGGTCGGCATCGGGCAGGTTGATGAAGTGGCGGCGCATCTCCTCCTTCGCCCGCTCGATGAAGTAGGTGCCGATGCGATTGCCGACGCCTCGCGATCCGCTGTGCAGCATCACCCACACTCGATCTTCCTCGTCGAGGCAGATTTCGATGAAGTGGTTGCCGCCGCCCAGGGAGCCCAGCTGCAGGACCGGGGACTTCGGGTGGTCGATCTTGGGATGCAGCGCGGCGATGCGGTTGTAGCCGTCCTCCAGGGAGTGGAAGCGGGTCACTGCCGATGCCGGCGCCACTGCCCAGCCGCCCTTGATGGCGCGTCCCGGGGTGGTCACGAACCCGTGCGGCACTGCGCGCTCGATGTCGGAGCGGATGGCGCTCAGGGAGTCCGGCAGGTCCTTCGCGTTCAGCGAGGTGCGGACAGCCATCATGCCGCAGCCGATGTCCACGCCGACCGCGGCGGGGATGACTGCGCCCTTCGTGGCGATCACGGAGCCGACGGTGGCACCCTTGCCCAGGTGGACGTCAGGCATTGCCGCGACGTGCTTGTGGATGAACGGCATCGAGGCGATGTTCCGGAGCTGCTGTAGCGCCTGGTCCTCGATGTAAACGTGATCGATCCACGCCTTGATGGGCGAATGGCCCTGCTCTGCGAATACCTTCATGCCTGTCTCCTTAAGCGGCCCGCGCTTCACTCAGAACATCGAGGGCCATTGCGTGTACCTGTGCGGACGCCCCTCGCTTGTCGAGGTAGCTCTTGATGCCCGCTTCGATGGAAGGGCTGCTGCCAGGCGTCACCGGAGTTCCGCGCGTGACAGTAACCTTCTTGACGGGGATGACCGTGACCCCCAAGGCGCCCAGCGCCTCGATGCCATCGCGGACCTCCTTGATTTCAGAGTCCTTCTCGAACTCAGCCTTGACGCGGACGTAGTTGCCCTTGCAGATCGACTCCACGTCCTCTTCGCGCTCTTCGCCCGTGAGCTCCACGAACTTCGGGTGCTCCGTCTCGTGCTGCTCGACCTCGGTGTCCGTGACGATGAGGAAGCCCGCCCTCGAGCCGATGTCACCCCAGCACTGATGCGTCAGGGCGCCGATCGAATAGACGTCATCGCCCATGTCCTTGTGGTTGTGGTAGTGCCCGCTGAACACGCGATTGAAGCCGGTGCTGTTCAGCGCGCTGGCGTCGAGTCCGTGCGACGGAAGGTGGGGAAGCACGCCGTCGATAGGCGCGTGGATGATCGCATCGAGGAAAGGCTCGGTGTCGGTCGGAGCACCCTCCTCCACCAGATCCTGGCGCACATCGGTCATGCTGCCGATCAGGTCCTTCACCGACGAGAACCAGGGGAACAGCACCACTGCATGCACGTCCTCTTCCAGCCAGATGACTTCCGGCTTGTGGGCGACGAACACCCCGCAGGACTCGAGGGCAGTGATGGAGTTACCCAGACGCTCCGACTCGTTCTTCTCAAGGTCGTGATTCCCGGGGATCGCGTAGAACTTGAAGCCTTCAGCCGTCAGCTCCTTGAACAGGTCCATGACCGGGTTCAGGACGGACGGGGCAACTTCGCCGCGCTTGTGGAAGATGTCGCCTGCCAGGAAGATCGTGTCGCCACCGGCTGCTCGCAAGCGATCGCAGGCGTAGCGCACGGCGCTCATGATGAGCTCAAGGCGGGTGTTCACGCCTGTCGGCAGGGTCTCTGCGAATGCCGACCAGGAGTGAAAATGCAGGTCCGAGAGGATGCCGTAGGGCTTCATGCGACACCCGGGGCGGTAGCTTCGGGCTCGGCGTTCACCACGTCCTCGGGGTGTTCGATGGCCGAAATGACGAAGCGGCTGCCGTCGAAGTAGCCGGAGAACTGCTGACGCTTCTGGAACGCCTCGCGGCTGAGGGCGATGACCTCGTCCACCGACAGCACCTCGTAGCGCATGACCTTTGCTTTGGGCGGCTTCTTGCTCACTGGAATCCTCTCTCGTAGTGCGATGTGTCTATTGTAGTCAGTTATGACTTACCTGCAACGTGGAAAATCAGGGGCGTGAAGTCGGCCCCAGATTGACCTCTCCGCTCTTGGTCTGGAAATACCGGACCGGAACGTAGCGTTGCTCCGACCCGCCGCGGTGGGTGTAGTTGCGGCGGAAGTAGCGCTTCGGGTCGTAGAAGCTGTCCAAGGTGGTCATGAACAGCCAGTTCAGCTTCTTGACCCAAATGGCGACGAGGGTCACTCCTCGCCGCCGCGCCTTCATGAGGGTCTCATCGTCGATGGCCCAAGCCGCATCGCCGTCCTGGAGCCCTTGGGCGATGCTCTTGAACTCGCCCTTCTTGCCGTCCAGGAAGAAATCGCCAGGGTTCCGAAAGGCCACATAGACCTTGGCGGACTTCAGGTCAACAAACGCCCCGTAGGTGCGCCTGCCCTTCTTCAGCATCTCCATCGACTCTCCTCATCTGAATGACCGTCACTGGCGAATCCACCTTGAAGCGGTGCCCGCCATAGCACTCGGTCATGACTTTCTCCAAGCTGAACTCCTGCCCGTTGACCTCGGCGTCGATGGACAGGTGGTTGTCAGCTCCAAACTCCCGCTCCATCTGCTTGAAGGGGCCTTTGTGGACGCCGATCACCTCAGCGACACCGATGACTTCACCCTTGGTGCTTCGCAGGTTCACCTGCTGCCCAACAGCGAGTCGGTCAGCCCACGCACCGCCCAGGCGGAAGGTGTTGAACTCGTCCTCCATACCCTTCGCTTCGCGGAAGTCAAGCGATGGCATGAAAGCCTGACAGCGAATCACAGCCAGCTTGGCGTTGAAACGGTTGATCTTGACCCTCTTGAGAATCATGCGGATCGAGCAGTCAGCGACGCCACACTGATCGCAGAGCAGGTCGTTCTTGCCTGCCCGATCCTTTGTCTCCAGGGTGTAATACCCATCCGGCATTCTCTTGACGCGCATAGTCACCTCCTAGTGAGTCCCAGACATGAGACTATGCGCATCAAAACGGGTCAAGGTTGGCTTAGCTTTCCGTCGCATACAGCAGGTCGAGGAGCTCACCGAAGCGACCCTCTTCCTCGATCATCTTCGCGAACGGGCCAGCGTGGTACTTCTTCCCGTCGTACTCGACGTAGGCGCCGGCAGTCTTGAGCAGACCGATTTCCTTCATGTGCTCGACCGTCGAGCGCACGGTGTCGAAGTAGCCCGAACCGTCCTCGCGGAACATGAAGCGCCAGTTGGTCTCGAGGAACGGGCGATAAGCCTTGTTCTTCTTGGTGTAGGCGCGAATCGACTGGCCCTGGACGTCACCGCCTTCCTTCAGCATGGAGCGGGTCAGCTGGATGCGGGTGGTGGCGTAGAACTCCGGAGCGTTGCCGCCCGGGGTCGTGGTCGGGTCGCCGTGGGTAACGCCTGGCTTGGTGCGGGTCTGGTTGAGGAACAGCAGCAGGACGTTGTGCTTGTACGCCAGCTGCGCCAGCGCCGGGAAGGCGGAGCTCGTGCACTTGGCCAGAGCCATGTTGTCGTGCATCGAGTAGTCGCCAGAGCCCTTCATGTTGCCCTTGCCGTCGTAGAGCTTGGAGTGCGGCACCATCGAGGCGAGCGAGTCGAAGACCGCGACGATCGGCACCTTGGGGTCGATCATCTTGCCGCCGCGGACCTCGGCTGCCATGCGGACGATTTCATCCACCGACTCCTCGAAGGTCTCGGGCTGCTTGTAGATGAACACGCCATCGGTATCCAGGCCCAGGTGCTGCGCCTGTCCCGCGTCGAAGCTGTTCTCGTGATCCATGAACGCCGGGATGCCGCCGAGCTTCTGGCAGTGGGCCATCACCGAGGTTGCGATCGCGGTCTTGCCGCAGCTGGAGCCGCCGTACATCTCCACGATGCGACCGCCGGGCATGCCGCCCTTGTAACTGCCGCTCAGCGTCTTGTTGAGGGGCGCGTAGCCGGTGTCGAGCCAAATCTCGACTTCCCGCTGGACTGCGTTCTTGCCCACGATCTTCTCGAGCTGGGCTGCCAAATCACTCATTGATTACTTACTCCGTTGGGTGTGGTTATGCCTTCACGAACGGGGCAAGCCACTGCCCCATATCGGTGATGATCTTGACGAATGCGAGTCGCGCCAATTGCGACTTCAGGGAGTCCGGGTTGACGCGGCCCGGAGTCTTGCGAATTGCCTTGGCGAGCTCCTTGTTGCCGAACATGGTTCGCAGATCCATGAGCCTGCGGTTCTGCTCCACGATGCGCTTGCGGGTATCCGGGCACTGCACAGCTGCCGTCAGCGCCTTCTGAGCCCTGTTGAGGGACTTGTTCTCAGTGAGCCCGCCGTCCGCGACCCACTCCTCCCACTTGTCGAAGAAGGCTTCGACGGTGCCGAAGGTGCGGACCAGGTGGTCAGCAGTTACCTCGCCGCAACCCTTGATGCCGAACACGTTGTCGCCTCGATCGCCCATGAGGATCTTCATTTCGGAGAACTCATGCGGGGATGGGGCTCCGATTTCAGCCTCGAAGGTCAGGTGCGAAACGGTCCTGTCGTCCCAGCGGTCGTGCCAGGAGACGTTGGGTCCCACCATCTGCAGCCAGTCGCGGTCGCGGGTGACGAGCGTCACCTTGTGCCCACCCTTCTGCAGCAGGTCAGCCATGAACGCCGCAATGTCGTCGGCTTCGTACCCCTCGGCACTCACCTGGGGAATACCCATGCAGTCGCAGATGGAGGGGATCTCCTGCAGCTGCGGCTCGAGCGCTTCCTTGATTGCGACCAGGTCCGGGTTGACCTTGCGGTTGCCCTTGTAGTCGGGGTAGATGCCGTATCGCCAGTTCTTGCCAGTGTCCCAGAGGACGAGAAGCTTGGCTTCCGGCCACTTCAACTGGATCGCGCGAAGCGCCTGCAGGACGCCGTTGATTGCGGTGGTTTCCTTGTCGCCCGCGTAGAGGCGCTGCGTGCGATTCTTGAGACCCATGCCGGCAGCCTGGGACTGGAATGCGAGATTGTTGCCGTCGATCAGGACGTAATGGTTCATGCTCCCTCCTGAGAAGCGAAGCCCCTCACTCGGAGGGGCTTCGTGGTCCACAGTCGCTACGGATTAGGCAGCGACGCCAGCTTCACGCATCAGCGCGTCCAGCTCGTCCAGCTCGCTGTCGAGGTTCGCCGCCGGGGTCTCGGGGGCGGCAACGGTCTGGACTTCCGGAGCGGGCTCCGCAGCCGAAGCTTCCAGGGCGTCGAGCTCGGCAGCGTCCACCTCGAGCGCTTCCATGTCGATCGCCGGGGTCGCAGCCAGGTTGGCCGCGGCAGCGTTCGACGGACCCGCGATGGCGGCGCGGTTCTGCGGGGTGCCCATCGCCGGGCCGGGCAGCGCAGCGTTGCCGGTGACAGCACGCAGCGAAGCCAGCGCCTTCTGCAGGCCCGCGTCGTACTCCTGCTTCGCGTAGGCTTCCAGGTCGCGCGCCTTCGACAGCACATCGCCGGTGACTTCGCGCGCCTTCGGGGACGGCGTGACCGTGTACTTGGTCTCGCGGCCCGAGCCGGTCTTGGTGATCACGACGTCGTAGCCGTCCTTGAGGGAGATCAGGTTGAGGTCGTGGTCCTCGAGGTAGGTCTCCATGATGCCCAGGATGTCGTTCACGACGGTCACGGGCAGCTCCAGCAGGACCGGCTCGGTCTTCGCGTTCGCGTGGGTGCCGTTCATGTAGATCGCGTTGACCAGCATGCGGCTGGACGAGCGCGCCTCCGAGAGGATCTTCACCATCGACTCGTCGGTGGTGGTCGCCGAGATTTCAGCGATCTGGGCGCAGACGTCGCACTGCTTGCCGAACGTGGTCGCGGTGCAGATGTAGACCGCCTGGATGTTGCCCGCCTGGTCCTTGATGAAGTGCTGGCCGAAGTCCTGGAAGAAGATGCCCGACTCGTCACCGTCCCAGCGCGGGAGGATGCGAACGAGGTTCTTGGAGGAGGTCAGCTTTGCGGGGCGTTCGCGGCCCGACTTCGCGGCGATTGCCTGTCGCTTGTTCTTGATGGCGTCGAGAAGTGAAGACATGGTTTGTTCCTTGTGTTGTGGTGTGTCATGTGTTTCGGATTGGCGTTTGGGGTCAAGCCCGTTGCGCACAATCATTATAGCTCACCGCTGAGTGATTTTCTCAGGGACGTTGCAGGAATCTCAGGTCAGAAGTTCATACCCTCCATGCGCTGGCGGCGCATCTCCTGGTTAGCAGTCGCGCGTTCGTGGGTGTTGTCTGTGACCCGAAGTTCACCCTTGCGCTCCTCGCGACTGTTGAAGGCCAGCTGGATGAGCATGTCGCGGCGATGACGGAAGCTGTCGGCGCCGGACTTGCAGATGGAGGACACCATGCGGGCCTTGTTGACGGCGGTCCTGATGGCGATCGCCTTCGGTTCCAAGGCGATCTGCGCCTTGACCTGAGCCTCGGTGATCTTGGTGCCGGCAGCTACCGCGGCATCCCGAACCTTCCTGTCCAGGCGAGCCTCGATGATGTCCTGCAGCTGCTCCATCTGAGACAGCTGCTTCTCTGCCTTGGCCGCCAGGGTGGAGTAGTAGGCGAACAAGCCAGCCTGCCGCATCATGGACATGGAGAGGTCGAGCTGGTTGATTTCGAGGTCGTCCCGCAGCTGTTGCGGACTGACGAAATCCTCGACGTGAAAGTGGTCGGACATTGTGTTTCCTGTGAGTCAGTGCTGAGTGAGTATAGCGCTCAGGAGAATAGCTCTGCTGCTCGGGCTACCGCTTCGTTGAGCAGGGTCTGCTTCGCAGGGTCGTGGAAGATTTGTCCGGGCGAAATTGCCAGGACCAGGCTCGCATCCCTGTCCTTGTCGTAGACGATCTTGCCGTTGAGATCCATGATGCTGCCCCGCTCGTCCGGGCTGAGCTCTCGGGCCACGAACGAGCCCAGCGCCAGGATCACGGGTGGCTTGAGCAGCTCCATCTCCCGCTCGAAGAATGGCTTAGCGAAGAGGATCTCGTCGTTGGTCGGGGTCTTGCCCGCCTTGGGCCGCTTCAAGTAGGTCGTGACGTAGCAGTCCGCCAGGGACAACCCGCACGCTTTCAGGGCCTCCTTGATGAAGTCGGAGCTGTCCGTCTCCATGAGCTTGCCCGCCTTCTCGTCGTAGAACGTGGGCGCCTCCAGGACGATGGCGATCTTGGGCTTCTTCCCGAACCTGGGCAGGACGATGGCACCCTCCTCCCGCAGCTCCATGTAGAGCTCGGTCAGCTTCTCCTTCACATGGGCGTCCAGGACGATGGTGCGCTCAGCCCGCACGTTGGTTGCGATCAAGCCCGGAAGCAGTTCCAGCTGGCGCTTGACGCGATCAGGGTGTCGAGGGGGTAGCGAGCCGGGAATGATGCTCGCGAAGGCGCCGACCTCCTCCAGGATCGCCCTGTGGCGGACGTTGCACTTGCGCTTCTCCACGTTGTTGATCAGGTCGTCCACCGTCTTGAACGAGCCGCCCAGCTTCTCCCTCGCCTCGAGGATGGCTCGCTCGGTGGGTTCGCCCACGCCCTTGACGCGGTTCAGAGGAGCCATCAGGTGGTCGCCGAAGCGCCTGAACTCGCTCGTGGACTGGTTGATGTCTGGCGGGAGGATCTCGATGCCCCGCTTCGCAGCGTCCAGCACCAGGCCCTGCAGCTTGTCTTCCTTGAAGACCTCGAGCGCCGCGGCGTAGAAGGCGTGCGGGTAGTAGACCTTGAGCCACATCGTCCAGTAGGAAATGATCGCGTACTCCACCGAGTGCGATCGGTTGAAGGCGTAGCCGGCGAAGAGCTCGATCTTGTCGAACAGGGCATTCGACCAGGCTTCATCGATTCCGGAGTGTGCCTTACAGCCCGCGACCCACTTGTCGCGCTGCTCAGCCATCTTCTCCTTGTCCTTCTTGCCCATCGCTTTACGCAGGTGGTCTGCGCCCGCCAGGGTGAAGCCGGCGAGGTCGCGGGCCAGCTGCATGACCTGCTCCTGGTAGACGATGACGCCGAAGGTGGGCTTGAGCGCAGCCTCCATGTTCGGATGCTCGTAGTGCTCCGTCGCAGCGCCCTGTCGGATAGCGACGTAATCGTCCAGCAGTCCCGAGTCGATCGGGCCTGGTCGGAAAAGCGCTGTTGCCGCTGAGAGCTCCTCGAAGGTCAGGTCCCCGCCCTTAGCGAGATCCTTCAACAGCTTGCGCATGCCGCCACCCTCGAACTGGAACACGCCGATCGTGTCACCCTGTCCGAACGCCTTGAGGACCTTCTTGTCGTCCAGGGGCAGCTGCAGGAGGTCGATGTCCCTTCCGTAGTCGTGCTTGATCTTTGCCTTTGCGCGAGCGAGAACGTCCAGGTTGGTCAGACCCAGGATGTCGATCTTGACCAGACCCATGTCCTCGACGACGCGCTTGTCCCAATTGACGCAACCTACGCTCCCTCCCCGACTGTCTACCACTGCGCGGTTCTCGATCGGCTCAGCTGCGACCACGACGCCCGCGGCGTGCGTGCCCATGCTGCGCAGGGCGCCCTCCAGGATCGTGGAGACCTTGTAGGCTTTGGGGTGGTTGGCGATGTATTGCTGGAGCTCCGGGACCGTCTCCTTGCAGTCCTCGAGCGGCACTGCCTGGCCGTGCTCCTTCGGGAGGTAGGACTTGAACGCCATCTCCTGATTCGGGACCCCGTAGAACTTGCCCACGTCGCCGATCGCGGAGGCAGGCCCCAGCGTGTTGTAGTTGGAGATCTGCGCGACACACTCAGAGCCATACTTCTCGCGCAGGTACTCCACAACTTCGTGGCGACGGGCGGACATGAAGTCGAGGTCCGCGTCGGGCAGGTCGAGTCGTTCCGGGTTGATGAACCGCTCGAACAGCAGGTTGAATCGAATCGGGTCCACGTCCGTAATACCCAGGACGAATGCGACCAGCGACCCGCCTACGGAGCCGCGGCCCGGACCCACAACGATGTCGTTCGCCTTGGCCCAGCGCACCAGGTCCGCGACGAGCAGGAAGTAGTTGCAGAAGCCCAACGTCTTCAAGACGCCAAGCTCCATCTTCAGGCGATCGATGTAGTCCTGGATCTTGCTCGCGTCGGGCTTGTAGCCCATGAACTCGCTACCGATGCGGTCCTTCCACGCCGCCTTGCACTGGTTCACCAGCTCCGCGAACTCATCGTCCGCCATCTTGGGCAGGCTGACGGGCATCTTCGACCAGCGCCAGCTCAGCGACTTGGCCATCTGGATCTCCAGGGTGCCCGCAGGCGTCCCGGGCCTCATCGAGTAGTCCGTGTGGGCCAGGACGTTGCGCCAGGCGTCCTCTTCCTTCGCCCTGCGCGAGATGGCGTGCATGACGTCCCGGGCCTCGGCATGATCGGGCTCCAGGTAAAGTGGCATCGAGCTCGTGATGGTCGGGATGCCCGTTGCAGCGGCGTAGTCTTGCGCCACCTTGTTCAGCCGATCGTAGTAGGGGGTGTTGACGTTGACCAGCTCGATCGCAAGTTGGATGTCTTCTTCTGCGCGCTTCTGAGCGAGCCGAATGCGCTCGACTAGCTCGTCTACGTCTGACGCAGGGAAAGCGCTTGAGAACACGCTGAGAGCGTCACCCGTAGTGACCAAGTAGTCAGCGCTCGACAGCATCCCGATGAAGTCGGAAAACTTGACGAAAGAGGGGGTCTTGGGATCCTGCTCAGCGTTGGACAGCAGCTTGAGGAGCCCCACGAACGCATCGCCCGTCTTGCAGTAGACCTTGGGCGAGAAGATGACCGACTCGTCGCTCCAGTGCTGGACGCGCAGGGTGCAGCCAGAAATCAGGTCAACGCCCGCCTTGGCCGCTTGAACGCTGGAGTCGATCAGGGCAGACACCGACATGGTGTCTGCGATCGCCACAGTGTCGTAGCCCAGCTCCTTCGCCTTCTTGAACAGAGTGTCCGCCGACAGGATGCTTTCGCCGACCGAAAAGTTGGTTCGCGTACTCCAAAGGATCTGCATGCTTACTCCACTAGATCGATGCCGCAGGCGAAGAACGCGCCCGTGACGATGTTGACGTTGGACTGCATTGACGCCAGCGACCAAGGCTTGTCGCCCTGCTCCTCCATGATGGAAGCGATGACCTCACGCAGCGTTCGCTTGCTCGGCTTACCCGGTGTCCGAAGCCATGCTTCGACGTAGAGGTTGGCGAACTTGAAGTTGGTCGTATGCTGGAAGGGGTTCTTCCCCTCCAGCACCAGCTCCGGGGCGATCGAGTTCTTCACCCACTTCACCAGCTCTTCGTGCACCTTTTTCGGGAGCCCATCGATGCTCATGGCATCCCTGGGGGCAAGCAGCGTTCCGGGCGGGGTGATCGCCTTCGGCTTGGCGGGCGCAGCAGGCGCCGGCACTGGAACGATCGGCTTCTTGGCTGCGGCTGCGGAGCTCTGCTCTGCTGCCATCGCCCGGCGCTGCAGCGACGTCCTGCGACCCGCTTCCCAAAACTTCCCTTCGTCATCGAACACGGGACGACGGAGGGCTTCCTCGAGCAGCACGCGGTTCTCGGCTACCTGGGCCGCGCAGGACAACTGCAGCGGGCACCGAGAGCAGTAGCCCTCTTCCCCCTTGTTATAGAGGATCACACTGCCGAAGCAGTCCATGTTTAACTCACTCATGACTGACTTTAGACTCCAAGCAAAAACGCACGACCAGTCTTTTCGTGGATCTCCTTCTGCAACGCACGCGCCTGGTTGGCGGGAACGCTGAACAGGTCGAAGAGAAACCCGAGGTTCATCTGCAGCGTGGCCCGCACCCGGATATTGAAGGTATCCCGGATGCTCTTTGCTCCACGTTCCTGCAGCTCAAACTGCCGACACACCGCTTCAGGCGGCTCAATGAGGGTTTCGACTAGCATCCGTGCGGGCGGGCTCAGTGTATCCAGGAGCGCACTCAGGGACTGAGACGCCTCCATGTTCTGCTCCGGGGTGGCCCACCCTGAATCGACCCGATCGAACATGCCGCCGATCGACTCCTCGCCATCGTCATCGATGGTCGAAGCTCCCATCGTGTAGCCCACTTCACGATTCGATTGGTCCTTCCGCATGAGACGGTTCATTTCGTTGAACCATGCGGAGATGACGAAGTTCATGAAGGAGGCGCCTTTCGCCTCATCGTAGGACTGGACGCACTTGAGGAACGTGATCGACAGCTCCTGCTTGATGTCGTCCAAGTCCAATGCGCAACCGAGGCCAGCTGCGCGGGTGTGGAACTTGTAGGCGTACTTGTTGATGAGGGGCGTGAACCCCTCGATGGTGCGCTCAGCCCGCTGGTTGCGGGCCTTCCGCTGATAGACGTCGGACACTACTACTTTCCTCTTATCCCATGACTCGCTGGAAGGTTTCAGTCGCGGTCTTCGCCGACGTCGGGGGCAGGCGGTTGATGTACGCCGACTCCACACCGAACAGCCAGTTGTCGCGGGCCAGGCCCAGGCGAGTGGCGTTGATCAGCGAGCGGGGCGACATGGGGATCGCGACGTCCCGCTTCTCGTAGGACGCTCGCATCATGTTGGCGAAGCGGACCAGCTTCTCGGCCCGGGGCTTGTCGATGCCCGTCTTGCCCATGAGGACGCCCATCTCCTGCTGCTCGGGCATGTAGTTGACCTTGTGCACGATGCCGAAGCGCTCGTAGTTGGCGGCGTTCTGGATCTGCGTGCCCGCGTAGAGGCCCGTTTCGTCGCCCGCGCCGTTGGTGTTGCCCGTCGCGACGATGCGGAAGTTCGGGTGGGGTCGCACGACCTTGTTCGCAGCCTTGATGCGCAGCGGCTTGCCCTCGAGGACTGCCTGGTAGAGCGACAGCACCATCGGGCTGGCGAAGTCGTACTCGTCGGCGCAGTAGACGATGCCATGCTCCATCGCAAACGGAAGCGGACCGTCTTGCCACTTCATGTCGCCGTTCACGACCTTCCAGGTGCCCTCCACGTCCGACTCTTCGGTGTTCGCGGTGTGCTGGATGCGGAGGAATGGACGCCCGGTGTAGGCGCAGACCTGCTCGAAGGCTGTCGTCTTGCCCACGCCCGCATGACCCCACAGGTAGGTGGGAATGTTGAGCTCCAGGGCCATCAGGATCGATTTCACGAGCCCAATGTCGAAGATGTAGGAGTGGTCCTTGTCCGGAACCAGGTCGGGATGCCCGCACCCATCGAACAGGCGGATCTTGATCGGCTCCCCTCGCCCGTTCATCGCGGCTGCGACCTTGCCGAAGCCGAAGACTTCATGCAGGTAGCCGTAGCGCTCCTCCTTCTTCTCGCTGGCGGTGGGGGTCGCGACGACCGCGGCGGGTGCTGCAGCGCCCTTCTCCGCCTTCTTCTTCTCCAGCAGCTTCTCGGCTGCGGGGCTCAGAAGGGGTGCCATCGGGTAGAGCTCCTGATACTGCTCGACCGTGAGTTCAGGGTGGTTTCGCTGCAAGTGGACCTGGACGGTGTGGATGCTTTCGGAACACACCTGACATGTGATTGCGGACATGGGCTCTCCTCTCTGTAGTGCGCTGAGGCGTAGTCAGCGCTGACTGATGATGTATAAGATAGAACGCGGGTAGCAGGGAAGCAAGTATCCCGGGTAGTTTTCCTGCAATTCCTTACTGCGCGGTCAGCAGTCGCTGGATAAGCGCCATGACCTTCTCGGGAATCTGGGCCGAAGTCTGGATGACCTCCGCCTGGGGGTAGTAGCTGAGGACGGCGCTGTTCATGAGTCCCAGACCGTAGACCTCGATGTTCGACCGACTGACGTCCTCGATGACCTGCTTGAGCTTCCGATGCTGCATGGAGGCGCTGCCGTCGCCCGCAGGCTGACCGTCGGACATGACGATCATGATCTTCCTGGGTTCGCGTCGCCCCTGTAGTCGCATCGCAGCCATCTCGATGGACTCGCCATCGATGTTGTTCATCATGAAGCCGGTCGAGGTGGGCAGAAAGCCCAGCGTCTTCTTCGCCACATCGTCGAACCTCTTCTGGAACTCCTTGAAGAGGTAGATGGCGATGGGAGCGAAGCGGGCGAACTTGTTGGCGCTGCCCTCGTAGTAGGACTGCTGAACTTCATTCCGCAGCCTGGTCCAGTCGGTTCGACCAATGTGACCCGCCAGCGGGCCATTCAAGGTCGTGAACCCCAAGACCTCAAATGGGACGTTGATCCTCTCGAACACGGTCGCGAGCATGTAGGCCGCGGTGGATGCGTTGGAGATCTTGCTGCCGTACATGGACCCGGAGCAGTCGATGACCAGCTGCACCGCAATGTCCTTGTTGATCGCCTCGATCTTCGTCCGGAAGACCCGGTCGTCGTTCATGCAGATCCGATGCAGGGCTCCGCGATGAAGCTTGCCTTTGCGCTGACCAGGGTTCCAGCGAGCAGCCGATCGTGCCTTGAAGATCCGCTCGACCTCCGACTGGATGACGTGGCACATCGCGCTGGCGTCCTTCGCCACGAACGAATCGTCCAAGCTGAGGGTCTGGAAAACCTCGGCTGCGGGTAGTGGCCCCACGTAGTCATTGTCCCTCGTGAAGGGCAGATACTCGCCTGGGTTCAGCGCCAGGAACTCCCTGATGTCTGCCTCGATCGCTTCGGCAGCCATGTCGTCCAGCGGCTTCACCATGTCCGGGTCGATCAGGTCCTCGATGGAGACCTCGCGGTCCTCCTCGTCCATGTAATCGCCGCCGTTCTCGCCGCGCTCACCTTCATCATCCTCGACGTCGGTATCGACCTCGGGAGCCTCTTCGTTGTCGCGGTCGGCGTCAGGACTGTCAGCGTCTCCGCCCTCACTCTCCTCTTCGGAGCCGTCCTCAGCTTCGTCCTCAGCGTCGGACTCTTCGCCCTCGCCTTCGGATTCACCCTCGCCTTCCGACTCATCCTCACCCTCAGACTCCTCTTCTTCGGAGCTCTCGGCAGACTCGGAAGATTCCTCGCCCTCTTCGTTGGACTCGTCGTTTTCATCCTCAGCTTCACCCTCAGAATCGCCGCTCGAGTCGGGCTCGTCGGACTCCTCCTCTTCTTCGGTTTCATCCTCGCCGTCAGCGTCGTTCTGGTCGGGCTCGTCGTTATCCTCGGCCCCTTCACCCTCCTCATCGCCGGAGTCCGGCTCTTCGGATTCGTTCTCTTCGGACTCGGCATCGGGGGTTGCTTCCCCTTCACCCTCGCCGTCGCCTTCACCCGGCTCGTCGTCCTGATCTTCGTCCTGGTCGGACTCCTGATCTTCGCCCTGGTCGGACTCCTGATCCTGATCCTCGTTCTGCTCAGGCTCCTGATCTTGCTCCTTGTCGTCGTTGTCGCGCTCCTCTTCCTCGCGCTCTTCCGGCTCCTTCGGCTCTTCCTTCTCCTTCTTGTCCTTCTTGGGCGGCTTCGGAGGCTTGGGGGGCTTGGGCGGCTTGGGCGGGATGATCGCGTTGTGCAGAGCGTCCGCAAGCGCCCAGGATCCGGCGGTCGAATCGTTCTTGGCAATCGCGTCGCCCAGGTTCTTGATCGGCTCAGCAATCTCGCCGAACTCGTGCCACTTGTCGCTCATGTACTCCACGAACGGCTTCTGCCCGGCTGCAGCGCGAACCGCAGCGGGCAGCAGGAACGAGCGAATCGATGAGGAGTCAGCGCCCTTAGCCTTCAGCGCCTTGTACCCATCGTCGATCAGCTTGCCGGTCAGGAAGCGCTGGATGTTGTCGATGTTCACCATCGATCCGGTGAAGCGCTTGACCATCGACCGCTCGACGTAGACGTCCTCGATGATGTTCCACAGCGCGGGGCGAACCTTGTCACGCTTCGCGCGGCACTCATCATTCTTACGCGAAGAGAACTTGAAATCGGTGTGCAGCAGGTGCCCGACTTCGTGATCCAGGAAGCCCTGAATCGCATTGAGCAGGTCCTGGGAGGCGTTGTCCGGGATCGATGGGAGCGTCACGCTGAGCGGGCGACCCTGGCGATCGAACTCGACGAACGCCTTCATGCCCTGCTGGCGAACCTTGATGTTGCTGTCCGACAGGGCACGAACGATGCGCGCTACGGACTCTCGAAAAACGTGAACATCTACTCCGCTCATGTGTTGCCTCCTCGCTCTCTGTGCCGTCAGTCATCGCTGACTATGCGCATACTATAAAGATAGACGAGCAGGGAGTGAAGCTCCCCGCTCGCTTTCTTTACAGGGACTTCAGGGTCAGCCGTTCGCCGCCCTCGCGAACGGAATGATGTTGGCAACGCGCGCCGGAATGGGCTCCTCGCTCTCCGTGCTCATGTCACAGATGCGATCGTCCAGCGCCCTGGTCCGGCTCATCACAACCGCGGCGCCCGTCGGATACAGGATCACCCGCAAGGTCCCATACGCAGGGTGGAAAACGTCGAAGCTCTGCCTCGAGCGATAGTTGACCACTATTGAAATGACACTCTCGCAGAGGAGAGTCGCCCCCTCATTCCAAGACAGCTCATAGGCATACCGGAATCCTTCTGCATCTTCGACGATGCCTCCTTTAATTTTTTCCACTACGTGCTCCGCTTACATGGGGGTCCCCCAGGGGCGGGCATCATAGACTCAGTGGCCCGTGAATTTCACGTCTTTTTCACGCGCCTTGTGTTTGGTGTGGCTGACTCATTCAGCGATAGTTAGGAATAGCAGGTAGACCGTGACCCGGTGCATTGACGTTTGTGATTTTCTGCTATAGTCACGTCTGACTGAATCACTCAGTCACGGACGAGAGCATCCGCTTCAGAGTCACAACCACGAGGAGGAGGGTGTATGGCCAAAGGTGCTCATAGCAAGGTAGCTGTGTTCCTGACGAACGCGATCGACGCATCGCCGAAGTCCCAAGCAGAAATCGCGGAGGAAGCAGGCTTTCCCAAGTCGAACATCATCTCGATGATCAAAATGGGTCTGACCAAGCTCCCCGTTGTTCGCGTTCCGGCGATGGCAAAAGCTATCGACGTGGACCCCGTCGAGCTCTTCCGTATGTGCATGGAGGAGTACATGCCTGACCTGCTGAAGGTCACGGATGAGATCTACGAAAAGGACAAGCTGAACGCGGGCGAGAACGAAGTCCTCAAGCGAATCCGTCTTCACACGGGAGGCAAAAGCTTCCGTCTGGATGCGAACCAGAAAGCTGAACTGGACGACTTCGCGCGCAATCTCACGCGCTGAGTCGCTCTGATTTAGCCCAGGCGCTCCTCTGCCCACCAAGCGAGGAGCTCGCTTTTGAGGTAACGAACAGTCCGCCCCCTTCTCCTATAGGGAGGGCCTCCGTGGCCCTCCCATCTCTTTCTCTCGAACCAAGCCTCGCTCATCTTGACCAGGGCAGCAGCCTCGCGCGTGGTCAGGATCTCTTCCGGCGGCGCTGGTGCAGCTACCTGGATGACCTTTGCCTCGGGCAGCTTCTTGGGCGCCCGCGGCTTGGTGCGCGGCTTAAGGGGTGCGGTGAGGTCTCTGACGCGGGGCATAGTAGTTGGTGACTTAGCTTTGTCGGCGTGCGGCTGGCCCTTGTATGATAGCCATCGCTCACTAAGTTCGACCGCGACAGATTTGCAGGAGTGGTCTCGAGAGGATTTCTAGGTCAGAACTAGGTCAGGAATCCTGACCTAGCGAGTCAAACTAGGTCAGTCTGCTTAAGGCTCCTTCAATGAGTGATCTTTCACAACCCACTGATTAGATTAGGGTTTCTCGAAAAAAATCCCATTGCCCCCGTAGCTCAGCTGGATAGAGCGTCCCCCTCCTAAGGGGAAGGTCGCCCTAACTGCAAATCGCTAAAAGCCTTGTGTGATGCGGGTTATAGACTGTTATCATTACCCCGCGGTTATCTCTAGGTCATGTATAGGTCAGGCCAGAGACACGTCACAGGAGGCCCCAAATGTCGATTTCCACGCTCCGACTGACCAAGTCGGTAGTCGAAGCGCTCCCTCACCCTGAGTCGGGGCAAACCGACTATCGAGACTCGGAACTGCAGTCGCTGCTCCTGAGAGTGGGAGCCCGATCGAAGACCTACTCCATTCGCAAGTGGGACGGCGTGATCGGCAAGCCCGTGCGCGTCAAGCTGGGCAAGCATCCCGAAATCACGCCGGAGGTTGCCCGACAGCGGGCAATGAAACTCTTGGCCATTGAGGGCGGCTTAGCTCATGCGGCGGGCGCGGGCGAACTGGACACCATTCAGGCACTCGCTAAAGAGTTCCTTGCCAAGCATTGCAAGCCCAAGCTGAAGCCGGTCCCGCTGCTCAATTACACCTGGGTGATCGATAACCACATCATCCCCAAGTTTGGAAAGATGAAAGTCAGGGAGGTCTCGCGCGGGCACATTCGTTCCTACTTCGAGACCTATTCTGAGAAAGCCGCGTCCCAGGCGAACAAGTTCCTGGTGGTGTTTTCTTCGATGATGACCTTCGCCCTGAAGCGGGATCTGATCGACTTCAATCCAGTGCACGGGATCGATAAGAACCCGACTAAGAAGCGAAGGCGCGTGCTTAGCGATGCTGACTTGCGCATCGTCTGTGCCGCTTTCGACGCTCAGACTCCCCTCTTAAAGCACGCTTACTGGCTTCTGTTATTGCTCGCTCAGCGGCGCACCGAGACGTGCCTTGCCGAGTGGAGCGAGTTCGATTTGGAACGTGAACTGTGGGTCATTCCGGAGACTCGGACGAAGAATGGGATCCCTCAAACGGTCCCTTTGCCGCCCCTTGCCAAGCGGCACTTGGTACATCTGCACGACCTTACGGGACACCATTCGCACTGCTTCTGGAACGACAAAGTGCGTCGAGGGCAGCGCGAACCGGGTCCCAATCTGCCCAATTACTTGACCCTTCACCTGCGTCGAATGCGCAAGCGTGCGCCCCTTTCGGACATTGAACACTTCACCGTTCACGACTTGCGCCGCACCGCTGCGACGAACATTTCGGCCCTGCTAGAGAGCCAGGAAGCGACCCGCAGGGTACTCAACCACATCGATACGAAGAGCGCGACCGCTCACTATGACCTGCACACCTACGACACCATAAAGCGAAAGGCGCTCACCGCATGGGAAGAGCGCCTTACACGAGTGCTGCGTGGGGATGAGGTTGAAGAGCTCGACCTGGAGTCCCACGCCGTTGACGTTGAGGACGACGACTAGCGGCGTCCGAACGCCAGGGTGATATACCCCAACAGCATCTCCGAGGTGATGTCCGAATAGCTGCCTGACGCGCCCAGGTTGGGGACGATCAGGTCGTAGTCGAACGCCTTGGGCCACAAGGGCTGCTCAACGTCGATCATGTTCCGAAGCCTCTCGACGTCCAAATTATCACCCATGCGTTCCACGAACCGCTTGATGAGGGTTTCCCGAGTCTGGTCCAGGTAGATGGAGTAGTGGTTGAAGCCGCGAGCGATCGCAGCCGCGTTCCAGTGAAGCACCCCGTGGGGCTCGACCACCACGGTAGCTACGCCCTTACCTTTTCCCCAAGCCTCTTCCAGCTGACGAACGGTGTTTCCGTAGAGATTGCCCTTGAACTCGATCAGCTCGATGAGCTGATCTTTCGGAATCGCCTTGACCGTCTGGCGCTCAAGGAAGTCGTAGTGCTGTCCATCGACCTCGCCGGGGCGCGGCTGTCGGGTGGTGAACGATCGCACTTCCGGGATGCCGCGGCGAGCCATGAACTGAGCGAGGGTGCTCTTGCCCGAGCAGGTCGGACCCGTGATGGTGACGATCGTATTCTTGGTTGGCTTCTTCATAGTCAGTGATGAGTGATCTTATGGAATGAAGGGATGAGGGGGCTTAGAACGCCCCCACCGCCCCCAGGGTCTTGTCGCGGCGCAGGCGCACGAACACGGGGTGACGCAGCGATCCGCTGGGCAGCTGCTCCTGGAACTGCACCTCGGCAATGCAGTCGATCAGGTCGCACCTTTCGCGCTCGCCCTTCGCGATGCGCTCGGAATCCCGCTGGATGGCATCCCAGAACTCGCGGCGCTGGTCGGCGCTGAAACCCGACCCGACCTTCACTTCGACCTCGCCGTTCAGGACGATGATCCCGCCCAAGGCGCCCTGGAACTGACCCGTGCCCTCGAAGGCTCCGACGATGGGCAGGTCCAGCGTCTCCTCTGCCTTCAGCTTGAGCCAGGCGGACGAACGCTTCTTGACGTAGTAGCTGGCGGGATCCTTGACGATCGCACCCTCGAGGCCCGCGTCCCGGAAGCGGGCGTAGAAGCCCATGACTTCCTCTTCGGTGCTCGCCTGGTATGCCTGCGTCGGGCAGAGGAACTTGGGCTGGGCGGGAGCTTTCTTCTTGAAGTCCAGCCATGCCTTCATCAGGCGGTCGCGACGGTCCTTGTAGGTGCCCTGCTTCTGCAGGTCCTCATCGGTCAGGGCGATCGGGGAGTTGCCCGCGGGTCGCACCAACGCATCGAAGATGTGGAAGGTGCCCTCCTCCACCTGGGTGTCGCTCTTGCGGACGGAGGACATGGACTCCAGGAACGATCCGGAAGTGACCTCGCCGTCGAACGCGACCTGCACGTTGTCGCCGAACGAGAAAGCCAGATGCAGGAGCTCCTTCTTGAAGTTGTCGAGGGACGTGATGGGCTTGCCCGAGCGCGTGAAGAAATCGACTTCTCGCGAAGCCGTATTGACTTCTGCGATGCAGCGGAGCCCGTCGAGCTTCGGCTCGACTACGACCGGCCAGGCCGAGACATGACGCGAAGCGAACGGCTTCGCAAGCATGACGCTGAACTCGGTCAGCAGGTTCGAGAACACCTTCCTGATGGTGCTTTCGTTGATGCCGCAGCGAAGATCCTTGGCAACGATCGCCATCAGCACGGCGCGACTTTCGGTGTCCATCTCGGCGAGCGCCTTCTCGATCAGGCGCTTCTTCTCCGCGGGCTTCGTCTCGTTCATGACCTCCTCGAGCATCTGGAAGATCCAGAGTCCGAAGTCCCTCGGCTCGCGCGGGTTGGTCGCCGGCATCTCCACCTTGTCGGGACTGATGCCGAAGCGGATGCTGGTGTCGTAGGCGTACTTCAGGGTCTTGAGCAGGCACTCCGCATGCTCGGTGTCGGGAGCGCTTTCAGCGGATTCCTTCAGGGCTCGCTGCTTGTTCTTGACGCCACGCTCGGCTGAGATCGCCTGGAACGTGACGTCAAGCCAGATTCCTACTTCAATTCCTGTCACTACTTAGTCTCCTTCATGAGATTGTCGATGGCGTCGCCGAGCAGGCTGCGACCAGCGATTTCGGCGTTGATGGGCTCGTCAGCCTTCTTCTGGGCTGGCGCGGTCTTCTTCTTGAGGTTCTGCGCGAACTCACGCGCTTCCTCATCGGAGACCTTGCGGGTAGGCAGCGGCTGCGACAGAGCGCCGTTGCGCTTGCCGTAGCGGACGGTGGAAGACGGGGTGGCAAGCTGCTCGCCGAGCTTCTTGAGGGTCTCGCGGCGGTCGATGAAGAACAGGGCCTTGCCCGCTTCGCGCTCTTGCTCGCGCATCTTGATTGCCGGGCAGGTGCCATTCAGCACTGCGTTCTGGCACTCCGAGCGAAGCTGCACGCGCCCCTCGGACACGGCGTCGATCGTGTGCTGGCACACGGCGTAGGAGCTGCGCCCCTGGTAGACGTTGCAGTGATGGTAGTAGGCGTTGTATCCCGCCATCGACAGTTGGATGGGGATCTCTTTGGTAAGGCAGTCCTGACTGATTTCAGGACCCGTATTTTTGATGTCAGGCTGCTTCATTGCGACCCTCCGCTCTCTGTGCGTGATTGCTTATACATTATAGTCAGTGCGAACTGACTTTGTTGCAGGAATTGCAGGATCAAGCGGTCTTGTAGCGGAGCTTGATTTCGCGCATGACCTTCATGCCTTCGAGCTTGTTCCTCAGCGGTAGCGCGCTCAGCACCGCGCTCCTGATTTCTTCCGGGTAGCAGGTGCCTGGGTCCTTGCCGTCTGGCACGAACGCGATCTTTGGAAGGAAGCCCAACTCCCGGAGTTGCAGCCCAGCCACGACAGCTGCGTTTGCAGCCTTCCGCTCGCCGTCCCAGAGGAAGATGACCTCGCGGATCCCCTTCTCATCCTTGATCTTCCGCAGGCGCCCCATCTGATCGTCGCCACTCGGGTTGCCCGAGGACAGGTGCATGCCGAATGTGCCGATCGGCTCGTAAGCGGCGGTGCTGTCGTCTGCCGCAAGAGCGCGCTTGGCTTGGATGACGTCAAAGACACCTTCGGCAATGACGATCGCCTTGGTTTCGGCAGTGACGTTGAGCCCGTTGTATAGATAAGCGCCCGCAGATGCGAAGCCTGGCGGGAACAGGTAGCGCTGCTCATGCTCGCCAGTGACGTCGCGCCCCTGGAAGCTCACCATGTCGCCGTCCAGGTCGAAGATCGGTATCAGGATGCGGTTGGAGTAGTCCTGCTTGAGCGAGAAGCCGCGCGGGTCCATGTACTCCCAAACGCCCGACTCGCTCCAGTAGAGGCTGAAGTATTCAGCCAGCGACTTCGTGATGCCGCGGCGTGCCAGGTACTCGTGGATCTGCTCCATCTCCCATGCCGGCGTGCTGTCGGGAAGCTCGAGGGTGTTGAGGTCCCGGAGTCCTAGCGGTGCCGCTACGATCTTGGGGCGCCAGCCCTGCTCTCTCGCAAGCTCACGCAGAAGCTCCACCAGGCGCCGACCGTCCAGGTCGAAGAGCCCCTTGAGCAGGGTCCACTTGGAGAAGGTGCCCTGGGGGCAGGAGCCGGAGAAGCAGTTGCCAACGCCGTTCTCGGCGTTGATGTAGACCTTATAGCCGGAGCCGTGGCAGAACGGGCACTCGCGCACGTTAAGCTGCCTGCCGCTGCGACCGTAGGACTCCTTGTAGGAGACGCCTTCCCGCTGCAGCAGCCACTCCATGTCGATGGAGTCCAGCATTTCACTCAGATCGTTCAACTTCCTCTCCTATGACGCGGGATGGTCCCCGACAGCCACCTATTGAGGTGACTGCCATTAAGGGGAACCTGGGCGGCTTGACTCTCGAGGTCGAACCGCCCGTGTGGATCCTGGGAGCCGACTAGCTCTCGATGCCCAGGATTCGCTCGACGTAGCGAGCCTTCTCGAAGTCCGTCTTCACGCGAACCGTGATGTCCGACTTCTGGTTACGGCTGGCTGCGAAGTAGATGCGAGCCTCACCGTTTGCGCGCTCTTCCTCGCTGGCGTTCAGTGACAGCAACAGGTCCACCGTGCGAGCCTTGTTGATGTCCTCTGCGACGTGTTCCATCTTTCCGGAAGTGGCCTTGAAGCCCTCTCGGTTGGTCTGGGTCGCCGACAGCACCGCAGCATCGAACTCGTGAGCAATGCCACGCAGACCCACGTAGATCTGACGGCTGTTCTCGCGGGACTCGCTGCTGTGAACGTCGGGACGCATGAGGTCCGCGTAGTCCACGACGATCAGGTCGTACTTGACGCCCGCTGCAGCCTTCTTGGCGACAAGCCTGCGAAGATCGCTCGGGGACAGCGAGCCGGTCGGGTAGTCGAAGATGTCGAATGCGCCCGCCTTGGCCGAGGAGGCAGAAACCCGTCCTTTCACAACGCCAATGGCGCTGTTCAGGTCTGCCATCCGCACGCCCGACAGGTTCGCGTCGGTTCGATCCGCGATGATCCTGGCTGCCACCTCGAGGGTGACGTAGCAGACGTTGTAGCCAGCGATGGACGCAGCGACAGCGAACCCGATCAGCGACATGGACTTGCCCGACTTCGCTGGACCCATGAGGATGGAGAGCTCCTTGCGCCCCCAACCCATGTGATAGAGCAGCTTGTCGATTTGCGGCTGCCCGGTGGTGATGCCAGTGGGCTTGATGCGACCCGCGGCAACCTCCGTGCGGTATTCCGCTCGCGACTCGACGGACTCCCAGAAGTCGTAGCGGTTGGTCTCCTCGTTGAGACCCACCTGCAGCGCCTTCTTGATGATGCCCTCGACCTGCTCGAACTTGCCCTTGTCGATCTTGTCCGCAGCCTCGAAGATGGCCTCCTCGAGCGCCTTGCGACGCGCAAACTGGCTCACCCGATCGCTGATGAACTCTGCGTCCGACAGGTCCTGGGCGTAAGCCTCCTTGATCCGGGGCACCAGGTCAGTCAGGTCATCCTTGCGGACGAGCTTGCTGTCCATCGCCTCCTTGACCAGGGTGGTCAGGACCGCCTTGCTTGGGGTGAACCGATACTTGTCGAAGTAGCCTTGAACGATGCGAACGAGGAGCTGGTTCGATCGGTCGGACAGGTACGAAGGGTCGATCAGACCCTCCACACGCTGGTTGAACTCGGTGCTCTGCAGGACCAGCGAAGTGAGCTTCAGCTGGAACTCGTCATCGAAGTCGTAGGTGCTGGAAGCGTCGGTCTCGGCCTCAGTTGCAGCCGTGGCCGTCATTACGACCCCCGGGGCTTCTTCGGGGTGGGCAGACCGATCGACTGCAGGCTGGACTTGTAGACGATTTCGCGACCATCGAGGCCGTCCACCACCAGGGCGTAGCGATCCCCATCGACCAGCTTGCAGTTCATCCCTTCACCGTTCAGGAACAGCAGGGTGATTTCGACACCCTTGAACGCCTGGATCATCTGGTCGTGGTCGAACTTGGACGGCTTGGGCGCCTGCGGGCGCGAGTTGCGCTGCTTGTTGGGGCCGCGGTCACGGGGCGGCGCAGCGTTGCGACGTTCGTTGGTGACTTCGTAGCGGCGCTTGCCGCGGGACGGGCCGTTCTGCTTGAGGTGGCTCGTCAAGACGGGCTGCGTGGGGTTGTCGTACATGAATCTCTCCTGTGAATGTGTGAATACTCAGCGCTGACTGATTATAGCGAGCAAAAAGAAACTCACCCGCCCCTGAAGCGCTGCAGCCAATCGTCGGCGGTTTCCCGGGTGATGTAGTTGAGCTCGACCAAGCGATCGAGGGTGATGTCCTTGTTGACGCGCTTGAGCGCCACGAAGTTGTAGAGCCAGCCGTCGAACTCGTCCTTCCAGGGCGCCTGCGACCCCACCTTCAAGTGGCCGTTGCGGAAGTCCGGGACGTAGCGCTCTAGCTCGTCCACCATCTCATCGAGGGCTGCGAGCTTAGCCTTGTCGGAATACAGGTGCGTGGGTCGCGGGAACTGCGGGCGCCCGTTGCGGATCTGCACCTTGCCGTTCATGCACGCCTTCTCGAAGATGGCGCTGATGTAGATTTCGTAGCGGATGCCCAGCTCGTCGGCTGCCTGGCGTGCGCGCCAGAGCCCCGTGAGGTTGGTCTTCTTCGCTCGGGCGCGGGACTCGGTCAGCCCGCTGAAGTTGAAGATGTCTTCCTTACCCGCAAGACCGGAGACCACGTCCTTCTTGGAGTAGTCGTAATACTTGGCGTAGTAGCGCTGGTAGATCGCTCGATACTGAGTCGCGAAGAACTCAGTGCGGCGAACTGGATGGATTCCCCGGTAGTCCCACCAGCAGGTCTTCGCAAGCTCAGCTTCGCGGGCCAGGTCTGCTGGAGAGATATACCGTGCTGCCTGGATGTCGCAGGTCAGCACGGATTTGACTTTCTCTTGGCTCATTACTTCTGTGTCTACGCTCGATGTCTTGAGTATAGACAGCGATGAGCTAACTCTTTCGGTAGCGCTGCAGGATCTCCTTGACGAGCCCGGAGCGCACCACATCGTCCTCATCGAACTCGATGATGCCGACCTTGGACATGCCAGTGAAGCGGTTGACCGCATCCTGCAGGCCAGAGAGACCCTCGATGTCCTGCTGATCGATGTCGCCGTTGACCGCGACACGGCTGTATTGGCCGAGGCGAGTCAAGAACAACTTCATCTGCCGGGGAGTGGTGTTCTGCGCCTCGTCCAGGATCACGAAGGCGTTGTCGAAGGTCAGGCCGCGGATGTACTCCAGCGGAGCAATCTCGATGACGCCACGCTTGATCAGGTATTCCAGGTGGCTGGCGCCGAAGTACGCCTCGAGGACCTGCTTGAAGGGAGCGAAGTAAGGGGCGAACTTCTCTTCGATGGTGCCAGGAAGAAAGCCCAGGCCCTGCCCTGCTTCAACTGCGGGCCTCGTCACGATCAGCTTTTCGACTCGCTTCTGGTCGAGGAGCTGCGCGGCGTAGGTGGTGCAGACGTAGGTCTTGCCCGTACCAGCGGGGCCGACACCGAAGGTCAGCTGCTTCGACTCCAGAGACAGCAGGTAGTGACCCTGCGCCTCGGTCTTGGCGTGCAGCTGAGGTCGCCGAAAATGCGCGTCATCATCGTTTGCCGCCTCAGCGATACGGAGCTGCTCTTCCAACTCCCGTCGCCTGGCTCGCTTGCTGCCCTTGGCAGGTCTCTTTTCCCGCGCCGCACGCTTACCCATTTTGCTCCTTTCAGGTTAGCAGGCAGGAGCGCCTGCGATAACTCACTAGTGAGCGATTATGCCGGTCGAAACGCTTTCGTTCTAGTTAACCTGAAACGCGGTTCACCGACACAGTGACGCGACCGACCTCACCGAACTTCTTGCTGTAGGTGATGACCTTCGCGTCGCGCCCGGAGATCCAGCCGCCGCGGCTTGCGTGCGCGTCTGCAGCTGCCAGGGTGCGATGCTGCTCGGTGATCATCAGGTTGCTCTCCTTCACGTCCACGTGGTGGAGATGGCCCATGTGCGCATAGGCGTACTTGGTGCGACCGTAGACCTCACGGAACTTGGCGACGAAGACGTCATCGATGTTGCCGATGCGCTTCTTGTGGCCGTGGTGGAAGAACAGCGCCGTGAGCCCATGCTCGTAGCAGTAGTAGGGGTCCGGTGAGGTATCGACCGAGACGCGGGGCTCGTTTTCGTAGATCGCGGCCAGCCACTCGCGCAGCCAGATCGAGGAGGCGATGTCGTGGTTGCCCTCAGCCATGATGACGTGCACCTTCTCGTGCTTCTCCAGCATCATGCCGATGATGCGACGCACGACACGGATGGCGACGCGCACGAGCTTCTGGAAGCGGGTGTCCGCGTCGAGCAGGTGCTTGCTGGTCGGGGTCACGGCGTCCATCCCGTCCCAATGCAGGAAGTCGCCCAGCTGATTCAGGATGCCGACCTGGGCGTCCGGGGCCTGGCGCAGGGCTTCTGCGAACCAGGCGACCAGCAGGTCCTCTGCGATCTGCAGGTCCCAATCAGCGCCCGTCTCCTCGCCCCAGGCGAGCATGCCCAGGTGGTAGTCGGTGATGGTGTAGAGGTTTGCCAGATCCTCGAGGAAGACTGAGGGCGCCGGGATCGGGGCAAGTCGAGGGAGTTCTTCCTTCAGACCGCTGAAGGCAGCCTCGAGCTGCTTCAGGACCGCATCCCGATCGATTTGCGTCTTCACCCACTGGCCGCGGATCTTGCCTTCAGCATCGTAGTAGGTGCTCGTACCCTTGGTCAGAAAGCCCTCGGGGGCGATCTTGGTCATGTCGTGCGCGGGGTTGTACCCTCGCAGGCGCAGACGCTTCAGGCGGCGCTCCAGGGTCCTGGGATGCATGCCCATTGCCTGGGCGGCTTTGCGCTGGGACGAGTGAGCCTGGATGGTCTCGATGAACTCTTGGTCTGTGATCATGCGGTCTTTGATAGTCAGTGCTGACTGACATTCTAGTCAGCGCAGCGATAAGGAAAGCGGTTAATCCGCGTTCTTGATCCGGCAGATCACCTGCCAGGGCTTGCATGCGGGCTGCTCGACGGACATGACGGCGTGCGCCAGCCCCTCGATGTAGCCTCGGATCCTCATGAGCTTGCCGTTGCCGGTGTCGATCGCATCGGTCTGGCGCCCGGAGAGGTTCCACAGGTCCCTACCCGTCTCAGCCTGGTCTCGATACTCGATCTCACCCTCGACCTTGGTGGGCTCGGTCAGGGTCTCAATGTGGGACTTGACCAAGCTCCAGTTGACGCTGCTCTCGGGCCTGACGGTCTGCGTCCCGCAAGCGCTGAGGAATAGGCATGTCAAGAAAATCAGCCACCTGCTGGTCTTCACGGGCGAGTCGCTCCGTCATTTCGTTGATGTGGGTCCGCTGGGCTTCGATGATTGCGGACTCGAGATCGGACGCGACCTTGGCGTTTGTGAACGCTTCAGCCAGATCCTCGGAAACCTTCTTCTGAGCCTCGACGCTGACCTTGTAGGTCCGAAGCGCGTCGAGCTCAGCCATGTTGTCCTGGTAGTTGTCCCAGACCTTCCAGGCGCCGAACAACAGGACGCCAATAAGGGCAACGGAGACGATCTGCTTGACCGTCTCCTTGCCAATATCGAAGGCGAGTCCCTGGAGGAACATCAGGACTTGGACATGAACTGCCACCACGGCGGCATGCCCGGGGTGGTGAACCAGGTCATGGCGATGCCGTAGTAGATCATCAGCTCCGTCCAACTCGGGTACTCGATGAGCCCGCCCAGAGGAGCCAGAATCATGGCCGCGGATCCGCAGCCTGCGAACACCAGGCCAAACCTGCGCAGGTGCCAGTTCCACTCAACCTGGTCCGCCTTGATGTCGTTCACGCGCGCGAGCGCAGTGAACGAGATCAGAGCGAGTGCCGGGATGCTGAGCAGATAGCACGCCAAGCCTGGCGTGACCGTCTGGTTCAGGACGTAGAGGGCGATGATCGCGAGGAACAGCGCCAGCGAAGGGATGAAGTGGCGCCGGGGCGTATCCGTGCCTGGGTTTTGTGAGGTCGCTTTCACGTTAGTCTCCAGAAATGGTTACTTTTTGCCCAGCTTGGACATCCGTTCCCGGACCTGCTGAGGGATCAGCTCAAAGATTCCTCGAATGGTTGCCGGGATTGCTTCGATCGCTGGTGGGATCACGAAGCGCGCGAGAAAGCCGAGGGCAGCCGCCACGGGACCGATGATCTCTGGAGTGACCCAGGTCCATCCGAACCACGCAGGGATGACCACGACGGCGATCGTCGCGAGGAAGGTGTTCACGATGGCCAGGGTGAAGAGGCGCTTGCGAGAGCCCTCTGGCTGACCGTAGGCGAAGCTCGAGAACGAGCCGAACGCAGCCATGCACATCACGGTCAGCGGGACGCCGAACATGGGCACGGGGAGCGTGTTAAGGACCAGTCCCGACGCCGCGGCGGCGTTTGCGAGATCTGCAGCTGCTTTGGAGGCTGGCATTTAGATCACCATGTAGTGGGTCTTGCCAGCCGACTGACGGGCAGAGAGCACCTGACGCCGATGGCGCGGGCCATAAGAGATGTGAGTCCAGCTGCCGAACTCGTCGATCAGCTGGTCGAACGGAAGGCGCAGGTCGCGAGCCGCCTGCACGACGTCAGCCACGGCCATCCCAGGAACCACAATGTCCGCAGCCTGGCCGAAGCAGTGCTGGCTGGTGCTGACACCGCCAATTGCAGCGTTGAGGCGTGGGGAGCGGAAGCCGGAGCTCACGACGATGGGGCGTCCCAGGTGGGCTCGCAGCGGATCCAGGACATGCTTGACGAGCGCCTGCAGGTTCGCGGCCTGAGTCGCATCCGGGATGTTCGAGATGCCCTTACGCACCGCCGTCTGCGAGAAGATCAACTCCTCGAGGGTGAAGTAACGACCAATGTTCTGAGTCATGTTCGTCAGCGGTGAGTATGGACGCCCATTATGCGGGAATCCCTGCGCCCGCTCTATTTGAGAAAGCGCAGGTTTTGCCTTACACCGAGTTGTGGCGACTATCCATGATCGCTTGAGCCAGGCACTTGATCGACTCCATAACGTCGCAGCCGGTCTCTACCTCGCCCAAGTCCGCCTCGAACATCTCCATGTTGCCGACGCCGAATGGAACTCCATCCTTGCAGCACTGTTGCAAGGTGTTAAAGCGAATGCGCCCTCCCCCGTTAGAGTCCATGTAAATCTCAACTCGATGCAGGTGGGTCTGAACCTCAATGGGACCCTCGTAGATTTCTTTCTTCAGCACTGACTGATTACTCCAGGGATTTAAGAGACATGTTCTGGCTGTTCGCCGGGATGCTGCTGGACAGCGAGACCAGTCGCCACTCGTAGGTGTGCGTGGAAAGGCTCGAGCTCGTGTCCTCGTACTCGTAGGTCAGGTTTCCGTTCAGCAGCGCGGTGCTGCCACCCATCGGATCATTCTCGGTGCTGCCGGTGAGCTGCACAACCTGGTCGCTGCCGAGCTTCTGGAACGACCCAGAGCCGATCTTCCGCCACAGCTGCAGTGTCGCTGAGCCAGACGGTTGTGGCAGGGTGGCCTTGGCGCTGAATCGGAACCCGCTGAACGAATAAATCGCCGTGATCTTCTTCGTGCCACCGTTGGTCTCGTTCACGACCAACTGCAACGTCTGGGGCGCAGCGGTATTGCCGCCGTTGTTGGCGTTGAACTCGTAATCGCCAACCTGCAAGCTCTGAATGAAATACTTGCCGGTGGTGTCCGCGTAAGCGATGGCGTTAGCCTTGGTGCAGGAGTCCACAGCCCGCTCAGTGCCATACCACATCACCAGGTCATCGTTCGCGCCGAAGCCTGCGCCCGTGGCGTACATGTAGCCGTCAGCGCGCTGGACGATGACATCGCCGCTGATTGTGCTACCACCGTCCGACGACTCAAAGCGCACATTGTCGAAGTCGAACACAATTTCCGATTCGGTGCCGTCGTTCATGGCGACGATGGACGACACCTTGCCATCCACGTCCTGCTTCAACGCCGAGGTTGCAAGTACCCGCTCGTCGGTCCCGGTCAGCCGCTCGCAGAACACGTCGTCGAACAGGACGTAGCCGGTGCCCGCACCGTGGGCAAGGTACATCGAGACGTGCACCACCCCTTCCGGGGCGGTCCAGTAGCCGTAACCGGAGCGGTAGCCGAAGTTGCTGCCGGTGCTGGTGTAGATGATGTAGGACTCGGCGCTGGACGTAATGTAATTGCCGTCAGCGTCGTAGGCGCGCAGGCCGATACGCGCGTTCTGCCCCGCTCCGGGGACGCTAGGGTTCCACGAACGAACGTGCCCACCAACGCGGAACCGCTCGCCGGAAGATGCCTTGAACAGTGAATTGCTGTAAACAGTCCTGCCCGCACCGACCTTCAACGCGCGCACGCCCGAGCGGATGTGGTAGTGGCCCGTCGATTCGGTCAGGTACTCCACGTCAGTTGGCAGGTTCACGTTGCCAGGGCCGCTGGCCCACCCTTCATCACGCTCAAATGAGGGGTTGGCAATGGAAACCGCGCTGGACTCGACAATCACGTTGTTGATTTGCGTGATCGCAGCCGTGTGGTCGCCCACCGTGGCCTGCACGGCAGACAGGTCCGAGGCACTAGCCTTGGTGGCGAGGCCAGTGGTGGGGCTGCTGACTACCGCATCGAGGGCGTTGAGCGCGGATGCCATGGCGGGATCGCTGGCACCGTTGTCCAGCGCAATATCCACGTCGTCAACATAGATGTCACCAGCGGTATGCGAACCACCCAAAATGTAGATGCTCGGTTCCACCACGCGACAGTCGGCGTGCAGCGTGCCCTCGCCTTCCACCGTGACGTAGAACGCCGATCCGGCGAACACGTGCGCCACGCCGACAGCCGTGCTGATGTAGGTGCCATCTGCGCGGTACTGCCGCAGGCCGCATCGCACTTCCGCGCCAGCGTTGGTGCCGAATCCACGAACCGCCATGCGCGCCCGGAACTTTTGGCTGCCTTGTGCCGGAAAGCTGAGCGGCTGGTACACGGTGACGGTGCCGTTGTTCGCGGCAAACTTGAGCGAGCGCGTGCCCGAGTTGATCAGCGAAGCCGTGCTGCCCGTGTAGTAGGACGCGCCCACACCGAGCACCCACTTCTCGCTACGCTCAAACGAGGGATTCAGCACGACGCCTGCATCAGACCGCATATTCTCGATGCTGGCTTCGACCGCGGTCAGCGCCGACGAACTCGCCTTGGTAGCAAGACCGTTGGCTCCGTAAACATCCGCGTTGAGGGTTTGCAGCGCAGCGGAGTTTGCCGCCGTGATCGGACCAGCCTTTTCCACTTCGATGGCGTCCACGAACGCGCCAGCGTCGTTGGTCAGGCCGGTGGTGCGACAGAAGGTGCGAAGCTGGTAGGTGTTGGCCGGGACGGTGAACTCGACATCGTAGGGTTGGAACCCAACCGTGGTCCCAGCACCAGCAAGCGCGGCAATGGTGGCGAGACCAATGTACGCGCCTGTAACGTCGTACATTCGGAAGCCGACGGAGAAATTAGACCCCACGTTCGGCGCGTTCCAAGTGCGGATAACGCAGCGCAGCCGCACCTTGTCACCGGGCTTCACGTCGATGTAAGCGTCATTGTCGATGATGCCGTTGGTGGCACGCATCCACAATGACCGCTTACCCTCGTAGATGTAAGCCGTGCCCGTGTCGTAGAAGGACCACGACGCGGGCAGCGCAGACCAGCCGGTGTTCAACTCAAAGCCGCCGTTAACCACGGTCTGCGCAGCGCGAATCTCCGCGTTGACGCTGGTCAGATTGTTGGCGATGGACTCGATGCCACCGCCCACCGTGTCCACTCGGCCCTTCAACGTGGTGAAGTCGGTGCTGGACGCCTTGCTGGCGAGGCCGGTGGTGGGGTTCTGGATTTGCAGGTCGAGGGCTTCAAGGTCGTCCGCAACACCCTGGATGAAGTCGTCCTGCTGGCTGATGGCGACATTCATGCTGTCGATCGCCAAACCGTGCGCGGAGGCTTGCGCCTCTTCAGAGTAAGGCGTCACCTTGTCGCCACGCTCCAACTTCACGCGCTTCCAGCTAAGGAGCGTGATCGTGCCGCTCTGGTTGATCAGGCGCAGCTGGATCTTGGTTGTGCCTGCGGGCGCAGAAAAGACTTCGCTGAGGCGGTTGAATCCAGTGGGGATTGCCTTGCCTGGAGTGTCCAGCAGAATGTTATTGCTGGCGTCGCGGCACAAGACATCGACAATGAAATTGCCAGAGCCTTGCGCTTGAGCATCCATAGACCATGCGAACGCGGTCGGCCCGCTAAGCGCGTTCATCTGGATTTCGGTTTGATAAATGCGCGTGGCTACCGGCGAGAGCACGTCTCGCACAGTGAAATAAGTGCCAAACACTGGAGAGACGACCCGGCCAACCTCAGTGGCGCCCGTCCAGCCATCCACGTTGGCTGCAGCAGTCGGGTTGGCAATGAGGTTCGGCGCCGGCTGTTCGACCGCGCCCACACGCACATCGACCTGGTCGATCCTGCTGCCCTGCGATTCCACCGTACCCTTGACGGTGTCCACTTCGTTGGACAGCTCGCTCAGCGAAGTAACGCTCGCCTTGCTACCGAGGCCCGTGTCCGGGTCCGAAATCGCACCCTCGATGCTTTCGACATCCGAGGCGATCTGCTCGATGCCGCCACCCGCGCTGTCCACACGGGTTTTGAGCCTGGAGAAGTCAACCTGAGAGGCGCGAGTGCCAAGGCCGGTGTTAACGTCGCGCACCTCGAGCTCCAAGGCTTCGAGATCGTCAGCAACGCCCTGGATGAAGTCGTCCTGCTGGTTGATCGCGACGCTGATCGAGTCGATGGCGTTCGCGTTCGCATGCGCTTCGCCGTGCGCGGTCGCGTCATCCACGATGAAGTAGTCGAGCTCGTACTCGCCGGGGGCATTGCTCCAGCCGATGAGCATGATCGGTCGCAGGAACTTGGTTCCCAGCGGGAGCGTGCGCGGATCTTCGATGGTGCCCGCACCACCCAGAGTAGTCCCGGCGCTGTGACCCCGGAAGTAGGTCTCATACGTCGTCCACTCCCCGACCGGAGGTAGGACGCCGCTGATGTGATACTGATTGCCGCCAACCTCGCTGATGAAACCGCCGTAGAAGCGATTGGTGCCCGAAGAGGAGCGTCGATTCAGGCGCACGCGGAGGCGATACAGGCGTGTCGGGTCGAACGCGATACCAGGCGTCGGGCCGATCAAGCGGAGGTCGTCGTCGCCAGCGTTGTTGCCTACCTTCAGCGTGGTGCCACCGATCTCAGACTCGGAGCTGGCCTGGTAGGAGATTTCTGCGGTGGATTCGCCAACCTGCGTCCAGCTGTTCAGGGCGCCGTTCGGGAAGAGTTCGCTGAAGACAGCGTCCTTGCCGAAGCGCATCTCCGTTTCGAGCACGCTGGTGCGCGATGCGAGCGCGCCATTGTTGTCAGCGACCGTCTGAGTCAGCTCGGTGATGTTCGACTCAGCAGTGCCCAGGCGCGCGGTGTGATCCGCGAGCGTGCTGCTGTGCGCCTCGACCTCGTTCGCAGTTTGCGTGGACAGCACCAAGTTCCCGGCCACCGCCTCGCCCAGCGAGGAGTAGTTACCCAGGAACTGCCAGTGGGTCTCGCTGGTAAGGGGCGTGCCCGCTGGCACATCCTGCAGCGCACGGTAGAGCTTGGCGGTCGGAGTACCACCATCCTGCACCAGGTCGCCGTCCGGGTAGTCCTTCTCGGGATCCCAGACGTCGGCGCCGTAGATGTCTGCGAGCTGGGCCGCGACGCCATCGATGTTGGCCTGCAGCTCAGACTTGGCCGTCGAGATGCGAGTGGTAGCCTCAGCGAGAGCTGCGTTGGCCTTATTGGTCGCATCTACCGCAGCAGCGTCCGCTGCATCCTGGATCTTGCCAGCGGTGACAAGCGCCTCGTCGGCGATCGCCTTGCCGCGGTCGATGATCTCCTTCGCCAGACCCTCGGTGACTTCCTGCAGGGCTACCGGCTTCTTGGTCTGATCCGGGATGTCGTATCCCGACGGGTCGGACGGATTGGACTTGCCGCCCACGCCAATAGCGGTGATGCGGGTTTCCACGGGGCCGGCGACCGCCCCATAGATGTCCATGGACGTCGAGGAAGTGGTGCCCGCGGAACGCCAGTTGCCGTTGTTCTGGCGCCACTCGACGTAGTAGCTGGTGGCACCCGGCACCGGGTCCCAGCTGATGTTGACCACGGTGGAGGAGATGACCTCGCCTGCCACCTCGGAGTGCCCCACGGTCACGTTCGAGGGCGGCGCGATCACCTTCGGCGGGAGGACGGTCGTGACCGGCTCGTCGAAGTCGATGTTGAAATCGACCTCATCGAACTTGCCCTCGACGTGCTCTAGGGCCGTGATGTTGAAGGTCAGGTCGTTATTGTCTTCGACCTGGATCACGCGATACCGCTTCGCGGCCAGCTCAGCGTTCTCCACCGTCCACATCGACTCAGCCTCGGGGGTGAGCCTGAAGGGGGTGGCTACGGTGATGGTCCGCCCCTGCACGCTAGCGATCGACACCGATTCGGTGGTCGCGTCCGGCAGGACGACCGTGATCTTGCCCGTGAGCTGTTCCGCCGGGTAGTCGGCATCGACCGTCACGGTGTTGCTGGTCGCGGCAGTGATACGACCGCCCAGGCGACGACCAGCACGGTGCGGATCGGAGACCATGACGATCTGACCAGGCGCGCACAGCGTGCCATCCAGGCCCACGGCGAAAGTAACGGTATCGGTCTCGTAGCGGCTGGTGAGCAACAGCCACTTACCCACGCGGCGAGCCATCGCCCTCGAGGTGCAGCCGATCGCGGTGATCTCAGCCTGATGGATGCCGTAGCGCTGGATGCCAACTGCATCCTCGACGTACTCGACCTTGGCGCGACCGAAGTCGCTCATGTCGTTCCAGCTCACCAGGGCGACGGTGTAGCGGTTCTTCCGCGACGAACCCTGGTAGGCGAACTTGCCATCGATGACGTTAGCGGGCGTGTAGATGAACGCCGGGTCGGTGGGCATGTCCGCGTTTGCGAACACGGCGCCGCTGGACCAATAGGACATGCCGCGGAATGCCGATGCCAGGTCCTGGACGACCCTGTAGGCTTCCTGGCGGGTCTGCAGGTAGACGTTGCAGGTGAAGCGCGGCTCCATGCCGCCCATGCCGTCGGGCACCAGCTCGTCGCAATACTTCGCGATGACGTAGAGGCCCCACTTGTCCACCAGGCTCGGATCGATGATGTGACCCAGGCCGAAGCGCTTGTGGGTCACGATGTCGTAGAAGATCCACGCCGGGTTGTTGCTGTAGGCCGGCTTGAAGGTGCCGTCCCAGATACCCTCGTAGGTGCGCGTCTCTGGGTCGTAGTTGCTCGGAACGCGGATGATTCGCCCGTAGAGCTCGTAGGCTCGAGTCGGGATGCTGGAGAACTGCTCCGCGTCCACGGTCAGGCCGATCAGGGCGCTGTTCGGGTAGCGCAGCTTGGCGTCGATGACCTCGACGACCGACTCGATGAACGTCTTGTTCATCAAGGTGCCGGAAGTCGAATCCGGGGTCAGGCGTCGGACACGGATGGTCCAGTTGGTAGCTGCCTCGGGGAGATCGATTCGGTGGCTGCGCTCGAACTTGGTGGTCGTCTTGCCGCTGAAGCGACCAGTCATGATCTGATTGAACTGGCCACCATCCACGGACAGGTCGATCGCGTAGTTGACGACCGTGCCCTTGACGTCGCCAGTCTCGGTGTCCGTCTTCATGAACTGCGGCGTGGACAGGCGCACGCGCACAGCGGACAGCTGCGTGTTCGAGAAGGAGCGCGTCCAAGGGGTTTCCTGGCGCAGCTCGACGCCGATCCCGATCTCGTTCTCAGCCGAAGGGAAGCCCGGGATGTAGGACTGGTTCTGGGAGCCCGAGCGATAGTCCAGGTGGACGTTCTTGAAGTTGAGCGTGCCGTCCGGGTTCGCGATGGGCGTCTCATTGAGGAACGCCGACTGCAGGCCGTTCACCAGGCCCAGGATTTCGCCCTCGCTGACGAGATCCAGCACGCGCGCGATCGACCTGCTGTGCAGGCTGTCCGGGCTTTCGACGGGGGCGGAGCCACCACCACCGCCCTTCTGGCCGACGATCGGCATTTCGTTCATTTCGAGCATGTCAGTCATTCCTGAGTGAGTTCACCGATCGAACTCTTGATCCACGTTGGCGAACCACCGCCGGCAGCGCCCTCGATCGATCCGTTCGGACCGGAGCCAGACTCTTCCGGCTCAAGCAGGCACTCGTAGGTCTTCTCGCCGTCATTCATGACGGTGTCGATGGCACGCCACCAAATCATCTTGTCCGGCGTCGTACCCTCCGGGCACGGCGGAAGCTTCGGGGCGTAGAAGTCTTCATTGCTGATGCTCGCGGAGATCACCGCGCTACCAACGATCAGGTGCCCGTAGAGCACGGGCACGGGGTTGCCTTGCGCCTGGGTGTTGACGGGACCGTTGAACGAGTGATTGGCGCGATTGTTCGGGCTGTCTTGCGCTCCGAGCCCCTTGGGTTGCGGAGCCAGCATCTGCATGACGCCGCCGATCATCATCTGCACGCCGATGGTGGCAACCGTACCCCAGAGGCCACCCATGGCTGCGATGGAGACGCCGCCAGTCGCGATGGCCGCAACCGCGAACAGGGCAGCGCCCAGCACGATCTGGAAGATGCCGCCGCGCTTGGAGCCCAACAAGATCGGCGCGATGCGAATCTCCTGCTCGCCGGCAGGGTTATGCAGCTGCTCTTCGCCGATGTTCGTCTTGCCCAGGAACACCGAGTAGCCCACACCTTCCGACTTGGACCGGGTGAGATGCGCCTCGAACCCCGGATAGAGCGCGGCCAGGGCGCGCACAGCTTCGGCTGCCGAGCCCACGGCCAGGCGATGCCTGCGACCGAACTTGGTGCCCAGCTTCCCGTAGAGCCTGATGGTGGTAAGTCGCTCAGACATTCATGAGGTCCTTGTGACGCAAAATCGAGGTGGTGACTTCCTGCCAGTAGCCGCCGTAGGGGTCACGGCTGGAGAGTCGCCCGTAGATGTGATGGAGGATCAGTTCATCGCCCAGGTAGACCGCGGCGTGGTTCGGAACCTTCGACCGGATCTGCATGAGGATGAGATCGCTCGGGCGTGGACTGTCCTGGACCTTCACGAAGCCTTCTGTCTCGAAGTTCTCCATGTAGAGGTTCTGCCCGCGATCCCACCAGCCGTCTTCTCGGTAGTAATCCTTGAACGTGATCCCGTGCTGCTCGATGTAGTAGTCGCGCACCAGCGCGTAGCAATCCAGCAGTCCGTGAATGAAAGGTCTCCCTACGAGCGGCGGCTTGTAGCCAGTCGGCTCGAGGGTGCTCATCGGCCCGATCGTGGGCTGCTCTCTGTCGAGTCCGTCCACCCGAACGATGTGCCAGGGGACCTCTGACTTCTCGCAGCTCAGTCGATCCGTCGCGGAGGGGTTTTCGGACTCGTCGGGATGCGAGTGAGCGATTGCAATAATCTCGCCCGCTTCCTCTGCCATCGCGTAATCCACTGGTGACAGCACGAAGTCCTGCTCCGGGTTCGCGGCGATGTTGCGGCAGGGGATGTATCGCTCCCTGCCCTTCACCACGCAGATCAGGCCGCAGGCTTCCCTCGGGTACTCAGCGAGGCTGTGCTCGAAGAAAGCCTGGCGAACATTATCGCTCAGTGGTGACTTAGTTTCCATCACGTCCGCATGAGCGATGCAGCCGGGAAGCCTCCGTAGGGCAACTCGTTGTTCTCCCCGAACCGCATCTTGCACGCCTTCAAGCTCTTCGAGCAGGCATCCTTGGCGGGATCCGCAGTGGGCTGATCCAGAGCGTCCGCTACGGGACCACCCGTGTAGCCGCACTCGGAGTCACGGTAGGTCCAGGGACAGTTGTTCGCGATGATCTGGCGCCGGGGCAACATGATGCCCTCCAGGCTCATGGCGCTGGCGAGCTCGAACTCCACGAAGTCGGAAGACTCGGCGGTCTTGCGCTCGATGAACCACACGTCCGGCGGGAACTCCTGCGTCGGATCCGCGGACGAGTTACCTTCCGGAAAGTTTTCCGCATCCAGGAACTGGCCCAAGGTGCGACGCCGGGTGATCTTGGCGCCCACCAAGTCATCGAAGTAGATGCACAGGGCACTGATGCTGCCGTTGATATTGCCAACGCTCAGCTTGGGGTTCACGGGCCGATCGCCGCTCTTGACGAAGCCCTCAGCCCGGACCGGCCAGGCATTGTAGGACTTGCCCTGGAAGTGGATCTGCTCGACTTGGGTGTGTCCGTGGAAGAGGACCACATCGCCGCCAGCCGCTCGAGCATCCAGCTCGAACAGCTCGATTAGGGCGCCTGGCTCCAACTTCTGGACTGCTGATTTGATACTCATGGTACGAAGCTCTGCTCGAAGGTCACGCTGAGGGTGGAGATGCCGCCTCCCAGGTCGCTCTCGCTGTATTCGCCAGCGACCCACAGGAGCTGCTCACCCCTGGGGTTGGTCCACAGGAACGAAGTGGCTCCGCCCTTGTCGTCCAGGAAGTCACGGATCGGATCCAGCTTGGCGTCGTTGCCGGTGAAGCGAAGCGACCAGGTTTGGATCTGGTTGTTCAGACCGTCTGGTGCGCGCTGCGCATAGCCGTCGCCGAACTGCGCCTTGAGCACGCGCATCTTCTTGGTCCGCGAAGGACCCTTGTCATGCGCCCACGTGAAGACCTCAGCCATGCTGACGCCTCCACAGCAGGCCACCTGGCCTCATTTCCTGACTCATCACTTCCTTCACCTTGACGCCGATCAGGTCGCCGATCTGCTTGCCCTGGGCGGCTGCGGAATCGCTCTGCACGGTTCCGTTGCCCTGCCCGTCGATGTGGACGTTCACTTCCACGCTGGTCTGGTTGATGTTCGCCTGACCGCCCATGCCACCCGTGATCGTCACCGGGATGGAGCGACCATCCGGGAGCGGAACGTAGGCTTCCGGCAGTCGGCCCTCGCCGAAGATCGACAGCTGGGGCGAGCGGGCGATACCGCCGTTCTCGTAGTAGTTCAGCCTCGCCGGACCCGCGGGGGTCATCACGTTGCCGTTAGCGCTGTAGACGGCGCCGCTGTAGGTGTTGCTCATCCCGTAGGTCGAGCCACCCAGGTTTGCGCCGGTATCGACGGTGGTTACTCCGCCGCCCATCAGGCCCATCACGAAGCTCGCGAACTTGGCGACCAGCTTGGCCATCAGCACGCGCTGGATCTCCTTCAGGATGAAGGTCATCAGCCCGCGCCAGCTGAGCTTGCCCGTCTCCACGAACTCGTTAAGCCTGTTGCTCAACTCGTCCAGCGAGGAGGCGGTGGCGTTCTTTGCCAGCTCGGCAGTGTTGCGCGCCCGGGAGACGTAGTCCTCCATCGCGGAGCGGAAGCCATTCGTCCAGTCGGCCTCCATTGCACGGCGCGACTGCTGGAAGTCAGCCTCAGCCTGGAGACGCCACTGATAGTGAGCTTCGATCTCAGCGCGCTGGTTGCGATACGACTCGGAGTCCGTCGCGATGTTCTGGTCCCGGAGCTCCTTGAGCTTCGCGGCGTAGTCCTTCTCGATGGCGATCTTGCGACGCACCATCTCGACGTACTCAGCCCCGTGCGCGATCTGCATCAGGTCTGCGTTGATCTGCTCGGTAACGACACTCCGGTCTGCGGCCAGCTGCTCCTTCAGACGGGCAAGCTGCTCGGTCGCACGCGCTTCTTCGCGCTTCGCTTCAGCGAGCTCAGCGGTCTTGACCATCTCGTCGATGAGCGGCTGGATCGCATCCTTGTCCGCCTGAGTCAGCTTGTTCCTGGCCGAAAGCAGCTGGGTTTGGATGGCGATGCGCAAGCGCTCGCCCGCCGACACCTTGTCGCCAGTCGCCAGGTACTCCTTGTCGGTCTCGATCTGCTTGGTCAGCCGATCGGTGATCGACGAGATCTGATTCTCGCGGTCCTGTAGAGCCTTCTCGCGCTCCTTCTCGGCAGCGGTCTGAGCCTTGGTACTTTCCTTGGCAGCGTCCTCCGCCGCGAAGAGCTCCTTCAGCTGCTTCAGCCGGCGACCAACCAATGCGAGCTGCTCCGGGCTAGCGTTCTTCCAGCCGCCAGGAGTCTCTTCATCGAGCTTCTTGCCGATCTCGAGGCGCAGAGCCTCATAGGCGCCCTTGGTCCGGCGCACGATGTCGATCTGCTTGTCCCAGATCTTCTCGTCCAGGCTCTTGGTGATGCCTCGGATCGCGTCAGCAGCAACGTAGGCGCGCTTCTCGGTCTCCGACAGCGCATCCCACAGCTTCTTGAAGTCGGCGTCGTTAGCCTCTTCCGCGGCCCGCTTGAGCGCCCGGAACATCTCAGGATCGACGGCATCCTTCAGGACAGCCTCGAGCTCCAGGAACTTCTGGCGCGTAGGGGCCGTTTCATCCTGCAGGCGCTTCAACTCATCCTGGGCCTGGCGAAGATCCGAAGCGAAGTTCGGCGGCAGATACTGAGCGTGCTTCTGCTGCTCGTGCATCCGGCGGATCTTCTCGGTCAGCTCCGCAATGCGCGCGTCAGCGTCGCGAAGCTCCTTGTTCGCCTTGTTCCACTCATCCGCAACATTCGAGACGTCGGCATCTTCCTTACGCATGCCGCGATACGCCTGGACGACTTCATTGATCGTGCTGCGAAGGTGCTGCAGCGACTCGATCTGGTCGTCGAACTTCTCGCGAGCCTCCTCGGCGCGCTGACGGGCGCTGTAGAACGCATACGCCAGGCCGCCCACGGCCAGGATGCCCGCACCCCAAGGACCACCCACCAGGCCCAGCAGAGCGCTGCTTGCGCCCTTCAAGCCATTCTTGATGCGGTTGGCCATGGTCGGGAGCGCAGCCAGGCGCTTCTGCTCGGCAGCGTTCGCGACCGCCTGAGCCTCAGCCTCGGCCATGGTTGCGGCAGCCAGCTCAAGTTCCAGCTTGGTTGCGCGGGAGATGTTGAGCTGCTGGTCCTGCAGCAGTCCGATGATTACACGACGAGAGTTCGCCTCGGCGGCAGCAGGCATCTCACCGTTGCGGCGGAGATACGCCATTCGCGTGCCGAAGTTGCCCTCCATGTTCTGGATTGCATCTGCTCGGCGCAGGCGCTGCCCTTCCAGACGAACCGCGTTCTCAGCCTGGAGGGTCTTGATGTTGTTGAGGCGCTGAGCAATCTCCTCGCGCTGACGGACGGCTGCAGCTTTGGCCGCAGCGGCGACATCTGCATCGCGCCGCAGGTTTTCCTGGATGGCCTGCCCGTGGGCGTGCCAGACCTGGATGTTGTTCTTGAGGGCTTGCGCCATCGGCCCGATGAAATGAGTGGCCGTAGCAGCACCCATAAGCACGATCGCGCCGGCAATCTTGTGCAGGTGGTCGGCAAGCAGCGCAGACCCCGCGATGATGGCATCGTTGAACAGGCCGCCGCTCAGGTCAGCCTTCAGTTCCAGCCAGGAGTTGCCGAGTCGGGAGAGGTTCGCCTGAAGGCTGTTTGCCGCCTCTTCCCAGCCGCGACCCGTCTTGCTCAGGGCCTCGATCAGGGCAGGCAGGAACTTGTCGGTGGTGAGAAGGCCGCGGCGCAGCAGGTCGTCGAACGAGTAGCCGGCGAGATCCGTGCCTTCCACCATCTTCATGACGGCGGTCTGGAAGTGAGCCGCGGCACCCGGGATCTGCTCACCCAGCTGGCGGCGCAGCTCTTCAGCCTGGATCTTGCCCTTGCTGAACATCTGACCCAGCGCCATGGTGGCGTACTTCACCTGGTCGGTGCTCAGGTGCAGCACGGTGGCCGACTTCGCCAGGCCCTCGAACACGGCCTTCTGCTGCTCCATCGGCACACCCATCGCCGAGGCCGCAGCAGTGATCTTCATGAACTCGGTGGCAGTGACCGCGAGGTCCAGACCCAGACGCTGGGCAACCTCACGCACGTACTCGAGCGCCTCGGCGCCAGCCTGTGCGTCACCCAGGGCGCCGGCCAGACCGAACTTGACGCGCTGCATCGTCTTCTGGGCGTCAACCAGGCCCACGATCGAACGACGCATGGCCTCGAAACCGACGAGGCCCTGCATGGATCGCTTGAGGGTGTTGACCGCGTTCGACGTGGCCAGGAGCTGGCGCTCCATAGCGACCACGGACGCTGACTGGCTGTCGATCTGACGGCCAAAGAGTTGAACGGACTGACCAGCCTGCCGCAGCTTGCCGTTGAACTGGCCGCTGTCCAGGTTGAGCTCAATTTCGAGGTTGGCAATGCTGGTCATTTCTCACTCACTATTGACTTAGTTTCTTGAGCGATCTCCAGCCTTCGGCGTCGAACACCGGCTTTTCCACCACGACTGTTCCCTTCTGCTCTTCGAGCGCTTTGATGATCTCCGCCCTTCCCTCGTTCGCGTTGGAGTACGTGAGCGCGGGAAGTTGCGCGATCATCTCGTCGGCCCGGAGCCGATCGATGAACTTGTTGCAGGTCCAGAAGGCGCTGACGGGCGTCTTCATGGTCTCTGCCCAGGACCAGCGGTAGAACCGCATGGTCTGCATCACCAGGAACGCGAAGTCCACAGACAGGACTTCGCGTTGGTTCCCAGAAGTTGTGAAGTCCTTTACGCCGCCGTCTGGGTCGGCGCGCTTTCGTTTCCCTCGGACGGATCCCGCGGGAAGAAGTCGGCGATCAAGTTGATCAGCGCCATGGTCTGGCGCATGTTGAGCTTGCGCAGGTCCTGGAAGGTCGGGACGCACAGGTTGGTGATCTTCTCGGCGAGATCGACCACGGCCTTGAAGTCGCCCTCGGACTGCTTCTGCAGCAGCGCGTCGAAGTCCTGCTGGAAGACGATGAAGTCTTCGAGCGCCAGGTCGAGCACCTCGTGGGACACGCCCTTGTAGGTGACGGTGCGCTTGGCACCAGCGAGCTCATCCAGGTTTACCAGCTTGGTCATGTGTGATTTCTCTGTCAGTGGTGAGGAAGCCCCGAGCGTTCAACTCGGGGCTTGGAGAGGCTTGAAGCGAGGATTACGGCGCCGCGACGTCGTAGCCGATGTGGAACAGCTTGCCGTCGTCGTCCGGGTAGCCGTTGAACTCGACGTTGAAGATGCGCTCGTCGTCCAGCTTGTAGGCGAACTTCATGGCGCCCGCGGTCGCGGCCAGGGGGATCACCAGGTCCTCGGACTGATCCTCGACGGGCAGACCCACCGGGTGCAGGCGCAGCTCAGCCGCCACATCACGCAGGTCGGTGCCGATGCCGGTGTTGATGGTCGCCTTCTTGTTGGTCTCGCCTTCCAGGAGGGTGCCCGGCATGGTCGCCGCCAGGTTCTCGACGGTGGTCTCTGCCAGCGGGGCGCGGACGACGATGTTGCGGCCCATGATGTACTCCGAGATCGGCGTGTTGCCGAACTGGTCGATCTGGACCTTGTGGGTATCGGTGGTGACTTCAACCTCGACGCCGCCCTTGGTGTAACCGAGGTCCTGGCCATCGAAGGTGAGCTTGCACACGCCGATCTTGACGTTTTGCGTGGTGCTGGGCATTTACAACTACTCCTAAGTCAGTGATGAGTTATTTCGCTTCGCAAAAATCAAGGCTCGACGAACGCTGCCCAGAGATTCACGGACACTTCGATCACGTCGCTGTCGGGGACAGGAAATGGGATCGGATCATGCGTCGCACGCATTCGCTTTACCCAAACGCCATCGACAGATAGCCGATGCAAGTCTAGGGCAGAGACTACCTGTTTGGCAATAGTCACCGCTGAGTTATAGTCCGAATGTCGAACGATGGCATTGAAGAATACCTTCTTGTAACCGGGCAGGTCCTCGTCTCGCTGGATCCCGTCCAGGGACTCGACCAGCAGGATGCACCGCTTCACGTTGTCGGGCGCATAGAAGATAAAAAGATCACGACCAGGCGCACCCAGATTGGCTGCCTCGAGGCGACCCGCTGCGATCTCCAGGATCTTGCTCATCGTCTGTTACTCCTACTGCGCCGGGCGAGTCGCTGGGTTTCGGCCCGCAGACCCTCCGAAATTGCCTTGCTGATGGATGGAGAGAGTTGAGTAAACGCTCGACGCAAGTAGCCTGGGCCAACCGGGACTCCCAGCGCAGCGGCCTTCGCCTTGCTCTTCTTGCCCAAACTCCAGCTCTTGCGGTTGGTGCTGAAGCCTTCGTGGGCAGCCAGGGCGTACTCGCTGACGTTGCGACCGCCCTGCGTCCCGCCAACTTTGACGCGCCACTTGGTGGACCTGCCATCGTTCACGCGCTGCGCTCGAATCGATCGCTCGAGGTCGCCCTTGTCGATCGGCGCGTACTTGCGCGCCAGGGCGGCAATGTCCTTAGCGCCCTTCTCCACCGCAGCGCCCGCCTCTTCAGTGAAGCGACGGTCGATCTCACGGAAGGTGGACAGCGTGGCGTCGATACCCTTGATCTTTAGAGCCATAACTCACTCCGCCAGGATCAGCAGGTCAAGCTGCCAGTGGTCCATGTGCCCATCCACCCCGTAGCGGGGCCATACCGACTGCACAACCAGGGTGAAGCCGGCGAGCTGCACCTGATCGCCCGTCTTTAGGTGGGTATCAGCTGGAACGAGGATGCGGGACATGATCTTGTCCTCCATGGCCGAGCCACGAGAGGCCGAACTATCCGCGCGCACGGACGTCTGCTCGCTCATCTGCTCAAGCCGGACGATCCCGCACATCCCAGGGGAGGCGGATCCGAACTGCGGCTTGCCGTAGATAGAGGTGCCCAGGCGGCGCACGAACTTGCAGGGGACGTTGGGGATGAACATCAGTTGCTCCTGCCCACCAGCGCGTTCGAGCGCGGGTGGAACCACTTGTTCTGGATCTCCGGGTAGTCCTCGATCGCGAAGACCTTGCCGTGGAGGGGATGGCTCGGGTCACGCTGGATGACTCGAGCGGTCTGCTGACCCTCAGCCTGGAGCCCGTCGATCTGGGCTTCGTTGAAGAGGTCAAGCATGGCCTTGCGGCCCATCAGGAAGAACATCTCCCTGGCGTTGAACGACTGCCCTGCCCGGTTCAGCACTCGCAGGCTTCCCGTGGGCGGGGCGATAGAGCTGCGCGAGACGAGCGCTGCGCGAAACCTGCGCCCTGCCTGCAGTCGCACCCCTTCCGTTGCTGATTGGATCTGCGAGACAGCGAGGGAGAGCGTCTGCGGGTTCGCGGGATTCTCGGGGTTGAACGCAGTCCGAAAGAACGGGGTCGATTCCTGGAACCTGTCGAACGCGGTGCCCGCAAGGCGAGCCGCTGCCGCCGGGATCTGCTCCGTCTCGCTGAGGAATCTGTTCAGCCCGCGGACGCTCGGCTCCGAGCGATACACGCGGTGGTAGATGCCCTCGATGGAGGCAACTACCAGCTCCATGTCCGCGGTGAAAGCCTCCGCGGACTTATCGAGGGAGAGGAAGATCTCATCCACGTGCGAGGCCGACATCCCAGCTGACGTAGCCGCGGAGCAGGTCCAGGCTGCGACGGGTCACGGGCACGTTGAGGATCTTCTCGGGACGGAACATCATCGAGGACTCGCCGATCGTCTCGGACATGAGGCCCTGCTGACGCTTCTTGTGCACCGAGAAGCGGTTGAGCGCCTCGTTCGCCTCCACCAGCTGCGCCAGTCGCAGACGATCCAGGAACCGCTCAGGCAGCGCCAGGAAGTCCTCCACGGACATGCGAGCCAGGTTGACGTAGTTCCACCCGCCCACGTTGAACTGCAGCGTGGTGATGTTGTGGAAGGCGTTGATGAGGGCCGTCACTCGCTGCGCCCGATCGGCACGAACCAAGGTGTCGATGTCGGTCAGGTCGTAGAGCCGGGTCATCGCTTCCGGGTAGGTCTGGAAGCTGTTGGTGAGGAGGACCAGCGAGTCCTGGGACTCGATGAGATATTCGTCACTGACGGTATAGGTTCGCCCGTCGATCTCGAAGGTGAGCTCGACCAGGCGGTAGCCGCGGATCTCGCCCTCGGACAGGGTGTTGAGCTC